>JABAOE010002310.1_pt6 | contig 33996 bp, 33 predicted proteins | sample 7062141 | NCBI WGS metagenome assembly JABAOE01 (sample SAMN14538627, study PRJNA623070) | marine sediment metagenome | biome: marine biome [ENVO:00000428]; feature: marine pelagic biome [ENVO:01000023]; material: deep marine sediment [ENVO:00002113] | place: India: Gulf of Khambhat ...
CAGCGCAACTCGCGGAGTGGAATCGCACGCTTGAGAAACGGGTGGAAGAACAGGTCGGTCTGGTTGAACGGCTTGGACGACTGAAGCGTTTCTTCTCGCCGCAGCTCGCCGAGATGATCGTGAGTGGCGGCGCAGACGATCCGCTAAAAACGCATCGTCGGGAAATTACGGTGTGTTTTCTCGATCTGCGCGGTTTCACGGCTTTTGCCGAAACGGCGGAGCCCGAAGAAGTAATGGGTGTGTTGCACGAGTATCACGCCGAGATGGGAAAACTCATCCTTGAGCACGAGGGCACGCTCGAGCGCTTTACCGGTGACGGAATGATGATTTTTTTTAACGACCCGGTCCCGCTGCCCAATCCTGGCGAGCGGGCGGTGCGCATGGCGCTCGCTATGCGGGAGCGCGTGACGGTACTGGTCGACAAGTGGCGCAAGCTGGGTTTTGAACTGGACCTGGGAATTGGCATCGCGCAAGGCCATGCGACGATCGGGGCGATCGGGTTCGAGGGGCGCTGGGATTACGGTGCTATCGGTCCGGTCACGAACCTTGCAGCGCGGTTGTGCTCAGAGGCGAAGGCGAACCAGATCCTCATTTCAAAACGGGTGCTGGCAACGATCGAAGATGCACTCGAGGTTGAGCCGGCCGGCGAGCTTGCGCTCAAGGGGTTCCATAGACCGGTACCGGCTTTCAACGTGCTGGGAATGAAGGGCTGACTTTCGACAGCCCGGTTCAGTGGCACGTCACGGACACCGATAAATCGGGATCATAAGATCACGACGCCTTTTTTTGCAGTTCATCCTCGGGCCACTCGAGGACTGGTGGCGTATGGTGCGGCTGCTCTGTCAGGTGTTGTCCTTGCCGGACTACGCTGTATTTGTGGGAGTCAGCCCACCATTCATTATCCAGAGTCGCCGCCTGTATAAAGATCATGGTCGGCTGTGAATCCGATTCAGTGAAAAGCGGTGTGCCACATTCGGGGCAGAATGAACGCAAAACATGCTTTCCGCTCGGCTTGAAATCTTCGTAGACCGAAGGAACCAGCCCCCTAACTCGGAGTGTTTGTTGAGGAACGCCGAACGAGATGGCAATAGCTTTTCCAGTGTGTTTTTGGCAGTGCCGGCAGTCGCTAGCCATCATCTTGATCGGTGCGGATTCGGATTCGTATCGAATCGCCCCACAAAGACAACCCCCCGTAATTTTGCTCATGATGCTCTCCTTTGTACCGGTGCCCCTGGCGCCGGGCTTTCGGATCGTTGCGTTCAAGCGTGCTGAATGACTACCTAAGTGTGCCCTCAGTACCTTTATGGCGCTGTGAACCAGCCCACTCGTGTTTTGTGACCTAGTACACGTTTTTTTGGCTCCGTGGCGCGCACTACGAAGTTAATGGGCAGATTCTCAAGGAGGTCACGCCATAACGCCGTCCGATATTGCCGCCATGTGTGCGGGCGGGTTTTTCCGTTGACCCGCAATTGAGGCCGTGGTCGGCGTCAAGCCGAACAAATGGATATTCTTCGGTGAGCTGAAGATATAGAATTCGCGCCGCTCTGGATCGATGGTCGTTGCCGGTGAGTATCTCCGGTGCATGACCGGTACCTTGGGCACTGGATTTCTAGTTTCACCGGAAGGTGGATGACATGTTCCGAATCAGACAAATTCACAGTGCGCACGCGCCGCTGGACCAGATGGCGCTGGCTGCGGTGCTACGCATTTACGAAAAAGCATTCCCGTACGCGCCGCATTACGCGGGGAAGATCGCCGAGTTGCTCAAATTCGCCAGCAAGGTTGATTTTGACGTTGTGTTGCTGGTGGCTGAGGGCGACAAGGACCGCATTCTGGGGTTTTCGCTGAGCTTCTTCTTGCCCCGGCTCAAATATGCCTATCTGGACTATATCGCGACCGACCCCAAACGGTTGACGCGCGGCTACGGAGTCGCCCTTTATGAGCGCAACCGCGAGGTGCTGAAGGAGATGGGCTGCAAGGGGCTGTTCATGGACGTGCCACCAGATGACGTAGAAAAACTGAAAGAGCCTTTCCGCCTCAGAACCAACCAGCGGCGCATGGCTTTCTACGAGCGTATGGGTGCCGTTCCGATTGTCGGAACCCGTTATGAGTCGGTTACGCACAAAGCCAACCTGGGCTTTTTTACTTATCTCGTCTTTGAGAATTTCGAGGCTTCCAAACCGCTTACCGCAGCCACACTCAGAAAATGTGTGGCGCGCATTCTCCAGATCAAAGGCAACATGCCGGCGACCGACAGGCATGTTAGAGCCATTCTGGAATCGATCAAGGACGACCCGGTCAGGCTGCGCGAACCCCGATACCGGAGCAAGGAAGGGGCGCCTCTGCGCAGGGTGGGGGCATTGCTGCCGCTCGATATCGTCGTGACCGATGAACGCCACCAGATTCACCATCTGGCTGAAAAAGGCTATGTCGAGCGGCCGGCACGGGTGCATTTTATATTGCGAGGCCTGCAAGGGCTCAAACTGAGGCGCCATAAGGTGCGGCACTTTGGCGAGAAATACATCACGGAAGTGCATCATCCCTCGCTGTTCGAGTTTCTCAAGAAGGCGCAGAAGGAGTTGGCGCCGGGCGAACTGGTCTATCCGAATGTGTTTCCGATTCGCCGCCTGGATCGCATTCCCAAGACGTGGGAGATGAAAGCCGGCTACTACTGCATCGATACCTTTACGCCGGTCACCGCGAACGCCTACAAGGCGGCGCGCCACGCGGTCGACGCGGCACTGACCGGCGCGGATTGCATGCTTAAGGGCGCCCACCATGCCTACGTGCTTTGCCGGCCGCCGGGCCATCACGCTGAAACACGGGTTTTCGGCGGATTCTGCTATTTCAACAATGCAGCGATTGCTGCACACTACCTTTCCAAACGCGGGCGGGTGGCGTTCATTGACATTGACCATCATCATGGCAACGGCTCGCAGGAGATCTTCTACAGTCGCAACGATGTTTTCTTTGTTTCGCTTCACGGTCATCCGCGCACGGCTTATCCGTATTTCGCCGGGTTCGGTGACGAGCGCGGTGACGGTGTGGGCAAAGGGTTCAATCGCAATTTTCCGTTGTATCCCGGCACCGACGATGAAACCTACTTGAAAGCCCTGACAGAAGCGCTGGGTCTACTCAAGCGTTTCAAGCCTGACTTTTATGTGGTCTCGCTTGGTCTCGATATCATGGCGGGGGATCCGACCGGTGCTTTCACGCTGACGACCAGGGGCATGCAACGGGTTGGCGAGTTGTTCGGTACGGTGAAGGCACCTATGCTGATTGTTCAGGAGGGAGGCTACACCCTGAGAAATCTGCGTATCGGCGCAGCCGCGTTTTTTACCGGCTTGCTGGCCGTGTAACGGCGGCTAGCGCGACTTGAACCGGTTTGGTGCTGGCGGGCGCGGCGCATTGGAACTCGAGCACATCGCGGAGAGAGAAAGTGAAGTTCACAACGAAAAAAATGGTCCAGTTTTCCAATTGCGACCCGTTCGGAATCGTGTTTTACCCTCAGTACTTTTACATCCTGAGTGAATCCAAGGAAGCTTTTCTGGCTCATATCGGGCATCCGCAACACCACTACATCAACACACTGCGTATTGGTTGGCCGATGGTGCGACTGGAGACCGACTTCAAGCGCCCGAGTAAGTATGGCGATGAGATCGACGTTGATATCGAGGTGTTCAAGCTAGGCAGTTCGTCGCTGGGGCTGGAATACACGATTCGGGGCGACGATGGGGAAGAGCGGCTGTTTACCCGCTCGGTGATTGTGCTGACCGATCTTGAGAGCGGCCGGCCGGTTGCCATACAGGACGAGCTACGTGCGGCACTGACACCGTATATGAAGCCAGGTGCCATTGAGTAAATGGGAGGGCAAACGCGCTGAAATGCACTAGTGTTGGCTTGCGACTGCGGTTGGCTGTGCACATCCGCCAGAGGATAACGAGGGGTTGATATGAAGTCAGGGAAAAAACTGCGTTCGGATATTGCCTGGAGCACCAGCGATCGTATTGGTGTGCTTGGTTACGACTTGTGCCGCGACTTGATCGGCAAGGTGAGCTTGGGTGACATGGGTTTTCTGGAAGTAACCGGCCGCTTGCCTGACGCGCGAGAGTCAAAGATGTTCAACGCGCTGTTGGTGACACTGGTTGAGCATGGGATCGTGCCTTCGACGCTCGCCGCTCGCATGACCCACGCCGGGGCGCCGGAGGCGATGCAGGCGGCTGTCGCAGCGGGGCTGCTCGGGTTGGGCAGTGTATTTGTCGGCTCCACCGAGAATGCCGCGCGTATGCTCAAGGACGCCTTGCCAGACCCGGGCAATAAAACCGATTTGCGCGCACTGGCCGAAAAAGTTGTCGACGACTATCGCGCTGACCGGCGAATATTGCCTGGGCTGGGTCACCCAATCCACAAGCCGGTTGATCCGCGTACAGGGCGCCTGTTCAATATTGCGCGGGCGACGGGTTTCAACGGCCCCTACATCGACCTGATGAAGCGTATATCCAAACGTGCGGAAAAAGTGCTGCAGAGGCCGCTACCGATCAATGCCACCGGCGCCATTGGTGCGATTGCGTGTGAAATGAATCTTCCCTGGCAAGTCTGCCGTGGCCTTGGCGTCATGGCCCGCGCTGTTGGTCTTGTTGGTCACGTGCTGGAGGAAAGCCGCCAGCCCATCGCCATGGAAGTCTGGCACCGCACCGAGACCGAATCGAGTGCGCACACGCGCGGAAAGCTGCGGCAAAAAAAATGACGGCGTTGATGGAGCCGTTTGCGGTCATCTCGGCCTATCCGCCACACCATAAGACCCTGAACGCTACACTGGAAAGCCGGGCAACAGCCGCTCCGGAGCGTGCGTTTCTCATTTATGCGGGATCCGAGTGGGGTTATGGCAAAGTGTTCGAACTAGTCCGACGCGCTGCCGCCATGTACGCTGCCCGGGGCGTGCAAAGTGGAGACCGTATCGGTGTGATGTCGCTCAATCACCCCTCGACGGTCGTGACGCTTTTCGCCCTGGCGCGGCTTGGCGCGATCATGGTGCCGGTGAATCCGGATTACAAGGCGACCGAGGCCGGCTATGTCCTCTCTCATGCACAGGTCAGCGGCGTGTTGTGTTCCCGCGAGGTATTGCCGACCGTGCAGGACGTCTGTTCCCACATGGAGCGTTCTCCGTGGCTCATCCTGAATGAAGCGTCGGACGCCGATTTGCCGGTATTTGCAAAGGAGCTCGAACGGATTCAGGAAGCAGATGTTGCCGATTCAGGACAGCCGGACTCGGTCTGCGTGTTTATTTACACCTCAGGCACAACCGGGTTTCCGAAAGGTGTGATGCACACGCAGCGCAACATGGTGCTGGCTGGAGAGGGATTCGTGCAACGCATGTACCTGCAACCCGATGAGCGTTTGATGTGCATTTTGCCGATGTTCCACATCAATGCACTGTTTTATTCGCTCTCAGGCGCGCTGGCCGCAGGGGCCACACTTATTCTGGTGCCACGTTTTTCGGCTTCAACGTTCTGGACGGTTGCCGACCAAACCGGCGCGACCGAGGTCAATACGATTGCTGCCGTGTCGAACATCCTGATGCGGCGGCCACGCAGCGAATTCGTGGAGAACCACCGGCTGACCAAGGTCTACGGTGCACCATTCACCGAAGAGGTGTACCGGGTGTTCCAGAACGAGTTTCACGTGCCGACCTTGATCGAAGGTTATGGCATGTCAGAAATACCCGGTGCGCTGAACAATCCGTTTCCGGGCCCACACAAGATCGGCAGCATGGGAAAGCCCAGCACTCACCCCGATCCGGAAATTGCGTTGGCAGAACTGAAAATCGTCGATGACGACGGAAACGAGTTGCCCGACGGACAGACGGGCGAGTTGGTAGTCAGAACACCGATGGTCACCCAAGGCTATTACCGCGACCCGGCACAAACAGCCGCGGCGTTTCGTGACGGCTGGTTTCTCACCGGAGACCTGGCGTGGCGCGACGCCGACGGCTATTTCTGGTTCGTCGCTCGCAAGAAAGACATCATCCGCAAGCGCGGTGAGAACATTTCCGGCGCGGAAATCGATCGCGTCATCGAATCCCACCCCGATGTGGTTCAGGCAGGGGCGATTCCGGTGCCTGCTGAACTGGGCGAGGACGAGATTCTGGTCGCGGTGGTGCGCAAACCCGGCGCTGCCCTGGCGGAGCAAGACGTGGCCGATTGGTGCCGCCGGCATCTGGCGCCGATCAAGGTGCCGCGCTATGTGATTTTCATGGAGTCTTTGCCACAAACGCCGACGCATCGGGTGGCGAAGTTCAGGCTGCGGGCCGACGCAACACTGCAGCAGCGGGCGGTCGATCTAAGAGCTTCGTGATCCTGAGGCCTGTGCCGGACGGATGCGCTTGTTGCAGGTTCGCTAGCGGCTTCACCGCAGTAACAAGACGAATTTCGCGTGTTTGTGTGGGCCGGCTGTAAAGCGCTCGCTTTCCAAGGTGCGCTTTTACCGCCTGTGACCGAAGGTGTTTTTTTTCGCCGGCTCTCTGGCTTTACCGGCGCGCATTTGGCGTGGCTTGCCGTACAACGCGCGCAGTTCGTCCTTGGCCTGTTCCAGGCGTGCACGTTGAGTTTTAGAAAGTTGACCGCCGGCGCGATTGATATAGAAGGTGAGCATCGACATTGCCGACCGGAACGGTTCGGCCTTGCGGCGCGCACTGGATTCGGCCGAACGCTTGAGGGATTGTGCAATCCTAAGGGGATCGGTGAAGGTGAACACACCGGGCTCGAGATCGAGCGCATTGCTCGTCTCGGCGACCCGCTGTGACCATTGTTTGTTTTTGCGTGTCATTTGCCAATCGCTTGCCGGTGTTGTCTTCACCTGACATGCGACAACAGCGAATCCGCGATCATAAGACCTGTTTGCTGCAGTTACGCGGCAAGCAGTGTCCAGATGCCGATAGCAATGAAACCGGCGCCAGCCAAGTAATGCAGAATTTTCTCTGGCACGTACTGCGATATCAGGCCGCCCGCCAGCACGCCAAGGCCGGAGGCAAGGATCAGCGCCAAAGATGCGCCGGCAAAAACCATCCATTTATTGACTTCCTTGTCGGCAGCGAACAGCAAGGTGGCGAGCTGTGTCTTGTCGCCGAGCTCTGCAAGAAAGATCACGCCAAACACGGTGAAGAGAATCTTCAAATCTATAATTGCTCCGGCTTTGGGATTAGTTGATTAGTGAATAAAAGGTGTCTCAGCATTCGCTGTGCTGTTTGATGCGCTGCTGCTCAGTACGCAAAGTGACTTGGTCAACGTTGTTGCCGAATGCGAACGCGGCTGCCGTCGCTAATGTCATTTGACGGATGCAGTATGACTTGCTGGTCCGCTTGCAGACCAGACAACACCTCAACGTCGAATGCAGTGCGCCGGCCGGTTTCAATCTGCTGCAGCCGGGCGCGACCGTCGTCATACACGAATACCGCCCAGTCACTTTGCCGGCGAAATAAGGCACTGGCTGGCGCTTTCAAAACATTGTCCGCTTGCCAGATCACCACTCGCGCTTCAATGCGGTAGGCGTCAGCCAGCGCCTGATGCGGCCCGATGAAGTCAGCAATGACATTGACGCGTTGTTCTTCGACGCCAAGCGCCGAGACCTTGGTGAAGGCATACGGTTCGACGATACGTACTTTGGCCTGCAACGGTTCGTCACCGCCCCAGCCCTCGATGAGTACTGGCATGCCCGGCTTGATCTTGACCGCCTCGGTCGACAGGAAGTCGATGACGATCTCGAGGTCTTCGGCGTCCCCGACGATGAGCAGCGGTTCGCCTGCGCTGACAACGCGCTCACTTTTCTCCGGGATGCGCAGTACCTTGCCGGAAACCGGCGATTCGAGTCTGACTACTGCGCGGCTGCCCGGTTTGGCCTCAATGGCCAACCTCGCGGCTTCTGCCGCGCGCAATGCCGCGGCGGCTGCTCGTGCCCTGAACCTCGCGGCGTCGAGCGCATTGGCGCTGGTGATTTCGGCAACAATGGCTTTTTCGGCCATCTGCGGCGAGACAAAGCCGTCACGCACGAGTTTCGCCACACGATTACGCTCGCGCATGGCCTGTTCGTGCTCAGTCTCTGCGCGTCGCACTTGTTCGTCGGCTTCTTTTGTGAGTGCCTGCGCGGAAGCGATTTGAGCCAGTTGCTCGTCGCGTTCCCGTGCCGAGAGCGGCACTGGCCAGATTTCGGCAACGACCTGTCTCTCTTTCACCGAGTCGCCTTCATGTAACGCGATGCGGCTGACTCGCCCGGCCACCGGCGCGCTGACCACGAAGCGATCATGGGCCCGTGTTTCGCCATCTTCATCAACCGTCACAATCATTGGGCCGGTGACGACGCGAGCAACATCAATGTCAACCGGAGCGGGCATGAACAGCACACCGATGCCCGCCGCTGCCGCAAGCAGGATGACAGCGTAGAAAACTTTCTTCAGTCCGGCTCTCATATCCAGCCGTTACTCCCTCGTCTTTAGTACAGCAATGAGATCAAGCTCGCTCAACCGCCTCGCCACCAGCGCCCCCGACGCTGCTGCAGCTACCAGGACAACACTCAGTGATAAGCCAAATATCCTTGAAGTGAACAAAAGCGGCATCCGATAAAACTCCGTGTCAAGCCACAAGGAAAGCAGCCAACTCAGAAAAATCCCGAACAGAAACCCCAAGGGAATGGCAGCGAGGGTCAATACGGCTTGCTCGCCCAGTAGAATGACAGAAACCTCGTGTCGGGTAAAACCCAATACCCTCAGTGAAGCGAGCTCGTTGCCACGTTCCGAGAGTGCAATGCGTGCACCGTTGTAAACAACACCGAAAGCGATGATGCAGGCGAATACAATGTTAATGAGCGTAGCTGTGACGATGCTGCGATCTAGAATTTCCTGAAAGCTTTTCAACAAAGCTTCACGAAAGGCAACGCCGCCAACGGCGGGCAGGCTTTTCAGTGCGGCGTACAACTTGTCCGCATGCTGATAATCGATCGCCAGATAGGCGCCGGAAATCGACGCGCCTTCGCGCATCACGCGGTTTAACGCCGAAATATCCATGTATGCACTAAGCCCCACCAGTTCGTCGACCAGCTGGCTGATTTGAATCTGGCGAATTGGTCGCGCTCCTTCGAGCACCTCCACTTGCAGTGTGTCGCCGGTGCTCACATCGAGAATTTCTGCCAACTTACGCGTTAGCACCAACCCGTCAGGCGGCAGATCGACAGTGCGCCCCGCAGCGTCGACCAAACGCCGCAGACGCGACCCTTGGTCGATACCGATGATCTCAGCGCGCTTGGACCGGTGTTGGTTTCTGAACCGGACTGACACCGAACGGAACGGTTCGGCGTACAGTACCCCTGGCAGCCGGCTAACCTCGAGCCGCGCGTCGGCCGAAGCAGGTTCGTTAAAAACAATCAGCACATCTTCTCTTTGCACTTGTTCGAACTGCACTTGCATCAAATGGGTAATCGAGGCCAGCAAGTAGCCGCCTACCAGCAAAATGCCGGCGGCGCAGGCAATCCCAAAGGTCGACATCGCTGAGTTCCATCGGCGGCGCAGCAGGTGGCGTGCGATCATGCGGCCGGATGCCGGGAGCAGGCGGTGCAGCCCGGTGCGCTCGAGAGCTGTTGCGTGGTAAGACGCAGGCGGCTCGGGCCGCATGGCAACTGCAGGTGGCAGCGCCGCAGCGCGTCGTACCGCGGACAACGCACCGGCAATGGCAGCGGCCAAACTCACGCCCACTGCAATGACGATGACCTGCGGTGTCACCGCAAACGGTAGCGTCGGAAATCGGTAGTAGTCCTGGTACAACGCGGTGAGTTGTGCGCCGAGGTAGAGCCCGCCGCCTGACCCGATTACCACACCCGTCAGCACTGTGATTGTCGCCAGTTTCAGGTAGTGAGTTCCGACATCAAAGTTGCTGTATCCAAATGCCTTGAGCAATCCAATTTCGGTTCTTTGCAGAGCCACCAGCCGTGACAGTACAACATGCAGCAAAAATGCAGCGACGGCGAGAAAAATGGCAGGCAAGTAGGTTGACGAAATGCGGTTCTGGGTGATTTCGTCCGAGATGAAGCGGTGCGACAGTTGCTCCTCGCGGCCGTATGCGCCCAGCCCACCGTAGCGGGCCAGCACATCATCCAGGCGTGAAATCACCTCGGCCTCCATAGCGCCGGCGGATAACGTCAACGCCACGTCATTGAATGCACCTTCCATGTTGAACGCGGCAGCCAGTGCCGTTTCGCCCATCCACAGTATGCCGAAGCGACGGTTATCCGGAAAAATGGTGCCGCCACCAGCTTCGTAGATGTATTCGGGTGATAAGCCGATGCCGACAATAGTGAGACGTTGCCAGCGGCCGTTGATGACGGCGTCGAGTGTGTCGCCTAGCTGGAGGTTATTGGCCGAGGCGAAGGCCTTGCTGGCGATGACCTCGTCGGGCTGCTCGACCTGAACATAACGGCCGCGGGTCAGGTGCAGATCGTTGATCATCGACGTACGCTTTTCCGGCACCGACACGAGTCGGGCGGTAGCTGGCTCGTCCAGACCCGGCACGTCGAGCGTCACCGGCATCACGACACGGGCTCGCACACCGGCAACACCATCGATTTCCGAAATTTGGCGGGTAACATTCAATGGCGCACGCTTCAGTTGCGCGAACACATTGGCAAAGCGATAGCCCTGATAGTACTGAGCTTGGGAAATACGCAGCGAATCGTAGGTGCATCGCATCGACACGAAGGAGGCAACGCCACACATCACCACCAGCGCGGTGGCAATGAGTTGCCCGCGCAGATGCCACATGTCGCGAATGACCATGCGATTTCTTGTTTTCACCAGCTCAACTCCGATGGTGAGATTTTGTGTTCGTTTCTCTGAATTTCGGCGATCTGGCCGCTGCTCATGCGCACCACCCGGTCCGCCATGCCGGCAATCGCCGCGTTATGGGTGATCACGGCGATGGTGGTGTGTAGCTCACGGTTGACATGTGCCAGCACCTCGAGAACCAGCTTGCCGGTGGCGTAATCCAGCGCTCCGGTTGGTTCATCACAGAGCAGTACGTCAGGGCGCTTGGCCACGGCGCGAGCAATTGCCACGCGCTGCTGCTCTCCACCCGATAGCTGTGCTGGAAAGTGATTCACGCGTTCACCAAGCCCGACCAGTCGCAATGCGTCTTTCGGGTCCATCGGATTTTCCGATATCTCGGTTACCAGCGACACGTTTTCCAGTGCAGTGAGGCTGGGAATCAAGTTGTAGAACTGGAACACAAACCCAACGTGTTCGCGGCGGAATCTCGTCAGTTCGGCTTCTCCCGCCGTTGTCAAAGTGTGGTGCAGGTACTGCACGTGTCCACTGGTCGGCACGTCGAGCCCGCCGAGGATATTGAGCAATGTCGACTTGCCACTACCCGATGCACCAAGTAATACGACCAGCTCGCCAGCATACAGATCGAGATCAACGCCGCGAAGGGCGTGTACCTGTACCTCGCCCATTTGATAGACTTTGGAGACGTTGTCAACGTGAAAAACCGCCTCCCGCTCTTGGTTGTTGGCTAAACTTGCCATGGCTCGATCAGTTTGCTCCGCGTGGGCAAAATCTAACCGAAGCATACCTGTTCGGGATTGACATGAGTCAGTTCACGCTGAGGCGATTTTTGATTCGGGCGATCTGTCGTTGCAAACTGCGGTTTGAGGTAAGGCCTCACAGTTATTAGCAAAATGCACTGAACCGCCATATTTTTTACAGTTTAGCCACTGCTCTGAACGATTAGGATGTGGATTCGGCTGCCATTGACGCGGACTTGTGCTTTACCAGCCGGTAAGTGTCAATAGCGGTTGTCACGGCAAGCAACGGCGCTTGAGCATTTGATCGATCGACTACTGATCTGTATCAACAGTACCTGAGAGTTGTTCCATATTGTGACCTTACAACACAGATGGTCACCCTCGAAAAAGCGGCGAAACAGTCAGTTAAAATTGCATGGGTTCACAAAAAGCCGATTAACAATTAAAAAGCAAAGGCGTTCTGATTACAGGAGAATTATCATGAAACTGGCAACAGTTGTTTTGGGAATTGGAATCTTTGTTCTTTTGGTTGGCCACGCGAACGCATTGGAGGCAATGCCAAAGACGAATGTTTCGATGGAAGTTTGCCTTGATGCTGCTTTGAAAACGCAGCCTGGCGAAGTCAAAGAGCTTGAGTTTGGATTGGAAGACGGGGTGCCGCATTACGAGTTTGAAATTATCACTGCCGATGGACGCGAGACCGAAGTCGAGTGCGATGCCATGACTGGCAGAATTATCGAGGTCGAATGGGAAAATGAACACATGAATGTCGACGCGTTTCTCGAAAAGGCCACAGTGTCGCCTTCGCAGGCGCGCAAGATCGCGTTGCAGCGAGTGCCGGGTTCCATCCTGAAGATGGACCTCGAAACCAACTCGATGGGTGTCATGTCCTATGAGTTCGAGGTTGCGACCCGTGATGGCAAACAGTTAGACGTGGAAGTCGATGCGACCAGCGGGCGCATAATCGAGGTGGAGCAGGACATTTACGAAATAGGCGATCTTGCGAATTGAGCGCCGGCCGCTCGCGCGTGCTTGACGGGGTCGTACACACGTAAACTCATCATCGATGACGTTCTATATGGGGCCACCCGCGGCAGGCCCCGCAGCTTTAGCCTGCTGTCAAGGGTTTGTGGGGATGGGCCGAAGGCGCCACTTTTTTTCTGGCTGGTAGCACCTTTGGGTGTGGAAGGCGACAGCCTAGACGGATTGGCGCGTGTGACGGCTACGTTTTCAGGCGGTAGCCAGTTCGGAAAATCCACGTTACCACCACTAGCCCGAATAAAAAGAACGCCAAGGTCATTGACAGGCTAATGCCGACACTGACATCGGAAATGCCGTAAAAGCTCCAGCGAAAGCCGCTGATCAAATACACCATCGGGTTGAACAGACTGATCGTGCGCCAAACGGGCGGGAGAATGTCGATGGTGTAGAAGGCGCCGCCGAGAAAAGTCAGGGGGGTAATCACCAAGGCTGGCACGAAACTGAGCTGTTCGAAGTTCCTCGCGACGATGCCGATGATAAATCCGAACAGGCTAAAAGTGGCTGCGGTCAGAAGTAGAAACGATACCATCCACAACGGATGTTGAACTTGCAACGGCACGAATAGCGTCGAGGTCAGCAAGATCACGATCGCTAGCAGGATTGCCTTGCTGGCAGTGGCGCCCACGTAGGCGAGCACGATTTCCAGTGCTGACAGCGGAGCCGACAGAATTTCGTAGATGGTGCCAATGAATTTTGGCATATAGCTGCTGAATGCAGCGGTGGTCAGGCTCTCGGTTAACACCGCCAGCAACATCAAGCCGGGCACAATGAACGCACCGTAGGAAACGCCACTGACTTCACTCATGCGAGCGCCGATGGCTGCGCCGAACACAACGAAATAAAGCGAGGTGGTGATCACCGGAGTTACCAGGCTTTGCCAGATGGTGCGCTTGAAACGAATCAGTTCGTAAAGGTAGATGGCCCGTATGCCATGCACATTAAACGGAGAAACGCGGGCCGGTTCACTCATGGGCGAATTCCCGTTGAATCGCTTTGTGCTTCCCGATCAATCAGACTGACGAAAATATCCTCCAGAGAGCTTTGTTCAGTGTGCAGATCGCTGAACCCGATACCAAGTTCGTTCAGCTTACGCAGTAGTGCCGGAATGCCGGTGCTTTCTTCCTGGGTGTCGAAGGTGTATTCGATTTCATTTCCATCGGCCTTTAGTTGCAGGGGCCAGTTATCAAGGGCTGACGGGATTTCGGTCATTGGCTCCTGCAGTTGCAGGGTCAGTTGCTTCTTGCCCAGCTTTTTCATCAAGGTTGTCTTCTCTTCCACTACGATGAGCTTGCCGTGATTGATCACGCCGATGCGATCGGCCATTTGCTCGGCTTCTTCGATGTAATGGGTGGTGAGAATGATGGTTACCCCGCTGTCGCGCAGCCGCCTCACCAGTTGCCACATGTCGCGTCGTAATTCGACGTCGACACCAGCGGTTGGTTCGTCAAGGAAAAGAATTTCCGGTTCATGCGAGAGCGCTTTGGCAATCATGACACGGCGTTTCATCCCGCCGGACAGGGTCATGATTTTGTCGTAACGTTTGCCCCATAAAGACAAATCACAGAGTACTTTTTCAAGATAAGATTCGTCAGGTGCGCAGCCGAACAGCCCGCGGCTGAATCGCACGGTTCCCAATACCGTATCAAACACGCTGATATGCAATTCTTGCGGAACCAGCCCGATCTTACTTCGTGCAGTACGATACTGTTTGACAATGTCGTAGCCGGCAGCGAGGATGCGCCCCGAAGTCGGCGTGACGATGCCGCAGATAATGCCGATCAATGTTGTCTTGCCGGCCCCGTTGGGGCCGAGCAGCGCGAAAATTTCTCCTTCGCGAATGTCCAGATTGATGTCATCGAGGGCCTTGAGACCCGTAGCATAGGTCTTGTTCAACTCGGCGACGGAAATGATGGTACCCATGACAGCCAGTTTACAGATATTCCAGTAGAAAGAAGACAGCTCGGTGTTGGTTAGGCTGGGTATTACTCCAATCAGTAAGCGGCGAGCTTTTGTTTCAAACGCGGGCAGGCAGCGTTACACGTCACTTTTACAGGCCAGTCAAATGTCGATTTCCGCGTCGCGCCCAACCACCGTCAAGCAGCACACGGCGTAACACGTGAATTGATAGGCGAGATACAGATCGCGAGATGCTGGTTTATTTCATGCGATCAACTTGAAGCGATTGTCCGCAAGGTCGGTCCTTGCCGCATCTGGTGAACCGGGCTGGCTTTCCAAACTTCGCGCATCCCGCTGCGCCTGCCCGTCAGCCACCTGCCACGCGCAATTATCTGGGCCGCCGCGACAACGCTTTAATGACAATATCCTTTTCGCTTGCTTCGAGCTTGGGCGGATGCGTCTCGAGAAATACTTGCAGGTACTCTGGCCGGTCTTGCTCCTTGACCGGTTCGAGCATGGCTTGGGCCATCGAAAAAGTGTGGCACTGTGAGCACTTGCGGTTAAAGATTTCTTCGCCGATGCTGATGTCGTCTGCCATGACACTAACAGGTGCCAGCATGCTAGCTATAACAAGAAAACGTGCACTCATTCTTCCCTCTGCATGAAACGACATGCCTACATCTTCAGTGCGCCGCGGATGGCACTTTCTGATTTGGATTAAGCCGCAGATCAATGTTTCTGCCGATCTTGGAGTCTATCTGAAAAACGCGTGGCAAGCCGCGATTTGTACGATTATGCGGTTCGGGGTAGTTAATTTTCGTGCCGTGCTGCCGAAGGACGGGGTTATCTTGGGGGTGGGATCACCCGCTATTCCCATCCTGGTTCATTTGGCGCGAGATGCGCCACGCGATGAAACCAAGCACACCGACCCCTGCCAATAATGCCAACCACAGGCCAGCCTTCTTTGAATCAATGCGTGTTCGCGTCGCTGCTGCACCGGCGAGGGTTTCCGTGCTGATGGTGCCTGCCAGCGCAATGCTTGGTGCGGCGTCGCTGCCGCAGTTGGGGACCCGCGTCTTGCAAACGAATGTCGGTGGTACGAAGTACTGCGCTTGCGTCAGGACTCAATTTCGACGCCCAGTGCGGAGGCTCGTTTCAGCAGTCTCTGGGCGTTGAGGTAGATTGGCAACTCCAGCAGCCGGCCATCCAGACGCGCTTGTTGGTCGCCAAGTCCACGGCTGGCGGTGTCGAAAGCCGCGATCACCGCTTGTGCTTCGCGGATTTCCGCTGCCGAGGGTGTCATCACCGCATTGACCACAGCCACGTGCGAGGGGGCATTGATCAATTTCGCCAGATAACCCAGACGCCTTGCGTAACGCGCATCGGTCTCGCAACCTTCATGGTCAGCAAATGTATACGGGCAATCGATCGAAAGTACCTTTGCAGCTACGCACTCAACGTGCAGACGTTGCCGCACGTAGGCCAGTTCGGTTGCGTCCTTGCCGCGAATTGCGCCAAGGTCCGCTGCCGTATCCTCGGTGGAGCCTGCCACACCAGTGACGCGCTGACTTGAAGTGGCAATGGCATAGGTTTGCATGATGCCGCGCGCACTTTCGATGTTCGGTACCAGCTCGATTTCACCAACCAGTAAACCGTGTTGCCGTTCCAGTTGCTCTACTTCCTGTGCCAGACGTTCGACCTGCGCCGGCTCCGATACCTTCGACATCAACACAATGTCCGGTTGTGCCGGAATGACTGCTGCAAGATCAGCCAATCCGTCAGTCTCCAGGGGATTGATACGCACCGCAGCGAGTACACCCGCATCACGCCAGGTGGCATACGCGGGTTTGGCGAGCGACCGGGCTCGAGGGCGTTTTTCCGGTGGGGTGGAGTCCTCGAGCTCTTGAATGACGACGTCCGCTCCAAGTTTGCACGCCGCGGCATGCGCCGGTTCATCGTCGCCGCCGACGAATAGCCATGATCTGCGCAAGTGGGGAGGGCGACGAAAGGTAGTCACGATTGCAGCAGCATCAGCGCACCGATGATTGCAGGTGCGGTCAGTTTTGAATGGTTGATAAAAAACGCCCCGGCACAGACCGGGGCGTTGTGTGCCGTTGACACGTCAGGCAGCCGGGGCGTATGCCCACTCACGGGTGACGCCGGCCGCCTTCAACGCATCGGCCAGATGGTCAATTTCAGCTTGCGCAAGCTTCATCAGCGGCGGGCGCACATAGGCTTCGTTGATGCGGCCAAGCAACACCAGTGATTCCTTCATCCGGTTGTGCATATCGAGAAAAGGCGGGGTATAGAAAGCCTGCGCGAGCGGATAAATGCGATCGTTGATGGCTTGCGCCGCTTTCAGATCTTGTGCCTTGATGGCACGGAACAAGGCGACCTGAAGATCGACGATGACACTGCCAGCGCCGGATAACAATCCGTTGGCGCCCATTGCCAGTGAAGCCATCAACCACGAGCTGTGTGTGGTCAGCACATTGATCGGGCGCGACAGATTCTGGAAGGTGCGGATATGTTTTTCGTGCAACATGGCGTCGTTCGACCAGTCCTTGATGGCGCGTATAGTCTGCACCTTGTCGAACAATTGCAGCAGCGTGTCGAACGGGTAGCCAAGGCCAGTGGCCGCCGGATACTGGAAACAAATCAGTGGCAGGTCGGTTGCGTCGCAAATATGTTGAAAGTGGGCAACAGCCATTTCCGGGCGCAGCTGGCCGCCCATCGACATGCTGTTGGGCGGAAACACCAGCAGTGCTGATGCGCCATGGCGATCAGCCATCGCCGCAATGCGGGCGGCCTCGATACTGCCATCAGCATAGACGCCGTTAATTACAGGTATCTTGTCGCCGACTTCCTCCATCGTCGCGACCAGAATGCGTTCTTGCTCATCGAAGGTGCAGGCGTGCACCTCGGAGGCGTGACCGTTGACGGTGACTGCAGAGACACCCGGTACCAGCGCGCAGTCGGCAGTGTGCTTACGGGTGGCTTTGTCGTTAATCGAAAGATCGGAATTGAGAACCAGCAATGTCGCTGGTATGACGCCTTCGGGTGTGAAGTTCTGGAATCTGGGCATGACTGTCAATCCTGTTGACCAAGGTCGATGGGATTCGTAAAGCCGACCGGGCGAGGCGGCTGTGACCATTATATACGTTCGATAGGCGCGTACCCGATGTGGAGAGGAGAATTTCAAATCGGCGAATGAGTATGACTGGCTGTTTAGCGCTGTAAGATGTTCGGCCAAGCGGCCCCTTCAGTTGTTGCGCAATAGGGGGCGACGAGGGTGGTGACGTTGCGCCGATGGTAGGCAGCGACCGTGGCATTGCAAGCGCGAGTCGCTGCGCATTGACTCACACGTTGAATTTGCGGATTAGCACTCCGGGTTTGCCGCAATTGGAAATTCGGCCACTTTCATCGACAACGCGTTTTCCGTTTACCCAGACACCTGCTACGCCGGTGGCCGGCATGTTGACGCGGGTGGCACCGCCGGGAAGATCCGATACGTGTTGCTTCTCACCCCGCCCCACCGTTGCCGGATCGAACATCATCATGTCCGCATGCGCGCCGGCAACAAGGCGGCCGCGATCGGGTATGCGATACGCATCCGCCAGCCGACTGGTCAACATTTGTACGGCCCGTTCCAATGTGAGGTCACCGCGCTCGCGCACCCAGTGGCCGAGCAGGTGCAGCCCGAATCCGGCATCGCACAAAAATGATAAATGGGCTCCGGCATCGCCCAGCCCGAGTGCCGCATAAGGGTTCACCAGTAAGTCACGCACGTTCTCTTCGTCGATATTGAACAACTTGCAATCGAACATGGTGTCGATGCCACCGTCGAGCGCGTGATCCAACCACCAGTCGAATGGATCTTTCCCCGCGTCTTTAGCCAGATTGATAACGTGTTTGCCGACCAAGTCAGCGAACTTCGGCTCTGCGACGTCCTGTACCCGCATTAATTTGAATGAGTGATAGGAGAATCGCACGGGAACGCTGGTTGTGCGCGCTTCAGCTTTGACCGCTTTGCGAAATGACCGATCGGCAAACAACTCCAGGTATTGCGGCGTGCCAATGGCTTGCATTGCCGGCCGCCACGACAGCAACGCATGCAGCGGATACGGCAATGCCAGTGTGAATTCCATTCCGAGTGGATAGCTCGCCACCTGTCCCCATAGTTCGTGGCCGCGGCCGCGCGCTGCTTCGATCTCGCGAAATTCGCGAACGACCCGCTGCGGGTCATTGGGATCGCTGAACATCGCGCAGATCATCACTGGGCGGCCGTTATTTTGCGCGATTTGCTCCAACCAGGCGATTGTGCTGGTCATGCCCTTGGTGAGCATGAATACCCCTTTGCCTTTTTCACCCAGCGTGGCAGTCAGTTCCATCATCTCGTGCTCATCGGCAAAACGAGATGGCATGGGAATGCCATTAATACCGTTGTGTTGTTCCAATGTCGATGTGCCGAATCCAATAGCTCCGGCGTTCAGTGCCTCGCGCACGATCTTTTTCATTTGCCCGACTTCACCCGGCGTCGCCGCACGCTTCATTGCGTCTTCACCCATCACGTTGACGCGAACAGACGAGTGCCCGCAGAACGACGCTACATTCGGCACCATGCCCTTGCGTTCGAGGCAGTCGAGGTATTCAGGGTAGGACTCGAAATCCCAGTCGATGCCCGCCTTCAATGCTTCCAGTGGCATGCCTTCAACTACCGCGAGATTGCGCGCGTTCAGATCACGGTGTTCCGGCTTGCTTGGCGCAATGGTGAAGCCGCAATTGCCAATTACGACAGTGGTCACTCCATTGCTCGGTGATGGCGTCGCAAAAGCATCCCAGGTCAATTGCGCGTCGTAGTGTGTATGCAAGTCGANNGCGCGTCGACATGTTGGTACGCTGCGCCAAGATTCTTCCCGACCGCGACAATGCGGCCACGGGTAACAGCAACGCTGCTGTCTTTTGCGGGGCCGCCGAGCCCGTCGACAATACGCGCATTTTCGATTACCAGATCGTGCATTAATTTCCTCCCAGGTAGTTCGCCTCGTGCTTTATTGATCAGCCAACGCGCGACTGCCGACTACGGCGCTATAGACTCGCGGGAAGCGATAGAGGTTTTTATTCGAGCAGTTGTGCAAGCAAAGTTGCAATCCCGAGAAAAGACATGAAGCCGGCGACGTCGGTCACGGTGGTGAGCACGATGGATGACGATTGTGCCGGATCTTGGCCGAAGCGGTGGAGCAGAATGGGTGTTAGTGCGCCAGCAACGCCAGCGATGACCATTGAGATCACCATCGATAGCGCGATAACGACCACCAGACCGACAGATCGACTCCACAACCACACGCCGATTGCGGTAGTGAGTGCAACTGCCAAACCATTAGCGAGGCCAACGCTGGCCTCTTTCCACACCATGCGTGGCCAGGAGCGCAGACTGATTTCATGCAGGACGATACCGCGCATCGTAACCGCAAGGGCCTGCGCGCCGGCATTGCCCGACTGGCCCGCGACGACCGGCAGCAATACCGCCAATGCGGTGAATCTGGCTATTGTGCCCTCGAACAATCCCACTACTGTCGCCGCTAGAAATGCCGTGAGCAGATTGATTTGCAGCCACGGTAGTCTTTTGCGAACGGCGAACATGGACCCTGACAGGGCGCGCTCGTCACGGCTTGCTCCGACCATGGTTTGAATGTCGACAGTTGTTTCCTGCTCGATCGCTGCCATCAACCCGTCTTGATGAATGACGCCGACGAACTTTCCATCATGATTTACTATCGGCAGTTCGGTAATTGGCCGGTTTTGTAGCAGGTCAACAACTTCTTCACGTGGGTCAAGTTCCTGTGCCACCAGCAGCAGCGGATGTGTGATGTCACGCAGTGCCAGCGATCGATCGGCAACTGCCAGATCGTGCAGTTCCACCCGCCCGGTCAGTCGTCCTTCACCGTCTACCACGAACATTTCGCGCAGACGTCGCCGTTTCATTGCCTGTAGCCGATCGATTGCTTCGCCAACGGTCAGGTCAGCGCGTATATATCGCACGCGCGGGTCCATCAGCCGGCCCGCTGAATTTTCGGGGTAACTGAGCATGTCGCGCAGTTCTCGGGCGACCTGCAAGTCGAGTCGGCCGAGCCATCGCTCGCGTTTCTCAGCAGACAAACGCGTCAGCACCCCCGCGCTGGCGGCGGGCTCGGATTCGGTTAGAAAATACACCCCGGTGTTTTCCGGCAAATGCCGGAGAATGGCATGGGCCACGTCCGGCGCGAGATTCTGCCAGGCACCGACGGCGGTATGGCCGGGTTGCGACGCGAGTATTTCTGCCGCTTCGGCTGCCGGCATTGTTTCAAGGCGGTGTGCTGCTTCGCGCGGGAAGTCGAGGAAGAAGCGCTCGTTCAGCGCCAGCACCGCTGGCAGGGTCTCGTTAGTCACTTTTCTCCCGATTCGATGTTTTTCGGATCCGGCAACAGGGAGACAAACGCGTCGGCCAGCACCGAAAATGCGCCCCAGTAACCGCGAGCAACTATGGCGGGCACAGGCTCACCGTCAGCCGGGGCTGCCGGTCGATGACCACGCGCCATTGCTCTTTCGATTGCCCCCCGCCGTAGCACGCCGATTAGTTGTGCATTGCGATCCGTTACCGGAATCACCGCAGCTTGCTGCCAGCCGCGGCGCCTCGCCACGCCGCTGATGGTCGCGCTCGCGTTTAACACCATTCTGGGCTTTTGCGCAACGTCAGCCAGGCGAGTCGTGCCCGAAAGACGAAGCAGCGCATAGACACTGATTGCGCCGATCAGGCGCTGACCGCGATCGACCGAGAACACGAGTTCCACGTCCGGCTCATCGCCGCTTGCAACGCGGGCGATGGCTTCATCTACTGTCGTTTCTGGCGGAAACACGATGATGTCCGGATCGATCCAGGCCCCCACGGAGTCATCGCCGTAATGCAGCAACATCCGCGAGGCCATTGCCACGGTCGTCGGCAAGCCTTCGATGAGTTGACCGCGCCTCGGTTCGGAAATCTGCCGCAGAATCGTCACTGCTGCCTGGGTCCCGCAGGCCACCAGCAGCGCCAAGGCGCTACGAGATTCAAGTGCGTTGACGATGCGAGCCGCCGCCGAGGGCAACATGGCCATGAGCGCCGGAGAACCAACGCGTGCCGGCAAACGTTCAAATAGGGCGGCTGTATCGCTCGCGCTCAGGCGCTCCAATATGCGTGCCGCCTCTGCCGGATGGGCGGACACGAACGCCAGGGTGAGTGTCTCTGGGTTAGCCACTTGCTTCGCTCTTGATGACGGTAATTGCCTGTTCGTTGTAGATACGCGCGGGCACACTGACCCTGCCGTCGCCGGTCTCCATGATCAATGCGGTGGCTGTTACGTCGACTACCCGACCCTCGATGCTGCCGACGCGTAGTATCTGCCCAAGGCTCACTGCTTCGCGCAGATAGTGAGCGCCAATGAGATTGGCGATGTAGTCTCGCGCGCCCAGTCCGACTGCAAGTGCAACGCCGCCAACGACGGCAGCCGCAACTGCACCGATAAATATGACCAGAAACGTGACCTTGACGCCGATCTGATCAGCGCCGACGAGTAACGCTGCGGCGATGATCGTAAATTGTGCGACACGGGCCAGGGTCGCGCGTTGCGCCGGTGAGAACCCGCGTGCCGTGGTGCGCACCAGATCAGCGACAATACGTGACAGGGCATAGCCGGCAACCATGATCAACGTACCAGCAGCCAGTGTTGGCAAGTAAGCAACGAAGCGGCTGAGCCAGTAAGTGAATGGCGCCAGGCCAAGTACCTCGGTGGCGGCCGTCACAAAAAACAGCAAGACAACCCAGAAAACGATCGTACCGAGAACCCGCGAAGCGGCCCCCACGCGAAGCCGTTCGGCTTGTGGGCCAATAAGATGAGAGATTAATTTGTCCAGCAGCCGTGCAGCGCGCCAGGTAACGATTCGCAACAGGCGGGCGAGCAACCAGCCGATGATCAGTAGTGCAATCGCACCAAGAATGCTGGGAAGAAACGAGACGACGTGATCGACGACCCCCAAGATGCCGCTCATCAGGGTTGATCCAACATTGGTTTGGTTGTCCATCGGCTGTGTGCTCCGGTTACGCGTCGTCATGACGCGGTAAGCGAGATCAGCTTACCACCGCGACGCAATCGACGACCAGCAATTCTAAGTCAATGTCCTGCGTCTGCAAGACGGCGTGACCGGTTTATCGGGGCGTGTCCCAGGCCCGATCAGTTCAGTCGGGGATGTTGGCTGGCTGGCGAACAGGCATTACCGCTACTGGCGTTTATCCGGTTTATCGGGGGTGCGGCGAGACTTGTCCGTGTTGCCGCCTACGGAAACACTCCGCGAAGCAGCTTTGCCTGCGCGACGCGTTCGATGCCTTCGATGAGCGCGGCGGTGCGCATATCGATGTCATCACGCTGGCTGCGTAACAGAGTGCGGCGGAACGCCCCGGTCATGATCTTGTGCAGCCGGTCGTTGGTTTCTTCCAGCGTCCAGGCCAGTTCCTGCGTGTTCTGCACCCACTCGAAATACGAAACCGTCACGCCACCGGCGTTACCGAGAATATCCGGCAACACAAAGATGCCGCGTCTGGAAAGAATTTCGTCCGCTTCCAGCGTGGTGGGACCGTTGGCACCCTCTGCAAGCAGTTTGCATTTGATGCGCCCCGCGTTGGCTTCGGTAATTTGGTTTTGCAGCGCGGCAGGCACCAGTATGTCGCATTCGAGTTCCAGCATTGCTTCGTTGCTGATTTCCTGCGCATCAGGGTAACCCTTGAGAAAACCGGTTCGTGCGACGTGCTCCGCCACGGCGCTGAGTACCAGGCCTTTGGCGTTGTAGATCCCAGTCGACACATCGCTTACCCCAATAATCTTTACGCCACACTCGGTAAGAAAAGTCGCGGCATTGGCCCCGACATTACCAAAGCCCTGTACGACTGCTGTGGCTTTCTTCAAGTCCAGCCTAAGATGCTCGGCGGCTTCCTGGATCAGGTAAACGAGGCCGCGTCCGGTTGCTTCTTGGCGGCCATGTGCACCGCCAAGCACCACTGGCTTGCCGGTTACGATTTCTGGTACCGGGTGACCAATTTGTTGGCTGTAGGTATCCATGATCCACGACATTACCTGCGCGTTGGTGCCCAGATCGGGTGCAGGAATATCGCGGTCTGGCCCAATCATGCTGACAATCTCCATTGTGTAGCGGCGAGTCAGCCGCTGCAGCTCGGAGCGCGATAGCTTCGACGGATCGATACGCACACCGCCTTTGGCACCGCCAAATGGCAACTGCATGAGGGCACACTTCCAGCTCATCCACATGGCCAGCGCAGCAACTTCACCGAGATTGACGTCCTCGTGATAACGGATACCGCCTTTGGTTGGCCCCATGGTAAGAACATGCTGCACCCGGTAGCCGAATACCGTTTCTACTTCGGAGTATTTATCGCGCCGGCACGGAAAACTGACGATCAAGGTTCTTTGCGGGAAAAGCAGACGATCACGAATATTCTCGTCCAGATTCATGAGGTTCGCGGCATGCAGGAACTGCTGCTGGGCGAGGTTGAACATCGGCGTATCCCATTCCGCCCTGGGCTCCACCGGTTGATCAAACGGTCGAATGACGGGTTCCATGTCGATACTCCTGCATCAAGGCATGCGCTAACAGTACGCGATTTGCAACAGTCTATTACGCCGCGTTGTTGTCTGCCGCTGCCGATAAAAATATTTTCGAGGTACAAAAACAAAATATTTGCCGAGCTGAACAAATTTTGACTTGGCCGCGTGAGTTGCTGCGCTAATGCAGTTGCGGTGACTACCGGTAAGCTGTTGTCATAGCTACCGTGTTGGCTGGCCAGTAGTCTCCTCGGTCGCCTTGCGCACAACGGGTAAAGCAAGCTCCGGCACCAGTGACTGGCCGGACCGACACCCATTTTATTTGACGTTTTGCACGATGCCGCGATAGGGCTTGACGCCGTAGACCTCGAACTCGAGCAGGCCAGCCTTGGCTAGAGGCAACTCCCCGACCAGGCGCTTGGCATGTTGCTCGTCATCGCACTCGAGTACCAAAACGGCGCCTTTGCCATCCCTGCGGCTGTAGATCTCTCTAACGTACTCGTCCCGGTACATGCGCAGCGCGTGGTTAGCCTCTTCTTCCAGGTGGGGCTGAAATGCCTCTGGCGCTGCATCCTGTTTGCGGGTTGCGACTACGATGACTTTCATTCAAAGGTCTCCTCAATAAAATGGTTACCTGTCAAGGGACCGCTTCAGGCCGGAACGCAGCGACTACCACTTCTCATGGTACGGACGCAGATCGACGTTGAATGTCCAGGCCGAGCGATCCTGATGTGCCAGATGATAAATCGTATCTGCAATCGCTGAGGGTTTAGCAAAAAAATCATCTTGCTTGCCAGGATAGATGCGCGGCCGTGTCCACGGTGTGTCCACCGCAGCATCGATGGTGATATATGCGACGTGTATGCCTTTCGGCCCAAGGTCGCGCGCGATGGCCTCGGCAAGAATACGCTGGGCGGCCTTGGTTGGCGCGAACATGCAGAAATTCGGCTTGCCCCGCCATGCAGCGGTGTTTCCGGTCACCAGGATCGCGCCACTACCTTTTCCCAGCATATCCGGCGCGACACACTGCGTGAGCACCATGAGTGCAGTGGCATTGACTCGGAATAACTCTTCGAATCGGGTCGGGTCCGCTTCGAGTATGGTTTTGAATGCGCCCTGAGCAGCGTTGTGTATGGCGACCGATATAAAACCCAACTCTGCGCGCACCTTGGCAACTGTGCTGCGAAGCAGCTCCGGATCACTAATATCGCATACATAGCCGCGTGAGCCGGGCAATTCGCTCTCCAAGCGCTTGAGGCGCTCTTCGGTTCTCGCCAGCATCGCAACGTGATAGCCCTCGGAAGCAAACCGGCGTGCGGTCGCGGCGCCTATTCCGTCGCCGGCACCTGTGATAAGACAGACTCGATCAGGCATGCATGTTCCCCATTCACAACGGGTGTTGGCCGCACCCTCTTGTTTGTTGCCTCGAATTATATGATGATCATCATCTAAAATGGCATCTGTTCAGGATAGCTGGAAAATTAAGTGAGAAAGTCAAAGGACGAGGCCGCTCGTACTCGTGAACGTATTGTCTCGGAAGCAAGTGCGTTGTTCCGCGAGCGAGGATTGTCCGACGTGAGCGTTGCTGACGCCATGGCTAGAGCTGGGCTTACGCATGGCGGTTTTTATGCCCATTTCGGATCCCGCGACGAACTGGTGGCAGAAGCCATTCGGTTTGCGTTGGTTCAGTCGGCTCGGCGCATCTACCTGAATGCACTGAAGCATGGGGCGCGCCCCGGATATTCGAAGCTGATCCGTATTTACCTCACAACCGAACATCGTGACAGGCCCGAGCGGGGTTGCGTTCTCGCGTCACTTGGTTCGGAAATCGCTCGCAGCGGCGGATATTGCAGCGACTTATTTTCGGAAGGGTTTAATGAATTTGTCAGTTTATTGGCGCAACTGTCCCCGGAGCGTAGCGAGAATGCCCGCCGGGCTCACCTTTTATCGGTGATCGGTGCGCTGTCCGGCGCACTGGTTCTGGCGCGAGCGGTTAATAATGCCGACGTGTCGGCGGAAATCCTGGGCTCGGTTCGAAAAACACTGCTAGCCGACGAAGAACGCCGCTTATCAAACTGAAAGTTTTGGGACCAAGGCCAAATTGGATTGGCGGGAGAACGATATATGAGCAAGAAAGTCGAGTTTTTGTTTGATTTTGCTAGTCCGACGGCATATCTCGCATACACGCAGTTGCCGCGCATCGCCGAACAACAAGGAGCCGAAATCATTTGGACGCCGATTTTGCTGGGCGGGGTACACAAGGCGTGCGGTAATCAGAGCCCGGTGCTTGTGCCTGCAAAAGGGCGCTGGATGTTCGGTGATATTGCGAAATGGGCGAAACGCTATGGCGTTGCATTCGAGACGAACCCGAATTTTCCGGTTAATACCATTGCGTTGATGCGTGGCGCCGTTGGCGTGCAAATGAGAATGCCCGACCAGTTTCCTGCTTACGTTGAAGCACTGTACAAGGCGATGTGGGTAACACCGCGTAACCTTGGGGAACCATCGGAAGTAGCGGCGGCATTGAATGCAGCGGGTCTTGATGCGCAAAAGATTTTTGCCCTGGTCGGCGAACAGGATGTCAAAGACAAGCTCAAGGCAAATTCCGATGATGCGGTGGCGCGTGGAGTATTCGGTGCCCCGACATTCTTTGTCCATGACGAGATGTTCTTTGGTCAGGACCGGCTGGATTTCGTTGCCGAAGCGCTGGCGGCCTGAGCACAACAGAAAATAACGCACGAGGAGTAGTCAAATGAGCTATGAAGCAATGAGCCTTGATATACGCGACAACGTGGCATGGATCACGTTTAATCGCCCGGATGCATTGAATGCACTCAATGCGCAGGCAACCCGCGAGTTCTACCAGATCGTCAATCGTATTAGTGGTGATCGCAGTGTGCGGGCGGTGGTGTTGACGGGCAGCGGTGACCGTGCGTTTTGCGCTGGCGGGGACGTGGCGGAGTTTGCAGAACATGGTGACCGGTTGGAATCGCTGATTCGGGAAATGACTGGCGAATTGCATGTCGGTATTTCCCGCCTTGCCTGGTTGCCCGCACCGGTCATCGCAGCCGTCAATGGTGTCGCAGCGGGTGCGGGATTGAGTTTTGCTGCTTGTTGTGATCTCGCGATCGCGGCTGATACTGCAAAATTCACCAGTGCTTACACCAAGATCGGCATGACACCGGACGGCAGCTCGACGTTTTTTCTGACACGCTTGCTGGGACGACGTCGCGTGATGGAGTTGTACATGACTAACCGCGTGCTGTCTGCGCAGGAGGCGCTCGAGTGGGGGCTTGTCAACAGGGTGGTGCCAGCCGCTGACTTGATGGGTGAAGTGACCAAACTGGCGACTGAACTTGCCAATGGGCCCACTCGTGCCTATGCCGGCATCAAGAAGCTGGTCATGATGTCGCCGAACGATACGCTTGAATCGCAAATGGAACGCGAGACCCGTGTTATTAGCGAAATGGCCGGAACCAAGGATGGGCGTGAAGGCATCGCGGCTTTTGTCGCCAAGCGCAAAGCCGTGTTCGCTGGCGAATAGAGACGATCAAATTTTTTCCAGGGCGGGGACGACATGGCAATATCCGCAAAATCTTATGCAGAGAAACAGTTTTTCGAGGTCAATGGCAAACGCATGGCCTACATTGACCAAGGCGATGGCGATGCGATCGTGTTTCAGCACGGCAATCCAACGTCGTCTTATCTGTGGCGAAATATCATGCCGCACTGTGAGAGTCTTGGCCGGCTGGTCGCTTGCGATCTGATTGGCATGGGCGACTCGGAAAAACTGCACCCCTCTGGCAGGGATCGCTACAGTTATACCGAGCAGCGTGAATTTCTATTTGCGCTGTGGGACAAGCTCGACCTCGGCGAAAAAGTGGTTTTTGTAATTCACGATTGGGGGTCAGCGCTCGGCTTTGAGTGGACGCAGCGGTATCCCAACCGCGTGCAAGGCATCGTTTACATGGAGGCCATCGTCACGCCGCTCACCTGGAATGACTGGCCGGAGAATGCGCGCCGCGTCTTCCAGGGTTTTCGCTCTGAGGCGGGCGAAGAAATGGTGTTAACCAAAAATATCTTCGTCGAAGGTGTATTGCCGAACTCGGTGATGCGGGATCTGACCGAGGAAGAGATGGCTGAATACCGGCGACCGTTTATCCAACCAGGTGAGGATCGTCGGCCGACTTTATCGTGGCCGCGGCAGATTCCGATTGAAGGCAGACCTGGTGATGTCGTCAAGATCGTCGAAGACTATTCGCGCTTTCTTGGGCAAAGTGACATCCCCAAGCTATTCATAAATGCTGACCCCGGATCTATACTGGTCGGCCGTCAGCGTGAGGCCTGTCGCGCCTGGCCCAATCAGACTGAGGTCACCGTCAAGGGCATGCACTTTTTACAGGAGGACAGTCCGAACGAGATCGGCGCTGCGCTCGGCGATTTCATTCGACGGATACGTGGCTGACACCGAAAACGCAAAAATCGCTCACGCACTGAATAATCTGGTTGTTCAGATTGATAAATCGGTTGGCCGTCGCGCTCCAGATTGGTAGTCAGCGGGCGGACAGCGCCTGTTGATATCGTCAGAACTGTTTGGATCAAACGGCCGACGATGCTGCGTCAAAACTCGTAGCTAAGGCCAACGGTAAAACGCAAGTCGTCTTTCTTTGGAACGCTGCCGTCGGCAGCTGGCTGGGGTTTTTGCGTCCGGCTCCAAAACAAGGTCAGATCGAGGTCCAGGCTACCGGTGATGTCCGACGACAGGGTTGTCACCATCGTGTGAATATACCGACCATTTTCCTCATCTACGAATCGCGCGGTGTACTTCAGGTAGTAATCGAGCGACTTGGTAAGTTCGATATCGTACAGGGTTCCGATGCTCAGGGCAGGCGAGCTATTGGCGCTATCCTCACCTTGCTCGACCGAAGTGGCTTCCTTGTACAGCACTCCAATGCCCGCTGAAATATCCCACTCGGTTCTTGCGCTGCGAATGATGTCGTAACCGGCGCCGGTACCGACAGTAATCTGATTTTGTACGTTCTGGAACTGGTCCCTGAAGTATTCCGCGAAGAGTATTCGCCAGTACCAGCGCCTGGTTTTGAACCAGTCAAAGTAGGAATTGACAAGGTGATTGTTAGACGTTTCGATACCTTCGGCTTTGCTGAAGCTGGAGCGGTAATCGGCGTAGAAACGGGATTCGGCTGTGCGTCGCTGCACCATCATGAAAGTTGCCCCATCAGCCAGGTCCGAATTGCCGGCACGAACGTTTACCCCGAGCGTGACTTCGCCTGACCACAAATCTCGCTTTTTCCCGGTCCCTGTGGCGATTGAGATAATCTGATCGCGCCGAATTGTTGTTGCGTCGGGCCCCGTCCCGATCGTTGCAATGTCTCCGATCAGCGTGAGTTGCCCAATGGCAACGAGCGGCGTGTTGCTCTTTTTGAGATCGACGTAGCGGACTGCTTGGGGTCCTGCGGAACGAATCGTGAGCACGTCGTCCCATTCAAACTTGATTGAGTCGAGCTCATCGCTTTCGAACTCGAACTTGTAGTTGTACAGACTCTTGATTTCACCTTTGAGCCACTCGTCGGATACGATCTTGATCCAGTCGAACACTGGATCAGGCGGGGGAAAAAATGCGTCCCATGGGTCTGGCTCTGTCGCCTTGTCGGTCAGAGCTGCTCTCTCCGTCGTTGTGGCATCTTCGACACCGGTTCCATCGTCAATGATTTCGGAATTGTCGGCACCGGACAGTTGTTCTGTTATCGTCGATGAATCCGGGGATGCCGGCGTCCCGTCCTGCACTTTTGTTGCCTCGATTGGTTGGTCATCGCCAACTTGAGCGTACGAGCCCTTGCCAGGCATTGCCACGGATAGACAGGCGAGCAGCGCCACGGGCAGCCATAAGCGCTTATGCCGGGGATTCTGATTTCGCTGACTGGTCATTCTCTTTTTTTGTCTTGTGGCGTGAACTGGTTTCCGGCTCAGTGCATTACCTGCTTGCACCAGCTTCTCTTCACGACGCACCCTTTTGCGGGTGTTCTCAAACTCAATTTTAAACTGACTGGTTAACCGCCAGTGAATATAAAACACAATGCAGAAAAAAGGCGTGTGTCTGTGAGGTGACGCCGAGTAATTGAAGTTACGAGGTCAAATGACTGTAATCGCGGGTGGTAGTGCGCGCATGCCGCCTGAGCAGCCATTTGTGAAGTTCCACNNTGGCAACGGTGTAGTTCTGAAAATCGGATTGAGTTGCGGAATGTAAATTGTCGCCATCTGCAGCAGAACTGTCAGGGCTACGGCGCTGAGCAAGGGCTTGTTTGTAAACAGGCCAATAGAGAACAGGGACTGGTCTTCTGATCGCAGCGCCATCACTTGGCCAATCTGTGACAGTGTTAATACCGTGAACACCATGGTTTGCCAGTGTTCAGAGCCCGCCTTGAGGGCCCACGCCTGTATCGAAAGGCACACGCTGGCCATCAACAACCCCACCCATATTGTGTGTTGCCACATGCCGTGCGCAAAAACCCCTTCGTGGAGCGGGCGCGGAGGCCGGTTCATCACGTTCTTCTCTGCAGGCTCACTTGCCAGTGCCAGCCCTGGCAGACCGTCTGTAACCAAATTGATCCACAAGATGTGAATTGGCAGCAACGGGATCGGCAGACCGAGGAACGGGGCGAGTACGATGGTGAGGATCTCGCCGGAGTTGCTGGTCATCGTGTANNGGCACGCACCGCCGAGACGATGGTCGCAAAGTTGTCATCGAGCAAAACAAGGCTGGATGCTTCGCGTGCCACATCCGTTCCGCCTTTACCCATGGCCACACCGATGTCGGCGCGTTTGAGCGCCGGCGCGTCGTTGACGCCATCACCGGTCATGGCGACGCACTCACCGGCATCCTGTAACGCACGCACGATTCGAATTTTCTGTGCAGGATCGACGCGAGCATACACGCGGATGTCACGTATTTGGTTTGCTAACTCACTCTCGGGCGTAGCACGCAGCTCCTGCCCTGTGACGACGCGCCCGTGCGCTTCGATAATTGTTAATCTCGTTGCGATAGCACGAGCTGTGGCTGGGTGATCACCAGTAATCATGATGGGCGTGATGCCTGCCGTCCGGCACATCTTTATTGCTCGTTCGGCTTCGGGCCTCGGCGGGTCATGCAGCCCGACCAGCGCCAGTAACATAAGTTTTCGCTCGACATAGTCGGGATCATCCGACTCGGGGAGCGCTGGCCAGTCGCGGCAGGCAATTGCCAGGACGCGCAATCCAGCGGAAGCCATCTTTTCGGCCTGTTCGAGGATTGCGTCCCGATCAATCCGTACGTCGCCGGAGGAAGTGAGAGCCGTTTCGCACAACGGCAACACAGCTTCCGGCCCGCCTTTCGTGTAGGCAATGAATGCGCCATCGTGTTGATGAACAGTCGTCATGCGTTTTCGCTCGGAGTCGAATGGCACTTCTTTCACGCGTGGCCATTGCGACTGCAACTCGTCCTTGTGATAACCGGCACGTGCCGCGGCCTGGTGCAGGGCAACCTCCGTCGGATCGCCGATAACCTCCCCTGTGTCGTTGGTTTTGGCATCGTTACTCAACGCCAGAGCGTGTAACAGTCGCATGCTCGGCCCGGCCTGGCCGGAAACATCGGCTGATTGCATCAGTTTTTCGTCGACATAGATTTGTTCCACACGCATCCGGTTTTGCGTCAATGTGCCGGTCTTGTCGGAACAGATCCATGTCACCGAGCCGAGCGTTTCAACTGCTGGAAGCCGGCGTATGAGCGCGTTTTCGCGCACCATCTTGTGGGCGCCGAATGCCAGCGAGATGGTAACTACAGCAGGAAGTGCTTCCGGAATGGCGGCAACCGCCAGGCTAACCGCGGTGAGGAACATCAGTAATGGCGGCTCGCCGCGCAGCAGACCAACCACGAATACCAGTGCGCAAATCGCCAGTATTGCCAACGCCAGCCTTTTGCCAAATTGCGCCAGCCGCTTCTGCAGCGGCGTCAAGGCTTCGCCACCAGTTTCCAGCAGGGTCGCGATGCGACCGATCTCCGTTTGCATTGCAGTACCAACTACCAGCGCCCGGGCACGGCCATAAGTCAGGATTGTCCCCTTATAAGCCATGTTGCGCCGCTCCCCCAGGGGGAGATCCGGGTTGTCCAGCGCGCGCGTGTTCTTGTCGCTGGTTTCGGACTCACCTGTGAGCGCAGCTTCGTTGACTTTGCAGCGTACTGTTTCGATCAAACGCAGGTCTGCGGGCACGACATTCCCGGCTTCGAGGACAACCAAGTCACCGGGAACCAAATCGCTGGCGGGAATTTGCCAAGTTTTTCCATCACGCACGACCTGCGCACTGACCGCGGCCATCTCGCGCAAGGCAGCGATGGCGCGTTGTGCGCGGTATTCCTGGACGAATCCAATTGCCGCATTGAGGATAACGATGACGATAATGGCAATCGTGTCGGCGACGTCGCCAATGATGCCGGAGACCACTGCGGCAGCAATCAATACCAGGATCATAAAATCGCTGAACTGCGCAATCACGGTGTGCAATACGCTGCGCTGCGCGTGTTCGCGGATGGCATTAGGTCCGTAACGCGCAAGACGGCTTGCGGCTTCAGCTTCAGTCAGCCCGTTGGCGAGGTCGGTGTCCAGCTCTTTTGCCGCCTGCGCTGCCGTCTGGCAGTGCCAGTGCAGCAACGCGGGGGTCTCTACACTTTGACTGTTTGCAGCCGGCGTCTTTTCGGTGGATTGCTTACCCGCCATGCATAAACAAGATGTATGAATTGATCAGGTAGACCGATACCAGCATCAGGCTGGCCCAGCCTATGGTCCGGTACAGGCGGGTGCGGGCACGGTAGAACAGGCCAATGATGAAAATACCGGTCATGATCGTAGCCGAAGTCGCCGACACCGCGTGAACTACCGATACATTCGACAGAATCGGTCCCTCGAGGTAAAGCAGGTCAACAATTGGCACGATGGCGATATTGAACAGGTTGGATCCCAGCAAGTTGCCGATCGCCATGTTCAGTGCCCCCAATCGCAAGGCGGTGATGGTGACGACAACCTCCGGTGCCGACGTGGCAATCGCGACCAGCAAGGTACCGACAAAACTGTGTTGCCAGCCCATTTCCGCGGCCATCTGATCCCCGATAACAGGCAGAAGGGCACCGGCAGCTATTACAAACAAAGCGGCCAGCACATATCGTACAGCCGCAGTTTTTACTGTGATCTCCGGTGTTTTTTCAGTGGCCTCCTCGACGAACTCGGCACGGTGTTCGCGTTCGTAGCGAAACACCGTGCGTGTTGCAAGTAAATAGCTGATAAGGATGATTGGTGTGTAAAAGCCGGTGTGTTGCAGCGATGGTAGGTGGCCCACCGTACTCTCGAGTACGCTGAAGCCAGTGAAGCCAATGACGACGATGCCGAAGCCGGCCGACAACACATGCCCTTGATGTGCTTTACTGTAAACGGATTCCCCGCGGTACAGAAAGTCGAGTATCACCAGCAGCGCGAGGTTGAACACGCAACTACCGAGTACGGAGCCGATGGCGATGTCCGGCACGTTTGCAATCGTGACAGCGCTGATGCCGGTAATCAGTTCTGGCAGCGAGGTGACGACTGCCAGCAGCATCAAGCCCACCAGGGTGCCGCCCATACCGGTCCGATCGGCAATCACGCTGCCGTAGATCGACAGTTTATAGCCGGCAACGGTGATCACGATGACACATGCGGCGAATTCGAGCCAGGTCAGCAGCATGCACGCTCCAGGTCTGATCTGCTGATCATTACCGAGAAAAAATAGCTTGTTTGTGCATCACATGGTTGCGGCAAAGCACCTTAACTCCGAGAAATCCCGGGTG
>JABAOE010001909.1_pt6 | contig 33967 bp, 22 predicted proteins | sample 7062141 | NCBI WGS metagenome assembly JABAOE01 (sample SAMN14538627, study PRJNA623070) | marine sediment metagenome | biome: marine biome [ENVO:00000428]; feature: marine pelagic biome [ENVO:01000023]; material: deep marine sediment [ENVO:00002113] | place: India: Gulf of Khambhat ...
GCTACAGGGCGCTGAGCGTCCAGACTGCCAAGGTAAGAAAAATGAGCAACACGAAGGCAGCCGCTTTCAGCAGCCGGTTTTCCGGCTCACGAGGCCCCTTTTTTGCTGCTGTCAACGATTCAGACATCCCCGGTGCGTTTTTATCGCTCGTCTGTGCGGCAAGCGGAGCGAGCTTGCGCTGGATGCCCGCCATCAGCGCCTTCTCTCGTGCCTCGCTTCGTGCGCGCTCACGGGCGCGCGCGATACTTGCATTCCACCGCCGCAGCCAACGCCGAGCGCGTAGTAAGAAAAGGACCGTCAGCAGCGCGCCAAGCGACCAGAAGAGCTGTGAGTAGGTCAGCGTCGGAGCAACCCGCAGCACCACGCCCTGGTCGACGCGCAGGTATTCGCGCGCGAGACGCTGGAGATCATCCGCCGTCACGGCGGCAAGCCGTTCTGTGTCGTTTTGGAGCTCACCGTTGGCGGCCAGCGAGAATCGGGATTCCGCGTAGTGCTCGGCGATGTCGGCATTGCGTTCGTACTTTCTTGCTTCAGAAAGCAGCAGTCCGCGTTTTAGCTTCTCGAGCACTATCTTGTTGATGTCGCCGTCGAGAATCTGGTTGATCGCATCCTCTATGAGATGTATTGCGGTATCCATGTCCTCGACGTAGACGTCGGCATAGGTGGCGAAGAGACCAAAAGTGCGCAGAGAAGCGGTCGTCGCCCCGGGGGCGTAAGCGAGCCCCCGGTGCACCCGCAGAACATTGTAAAGGTGTTCGTGAAGGTAGGCCTCGAGGATGCGCAGCACCGCCCAATCCGGCGAGTGACGCTCCGGGGCGCGGAAGATGAGGCCTACGAAGGCGTCACTGTCGAGAATCGGCGAGAACGAGCTGCTCGCCACGACGCGCTGGTCAGAGGCGAACCCGCGGGTCTCCGGTCTGCGCGGCAACGCTGCGGCGGGCAGCTGGCCGAAGGTCTCTCGAACGCGCTCGAGCATTCGCGCCGGCTCGAAATCCCCGACGATCACCAGCGCCATGTTCCCGGGCACGTAGTACGTCTCGTAGGCGTCGAGCAGATCGCCTCGGCTGATGCCGTTGGCGGTCTCGAGCTCGGTACACCCCGCATTGGTCCCCCCTGCGAGCGTTTCCCATGCACTCTCCCAGGCGCTCTTGCCGAAGCCGAGCCGATAAAGCCAGCGTCGCGCGGCCGAAGGATTGCCGTCCATCTCGCGGTGCACGATGGCGCGGGAGTTGTACACGTCCCTGGGCGCGATCTCGGACTTCGCCATGATTTCGTAGAGCGTGTCGAGGGCGAGATCGGCATGCCCGCTGAAGATGTCGATCTCGTAGACCGTCTCGTCGCGGCGCGTGGTCGCGTTCCAGCGTCCCCCATGGGACTTGATCCGCATATCGAGCGCCGACTCCTCGTGGTCCGTGGTCCCCGCAAAGAGCAGATGCTCGAGCAAGTGCGCCGTCTGCTGGCGGCCGCAGGGAAAATCCCAGTGCCCGACATCGACGGCGAGACGCAGGGAGACGCTCTGCGAGACGCTACGGGGCTTTAGCACCACCCTGAGGCCGTTCTCCAGAACCACGTGCTCGACGTCGTAGAGTCCGGTTGGAACGTAAGCGTCTGCGGCAACCGACTGACAAAGCCCTGGCAGAACGGCGATCCCGGCAGCGACCGCCATCGCACGAAAGGACGCGGCCCACCTCGAAAGGAATGCGATTACTGTGACCGTTGGCCTTCCCACGGTGACCCCTCCACATTCATGAGTGTCGGCCCATTCTGCAGGCAGCGGTGGCTCACCAGCTGCACCCGCGGGTGTCGCATGAAGTCTCGTGTGGCTGGAAGGGGAGAAGGAGAGGGCAATCGCCGCCCGCGAGCAGCATCACCCGCACACAGCTGTCGGCACCTGACGGACCGAGCTAGGCTACCAGGCTATCTACCGCCGCGTGCACGGCTGGACGGTAGCCAGCCGTCAACACACGGGTCGCAGACGGCGGCGTCAGCACCGTCACCGGTCGTTCCTCTGGGGCCGGTGTTTTCTCAACATATCCGCCAGGCGACCAGCGGTAGAGGTGCGCCTGCCAAAGCAGGAAGGCTGCTTCCTGGTCATCCAGCAGCACCATGACCCCATCCGGCAGCTCGGAGAGACGTGCCTTCCAGCGACGCTGTTTTCCGTCCGGCGTGACCCGCTCCGTGTGGAGAAACGCGTCCATATTGGACATCGTGCCGGCTTTTCCTTGCAACAATTCGCCATTCGCCTCGAGCCAGAGGCTCTTGAATCGATTGGCGTCGGCGCGGCGACACTCCGCGCACGGCCGGTGCCCGGCGGCGAAGGCCGTCGCCTCGTCGAGAAAGAAGAGCTCCGTATACGAGCTCGGCGCCATGACCTCACGATGCCGCCCCTTGAACTCGAGCACACAAGTTATCCAGGCTTTGCGCTCCCAGTGCCGACCCTTGAGCGCACGCTGCTCATCGTGAATGCGGCCCCGATTGCCCATGAAAGTCCCTCGGTCCGGGACCGCGACAATTTCACCGAAAGGAGTGACTCGATTCTGTAGCGGCATGATGCTCTCCTAGTCACTCATCAAATTCACGCCCGCCGAGAAGCTCGCTCACGGCGTCACAGAAAAGGGAAAAGTGAGAATCGGGCTCGCAGGAATTACTGACGCTCTCAGCCTTTGAAGAAGCCGGTGGATATCCATTGGACCCTCCCGCCTCGACTGAGCGTTCCCCCACGGATATCACCGCAGACCAGTCCGTCCCATCGAGAATTCCAGGGGTGTCATAGCGCCCGCTCCAAGACCACACATCCGCCTCATCGAGGCGCTCGAGGAACTTCTCCCACGCTTCCGGCGAGGGCTTGACCGTGCAGCTCTCCTCCTTCTCGAAGCCAAAGCTACAGCGCGTATAGACAAGCGCTCCGCGTTTCAGCTCCACACTGTACGACGAACCCGTATAACCACCGACAAAAATAGAAAGCTTATCTGGTTTCATTCGAATATTCCCATTAAAGCACGATCGACGTCAGACCGCTCCCAACGAGTCAATTCGCTGCAGAGCCATCTGCCGCTCTCTATCGGAAGCTTCGCTGGTAGTGCGAAGCACGAAGACTGGTTATCCGCGTCCATCGATCAAAAGCTCACACAACGTTATCGATCCCAGTCATCGAGATCGTTGTCGAGTTCCTGGCTCGCATACCAGTCTTCCAGATCCTCATCGAGCTTTTGGCTCGCATACCAGTCTTCCAGCATCTGCTCGTCACGCTCTTCCGAGCGTGAGTCAGAAGCGTTGCGATCTTTCTCTGATCCACTACTGAGACTGCTGAGAAATCCTAAGATCACAACAATAATGATTATCAGAATAATCCAACCCATGACAGCTCCTGAATATTACCGGTAGTCGCCTTAGCCGCCTTGCAAAGTAAAGGCCCGTGACGTCTAGTCTGCAACTCGACCTATTTGCGAGCCGACTCGGTCGACGCTGACGATTGACGACAAAGCTTACAGGATAAGGAGGCTCACCAGGCGAGCCTGTGCAGCCAGGAGTACAAAGGAAATAAATACCCAGCAGTGACCAATCTACCGCCAAACTACCCGCAGCGGTGTAAGTTTTTGAGCATGGCAAACGCTTTCGAAGAGTTTTACCGACCCGTCCTTCTCCTCAAGAGGTCAAAGATGAAAGCGGAACCGTGTCACATAGAGAGAGCTAAGTGACTCGATGAGCCACAGCACAGGCTCATTTTCTGAGCCTGGTCCCTGTTCATACTCGTCTCAAAGTCTCGCCGGAATTCACGCCGAACGTTCGGAGAAAGCCATGGCCCTCTCTCAGCTCGTCAAATCCTATAAGTTCTGGGAAATCGTCAAACACTGGGCCCGAGAAACCCTGGAGGATGAAGACACCGTCGCCCGTGCCCTCGCGCGTGCTGTCATATGCGACGGTCTGGTGCTCAACAGCGTGGAGAAGCGCTGGCCGAAGAGAGGCCGCGATAGCATGGAGCTCAAGGGATATCCCTATGTCGGATACTCGCCAGTACCGACTGGCGAGATCATGATTTTGCGGGCCGAAGCGTTATCGCACCTTCTCTCGGTCGTGCAGAAGGCGGAGTCACCGTCACGGGAAATCCTCTCAGACGAGTTCATTGTTCGAGAGGACTTCAAGCGCTGGCTGGTCTTTGCAGGGCAGCCCTTTCCTGTGTTCTGGTTCTCGAGGGAGGAAAAGCAACATCAATGACCACGTCTTATCGACCCTGGCAGTCCCAAAGGGCTGATTATCAGGTCAGAGCGCAGCCACCGCCTCGATTATATTGACAAGAATACAGTATCTCGGGGATAGGTCATTTCCCCGAGATACTGTCGCAGCGCTTACGCACTTTTCGCCAAAAGAGTTTTAACGTGACTTTCGACGTCGAAGTCCCAGTGCTGGCTCAAGAGAGCGAAGAATTGAAGCTCTCGCTGGTCGAGCTTTCTGTCAGCAGCAATGAGGCTTACTGCAAACCCGATCATTCCCATCCTGTCTTCCTTGGAAGTCTGAGCCTTAAAGTGATCGGCTGCATCACCGAATCTCTGCATTAGTTCGTCTCCGACTAAGGAGTCAAGAGCCTCCAGCTCGCCATCGATATCGAACTCCCCGTTACCATGCGAGCCTAAATACGTCTTAATGACCTCTATCTCAGACTTATCGAAATTTCCATCTGCGCCAGCAAGCATAACCAATAAATTGAATCCGGCTTGTGTGAAGTGCATTTTCAATCTCTCCTAACCTACTTGTCGTCATCCGACTGTGACCTACCAACCAATCAAAGCTGTCAATCGCCTAAGGGGCTTCAACTAGTCGCACGATTTCGTCACCGTCCAGGGTAGACGCGGGTAAAACTCCTTTGTTGGTTATCGGGATACGTTCTCGGTACTTCAAGTTGCGAATGTGACAGGAGTCGCAAACGCACACCAAATGGTCTGCGCTCTAAGTAGAGGCCTTTTACTTCGTTTTTACGGCCGATAGCTCTATTTGCGACCGGGCTCAGCGGCAGAAAGACCACCGATTTCGGATTCCCTTGTTTTCGCTGTTGTCGTTTCATCAGAGCGAGCCGCAGCATCTCGAATTTGAGGGGAAATAAGGGATTCAATGCCCGTCGCTCCATCTCATTCCATCTCACAAAATTCCTTCCTCCTGTCCAATTCGGACAGTTAATCAACGCTGGCAGGTGCAATATGCCCTGTAACCGTGACACGCGTATCAGCCTGCGTGACCGATGGACAGCGCTCCCTTAAGACACGGCCCCTCCGTCCGATAGCTACTTGATCGACTTCACCTTGTGAAGGCTTTTATAGGTGATTAGATTGCCCCGGGTCTCGTTACCAGAGTGACCATAGCTTGAAGCTTTCCAACGTCGTATAGGCACGCATTTTTCTACCTGATCTGGGGGATCTGCGAGATATCTCTAGACGCGATACTGGTCACTCGGACGACTGACTGAATACATGGAGTGTCTGGATCTTCGGTCGATTTCCTAGGCATTAAAAAATCAGAAGAGCCGAGTGTCAATGAACTGGTCACTGAAACATGGGAGTTCATATTGGAAGACGAACGCCCATAGGTTCCGTGCTACTAAGACACCCACGGTTCGGAACATGCAGCGCTAGTGACTGAGAAAGTGTCCATGACCACAGAAATTACCGCGAGGATAGAGGCCAGCAGAAAGGAGCTTCTCGATCTGGGGCTTCGGAACCCTCTTCTAAACTTCCGCACCCGCGTAAAAAAAATCGAAGTGGTAGATGAAATCTCTGAGGAGATTTATCGAATTTTAGTTTCCGAAGGGCGAATGATGACTTTCGCACCCGTCCCGGAAAATCTTGTGGATGAAGAGGACGGCGCAATCAGTGATCTGTTCTCTGAGGAAGATGGAGATTGGCCAGACCTGTTTGCAGAAAAAGATTCGGGTAACGAAGATGGAATCGCGAAGCGCCATGTAGATTCTAAGCTGCAGACAAAACTTGGAGCGGCAAAACTGCTTATACAACTAAAGAAGCTTCACGGAGATGCCCGTACCGCGATCGAAGAGCAGGGAGTAAATATCCTTTATCTAGCTCTAGGATTTCTACACTGGTACGAAGCTCCTCAGTCTTCTACGGAACGTCTCGCACCTCTTATACTCATTCCTGTAGATTTGGAGCGAGCGAGTATTGCAGAGCAATTCAAAGTCAAATATTCGGGTGAGGAAATCGGGCCAAATCTGTCCCTCATCGAAAAGCTTCGCGGTGTTTTCGCAGTTGAGCTTCCAGATATCGATGAGTCGGACGACTTCGAAATAGCAGAGTATTGCGCGCGCAGCGAGCGCGCGATTGCGGGGCAATCGCGCTGGAAAATAAGTCCGAACAAGATTGTTCTCGGCTTCTTCTCGTTCGGAAAGTTCTTGATGTACAGAGACCTGACTCCAGATGCATGGCCGTCTGAGCAAGCTCTCTCAGATAACTCTGTGATTCGGGCATTGTTTACCGATGGATTCCGTGAGTCGGACCCAGTTGCCTCAGAGGACTCCAACGTAGATGAGTTAGTTGCCCCAAAAGATGTGCACCAAGTGTTGGATGCGGACAGCTCGCAGATACTAGCGATGTTGGAGGTCAATGCGGGACGCAATATGGTCATTCAAGGGCCGCCCGGAACCGGCAAGTCCCAAACCATCACTAATATCATCGCAGAGTCTATTGGACAGGGGAAGAAAGTCCTCTTCGTCTCCGAAAAGATGGCAGCGTTGGAGGTCGTGAAGCGGCGACTGGACCAGGTCGGATTGGGTGATGCCGTTCTGGAGTTGCATAGTCATAAGACACGCAAGAACGACTTCATCGAAGAGCTTAGGCGAACTTTGCAGGCGCGAAAACCCATTCTGGGGAAGACGGAGGAGGATATAGAAACGCTAACAAGCCTTCGCGACCGCTTGAATGATTACTGTATCGCAATTAATACACCCGTGCTTGAATCAAATGTCTCCCCTGTCGATGCTATAGGCCAGTTGTCGAAACTGCCTCCAGGTAGCTCCAATCAGGCGTTCCATGACTTCTCTATTATGCGTCAGTGGAGTAACGCCCAATTTCGCGAAAATCGACTTAGAATCCTGGAGCTGCAAAGAAAGTTGGAAGCGCTTGGTGTTCCAAATCAAAGTCCTTTTTGGGGGGTCGGTAAATCCGTCTTATTGCCACAAGAAGAGCGAGAGCTTCATTCGCTCGTCCAAAAAGCACTGGACGATGCAATCAGTCTATATAAAGCCGCGCGTGTGCTGGCGGAAAAGCTTGGTTTCAAAACACCAAAGACATTTCAAGGGATCAGCGTCATCTGCCGAGCCGCATCAAAGTCTGTAGAGGCGCCAAATCTTGAAGGTATTAGGATAACGGCGAGCGAATGGAAAACGCATTCGGTCCAGGTTGCTGCCCTTATTAAGAGCGGCAAAAAGCTCAAGGAGTTGCACGCAAGATATGACAAAGTCCTGATGCCGGAAGCATGGGACCAAGACTTGCTGTCAGAGCGACAATATCTTGCCCAATACGGGTCAAAATGGTGGAGATCTCTATCCGGAAAATATCGTTCTGCAAGAGCGCGATTAGATGCTTTAACTAAGAAGACGCTTCCAAAGGACTCAAAGAAATGCATCATCCTTGTCGACGCAGTGTTAAACGAGCGTCGGGAAAGAAAGGAATTCGATGACCTGGAAGCTCTTGGAGAAAAACTCTTTGGATCTCAGTGGAAGGGTAAACGGACCGACTGGCGGGCGATCGCGACCCTTACGTCGTGGCTAGCTACCGTCCACGAGGAAATTGCAGAAAAAAAGCTACCGAAAGAGTTGCTGGAATTTCTTGAAAAAGAGCGCCCAAACGAGAAGCTTAGAGATGCTGCGCAAAGGATATTCGCTCATGCGCAAAAGCTTCTAAAGCTATTAAAGGACATTGAGGGTCGTTTTCTCATCAAGAGCATCTCAGAGAACGACGTCGCTGCTGGCATGGGCGTAGCGAAACTCAGTCGGTCACCACTGGACACAACGATTAAGATTCTAAGGACGTGGAACGAGAAATGGTCAGAGCTTCGTCTATTCGTCAGCTATAAGGCTTTTGTGGCAGAGCTACGAGAGCAAGGCCTGGAACCCTTAGTTGAAGTGGTAAACCAGTGGGATGGCGCCTCGAAGGAACTAGTAAATGCATTTGAGGCAACTTGGTATAACGGACTCGTAGAGGCGGCATATCGTGAGCGAAAGGCCTTGCAGACCTTCGATCGGGTCAGCCATGAAACTGCTGCAGAGGCATTTCGTGACCTTGATAGACTGCTATTTGCACACAATCGGGCCAAGCTTGCCCTTGAGCACTGGCAGAATGTGCCATCGCTTGATAACGGCGGTGAGCTAGGAGTAATTCAGCAAGAACTAAACAAAAAGCGGAGACACTTGCCCATACGGAAGCTTGTCGCCAAAGCAGGTCGGGCACTTCAAGCAATTAAACCCGTCTTCATGATGAGTCCGCTCTCCATTGCGAACTACCTAGAGCCGGGGGCTCTGAAATTTGACCTCGTTGTGTTTGATGAAGCGAGCCAGGTCAAGCCAGTTGATGCTCTCGGAGCCGTGTTGAGAGGTTTACAGACGGTCGTTGTCGGGGACAGCAAGCAGCTTCCACCAACAAGCTTCTTCGATACATTAATGGGGGAAGATGACGACGAAGAATCAGAAAACATAACCTCAGATCTCGAGAGCATCCTTTCCATGTTTCTAGCACGGGGCGCGGCGCAGCGGATGCTACGTTGGCATTATCGAAGTAGACACGAGTCGCTTATTGCAGTCTCTAATCATGAATTCTACGATGATCGCCTAGTAGTTTTTCCAAGTCCGGATCATGGTCGAGAGGGTGTCGGATTGAGGCTCCAATATAGTCCCAATACTGCTTACGACAGAGGGAAGACTCGAACGAATCCGGAGGAGGCGAAGCTGGTCGCGGAACGTATATTTTGGTACGCGCGAAATCGAGCGGAAATGTCTTTGGGGGTGGCGACGTTCAGTGCTGCTCAACGTGACGCAATCGATTTGCAGCTTGAATTAATGCGCCGTCGAGATCCCTCAATGGAAGATTTCTTCCGTGAAGGTTCAGAAGAGCCTTTTTTCATTAAGAATCTTGAGAATGTTCAAGGAGATGAGCGCGATGTCATATTGATTAGCACCGGATATGGCAAGACAAAGGAGGGGTATCTCGCTATGAATTTTGGGCCACTAAACAAAGAGGGTGGGGAACGAAGATTAAACGTACTGATGACGCGCGCGCGTTCTATTTGCGAAATTTTCTCAAACTTCACTGCTGATGATCTCGATCTGAAACCTAGCTCGGCGCGCGGTGTTTCAGCTCTAAAGACCTTCTTGCGGTACGCATCCGATGGCCAGCTTGATATACCTAATCCCACAGGACTTGAGCCTGACTCGCCATTTGAAGAGGCCGTTATTGCTGCACTGCAGCGCCAAGGCTACGAACTGCATCCTCAGGTAGGGGCCGCTGGGTTTCGCATAGACATTGGTGTGGTCGACTCTGAGAAGCCTGGACGATATCTCCTTGGCATCGAATGCGATGGTGCGACCTATCATTCAGCGCGATCCGCTCGAGATCGAGATCGCCTGCGCCAAGAAGTTCTCGAAAATCTTGGCTGGCGAATTCATCGGATTTGGAGCACGGATTGGTTCAGAGATCCCTCTCGCGAGATAGAGAGGGCCGTCGAGGCAATTGAAAAAGCGAGGGTTTATTGGGCGGGGAAGGGTATCGAGGAGCCAGCAGTACCATCGCAGCCGCTCAGGGAGCGAGAGACGCCAGAGCTGGAGCGATCGGATAGTGAAGACGAGCGATCGAGCAGTACTCAGGCTGCACCATACCTTGCGACCGAGATTCATGACCTAGTTTGGCAAGGAGACCTGCATGAAGTGCCAACAAAAGTTTTGTCCGAGCATGTGATAACAGTCGTTGACAACGAAGCACCGGTACATGTCAACTTAGTCGTTTCTCGTTTGACGACGGCCGCAGGGCAAAAGCGAGCGGGATCTCGGATCCAACGAGCCGTGTTTGACGCGATTAAACAAGCTTGTTGGAACAGGAAGGCGATCCAGCGAGGCGATTTCCTTTATAAGATTGATGGCGAAATACAATTGAGAGACCGCAGTACGCTCCCTCCGCAGGAGAGGAAATTCGAGTATATTTCACCGGAAGAGCTATCAGCGGCTGCTGAAGTAGTCATAAAAGACGGGTTCTCATTGTCAGTGGAAGAAGCGATCACGAATGTTGCACGATTGCTTGGATTTGGTCGGGTTTCATCGCAGATGTCCGAATCAATAAGAGAGGTGCTCGATACGCTCAGTGAGCGATCAAGTGTATCCATGGAGGGCGAAAGCGTTCGTTGGATGAAGTAGTTAGATAACAGGATAGGGGAGATCTGTCTATGTCACTACTAATAGGTGGTCGTGGCGGAATGACGTGTGCCTCTCAGACGAGTCCAGAGATTATGTGATAGATTGTCTATCTGGAGAGATGTCGTACTCACCCCCCCTAAGAAGAGTTCAGATCCAAAGTTAGAGTCACCCGAGTTTTCATTGTGCCAGTGCAGGCTGATTAGGCCAAATCGGTGCGATAGTCTGCGGTGCTGGCGCCCGATAACACAGCGAACTGCGCGGCCTAGGAGGCGATCGGGAACGGCCATTACTCAGTTGTGAGAAGAACCTCACGGTAGCCGCCGAAACTAGTCGTCACTGCACATAAAGCTCTGCCCATGCATTCTGGCCCGGATTACAAAGTCTTACAGAGGCTATTGGCCGACTGGTCGACAATCTGGAACTTGCCGGATCTTGAATCGCGCCTCAGCATCGTTTTTAGCCCCAGATTTCGTACTGCAGTGGGACGCTGCGCCCCCGACAAAAGCGAAATCCGGCTTGCCTCCTTCCTGCTGACAGCTCCCCCGGAAGTACTCAGGGAGGCGCTCTGTCATGAAGCGGCCCATGCAGCTGTCTATGCACTACATGGTAGGGGGCCACGCCCGCATGGGGAGGAATGGCGCGAGCTCATGCGGGCGGCCGGTTTCGAGCCCAGGATTCGCATGCCTGTCGACATGTCGCCGCATGGTCGCAAAAGCCGCAAGGGCAATCGGGGGCTCTGGGAACATAGGTGCCCTATATGCCACATGTCTCGGACGGCGCACAGACCGGTAAGAAATTGGCGGTGTGCCCAATGTCGGGCAGCAGGTCTCGCGGGAGACCTGATTGTCACCCGGATTGATGGTGCAGCGAGGGGGTCGCAGTGAGCGAAGAGACCTGCCCCTTCTGTACGCCTCCAGCAAACCGAATCTTCTTCGCAGGGCATTTGACGCTTGGCCTCTGGGACAGCTTTCCCGTAAACCCAGGACATGCGCTACTGGTACTGAAGCGTCACGTGGCGTCTTGGTTCGACGCCACGGAAGACGAACAAGCAGAACTTCTATCCGGTATCGCGATAGCGAAGCGAGAGATTGAAAAAGACCATCGCCCAGATGGCTACAACGTCGGTATCAATATCGGACCGGCTGCGGGTCAGACAGTATTTCACCTTCATGTCCACGTCATTCCGCGTTACTCGGGCGACGTTGTGGATCCCAGGGGCGGCGTCCGCTCCGTGGTGCCCGGCAAGGCAAACTACTTAACTCCGTCTTTTCAACCCGAACTTACCGTCGCCGACCGGCAATCAGAGTATTCCCTCGTTACTGAGCTTGGTCACGATCTTCCCCATGCTAGCGCGCTAATCACGGGCGGTGAGGATCCTCTGCTTCCCCACGTTCGTGCCCATCTTGATAGGGCGGCATCGGCAGATTTCGCGGTTGCGTTTCTACTCAGAAGTGGAATCGCTCTGATTGGTGAGCACTTGCGGGATCTCCTAGAGCGAGGAGGACGCGCGCGCATCCTCACAGGGACTTATCTAGGCGTCACGGATCCGGATGCGCTGCTAGAGCTTCTCGATATGAAGGAAGAGTATCCCGATCAGCTGGAGCTTAGGGTTTTCGAGGCAGATGGGCAGAGCTTTCATCCAAAGGCCTACCTCTTCTATGACAGCAAAGGCGAAGGAATCGCCTTGGTCGGAAGCTCGAATTTGACCCGACCCGCGCTCACGACGGGAGTGGAGTGGAACTTTCGGACGCTGAGTTCAAAGGACCAAACCGGATTCTCTACCGTCCAAGATGCCTTCGAGCGACTCCTAAACCATCCTCGGGTACGAGCGCTCGACGCCGACTGGCTTGACTCATACCAGAGGCGCCGCGCCCCTGAGCCTGATCTCGGTGGAGTAACTCCTGAACCACCCCCACCACCCCCCGAACCCCACGCGATCCAGCAACGCGCGCTACGCGCGCTCGAGCTAACCCGAGCCGAAGGAAACACGGCGGGCTTAGTGGTCTTGGCTACCGGACTTGGAAAGACTTGGCTCGCGGCGTTCGACAGCAAACATCCTGCCTACAGGCGCATCCTATTCGTCGCGCATCGGGAGGAGATCCTGACTCAGGCGATGAAAACTTATCGCCGAATCCGAACAAACGCTCATCTGGGACTCTATACAGGTCAAGAGAAGTCTCCAGACGCGGAAGTCATCTTCGCGTCCATTCAGACTCTTGGACGGAAGGCCCACCTTGAACGGTTTGCACCAGACGAATTCGATTACATTGTTGTGGACGAATTCCACCACGCGGCCGCACGGACATACCGCCGTCTCATCGATTATTTTGAACCGAAGTTTCTCTTGGGGCTCACGGCTACTCCCGAACGAACAGATGGCGGCGACCTCCTGGCCCTTTGCCAAGAAAACCTGGTATTCCGCTGCGACTTACCAGAGGGTATCCGAGAGGGCCTGCTTTCGCCATTTCACTACTTTGGAGTCCCGGATGAGGTCAACTACGAAAATATTCCATGGAGGAGTAACCGGTTTGACGAAGAGAAGCTGACGGAAGCTGTTGCGACCCGATCACGCGCGCAGAATGCGCTCGAGCAATACAGGACACGGGGAGGCACTCGAACCCTCGCGTTTTGCTGTTCCATGCGACACGCGGATTTCATGCGCAGCTACTTCCGAGAGGCAGGTGTCCGAGCAGCCGCAGTGCATTCGGGCACGACCAGCGATCCGCGGGCCGCGTCGCTTGAACGCCTTGAAGAGGGTGAGCTCGACGTTCTTTTCGCCGTCGACATGTTCAACGAAGGTGTGGACCTTCCGGATATCGATACAGTAATGATGCTACGCCCGACTGAGTCCCGAATCTTGTGGTTGCAGCAATTTGGCCGAGGTCTCCGGAAATCCGAAGACAAAGAGCGCTTAAATGTCATTGATTACATCGGCAATCACCGGACATTTCTACTCAAACCACAGACCCTATTTGAACTCCAAGCTGGGGATGCTCACATTGCGCACCAGCTTACGCTTCTTGAGCGCGGAGAGGCTGAACTTCCGCCGGGTTGCGAAGTAACTTATGAGCTTGAAACTATCAATATCTTACGAGGCCTTCTAAAACTTGATCCTGAACGCGAAAAATTAATTCGTTTCTACTACGAAGACTTCCGTGAACGCCACGGAGTGCGGCCGACTGCATCCGAAATGCATCACGAAGGCTACCTTCCGCGTTCTGTGCGTAAGGCCTATGGCACGTGGTTTGGCTTCGTTAAAGCCATGGGCGACCTTGACTCAGAGCAGGAAAAGCTAGTGGTGGAGGGTCGACCGTCACAGTTTCTCTCAGAGCTCGAAACAACTCCTATGGTTCGCAGCTACAAGATGCTGGTTCTATTAGCAATGCTGCATGAAGACCGCGTGCCAGGAAGAATGACGATAAAGGAAGTGCGAGAAGGCGTCGGCCGTCTGGTCAGCCGCTCTGCGGCCCTACAACATGACTTCGGCGTCGCCTTAGATGACGATGACGCTATCGAACGAAACCTCCGAAAAAACCCAATTCCGGCCTGGACAGACGGCAAGGGCACAGGAGGAGTTGCATATTTCTCGTTTGCGAATGGCATTTTCCAGACGACATTCGATGTCGACAAAAGTCAACGCGAAACATTCTCTGAGCTTGTTCAGGAGCTCGCCGACTGGCGCCTGGCTGAGTATATTGACCGACCAAATAGCACAGACGAAGGTTCTGATGAGAAACTACAGATGGCACCCTTATACCGGCCTAATTCGGATGTGGGCCTCAAGGTAGGGCGAAGCTACATGCGGGAGGAAATTCCACCCGCCTTCGGACTAGAATTTAACAGCAGCGTGTGGCGGCAGGGGTTTGTCTCCCAAGCCGGTCAAATCTTCCTTCTCGTGACACTCGACAAGAGTGGTATGCCCGAAGAGCACCGCTACGGCGACCGCTTTCTGAGCCCTGAAGTCTTCGAGTGGAAAAGTCAAAATCGTCATAGCCAAAATGGCACCGCTGGTCAGACAATTTACAACCACGCAGAGCGTGGAATTCTCGTACACTTGCTGGTTCGTAAGACGGGCAAGATCGGTGGGAAGGCCGCTCCATTTATTTACTGTGGTGAAGTCGAATTCACTGAATGGGAAGGAGAGCGACCGATTACAGTTCGCTGGCGACTTCAAGAGCCCCTTGCACCGCGAACAGCAGAGCTATTCGAGGCCAGGTAAATTGAATTGTGGATTTCGGAGCTGGGTGGTGTGGCAGCAGAAACGTGCGGTATCGATTGATTGAGCTAGTGGCTATGGGTGACCTGTCCCACCGACTTCAGCATTATGAGTGCTCCGCTCGGATTCTCAGGAAATCTCTAGCGAGCGTGCACCGGATTCGAAGCCAGAAGAGTGATTCAAAGGTCATCCTTTGTGTAGGGAAGTTTAGTTCTGGCATTCTCTGGGAATCCTTACAGCGCCCTGATGCGCAGTACAATACTTGTGCATCGCTCGCACCGAACGATTGCTAGCGACAACAACAGCTTAAGTTTTTTTGGCCTCCGTTATAACTTTGAGGTCGGTGGCTAGCCCGATCTTACAGCTGGCCATCGATCCTCAACTAGGGGCAAGATTAAGGTGATATTTGGTAAACTCAAACGCCGAAGACTTTTCGCTCTGATCGGCTAGAAATGTTACCAAGTCCTCTTGCCTGGGTTGTCCAAATGCGAGCCGGTAGACGGCTAGGCTGCGTTTAAGGGCATATAAGCGAGCGTGTTCGCTGCTGAATGGCGGAAGTGGGACAAGCCGTTCAACTCTATAAGGGTCTTCAACTTCCTCGAAAATCCAGTATGGTTTGATGTCGTTCTCGGCTGTACCGTAGGCTCGCAACTTCTGTTTGGCTGCGTCGAACAAAACTGTCCAGGGATCCTGGTTACTACGCCAGTTCTGCGTTAGTTCCCCTAAGCCAATTGCGCGGGCGACATTCTTGCGCACTGCGTGGCCCTTGTAGCGATTGACTCTACCTTCGCGCTGCTCAAGGTCGACTGGGTTCTGGGGGAGATTCCAGTGCCAGACTCGGTGGCAGTAGCTGTGGAAGTCAAGCCCTTCTTGTCCAATAGAGGTGCTTGCGAGGATGAACGGCCGGAATGGTGAGTTGAACGCGTCGCGTACGACCCCTGCTCGGTGGAGCACCGAGTCGGTCTCGTCTTTGAGATCTGCGAAACGAAGGGCATACCGGCAGCGGACCTTTACTTTGCTCACGCTCGGTTGGCCCCTCTCAAGCTGAAATTCGTCCATCTCAAGATTGGAGGTGCGGATCGAGAGGACGCCGCGAATGGTCTCGCCGATCTCCTTGACGACTCGTTCGCTAGGGGCATCGCCGAGTCCCAAGGATTCCTTTAGCGTGTGGACGTACTCATCCAGCACGGCCTGAAGATCCTCTTCGGCGCAGTAGCGCAATACCTGTCGCCAGTAGGGTAGCTCGTCGGATTCGAGCATGGAGCGCACATCCGGCGAGTTGAACAGCGAGCGAAATCCCTCCGCGATCTGCGCCGCCGCCTCCATTATCGCCGGTGATTCCGGCTTCAGATCCGATGCCACTCTTCGCAGAGCCCGACTTGCGCATATGGCGGGACTTCCTAGCGAGAGCTCGATGAAGACGTCCCGCAGGTCTGCAGGAACCGCCCCCAACTCAATCGCGCTGTCAGCTGCCTGACAAAAGAGCTCCACGTGATCGGCAAAGATCGACGTCTCGGTCTCTCTTTGGTCTCTCTCCATCAGCCCGCGCCAGCCATCGCGCTTACGCAGCCACTGGTTGATGGCTTCGTATTTTCGGCTGTCGCGACGTGCGAGAGCAGCCCAATGCCACGCCCAGTCCTCGCGACCTTCTCGTTCTCGACGAAGACCTGGAAGACGAGCGATGAGCTTCTCGACCTTCGGCATCATGGTCGCGCGCTGTTCGTCAACCGACAGTGGTCGGCCCGCCTCGACGGCGAGCTGCAGAGGATCTATCAATCGACTGAGCGTGGGTGACGGGTACAACATCAATAACGTCGACATCGTCTCGGGCCGCCCGTCGGATCGACGAAATGCGAGCAGGGGCTTGCGTTCGTCATAAAGGCGGAAATAGTCGGCCGGACCAGAGATACGCACGCGTTCGCGCTCCGCTGTATAAGAGCACACCGCGGCGATGACGTCGGGCACGACGTTCCAGGTGGAGAAGACCAGGGACTTGGTGATCGGGTTGGCGGCGTCAATCTTTGAACTGCGGGTGTAGGGCAGGGAAGGGGGCAGCCAGAGCAATCGCCACTCTTGCCTTGAGAGCGTTCGATCGACCAACGCCCTCAAGCGGGCATTGCCTGGATCGATCTCCGCGTAGCTCTTGAGCTTCTCCCTATCGAGTAGATGGGGTGCCATCGCCTCGAGTGGCTTGTTCAAATCCTCGCCGCCGTCGAGCTGTTCGAGAAAGCGCTCCTTGAACGCGTAGCCTTTCATGAAATTTAAGAGATAAGGCGCCGATTTCCAGTACTCGATCGCCTCGGGTGCGCCGGTGGCTCTCACTAGCTCGTCCAACGCCCGTGCGCGGCGAAGATCCGAAGGCGTGAGCGTCGTCGGCACTGCTGGCTCGTGCAGCATGGCATCACGTTCCCTCGTGAGGGGTACCCGCTCAGTTCGGCTCATCACCTTGTGAAGGCGTTTCTGCAGGCGGTCCCTCGCCGCCTTGCCGTCGGCGTGGCCCTGGAATAAGGCGAACCGATACTCTTCGAGGTCAGCTCGCAGCTTTTGTATCTGGTAGAGGTCGCCGGCAAACAGAAACTCCAGGGTTCGAAGGAAGTCGGCGTAGTGGTTCTCTTCCTCGTCGTAGAGCGTCAGCATCTTGTAAGGTGTCGCCGAGAGGAGAAGCACCCGAACGTTCTGGTAGCTCATCAGCTCCTGGGCAAGCTTCCCCGCTTCAGAATCCTTATCGAGAAGCGCTTTGAAGCGTTGGAACTCGTCGAGGATCACGAGATCCGGCTCGAGGGCGTCGACGCACGCTTTCGCGAGGTGTCGGCGCAGAGCGCCGATGAGCGCGTTTCGGCGATCCCTCAGGTGTTTCGGCCATTCCGGCCGATTGCGTCGGAATGCCTGAGCGAGCTGCTCGAGCTCAGCGAAGAGTGCCTGGTCCTCGCGTACCGTGTGGATGAACTTCTTGATCAGAACCTCGTCGTAGGGTGGTGTGTCTCGAAGCTGTTCTTGCCAGTACTTTTCTTTGACGCTGCACCTGAGTAGGTTCATGAGTCCGCCGCGATGCAGCCCGGGCATGGTGCGCAAGACATGGAAAAGGAGGACCCTTTCCTTCCAGATGCCGGTCGAACCTTTGAGATCGAAGGTCGTGCCGGGCGTGAAGCTCACGAAGTTGAGCTTGCGCTTGCCGAGATTCTCGAGCTCCAGGGGTAATAGCGTCAGGCGGGTAGCGACCGCATATTCGTTCTCACCGGTGACGTTGAGGCGATTGACATTCTGCTGCGCAATCGCGGCGTTGGAGCAGACGTAGACGATATCGATACGGTCGACTTCGGGATCGTTCTCGAGTCGCTCGATGGCCTTGGCAATGATGCCGCGGGCTACGAGTGTCTTGCCGAGGCCTACCTCGTCGGCGACGAGAAACCGTCGGGAGCCGTTCTTCCGATCGTAGAGCTGCCGAAAGGCGTGCCGGGCTGTGCGCAGCTGAAAATCCTTCAGCGTCTTCAGGATCGGACTTGCGTTAAAGGGCTCAGCGGATCTCGTCATCCAACGCTTCTCTGAATATGTTCCAGTAGTCCAGGAATCCTCTCGGCAGCACATCCGCCGTATCCCCATCGGTAGCGATGTCTTCGACGAGCTGCCGTACCTTTTCGAGTCGCCTGGGATCTCTCGAGAAGGCTCGCACCATCTCCTCCAGGAGGGGAAGGTCATCGATGGAGCTCGTGAAGCTGCTCCCGTTGAAGCTTCCGAATGCACGCGCCACGCTGCCGACATCGGCTCCGTCTCCGAGTCCGGCCAGAAGGAGCAATAGATAGCGGAGAAAACCTTCCCGATTGCTGACGACGTGGCGCAGGATTGCCCGTTCGCGCTCGTCGGGTATCCCTTCGACGGGGAGGTGGAGCACGAAGGCCAGGCGTTGTTTTTGGGCGCAGAGCTCGAATGCTATCAAGCCAGTCAGAGACGCTGTGGCTTGCACCGGTATGGCGACCTTCTCACCCGCAGCCAGCGGAGCCAGGTCCACCGCCCCTTTCCTGCCGATTGTCACCGGCCATGTGCGCGCGGATTCGATAGCTACCCAATCCACCGGATCCGAGGTTGATAATTCGAGTAGCCAGCTGTCGCCGTCTCGCTTGCAGCGAAGTGTCGGCTCTCTGGCCAGCAGCGCTTTCTTTGCTTCCTCGAGGCTCCGTTCAACGGCGCGTCGTTCGGTGTCCGCCGGGTCTGGGGACTGTTGTCGCCACGGGACGAGCAGGGCGCCGAACCCGCGGTCCTGGGACGGGTCGAGAAGCTCCTTTACGCGACCCACGAGGCGGCCGGGGCCCGCGAGCTCTGCCAGGAGCTCTACGTTCCGGCCGGCCAATAGGGCGGCATTGGTCGCGTTGGCGGAACCGAGCACCAGGTGCGTACGGCCGTTGGATTCGAAGACATAGACTTTTGCGTGTAGGCCGACTTCGGAGGATTGGATGTTTGCGTCCTCCCCGGCCGCTGGGTCGCCGTCGGTGTGCGCGTCCTCCCCGTCCTCTGTCTCGGCTGCATCGTGGAGCACGCAGGCTTGGGCGAAGGGTTTGAAGTCTCCGAGCTCGGCCAGCTCGTCGGACCGAGAGATGATGGCCATGGGCTTTCGACTCGTCGCGCCCAGCATCTGTAGGGCTTTGGCTCTCACGAAAGGCGAGATGACGACGAGGCGGTCATTGGGAGGTGGCTGCCAGCGCGTTTCCCGGAAGCCTAGGCCATGAAAATGGAGCGCGTCGAATCCTTCTGGGAGCTCCCACTCGACTCGGTCGAGCTCGCCGGCAAGCGATTCGACGTCTGCTTGTCGGGTTTTTTCTTCTCCGGTTGCTAACTGAGGTAGCTGTCGAACGAGATCTGCGAGGGCGGCGTTCGCCTCATTTCGTGACTCGCTGAGACGACCTTCCAGGGTGAGCGCTGTGTCCCACGCACGGTCCGCCGTCAAATTCTTGGACGGCAGCATCAGCCGGTAGAGGGTGTCGCCCGTGTCTTCCGGCTGGAATCGAAGCACCCANNATCAGCCGGTAGAGAGTGTCGCCCGTGTTTTCCGGTTGGAATCGAAGCACCCAGGCTTTTGGATGGAACACGCCGCCGTTCGGCGCTTCCACCTCGACAAGCACGTTCTCAAGGAGAGCAAACAATAAATGATCCGTCGGCGGTGCGTGAATCGCCCCGCGTTGCGCGAATACGACCACCTTCGAGGCAGCCCGTTGCAAGGCTTCGTACAGGGTGACGGGATCCTGGAAGAGCTCGCGGTGATCTTCCGTGGAGTTCAGAACGAGCTGTAAGGGCACCGACAAGAGCGTCGTCAGGTCGAGTGAGTAGGTGGCGGCAACGGCGAGATCGAGCTGGAAACCGGGGGGCGGCACCAATGCTTCGGTGTAGAGCGTGCGCTCGCTCGGTGTCAGCATCGGTTCAGCCTCCTACCGCCCGCGCGACATCGGAGAGGTAGCTCTGGACAATCTCCCAGCGGTAAGTGAGCGGTTTCAGGCCGGAGCTTCCTCCCCATTGCTCGAGGACTCGCTTGTTCGTGAAGCGCGAGTTTGCGCCCTTCTTCTCGATCTCCCGATTTCTGATGAGCTCTTGGGCCTCTTTTTGGACAAAAATGGCGTCGCGATGCTCGAGAAGCAGACGCACCCATTCTTCGACGAATCGCATCGTGCGTGCGCCGATCTGGTGACCGGTGTTGGAAACGGCGGTCCAGAATGGACCGAGGTTGTCGGACCAAGCTATGAGCTCGTCCAAGCGTGCATCGAATCGTTCGAGCCAGCGTCTGCCGGTCTCGCGATGCTCTTCTATTAAGGCGTCTCTTCCCTTCTCTTCAGCCAGGAGCTGGTTGTACAGGACCGCTGCACCAAATACTACGACGGCGAAGTTGTGGCCGTGCTCGAGCAGCGTGCGGTGCTCGGGTCGGAAATCGGCGGTGTCCGGGTGATCCCACGGGGCGTCGATGGATACCCGCCGAGGAGTCGCCATCAGATCGGCGAGGAGGGAGCCCCCATGGCGATGCCGGAGGCGCTCCTGAAGGAAGCGTGCCTCGTCTCGGGTGAGGTCGAAACGCGCCGATTCGAAGAGGTCGTTCGGCGCTTCAGGAAGGCCGGGGTGCCAGGTATGCGCACCGTGCTCCCACAGCCCGCCGACATCGTCGCCCTCGTCGAGGGCCGCTTGCTGGCGCGCGGCGGTTCTCTTTCTGCGTCGGTACACGTGATCCAGGGCCCGGTGGTACTGGCCGGCAGTGCCCGGGAATATCCTCAAGCCCCAGCTACCGAGGCCGGCCCAGTAGATGGCGCTGGGCAGAGTCTTCAATGCTTCGCCGACGCCTCTGCCGATGATGCCGAGCTCATTTGGTGCGGTGCGCTTCAGTGCCTCGGCGAGCCGAAGCTCCTGGGAACGGGCACGCTCGGCGATCTTTTGAGAGGGCACGCGCCGCTCTTCCAGCTCCTTATATATCCAGGGGATGAAGAGCATGTACCGGAGTCGTGTGTGGATGGTCGAGGTCCCGGGGAAGAGGGTGTCCGATATGGCGTCGCGGATCGGGCCGAAGCCGAGCTCGTCGCGGGTGTCGCGCTCTTTGAAGAGCGTGAGGATTCGCTGGGCCCGTTGCTGAGCTTCCGAGTCGAAGTCAATCCAGGCTACTGATGAGGGCATGTCTGAAGCGTTGCGCATCTCGATGCGCTAGAGGATTGGCTGATAAAGCTTAGTTCAGACTTCAGCTGTCGAAAATGCGTCGATCCCTAGAAATGGGCAGTCGTCGAGGTGACTCAGGGAGTATGCATGTAGCAGAATCGGATGCCGTGATCTTGGCAGAACGACTCGAGCTCTGACTGACTTTCGTCGGAAAGTGGTTTCTTTCGCTTGTCGAAGCTGAAGAAGATGTAATCGGGTTCTTCGCCACCGCGTATGTCGTGCTCGTCCTTCGCCTCGGTAACCAGGGACTTCCACTTTACGAACTTGTCTAGATCATCCTGATAGGTGCGATGCAGCCGCGCATCGGTGTACTTGTGGATCGCGGAGCTGCCCTTGACTTCGATGAGTGCCCGAAGATTAACGAGCTTGTGAGGATCGTTCGAACGGTTACGATCACCCTTGCGATAAAGATTGAACAAGCCGCGCACCGCCGGATCGAAGACAGCGATGTCCGGGCGCCAATGCATCTTAGAAGACTTCCGATTGGCGAATCCGAAATACGTCTCAAGAGATAGCTGTTGCTCTGTAAAGCCTTCCTTTCGCAAGTAGTGATAAATGAGAGCTACGTTGTTGTCCTCGCTGCCCCTGATAGTAGAGACACGATTACGCAGTTTATCTAAGAGCGATCCGTTGTGGATAAGGGCGCCTGCCCTGCCAGCATTTGCCCAGCCGTTCGAAGATGGTGCGAGTGAATATCGATGCAATGTTCCACCTGGGGGCGCGGCTAAGAAGTAATCGGCCGATTGGTCGAAATATACGAAGTGAACGTCTTTCTGGCTCGCCATTTTGGCGACCACTTCGACCTTGTCGTGACAGAGAGCGACGCCCGGATCGCGCAGGTCGATGCATAGGAACCATTTGTTGATACCCGATAGCTCGAGAGTCGCGAGCTTGTCTAGATCGTCAATTCGCCCCTTGTTGGGATTCACCTGGTCACGGAGAGCGTTTCGATCGCCGTATGCGCCGCCCTTGAACTCGAAAGCTTGCGTGGGCTTGCCATCTGGGTTCGCGAAATCACCGGTCTGGTCGCGATCGAAGATGACGAAGTCGATACCCTTCCTTCCGACTCGATACTCGCGGGCAATTCGCGTTTGTGGAAAGCCTGCCTCGAGTAGGTGATGATAGAAAAGCGCGTGAAATGTCTTCTCGGCTCCAGAAATACTCTTCGCTTCAGAGAAAAATCGCGCCATCACGTCGGTTATTTTTGCCACGGTAAACTCCAGGCTTGTTCATCCGACGTCTGCCTTGCCGAGTCGGGTGTCTGGTTTTCGGGATAGAGTGTGCGCTAGCGGGTGGCTCAAGAGCCGAGCCTGCGACCGGAGCGGTTGCTGGTAGCGGGCCGCTCGGTGCGATGCGCGGGTCGACTCCGTGCCGTGAGGGTGTAACTTTCGGCGGCCTCTCTGTGCAGCGTGGTCACGCGCTCGCGCAGGCTCGTGGGTTCCAGCACTTCGACGTCGGGACCGTACTTCATGATGTCCATGATGAGCTCCCGATCGTCGTTGTAGGGCACTTCGAGGAGGTAGCTTCCGTCCTCTCTCGTTTCGCCTCGCTGCTCGGGATGCCACTGCTCCGTGGCAACCCAGCGGGCGCGCTTTGGTGAGAAGCGTAGCTTCGCGGTCGCAGTGGCCGCGCCTGCGAATATTCCGTAGCTCGCGCCGAGCTCGGCATCGAGAAGGTCGTTCGGGACGTCGCGGGCCTGACCCTCCAGGGTCGCGATCTCCTGAATGCTGTCCATTGCGAAGGTGCGCAGGGCGTCTCGCTCGTGACACCAGGCGTCCAGGTACCAGTTGTCCCGGTAGTGGACGATGCGCTGGGGAGATATCTCGCGAGAGAGGGTCTCTTCGCGTCCCCGGTGAAAGTGGGTGATGGTGAGACGCTGGCGCTTGATGAGTGCCGAGACAATGGTCTCGAAGTGCTTCGGCGTCACGGGACGGGCGGCCATTCCGAGAATCCTCACTCGGCGGCGGATCTCCTCCGATTGCTCGGTGTTCTCTCCAAGGAGCCCCTGGATGCGCTCGATGAGGGGCCCCACTTTTGACTGCAATGCTCCGGGCTCGAGATTGACGAGCAGCTCGTGCATGGTGATGAGGGCGTTCATCTCGGCGGCGTTGAACCAGAGGCCCGGCAGCTCGAACAGCGGACCGGTCTGCGCGTCGTCGCTCAAGCGATACCNNCGGCGGCGTTGAACCAGAGCCCCGGCAGCTCGAAGACGGGACCGGTCTGCGCGTCGTCGCTCAGGCGGTATCCCTTGAGCTCCCGGTCATAGACGATGGGCGCGAAGAGGAAGTCGCGCATGTACTCGAGGTCGCGCTTGAAGGTGGCGGGGGAGACTTCGAGCTCTTCGAGAAAGACCGCCCGCGGCACGGCTCGGCGTGCCTTGAGCAGCTGCTGAATCTTGTAGATGCGCTCGGTGCGGTTCATGGGCTATGTCGTGTAAACCGTTGCTCTAAAAAGGGAATCGGGCTCCATTTCCTCTAACTATCGGTCCTGCCAGGGGGCAACTAGACCGCTTGGACTGGGAAAACCGCCAAAAACCTGCCACTCGGTTCACGGAATGCGTCGGAGGGAGCATTCAGGAGACCTGACCTTCGTGAGATGCGAGTATTTTCTGGCGCGAGCCGGAGACCGCCAGACGGGGCATAACCTTCATTCGTGAGTCTCCGATTGACGCGTCCCGTTAACTCGGCGCATGTCCGAAATGGACGCTCTGCGGATATCTAGGACTGCCAGGGATTGGGCGGTCCGAAGGGCGCCGGCTTTCTCAAGAACCCCGCCGCTCGGCCCGATAACTGAGTAACGGGATCCCTGCTCCCGCTCGTTCTCGACGTCCCGAATCCGCAGCCTCTGGGAGATCCCCGATGGCCCGTATCTACCCGGCCGACATCACGCGCCTCGCACTGGCGGGCGCCCATTCTCACGAACTCGAGACACTGGGCGTGCTGAAAGAAAAGCTTCCCAACGACTTCGCGGTCTTTCACGGCGTGCACTGGACCCGCGAATACCGGAGCGACACCGCGTACGGAGAGATCGACTTCGTCATCGTGAATCAGGCGGGTGAGGTGCTGGTGATCGAGCAGAAGAACGGCTCGGTGGACGAGTCGGGCGCGGGGCTCGTCAAGTCCTACGCGAACCGCGACAAGAACATCATCGAGCAAGTGCATCGGTCCATCGATCGCGTGCGCGGCAAGTTCAAGGCCCAGCACGAGGGCCCAGAGCAGCTCAACATCGATTACCTGATCTACCTCCCTGACTATCGGGTGAAGCGCTTCAGTGCACCGGGCGTGGACGAGAGCCGCATCGTCGACGCGGCCTCGAAAGACGGCCTCGCAGCCCGCATCGAGAAGGTTCTCGGCAAGGGTGATACCCGGCAATCGAAGCATCGAGAGACGGTCGAGGGCTTCTTCCGCCAGTCACTCGATCTCGTTCCCGATATCCACGCCCATAAGAGCGCCCAGGAACGGGAATTCGTGCGCCTGAGTGGTGGCATCGCGGAGCTCGTCGACAACCTGGAGATGCATCCCTTCAGGCTGCGCGTCTCCGCGACCGCCGGCAGCGGCAAGAGCTTGCTCGCGGTGCGGTTTTTCGAGCGCACGGTGGAGAGCGGCAAGCGCCCGGCGCTCGTCTGCTTCAATCGCCCCTTGTGCGAGCAGCTGAAGAGCACCGTCTGTGAAGGCGGCTATGTCGACACCCTGTATGGGTTCTTCACCGAGTTCCTGAAGAGCCGTGGGCAGAGTCTCGATTTTCGCAAGATGAACGGCGACTCGGACTTCTGGCAGAAGGTCCAGGAGCAGGTGGTCGCCGAGGACATTCCCGACGAATGGCGCTTCGATGCTCTGATCCTCGACGAAGGCCAGGACTTCGACGCGGAGTCGTTCGAGGTGCTGAAGCTGTTCTTGCGCGATGAAGGGGATCTGCTCCGGCTCGAAGATCCGGATCAGAACCTGCGCGGCAACGCGCCGCCGCCGACCAACGGCTACGTGCACTATCGGTCCAATGCGAACTATCGCACCCCGGTGTCGATCGCTCGCTTCATCCAGGACACGCTGCCGGCGGAGTGCCATTTCTTGAATCCCCTACCTGGTCTCGGCGTCGACGTCCTCGGCTACGACAATCCGAAAAAGCAGCCGATCATCGTCGGGCAGATCATCACTGACCTCATGCGCCAGGGGTTCGAGCACGAAGACATCGTGATCCTCACGTTCGGTGGGCTCAAGAGCAGCGTCTTCAATGACATCGAGAGCGTCCACAACGTGCCCTTGCTAAAGTTCACGGGGGACTACAAAGCCGGCAATCAGGTGTTTACCGATGGCCGGCTTCGCTTTGACAGCATCTATCGGTTCAAGGGCCAGCAGGCGCCGGCCGTGGTGCTCGTCGATGTCGACCCTGATTGGGACAAGCAGGAGAAGGAGCTGCCCCGGCTCTATTGCGGCATGACCCGCGCGACGGTGAAGCTCTGCATGCTCGTCAACGAGCAGAACGCGGAAGCCAAGAGGTTTGTGTCGAAGTAATCTGAGAGCCCGCTGTGACCACATCTGTGGCTCGTAATCATCCAGTGTGTCGGCAACGGGTCGTACCGTAGGAGATGGAAAACCAGTAGTGGCCACATCCTGCATTCATTTTCTTCTCGTCCCGGATCGGAGCGCCGCGCGCCGTCTGCGCCGCCGCATCGCCGACAACGGTGCGCGGACCGGTGTGGTCGTCGGCACGTGGACGGAGCTGCTGGAGTCCGCCCGGCAGGCCTATCTGTTGCCGGAGCCCGACGGTGAGTGGCGCAGCGCGTTCGAGGAGGCGCTCGCAGGGCTTCCGGATGCGTTCTGGGCGCAGAGCTACGCGGTCGCGCGTGACGAAACCGGGACAGCGGTGGCGACTGCACTGAGGGAGCTTCTCGGTGCGCTGGGCCCGAGTGAGGCGGTCGATGGGATCGGCATGGATGCGTTGACTCCACGTGCGCGCCGTCACTTGACGGATCTGGGCCTGCTTCGGGACGAGCTCGGCGACAGTCTGCCCGACGAGCTCGCGACGATTCGAGCTCTGTACGGCGCTTCTCCCAAGGATGCAATCGCAGGTCTGCGTGTTTACCGGGTTGCGGATCTCCCGCGGCTCGACAGGTGGCAGGCAGCGCTCGTCGAGAAGCTGAACGCGGACGCCGGTGAAGGCGAGGGCACTCACCTCGCGGATCTGCTCGCCGCAATGGGCGGGGATCGACCCCGAGGAATTGCCGGTAGCGCGTTGACTCGGCTGCAGACCGGTCTCTATGCATCCGATGCAGTGCGTGGGCCGCTGGACGAGTCCGTTCAATGGCTGGGGCTGCGCGACGCTCTCGAGGAGGTCGAGGTGGCGGCGGGCATGACGCAGGCGCTGATCGCTGCCGATGCCGCGCTCGTGCCGGCAGATATCGGTCTGCTGGTTCCCGGCGATCCCGATTACATTGCGCGGGTTCGCGAGGTCTTCACACACTCGGGTCTCGCCTTGTCCGGGCTTCCGGCTGCGCAGTCGATGCGCGATCTGGGGCGGGAAGCGCTGTTTCATTTCCTGCTCTGTTGCCGCAAGCCGGCGCCGGCCATGGCCATCGCCGCATGTCTCGAATCGCCGTTGATGCCGTGGGATTTGAAAGATGGAGCAACGCTCGCTCAGAATGTCATGGACGGGGATTACCGACTGGCGGCGCCCGTAGAGGCGTCGGCGGATGCAGAGCGGATGCTCGCGTTGCTTCGCCGGGGCGCCGACACCCCAACCGCGCTCGCGGCGGCGACCCGCGAGTTTGTATCGCTGCTCACTAATGATGTTGCGATGCATTTCGCGCGCGTGCGCGAATCGGCCTCTGCCGTCGAAGCTGCGCTCGCGACCATGGAGGCGCTGGATTGGTCGACCATTCTCGCGCTCGCATCGCCTGTCGCGCTAGATGACGATGCGGACATCACCTACACGCAGGAAGGCCTGACCGTTTGCCAGGAGCAGCAGGAGCCTTGGCGCGAGGTCAAACACCTCCTCGTGCTCGGATTCTCGGATGGGCGCTACCCCGCGACGCCGTCGGTCTCGCCGGTCTTTACCCGAGACGATCTGCAAATCATTAGTGAGCAGCTGGGTCTCGAAGTGGACACGCCTGCGGACGTGCTCGAAGGTCGGCGGGCGTTGTTCAAACGGCAGATCGGCAGCGCGTCCGACTCGCTCACCTTCATGATCCCTCGGCGCGATGGCTTCGGCGAGCTCATTGCGCCCTCGGAGAGCCTCGTGTTCATGGGCCGGCTCTTCGAAGGCATCGAGGACGCAAACGATTTAGCTCTCGAGCTCGATCTCGTCGAAGAACGCGCCAAGGCGCGACACGTGCCGCAGGCGGACGCCGCGCCGCCGACGCCGCCGCGTCCCGTCGCATCCGACGACCTGTCGCTCGAGCGAAATCTGCTCGTGAACGGTGCCGATGGGTCGCTCAAGGCGCAGTCGCCGAGCAGTCTCGAGACGCTCATGGTGTCGCCGCTCGCCTGGCTGCTTCGGCGTGCGGGCGCAGAGCCCGCGGGCTGGGGCCCGGAAGAGCTGGACGTGCTGCTCAAAGGCAGCCTCGCCCACGCGGTATTCGAGGTGCTGTTTGCGCCGGAATGTGCCTTGCCGGACGACGATGCCATCGAAACGCGTGTACGCGCACATCTGGGGGAGGCGATTCGCAGGCATGCCCCCTTTCTGCAAAGCACGCAATGGAGCGTGGAGCGCCGGCACCTCGAGCGCGAGCTCACCGCTGCCGCGATCGCCTGGCGGGACGCCCTAGAACGTCTCGGCGCGGAAGTGGTCGCTGCGGAGGTGTGGCTGCAGGGACGCCTTGGCGAGGTGCCCATCCACGGGCAAGCGGATGCGATCCTCGCGCTCCCGAGTGGCCGGCTGCTGGTCGTGGACTACAAGAAATCCAGCGTGACCTCGCGCTTGCAGCGCATGCAGCAAGGGTACGACAGCCAGGTGACCCTGTATCGCACCATGCTCGAGACCGGCGGGCCACGCGATGCCGGCCAAGCGGTGCTTGCCGAACGTCTCGCGCAGAGTGACGAGACCGGCATTCTCTACTGCATGCTGAACGATCAATCGTACTTGAGCGACGAGGGGCCGCCGAATGGCGCGAGCGTGCCCGGCTGGAATGCCATCCGGGGCGATGTTTCTGAAAATGCAATGGAGATCATCAGGCGCGATCTCGCTGCGCTTTCCCGCGGCGAGGTGCGGCTCAATCGGGTCGGTGACGCGACCCGCTTCGACAAGCAAGCGGGCATGAAGCCCTATGCGATCGAGAACAGTCCGCTCATCGATCTCTTCTCAATCGACGACGATGCGGGGGTGATCGAGTGAGCGTCCCAGCGCTCAGTGTCGTACCGGCGGGCGCAGGCTCGGGCAAAACCTATCACGTACAGAGATGTCTCGCGGGGTGGATCGCCGACGGCGCGGTCGCACCGGAGCGCATCGTGGCGGTGACCTTTACCGAGGCAGCGGCTTCGGAGCTTCGCGAGCGCATTCGGGTGGAGCTTCTTGCGTCGGGCAGGGTCGAAGATGCGCTCAAGCTCGATCAGGCCTTCATATCCACCATCCACGGTTTCGGTCTGCGACTGCTCACCGAGTACCCATTCGATGCCGGCCATTCGCCTGCGCCCCGGCTGCTGAACGAAGACGAGCAAACGACCCTGGTGCGGCTCGCTCTGGCGCAGACGGATAAGGCAGAGGCCATTGCGTCGAATCTCAAGGCCTTTGGATATGGCTACGACTGGAGCTCGAAGAAGGGTGCGGAGGCGCTTTTCCGCGACGCCATCTTCGACGTGGTGCACGTGTTGCGATCCATCGGCTGGATGGAGAGCCATCGCGATCTCGCGGACGACGCTGTTGCCTGGGTTCGCGATCGCTACGGTGAGGTAGGGGACGGCGAGGCCGCGACCGAGATACTGCATCGTGCCGTTACCAGGCTCCTGGGGGCATTTCCGGGAGAGATGGCGTCCGACTTCGCGACCAGCGAATCGGGGCGCAAGGATCTCCTTCGCGATCACCGCAATCTGATTTGCGCTGCCGATCGGAAGAATCTCGAGACCGACTGGGGGCTCTGGCAGGGCCTGCGCAAGCTGCGTCTCTCAAAACGTAGCGCGCCAATGCCTGCGGAATATGACAGTCTGGCCAAGGACGTCATTGCGGCCGCGGGCGCCATCGTCCAGCATCCGGGTCCGTTGCAGCATGCATCGATTCACGCACGCGGTCTCATCGAGGCCGCTGAGGACGTCATCGTTCACTACGGCGCGGACAAGCGGGCAACCGGGCTGGTCGACTTCACCGACATGGTGGCCCTGGCCCACGGTGTGCTCCACCGTTATCCGACGGTGCTCGAGTCCCTCGCGAGTCGTGTCGACTGTCTGGTGATCGACGAGTTCCAGGACACGAACCCGATTCAGTTCGCGCTTCTTTGGAAGCTCAAGGAAGCCGGTATTCCGGCCCTCGTTGTCGGCGACCTGAAGCAGGCCATCATGGGTTTTCAGGGCGCCGATGCCAGGCTCTTCCAAGCGCTTACGCAGCAGAACTCCGAGGTTCTCGAGCCGCTATCCGCCAATTACCGATCGCAGCCGCCACTGATGGAGTTCATCAATGCCGTCGGTGCCGGCTTGTTTGGTGCGTTTTACCAGGCGCTAAAACCGGAAGCGGGCAAGAGTGCGCTCGCGCCGCTGGAAGTTACGGCGTTTCCCGATCGCGCGTCGACTGAAGTGCGTGCCTGGTACACCGGCCGTCGGCTCGAGGCGCTGCTGGCCGATCCGGATGCGAAGGTCGCCATACGCGGAACCGATGAGACGCGACCCATCCGGGGCCGTGACATTGCCGTGCTCTGCCCGACGAACAAGATTGCCGCCGACTATGCCACCGCTCTGAGGCGTCACGGGCTCAACGTGCGGCTACAGGAAGACGGCTGGTTCGACTCGCGCATCGTGCAGATTACATGGCACGCGCTTTCCTATGTCGCCAATTCCACCGATCGTCACGCGGCGCTCTACCTGTCGGTGACCGAGCTCGGCAGTCGCACCCTCGAGGCGGCGCTCGCGCAGCTCGTCGAAGACGGATGGGTCGACGAGCCGCTTCTGGTAGCACTCGACGAGGTGGCTGCGGGCGCACCGGATCGGACGGTCGATACCGTGGTCGCCGCGACCATCGAAGCGCTGGATCTCTACGGCATCGTTGCGCGCTGGCCCGACGCCGCCCAGGCGCGGGCGAATCTGCTCAAGCTGCAAGCCGAAGCGCGCGAGTTCCTCTCTGCCGAACGTGAAGCCCTGGCGCGCGGCGGTTACTACGGCTCCGGGCTGCCGACGTTTCTCGCCTGGCTGTCGGCACGCATAGAGCGCGCGCGCCAAGATGCCAAGGACCGGGGGGATCGCCAGCCCGCGCCGCGAGTGCTCGACGAGGACGCCATCGAAGTCGTTACCTGGCACAGCGCCAAGGGGCGCGAGTGGCCGGTGGTCGCGGTGTGTGGCCTCGATCGGAAGGTATCCGCGAAGCTTCCCGATCTGGCGGTTGGATACCGTGACTTCGCGGATCTCGGTCGTCTGCTGGACGAAGCACGCATCGAGTACTCGCCGGCCTTTGGTGTGCCCGAGATCGAGCAGCGCTTCACCGAGAGTCTGCAGCAACAGGCCGAGGAGGGCGCCCGACGCACACTCTATGTCGCGCTCACCCGCGCGCGCGAGAAGCTGCTCCTCGAATGGCCGAGCTTTGCGGCGAAGAGCAAGAACCCATCGTACTGGTCGGTGCTCACCGACGCGACAGGAGCGACGCTTGAGCAGGACGCGCTCACGGTCGGTAACAAGCGGTTTCCGTGTTCCGTGCATGCGGGCGGAAAAAACATTCCGTCGGATGGCGACGGCGCGTCGGATGCGCCCAGCACACTTCCCCTCATCGGACGCCGGGCCATACGTCCCGGGGTGGTGCCCGAGGAGCTCACACCGGATAGCGTGGCGCCGTCCCAGCTCGAGCCGGAAGAGGCCCCTGCGACTTCCGAGAATCTGAAAGTCGAGCGCTACGGGGAGGGCCTCGCGGTGGATGTTGGACTGCAGGGGGTAGAGCTCGGCACGTTCCTGCACCGCTGCTTCGAGATTCTCGGTGCGCGCCCCGACCTTGCTGCCCGCTTACCTGTTGCCACCGGCGTCGCGGCGCAAGCAGCCAATCTGAGTGCGATCGAAGCCAGCGTCGGCGACTTCGAGGCATGGCTTCAAAAGCATTTCGAGCCCCTGAACGTGGCCCGCGAGCTGCCTTTCAGCGCGATCCGAGACGACGGCGCAGTCGTCTCCGGTGTCATCGATCTACTGGTAGAAACCGAGAGCGGCTATTGGATCATCGACCACAAATCCGACGCAACGAATGACGCGCGAGCATCGTTCGCAACGTATTGGCCGCAGCTCGCCGCGTACATGGATGCCATAGCGAACGTTAACGCTGCCCGACCGGTGTTGGGTGCCGGAATCCACTGGATACGTCGGGGCGAGGTCGTGCTGAGTCCGGCTGTTTGATAAATCCCTTGACCCGGAGCAACGTAGCCAAACCTCTTGGCTACCGTCGCTCTGAACCGGGGTTTCGAGCTCAACTCCACCCCGATTTCGGGGGCGACCAAATTCTAAATCACTTTAGAAATTCGGCGTTGCTACTGGTCAGGAAATCCCTGCCGCGGTCAGGGCGCTTTGCAGCCCACCCAGAGCCTGGAACAGGAGATAGTAGTAGAGCAGCTTGATCAAGTTCCCGATCATTTGAAGTCCCGTCCGTTTTCGGAGTGAATTACAGGGTCACTTTATAAGGGTGCGAGGCTCACGTGATGAGCTACAACGCCCGATACACTTCGTACCGGACTCACGATTCTGGAGAGATCGCATGAAAAACAGAGTATTACAAATCGCTTGTCCGTCACGAACCGCGTTCCTGGGGATGTGGCTTGTGGTTGGGATGATCCTGTCCTTGTCGGTCGGCGCAGATAACGGCGAAGATTTCTTCAAGCAGGCTCCGGGCTATACGGTACAGATCCGAACAGCGGTGGATATGCCGTTCTCGGAGGACAAGCGCTCGTCCTTCATCGGTGCGGGCTTCGTAGTCGATGCCGAGCGGGGGTGGGTAATGACCAATGCCCACGTTGCTGCGCGTTCACCTTCACAGAACTGGATCAAGTTCCGGCATGGGGAGTATCGCGAGGCGACAAAGCTTTACGTGGATCCTTATCTCGACCTGGCCTTCTTCGAATTGGATGTGACACAGCGAGAAGGGCTCCAGGTTGCACATCTCGAGTGCGGTGATCTGCCGCCTGTCGGCCATGTGGTCGGTGCATTCGGTCATCCGTGGGGTCTCTCCTATACCGGTACCCGCGGGATCATTTCAGGCGTGACCTCACGTATGGATACCGAGATGCTGCAGACGGATGCGCCCATCAACGGCGGCAATTCGGGAGGGCCGCTTATCAGCCTGAAAACCGGTCACATCGTTGGCATCAGCACGTCATCGATGAACGAGGACGACGATCAGAATACGAATTTTGCCGTGCCGATGAAGTACGCGTGCCGAGTGCTGGAGCTTCTCCGCGCCGGGAGGGATCCATCGCCTCCCAAGCTCTCGACCATGTTCTTCAAGGATCTGGACGACGAGGGCAAGCTGACCGTCGCGCAATCCAACCTCGATGCAGCGCAGCTCGACTGGCGGATCGGCGATACCATCGTGAGCGTGGCCGGTACGCCGGGTGAAATACGCAACGAGGCGCAGCTGGTGCACGCACTTCGTGGTCGGCTGGACAATGTCGAGCTCGGCGTGCTTCGAGGCGGGAAACGCGTCAGAGTGGCCGGTCGATTGCAGGCCGCAGTCCGGGTCACCGAACGCCAGGGCGTCTACGCCTCAGGGATTCTGATCGCGCCAGCGGGCTTCCGGGACGGGCGTGAGCTCAACATCGCACAGCCCCTCATGGTGCACTCGGTGGAGCGGGGCACCCTCGGTGAGAGCCTGGAGATCGAAAAGTGGGATCTGCTGGTCTCGGTCGATGGGAAGCCGGTGACCGGCCTCGAGGAGCTTTTCAGCCGGTTCGACGCGGCACGCGTGCGTGAACAGTCCGTCGTGCTCGCTTTCAAACGGTGGAGCAATGGCAGCGATCGCGTCTACGACCACGTGGAGCGCACCATCCTTGTGGATGAGCTCGAGTTCGTCGGCCCGGCGCCGAAGGAATTTGTAGCGACAAGAGACTAGAGTCGCCCATTCGGGCTCACGTGGTGAGCCACTGCCAGGCTTATTATGTAGGTACAGAATCCACTTCGTGCTGATCGCCGATTTAATCGACAACTTGCAGGGCGATTCAGAAATGCTGCTAAAGCGTTGGCCGTCTCTTCGACCCCCTGAGACTGTCATCCCGTCGTGACCAGGGGGAACGGAGAAAACCGATGACCGACAGAGATCTCTATACCGAGTTTCGCGAATTTCAGGTCGAGCTCTGGGAGCTGATCCTGGGCGCCGATCTGGATAAGCCGGACATTGCGGCGTCGCTCGTGGCCGCCGCCGTCATGATTGCGGCTTCCGAAGGCTGCGGCCCGGAGCTGCAACGGGAGAGCATCGAGCGACTCGCCGATCACGCGATCGACCGGCTCGCCAACCTGACCGATTCCGCTGCGATTCGACACTGAGCGACGGCGACGGCCTCAATCACGAGC
>JABAOE010001368.1_pt3 | contig 33886 bp, 44 predicted proteins | sample 7062141 | NCBI WGS metagenome assembly JABAOE01 (sample SAMN14538627, study PRJNA623070) | marine sediment metagenome | biome: marine biome [ENVO:00000428]; feature: marine pelagic biome [ENVO:01000023]; material: deep marine sediment [ENVO:00002113] | place: India: Gulf of Khambhat ...
TAATACAATTAGAATATTTTTTGAGGTACCTCTAGTTACTTGCTCAGTCATTAAACTACTTTATTTGTTCGTGTTTTATTACTAAAAATTAGGATCTAATTCTCAATAGTGATTTTCACTAGTGGAATATGCAATTGGGATTATGATATTGGAGTAATAATTGACTATGAACGTTTGGATAACCATCCAACAACTTCAGGCCAAAGATTGTCATGTGCTTTTTTACTAATACACAAACCTACGTGGCCAGTAGGAAACTCGATGATCTTTTTGTCTGTACTAGGAATTTCACACATTATGTACCTACCAGATTCGGGTGGAACCAAGTCATCCTTTAATCCAATAATATTCAATACAGGCATTGTTAGATTATTCAAATCCACTGTTTTAGTTCCAATTTTCAATTTGTTTTTAATTAGGAGATTTTTTTTGTAGATTTTATCAACGATCTCTCTGTAGATTTCACCTATTATTGGTCTACTGTCATAAAGCCAAGTCTCAATTGCAAAAAATTGCATTATCTCTTCTGAAGTTCTTGGTTTGCTAAAAAACGATGAATATTTTGTTACTGCTTCAATTGGATTACGGAGAATAAATGCTAAGTTTACCAAGGAACCAGGTACATTTCCAAGTTCATCCACAAGTTTGTCAGCATCAATATGTTTTGTCAGGTTTTCTATTACCGTATTTGGTTTTTCTAGATCTACAGGAGTTGCGTGTAGAATTAAATTCTTAACCTTGTCTGGATGTAGTGCCGAATAAGCCAGAGTAAAAATTCCTCCCCAGCAATAGCCAAAAAGAGAGATTTTTTGTTCCCCAGTAATTTCTTGTACCATTTTAACCGAAGTTGCAACACATTTTTGAACATGCTCTTCTAGCGACATTGATTTAAGAGATGAACTTGGAGTGGTCCAGTCTGTGGCGTATACATCAAACCCATTTTCAAGGAATTTTCGTATAACACTAACATTTGGTAAAAGATCCAGAATGTAATGTCTATTGATAAGAGAATAGACTACAAGCAATGGAGTTTTGTATCGTTTTTTTGTCAAAGGTTTGTAGTGAAGTAGTTGAAAGCCAGCATGCATTTTAATTTCTTCTACTTCACAACGACCAATGTTATCGCGGATTGGTTCAATGGGTTTATTCCACGCTGAAAAAAGGTCCATATAATACTGATAACCTTGTTTGAGTCCAAAAAATTCTGCTAATGATAAACTTGCATTTAGATAATCTGAAACACTTGATGTAAAATCGTCTTTTTTGATTTGTTCTCGCAATGAATCATCAAAGGTTTTACTCATTTGATTTTGTGTTTGTTTTAAATTAATTGATTGGCCTTCAGATTTCTTAAATGACTTGATAGATTCTGAAGCGGCATTTGCTATAGCCTTAGAATATTTTAGATAGAAATCATACCATTTTGAGGTGTAGTCGCAGTACTGATTTACAAATTTCTCTTCCTCTTGTAAAATTTTTTGAAATTTATTGTAATCCTTCATATGTTTATTGAGATGTTTTAGGAAATTTGTAATAAATTCATTATTATCAATGGCCTAAAATTAGTATATAGAATATATGTAAAAGCAACAGATTTTTTTCGTGGTTAATCAAGCACTTTGGATTGGAATTGCAGTTGGAGCATTTATCGTAGGAATAGGAATAGGATATGTAATATTTCTAAATACGTATCAACCTGATGTGATGATGACCCAAACCCAACTTATGCAACAACTGATGATGCAAAGTCCTCAACACCGACAACAAATGATGGAACAAATGTTAGAAGATCCAGATTTAAGACAACATATGATGGAAACTGTAACTCAAGATCCACAACAAATGAGAACATGGATGGCAAACACTCAACATATCAAAGAGATGTCCGAAGTTATGAAGGAAAATCATGACTTTATGATGGAAATGATGCAGGTAATAATGGAAGATCCATCCCTGAGATTACAGATGTTAGGTCATATGACTGAAAATCAAGAGGTGATGGAACAAATGAGAGAGTTGATGGGCTCTGGTGGTATGATGGGAAATGATATGATGGGACCTGGTATGATGGGAATGGTTTCTGATACAAATGATTTGATAAATAAACTAAAGCAAAAAGAAGCAAATGTGGTTTTGGGGGATGAAATCAATCAACCTTTCTTTTCAGTTATTGGTAAAACAATATTAGTTGACGATGCACAATTGCAGGTTTTCGAGTATCCGACACAAGCAAGAGCAGAAGAAGACGCTTCAAAAGTTTCTCCTGATGGACATTCAATTGGGTTAAGTATGCCTTTGTGGGTTGAAACACCTCACTTTTACCAAAAGGAAAAAATCATTGTATTGTATGTTGGAAACGATTCTGCAATAATTGAGTTATTAGAATCTGTATTGGGTACTCAATTTGCTGGTGGTTAAAATCGAAAATTGCTACAATTTTTACAACAAAAAATCTAAAATCTGTTTTTAATAACACCAGAAAGTTTTATTAGAATAATTTTATAGCTTCTTGAATTTGTGGATAATGAGTTGGAATTCTAAACATTCTACGAATTGACATTGAAAGATTTTCAGACTTTCTTCTTTCTCCGTGGTTAACTAAAACTCGTCTTAGTTTTGGTCGTAATTTGTGAACAAATGAGATTAGTTGATTATAATCACTGTGACCACTAAATCCATCTAGTCTTTCAATTCCACATTCAATAGTTACAACTTCAACTTTGCCTTCTTTTCCAATTAGAGATACTTGTTTTGCACCTTCTAGAACACGTCTTCCAAGTGTTCCATTAACCTGATATGATACAAACAAAATTTTGTTCTTTTTGTCAGGAGCAATATTTTTGAAGTATTCTAAGACAGGACCGCCTTCTAGCATTCCTGATGTTGCAATAATTATTGCAGGAGCTCCTTCTCGTAGTGGTTCTTCTCGTGCATCAGGGTGTTCTACGTTTGTAAAGTATTCAGAGTCAAATGGATTATCATCAGTTTCTAAAATTCTCTGTCTTAGCTCTCGAGCCAAGTATTCTGGATGAGCTTCATGTATTGCAGAAGCTTCAGCGATCATTCCTTCATAGAAGACTGGAGCTTCAACCATTTCTCCAGATTTCATGTATTGATCAATTACCATCATGATTTCTTGAGCTCTACCTACTGCAGGAATTGGAATGAGAACTTTTCCACCTTCTTTTAGTACTTCATTGACTGATTTTATGAACGAAGATTCGACTTCTTGTCTGCTGGCTTGAATGTCCTCTTTTGCTCCGTAAGTACTTTCAATTAATAGTGTCTCAACTCTTGGGAAATTCCAGCTAGCACTTTCAAAAAGAATGCTTTTTGCAAATTTAATATCTCCTGAATACACAAAATTATGATCACCGTTTCCAATGTGAAAGTGACAAAGTGCAGAACCTAGAATGTGTCCTGCGTTTGCTAAAACCAGTTTGATATCTGGCGAGATATCAGTTACGGTTCCATATGGAATGGTTATGGCCTGTTTCATGATTTGCTTGACATCTCTTTCAGCATAGAGAGGAGTTCTTCCTTGAGCAGAAGCAACTTTGATTGCATCTAATTGAATTAGATTCATCATTGGAAGTGTAGGTTCAGTACAATAGATGGGTCCCTTGTACCCATACTTGCATAATACTGGCAAAAATCCTGTGTGATCTAGGTGTGCATGTCCAATTACAACTGCATCAAGCTCATCTAAGGTAATGTTTGCCCAATCAAGTCTTGGGTAAGAGTCCATTGGATTTTTTGCTCCAGGGTTTACTCCACAATCAATTAGGATTTTGCTATCTGATGTTGTAAGTAACATACATGAACGTCCTACTTGACCAAATCCTCCCAGAGTCAACAAAGAGACTTCAGACTTTTGTGTTAGTCGTGGACGGAAAATTTTCTCACCAACTTGTTTGAGTTGTTTTCCTCTATCGGCAGATGAGACTTTTAGATTATAATTAATGGCCTGAATAGTACTTGATGGATTAGTAGTAGCCTTTCTTACTCGTAGCTTCCAGCCTGTTTGCTCAGTTACTTCAGCATGGCTAAAGTCTTGAGCATTTTTTTGAAGCAACCAAGGCCTTTTTACTTCAATTGATACTTCGCCTGTTGCTGTATCAAAGAAGGTTCCTTGAAGATTAGCCTCTTTAGGAATACATTGAGTTAGGATTTTTCGTGCATCTTCTTCTAATTTTCTAATTGACTCATCAGTTCTAACAACAATTCGTTTTTTGATTACATTAACAAGGTTTGAAATAATTTCATTGTGCTCCATTAGATATCTAGGAGAAGTTGTATACAATGCAATTCTTGGTCCTTCATAATCAATTTTAGTTACATTTGCCTCTTTAGGAATACTTTGCAGTATCGTTGCCATAATACTTTGGCCTGGAGGTAATTCTTTCTGTTGTTGTTTTCTTTGCATTAAATCACTAAAGGTTAATGATAGCTTTCTTCTGCTCTTTTGTTAAAAGGCGGAATCCATTCTTATCAATTATTGAAACATTGATTCCATCTCCTGTTCCAATATTTCTTGTAATAGCTGCTTTAACAGCACGCAATGCTACTACTTTGGCACTTTCTACATTAAGATCTTCACGGTATTCTTCTTCTAAAAGACCATAAGCAACTGGAGAACCGCTACCAGTTGTTACGTATGTTTTTTCTTCAACAGAACCAAACATGTCAATGTTGTATAATGCTGCACCTTGATTGTCATATCCACCAACTAAAATGTCAGCCATAAATGGATAGCCACGATTTTGGTGAAAAATCAAAGATGCAAGTCTGGTTAATGATTTTATTGAGATTGGTTCATTTTTTTGAATTCTGTGTAGGTTTGCATGATAACGCAAAATGTCTGTAATGTTTTGTGCATCTGCAACGCCACCTGCCATAGTCATGCCAGCATGATCATCAATTTGTTGAATTTTCATGGTGTTATTGTTTGCAATAAAATATCCCGCGCTAGCCCTCATATCTGCACACAAGACCACACCATCACTGGCCTTGATACCTACTGTGGTAGTCCCGTGTAGAATTTTTTCTTCAACGTTATTTGACAAAAATACACCTGTGTTAGATAATGTGAAATGTACAACACCCTTTTAAATAACTTTTTGTTGCTGGTGAGAGTGATAAGGAATGGCAAAAAAGAAAAATTCTGCACCATCTCATACGATGGAGTTACCTAGGCTGATTGTAATAGGAGAAAAAAATATCAAAGAATTTGGCAAGTTTCTAAAATCTCTAGATAATCCAAAAAAAGTATCTTTAATTTCTGGAGAAAATGTTCGAAAGTTTATTCAAAAAAAAATTGAACAGTCTTTGTCTTCATCTAAAATTCGTTATGTTTGGCACATTGCAAAAAGTAACGAAATAAAATTTATGAATCAAATTCAAAAAGACGTCAAAAAAGATCAAAGTGACTTGATAATTGGGATTGGAGGAGGACGTTCAGTAGATATTGCAAAAATGATTTCATTTAATCTCAAAAAACCATTTGCCAGTCTTCCTACTGCTGCTTCTCATGATGGAATAGCCAGTCCTTTTGTCTCAGTACGGGGGGATAAGCCTCATTCCATAGTGGCTACTGCTCCTTTAGGAGTTTTTGTAGATATTGACATCATCAGAAAGGCTCCAAAGAAATTACTTGCTAGTGGATGCGGGGATTTAGTTGCAAATTTGATTGCAGTAAAAGATTGGCAGCTGGGACGAGATAAAACAGGAGAATATTATGGAAGATATTCTGCAGACCTTGCTTCAATGAGTGCAAAAATTTTAATGGAAAATTCAAAATCATTTGCAAAAAAAGGACTAGATGTAAGAGTAATTGTTGAAGCACTAATTAGTGCAGGAGTTGCATCTTGTATTGCAGGAAGTAGCAGACCATGTTCAGGTGCAGAACATCTTTTTTCTCATGCTTTAGATCAGCTGGCTCCAGGTGTTGGTTTACATGGCGAGAAATGTGGTCTTGGAGCTATAATGATGGCAAAGCTTCAAGGACAAGACTGGAAAAAAATTGTACAAACTCTAAAAGATGTTGGAGCTCCAACTACTGCAAAAAAAATTGGATTAAAGCCTGATGTTTTAGCTAAAGCATTAATGATTGCTCAGAGTTTAAGACCTCAACGATATACAATTCTAAAAGAAGTTAAAATGACATCCAAAAAAGCAATTGAGCTTGCAAAAATTACTAAAGTTTTGTAAATTAAGCAGTTTTTTGTGCTACAGGTTTTTCTGTTTGTGCAGGTTTAGATTCTTCTTTCTTTTTTGTCTCTGATGCCTTATTTTGATAGGTTTCTAGGAAGTTAATTTTCTGTAAAGATTTTACAAATTTGAAAATATCCATTTGTATAAAGTGCTTCATTACTTGCAATCCATCAGCACGAAATAGTTCTTCAGGTATTGTAACATCTAATGAAGTGCCAGTTTTTTTGAAAACCAATTTTGAATCTTCAACTGGCATATGTCGTTTTAAGATTCCATTAATTTTATCATCATCATTATCTAGAGATTTTAAAACATTTACATCATAGAGAATTGTTTTTCCCGCAAATCTATGATTATAATCTACTTGCACTCTTCCAGAACCAATGAAACGCACAATTCCTTTTTTCTGATCAATTTCTATTGTATCCCCAACTGAAACTTTGTCAGCATCTTCTCCTAGTTTACGTAGTGGAATCATTCTTACTTTACCAGAATCACGTTCACCAAATCCTTTCTCTGGTGTAACTTCAATAGTTGTTTTATCACCAACTTTTGAATTAGCTAGTGCTTCATCAAGTCCTTTGATAACCCAAGACTCACCTACGGAAACAAGTTTTGGTTGATATTTTACATTAGGATCATGTAACGAATGTTTTTTTGCTTCAGCTTCAATAGTTGTTTCAAAAACTTCGTTAGTATCTTTTACTTTTGCAGTATAATCAACTAAGATTAACGAACCTTTATTGAAAGTCAACGTGATCGCTCTTCGAATTTCCTTATATTAAGTTACAGAATTTTTAGAGGTCTTTGAGTTTTTCTTCAGCGGTTTTTAGAGCATCAACTGTGTTAGTTTTGTATCCCATCATATCAAGAGTTGATGAGATAGCAGAAATTGTTCTCATAACATGATATCTATGAACTTCACCCATGCAGCCAACTCTGAAAACTTTTCCTTTAAGATTTCCAAACCCGCCTGCAACAAGAACACGGAATTTTTTAGCTAAAGTAGTGCGAAAGACATTGTCTTCTAATCCATCTAAATAATTTAATGCAATCACTACTGTTGATCTCGAATCTTCTTTTGCGAAAGGAGTCAATCCTATTGCACTCAAACCAGAATAGAGTGCTTTAGAACATGTTCTATGTCGTTTAATTCTAGCATCAAGTCCTTCTTCTAACATGATATCAAGTGCTTCACGATATGCATACAAAATTGGTAATGCTGGAGTAAATGGAGTGTGTTTTGATTCCTCATAATATTTGAAATATCGTGGTAGGTTGAAGTACATTGTATTTGGAGGATTTTCATTCATGTATTTTTTGGTTCTTGCATTGACTACAATTGGAGAAATTCCAGGAGGTGCAGCAAATGCTTTTTGTGCACCGGTCATAGCAATATCGATTCCCCATTTATCAACTTCTAGTTCTTCTCCACCAACAATTGAAACACCATCAACAACATAATAGGAATCATTTCTTGATGTAAGATCTTTTACTTTATCCAAATAATTTATCATAGTTCCAGTTGAAGTTTCATTCCATACACAATAGAATGCCTTTACATCTTTATTATTATCAAAAGCTTCTTTAACAGAATCAAATGTTGCATTCTCTCCAGGAGGGGTTTCGAGTTTTATTACATTAGCGCCTGCCCATTCAAGCATCTGTGCTAATCTACTACTAAATTCTCCATTTACTGGAATGATTACTTTATCATCTTTTTTTATTAAATTAACAACACTTGCCTCAACTGCACCTGTTCCAGAAGCAGAAAGACAAACTGCATCACCTGTAGTTTTGAAAACTTTTTTTGTTTTTTCTACACAGGCTTCATAGAGTTCTACAAAATCAGCACTTCTATGATTAATCATAGGAGTATACATAGCTCTAGTTACTCTTTCAGGTACATTTGTTGGTCCTGGCAGCATAACTAAATATTCCAAATAATTTCGCCTGTCAAGAGGTTCTTTGGTGGCTTTATTTATAATTACAGAATTTTCAATCTATCTTTGGCATCAATTTTTTTCAAAACGGTTTTTGTACCATCGGGAACCAATGTTTGCCATTTCTGATCGCTTGATATCATATTTCTGATATTAGTTCCAGAAAGAATTTCTCTATTTGTAAATGGGACTGAGATTACTTTTTTCCCACGTTTTGAATAAAGGGATTGAGTTAGTTCATCATTAGAAAAAACTACATCAAAATCAGGAACAATTGAATCTATATTTTCAATCCACTTTACATGATTATCTAAATCAGGAATGAAAACAACTTTAATTTTTTTTGATATTGATTCGTCTATTGAAGATAAAATCATCTCTTTTCTCTCATCTGCGGTAAATGGATTATTTTTTTCACTTGGTTTATTTGAGCTTCCGATTCCAATCCAGAGTTTTTCAACTTTGGATAATGCAAATCTAAATGCATCTAAATGTCCTAAATGAAATGGTTGGAATCTACCAATAAGTAAGCCATTCATGTTGGCAATTCAGGGATATTCTTTAAAAAACTATCATAAAGAGTAGAAAAAATACTGATTTGTGGATTTTTTAAAAATTGATGGATCATATGGTGAAGGTGGAGGACAAATTCTTCGAACTGCAGTTACTCTTTCATGTATTACAAAAACTCCTATTGAAATTGTAAATATTCGAAAAAATAGAAAAATTCCAGGCTTAAGACCTCAACATCTTACTGCAATAAAGTTACTTGGTAAAATTTGTGATGCAGATATTGCAGGATTGAAAGTTGGATCAGAAACTGTAAAGTTTTTGCCAAGAAAAGTACAAAGTAAAGTATTAACTGAAAATATTGGTACAGCTGGAAGCATTTCATTAATTTTACAAGTTTTAATTCCAGCAGTTTCTATTAGTAAAAAAGAATTAGAATTATCAATTACTGGAGGGACAGATGTGCCATGGAGTCCTACAAGCAATTACACAAAATATGTTTTAGCTGAAGCATATTCTAGAATAGGAATAAAATTTTCAATGGAAATTTCAAAAAGAGGTTATTATCCTAGAGGTGGAGGAACAGTAAATGTTAAAGTTTTTCCTTCAAGTGAATTAAAACCAATTAATCTAATTCAAAGGAAAACTAGATCTGCAAAACTGTTATGTTCGTATTCAAATTTATCGACTGAGAGAATAGAAAACGAAGTACAACAGGCTGAAGAACTTTTGAAAGATGCAGATTATTCTGTAGAGTCTGAAATAAAAAAAGAAGATTCGTTAAGTGATGGGGGAAATATGTTAGTCTACTCTTTTGATGCAACATCTATAACAGGTTCTGATGGATTAACAGATACTACTGCAGATCTAGCAAAAAGTATTTCAAAAAATTTTATCAGAAACAAGCTGGGTGTTGATAATCACCTAGCAGATATGATAGTTTTACCTGCTAGTTTAATCAATGATACGTCAGTTTATAGAATAAAGGAAATTACCAAACATCTAGAAACAAACTTGTACGTTACTTCAAAGATTACGGGATGTAAATATGGAATAGGTAAACTTGATGATGGCTTTGAAGTAAGGATTCAAGGAAATTCAAATTCCACTGTTTAATAGTGCTGCCATAAATAAAACTGCGACAGAAATAACTACAATTACTTCACCAAGAATAATTATTTTTATTCTAAGCTTTTTTATCTGTTTTTCAGACATTTGTTTAGACATGATTTGTTCTTCTACATCTTTTCGAATAATTCTCACATGAATGACATATGTGATTATTAAAGCAATTACCAGAATGATTTTTACAAGTAACCAATTCCCATAATCTGTAGATAGTAAGAGATCTGAATTGTTAAAAAATGAATGTGAGTTGTAAATTCCTGTAACAATTAAAATTATCAGAGAAGGAATTGCTATTTTGTTAAATCTTCTTCCAACACGTATCATCATCTGTAATCTTTCTTCTAACGAAAATGACATTGTTTTTAGAATTGGAGCAAGCACAGCACCAATAAACAAAGAACCACCTACCCATATTGCTGCAGAGGTAAGATGGATCCAAGTGATAATTGTCTGCTCTATTGCCATTTTAAATCAGAGATTTACTAGTAATATTATCTATTTGACTCTTAACAAAGTTTTTAGGTTATTCATTTAGTCTAGTCATTAGTTTGTCATTACTACAAGGAAGAACAATTCTTTTTGTTGCAATCGGAGGATTGTTGGCATTAATGGGTGGAATTGTATTTTATGCTAGTTTAGACAACCCTCAATTAGAACAAATAGAAATTGAGTTATCGGGTGTTGAAGTAATAGATGTTAATAGTATAGAAAACAGAGCAAAACTTCAAACAACATTTATGGTAAAAAATCCGAGTGAAAAAACGTTTACAGTTGCAATAATAGCGTACGAACTTTTTGTAGGTGATAAATCAATAGGCACTGGTCAATATTCAACTGCAGATATTGCAATGCCAGGTCGAGCTGCATTTTATCCAGATGCTGAAATTCCTTTGAAGAATATTTTTCAATTAATTTTAACTGAAGAAAATGCTTCTGAATATCAATCAATTATTGAAGGCGAGTCTGTACAATATCGTGTTGAAGGAATAGTAACAGTTGAAACTGCCTGGGCTCTAGTAGAAAAAGAATTTGAAAATACATTGGGATAATTACTAAAAATAAAAAATGGGCCGAGAGAGATTCGAACTCTCGACCACCGCCGTGTCGAGGCGGTATCCTAACCAGCTAGACCATCGGCCCGTGACCTACAAGACTTTTTGAAGACATTATTAACGTTTAACAAAAGAAAACATGATAAAACAGAGATTACACAAAAATGCATGCATAATGATTTTTCTGATGATGAAAAAAATGGTCTGTATAAAGCCATTTTTTCAAGAAGAGATGTGCGCTCACATTTTACATCAGAACCAATAGATGATGCAATTATTTCAAAAATTCTTAATGCTGCTCATCATGCACCTTCTGTAGGATTTTCACAGCCATGGAATTTTATTTTGATTAAAGATTTGGATACAAGGAAAAAGATCAAAGAATCCTTTGAAATAGAAAGAAAACGAGCATCACATTTAGTTGAAGAACCTCAAAAATCAAAATATCTGTCATTCAAATTAGAAGGAATTCTTGATTCGCCGCTAAACATTTGCGTAACATATGATCCATCTAAATTTGGTCCATTTGTTATTGGAAAAACAAGTATTCCTGAGACAGGAATTTACAGTGTATGTTGTGCAGTACAAAATCTTTGGTTAGCTGCAAGAACTGAAGGAATTGGATTAGGATGGGTAAGTATTTTGTCAAATGAAACTCTAAAAAAGGTTCTAGAGCTTCCTGAACATGTAATACCTGTAGCGTATCTATGTTTAGGTCATGTTTCTGCATTTGCAGAAAAACCGGATTTAGAAACTGCTAGATGGCTTCCTAGACTTGAGCTAAAAGATGTAATTTATTATGAAAAATGGGAAAGAAAAGAAAATTCTAGTTGGAATAACATTCATGAATTGATTAAAGCAAATCTTGATTATGCTTAAATAATTACAAAAGTGTTTTTTTCTGGGCTCGTGGCGCAGCATGGATAGCGCGGTAGCCTCCTAAGTTACAGGTCGAGGGATCGAAGCCCTCCGAGCCCGCTTTAATTATTAAAATTAGTTTTCTCATAGTTTTAATTTAAATACACATTGAATGGTCAACACACCATGAAGATTGTAGTCATTTCTGCTAGCCCAAGAAAAACTGCAAACACACAGATTATCATGCAAGATATTTTTGATTATGCAAAAACCAAAAATGGAGATACAAAATTTATCAATTTATCACAAGACAAAATTGATTGTTATGAAGGGCCTGATGGGGATTATAGTGATGTTACAAAGCAGGCTGCTAAGGACATCATGGATGCAGACATTTGGCTAATCGGTACTCCAATATACAATTCGTTTTTTAGTGCTGCTTTAAAAAATCTCTTTGAATATGTAAATTACAAAGAAACTGAAGGTAAGGTAGCAGGTATGACAATTCTAGCGTCAGGAAATATTGGTTTTATTGACGTTCAAACAATGCTTACTCAGCTGATGTCATATTTTCGAGTAATAACGAATCCAAAGGCAGTTTTTATGACTGTAGATATGCTAAAAGATGGAAAAGTAGTTGATGAAAATGCAAAAACTAGAATGAAAGAATTAGTTGATGGAACAATTGCTTTAACGTCTAAACTTGGCCAGAGCTAGTACCAAGATATACTACTTTGAAGATTTTAACAACATAATTTCCTTCAAAGATATTGATTACTTCTCCACCATTGTCTACATTTCTAACCCTAAATCGATATTCATAAGAGCCGTCTTCTTCAACGTCTGTCTGAGCAAAATGTGTAGCATCACCATCATCGTCGTAGATTTGTATGATTACTGGATAACTAGAAACATGATTAGCTATTTTTCCCTCAACGAATCCCCATGGTAAAGTATTATCTGGAGAAGCATACATAGATAGAGTTGTTTTTTCAATTCCTATATCTCCACCAAGTGGAATTATCTCAGTATTTGTTTCGGCATTAACAGATGAGATTGAAGTTGACATTACAGCAGTTAAAATTGCAGTAACTGTAAGAAAGGCGATCATTATTCTATTATTCATATTGAGTATAACTCCTGGAACATAAATTTAAAAATTTTACCCTAAATTCATTCATATTTGTAACTAAACTAAATTTTTCTAATAGTCAGATATTAACATGACGTATGAATTATTCTAAATGATGAATAAAGAGAATTCAATGAATTCTTGTGAGTGTAAATGTCATTTTGGGGGGGCTGTTAGCTGTCCATCATGCAAAAATGTTCATGAAAAATATCAATGTGAACATTGTAAGTGATTATTTTTTCTTAGTTTTACGCTTAGTTTTTTCTTTTGAGGCTAACATTTTCAAATTAGCCAATTCAGATTTGAGAGATTCAATTTGAACCATTGTTTGTAGGTTAGCAATTTCATGTTTTAGTCGTTCAATCTCGTCATCTTTTAGTTTAACAGAGTTTTTTAGGCCTTCCAGATCGTTTCCTAGCTCAGTTTTTGCTTCTGACAGCTGAGTTGAATTAACCTGCTTACCATCAGCGGTGTATCTTATTACTACGGATTGTGAGTTATTGTGGTTTTTTTTTAAATTAGCACTATATTCGTGAGAATAATCTGCTCCTTTTTGAACAATCCAACACATGAATGTTAGAAACCAGGTAATTGGAACTGCCATGATAAAGACAAAGTTCAGAATTGGTGCAAAATCAATAAACACTGGCCATAAACCGGTTAGGATTGCTGCAAAAACACCTGTCACAAGTGTAGCTAGGTTATTTCTGAAATATCCCATATCTCATTCAAAAAAATCTAGAATATAACAGTTAATGTCGATATTGTAATGTGATATTATGATTAAAGAAGAAAAAATGAAAAAATCGAGATCTTATTCTTGCTTTTCAGCAATAACTTCCGTATAAGTTCCAGTTGGTTTTGGAATCTCAGATTGTAAGATCTTAATTTTATCAACCAACTCATTTCGTAGATCCCTTGCAACTCTTCTAACAGTTGGTCTTGGAACCCCTAACTCTTCTACGACTTTGCTGTAAATGTCTTGTTTATCAGTAAGCCCCTTGTCAAGATAAGAATTGATGGCTTGTTTAATAATCGTACTTTGATTTGTGCGATTCACGATCCTAATTTTTTATTGTTCTATATAAGACTATTTTCTTTAGATAATTTTTAATGTATGAGATTATAGGGATCGCAATTAATTTATTCGTAAATTAGACTTTGTAATTTTTTTCAATTTTCAATATTATGTAGTAAGAAATATTAATTTCGAATCTTCTCACAGGTTCTAAAAAAATAATTTAGTATGTTTCTTGGTAGATTACCTTATTTCCTATAGTAAAAATTACAAAGACTCTTATGATAAAATCAAAAATATTACAAAGTGACCAAGGCAATAATTGAAACTAATCATGGTAAAATTGTGTTAAATTTGCTTCCAGATATTGCTCCAGAAACCGTTAGAAATTTCATTAAATTGGCAGATTCAAAGTTTTATGATGGAACTTTGTTTCATCGTGTAATTCCTGGATTTATGATTCAAGGAGGCGACCCTAATTCAAAACAGCGAGATAAGAGTACTTGGGGAACTGGAGGTCCAGGATATAACGTGAAGGCAGAGTTTAATCCAAAATCACATCTTAGAGGAGTAGTTTCAATGGCAAGAGCGACAGACCCTGATAGTGCTGGATCTCAATTCTTCATAGTTACAACTGATAGTACTTTTCTTGACAGACAATACACTGCTTTTGCAGAAGTTATTGAGGGAATGGAAGTTGCTGATACAATTGTAAATTTAGATAGAGACCAAAATGACTGTCCTCTGCAAGAAGCAAAAATGATCCATTTAACTACTACTGAATAGTGGATAAGTTTGAACAAAATTTGTTATGTTATAATTGCAATGATGGTATTACTACCTATACCATCAAGTTTTTCTCAAATTTCATTAGGTGATCCTGCCATTCAAAAATCAGTAACAATTACTATTGATGAACAAGGATCAGTCCATGTTTCTCATGAAATAAGAGAAAGCAGCAACGTAGTTAATATGGAAACAATTGATGGAACTGTATCGAATCTGCAGGTATTTGATGAAGATGGAAATGATGTTGAACATGGAGTAAGTGGGCTTGATTCCATAGCTGGAGTAACAATTTTTTCATCTGATGCAGATGTAATTGTTGAATACAATCTAGATGATGTATTATTTTTAGAAGATGGTATGTGGGTTTGGGATTTTTTATATCTTCAAACTACAACCTTTATTCTTCCTGAAAGTTTAGACTTAGTTTATGTAAATGATAATCCAGTATTGTTACGAGATGCTAAAGGAATCACATGTCATGGATGTGATGCAAAAATAGAATATATTTTAGATGAACAGATAAAAATTCATCAAATACAATGGGAAGATAGAACATTTGATGTAGGTGTAAGAACTACAGAAATTTCATTATTAAATTTTGATCAACCCACAAAAAGTATAAGCTTTAATCTAGAAAAAGAAAATCAATTGGTGACTTTAATTATTCCATTGGAACTATTATGGGAACCTTACGAAGTTTTTCTAGATGATAAAAAAATTTTAAAACATGAATTCTTTTCTAATGAAACTCATTCGTGGTTAAGTTTTAGACCAGATATTTCGGGAACTGTAACAATTATTGGTACAACAGTAATACCAGAATTTCCAATTATTGCTCCACTCTTTATTGGAATTGCAGTGATAATTGCACTACAATTAAAAAATAAACTCAATCTCCACTAGAACCACATGAACAAAATCCATACTCGTCTATTCTAACATTACAGATAGGACATTTTTCACCATAGTCAACTTCCCATGGTTCTTTACCATATAGCTTGAAATGATCATCAATTTCAATAGGGATTTCTCGTTTTTTAGTCACTATTTGTAAGAATACTCCTAACTATACATACATTATTGGATAAATTAACAACTGATTTTATGGAATGTGGTTGTCATTGTATTAGATGTAAAAGTACTGAGCTTGAATCAAATCAAGTAGGAAAAATTGAAAAAGATGGATATTTTGACATGCATCACACCTGTAAGAAATGCAATGCCCATTTTGATCATTTAGAAGGGGATATTTTTTATAATTGTAAAATTTGTAATTACAGTTCTAAGTAGTAAGAATAGCTTCTTTTGATAGGTAGTAACTTCTTTTATCTTGAGAATTTTTTAGCAATTCTTTGTTAAATGCCATTTTAACTAGAACTTTTGATACTAACAAAGGACTTGCAGACCAACCATATTCTCTTAATTGACTTACTGTATCTGATACGGTTCTTGGTTGATCAAAAAATGATTTTTTTGCTAAGAAATTAATTTTATCCCTAACTTCTTCTGCAAATATTGGTACAGGAGAACTAAATTCTGGTTCATGCACTTCAGCATTTTCTAAAGTGTTTAGATAATTAGTCTGGTAAGAATTTGATTCATCTTGAATAATTCTAGCTTTATTTTGTTCCATGTGTGTAGTGACACTATTAATAACATCACCCAAAGTGTTGTTATCTACATAAAAATCCCTAGATTCGATTTCAATTTCATTTGTTCCAAATCGTAGTTTAATTTTAGCCATCTATTTTTTGTAAGTTGAGAATCGATTTATTTTGTTAGCTCTAAGTAGCTTAAAGACTATATCAAAACTTTTACACATATTATCTGGCTTTTTTTCCTCTCGTTTTAAAAAGCAAATTTCTAAAAGATCTTTTATGAGAAAAGCCAAGAAATTCATGGTAGTAATATTGTTCTTAGGTATGGCTGCATTTGGTTATTCTCAATATATTGCTGCATCAAACATAGGTGTAGTTGTTACTGAAAATGAGTTTTTAGAAAAAACTGATAGTTCTTCTATCTATAATGTACAATTAGAATTTGAAAATCCATCTTTGTTAGTACTTAATGCTGGAGAGACTGATTTTACAATTAGTGTCGAAGATACTAAGATTGCTGATGGAGTACTAGAGCCTTTTGTTTTATCATCTATGAGCAAGTCTACAGTTAATGGAATTTATGAAAAAGAGAATCCAACTTCTATTAATGATGAACAAACACCAAAGGTGACGATCAGCGGCATCACAAAATATGATGTTTTTTTTACTTCACTTGAAATTCCTTTTATTTATTTTCCAACAGATGAGCAAGCAAGAGAATTTATACATCAAAAATAATTGAAAAAAATTATGTTAACAGTTTTTGGATCAACTGCAATTGATACTATTAGAACTCCAAAAAAAGTGTTAAAAGGAGTGTTAGGTGGGGCAGCAACGTTTGCTAGCATATCTGCAAGCTATTTTGTAAAGCCAGGATTAATTGCAGTTGCTGGAAAAGATTTTCCGAAAAAATATCATAATATTCTTTCAAAATATCTTGATTTACGTGGATTTACAATTAATGATGGCAAAACATTTCGATATGATGGAAAATATGATCAGACTCTTAGTACAAGAACCACCCTTAAGACAGAACTAAACGTATTAGGAGATTTTAAGCCAAAAGTTCCAGAAGAATATAAAAAATCTGAATTTGTCTATCTTGCAAATAATGATCCTGACCAAAATGCTTCCCTCATAAAAGAATTTGATAAAGTAAAATTTTCAATGTGTGATACGATAGAATTTTGGATCGCTAACAAAAAACCATCCGTAATTAAGATGATAAAATCTGTAGATGCAGTTGTAATAAATGATGAAGAAGCTAAACTACTAACTAAAGAACATAATCTGATAAAATGTGCAAAAAAGATTATGGGTTGGGGAGCAGAATATGTGGTTATTAAAAAAGGAGAACATGGATCATTACTTTTTTACGATGATGTGATTTTCCCATCAGTTGCTTTTTCACTAGAAGACATAGTAGATCCTACAGGAGCAGGAGATTCATTTGCAGGTGCCATGATCGGATATTTAGCAAGTAAAAAGAAAGTTAATCTTTCAACAATAAAAAAAGCTGCAGTGTATGGGAATGTTTTAGGCTCTTTTGCAGTTGAAAAATATGGATTAAATGGATTATTGAATATCAAAAAATCTGATATCTCAAAAAGAATTAAACAATATGAACAAATGGTTCGTTTTTGAAACCTTTAAGTTCAAAGAATCATTAGAGATTTTAAAAATTGACACAAGAGATTTCAGAAGATAGGTTAGATTCTATTTTTGCGCTTCAAAAAGGTCTTGCTGATATGATGAACCTTGATAGATATCCAACTGACGTTGAAGGAAGAGTAGCTGCTTTATGCACTGCAATTGTTCATGAAGCAATTGAATTACAACGTACCACTAATTGGAAATGGTGGAAAAAACCTACTGAGTTTAATGAATCTGAAGCTAGAGAAGAATTAATTGATATCTGGCATTTTGTTGTTCAAGCATCTCTAGAATTGAATTTAACTCCAGACGATATTCTCAAAGAATATAGAAGAAAAAATGAAATTAATAGAGACAGACAAAGAAACGGGTATTAGTTTTTAATCGTATATACTAACTTAGAAATCAATTCAAAATCTGTTATTCCAATTTTATTAATTATTTTTACAGAGTTTCGAAATTTTTTAACTTCATTTTGGGTAACAGTGAGAAAGGGATCTGGACTAGTAGAATTAATTATTTTTCCACTATCATCTATTCCATTTTCATACAAAGCCAGTAATGAAGAACCAGGTTTATGCCCCCATACTTCTTTACCACAAAGAATTATTGTGTGTTTTTTTGAATTCGAGTTAATGTGTTGAATTATTGAATCAATGCCTTTGTTCTCAGAAAGTAATCTGCCTACTAGAGAAATGTTATTCATCAATTCTGACTGTGCAATTTTTTTTAGTAAAGGAATGCTAGAAAGAACACAAATTGAGATAGAAGAATTTGGATTTCCAAAATAAATTTCTTCAGGAATAGGAAAAATAGTTTTACAAACTTCACCTAATAGATTTCCGATTACATTCATTTCTTTATTGATTCATGAACAGTTTTTGCTATAAATTCAATATTTTTTGTAGTTACATTAGGATGAATTGGCAATGATAAAACTCTAGATGCAGCCCAATCAGTTATTGGTAGTTTAATTTTTTTATTGTAAAAGGGGGTTTTATGAACGGGTGTTGGATAATATGCTACAGCACCTATTCCTTTTGAATTTAATTTTTTTATTAGTTTATTACGATTGTTTAGAGCAATGGTGTAAAGATACCAATTAACTTTTTCATTTTTTCTTTCCATTGGGATATTAATTTTTAGATCAGATAATAATTCAGAAAGAAGTTTTGCGTTTTTTCGTCTCTTAGCTAAAAAGCCTGGTAATTTTTTGATTTGGATTTTTGCAATTGCTGCACTAACTTCAGGCAAACGTAAGTTTAAGCCAAAAACTCGTGTATCATATCCATGAAGCATTCCATGATTTCTTATCATTCGTAACTTATCAGAAAGTTTTTTTGAATTAGTTACAATGAATCCTCCTTCACCAGCTGTCATTACTTTAGCGGGATACATACTATAGCAACCAAGTTCAGAAAATGTTCCAGTATGTTTTCCTTTAAAAGTAGAACCTAAAGATTGGGCTGCATCTTCTATAATTTTTAAATTGTTTTTTCTAGCAATTTCATTTAATTCATTCATATAAGCTACATTTCCGTAAAGATGAACAGGAATAATGATTTTTGATTTTCTTGTGACCTTTTTTTTCAGATCATTCGGATCCATTGTGTAATTTTCTTTTAATATGTCAACAAAAACTGGTTTTGCGCCAGTAGATATTACTGCATTAGCTGTTGCAACAAAAGTAAATGATGGTAAAAGAACTTCGTCACCAGATTTGATATCTTGAGCAAGAAGCGCTGCTTGTATTGCAGCAGTACCTGAGTTAACTGCAATAGCATATTTTGATTTTACAAATTTAGATGCTAATTTTTCAAATTCTTGAACATTTTTCCCCCCAACATTTGCAGCAGAGGTAAGAGCCCCCTTTTTGATGATTGATATTACTTCTTTGAGTTCTTCTTTTCCTAGAATTGGAATGTTTACTGGAATATTCATACGGATTTGATATTTTTTACTTTAATAAACCTCATTTGAGATTTGATGATTTTTATATCACATTCTCAGGCAAACGGCATTAATGGAACGTCGTCATTTACAAGAAACTGATACAGGGTACAAAATTTTTCTTTACATTTTCTATGTCTGTGCTTTCATGATGGCATCAATTACTGCGTATGGAGCATATGCAATGTATACTGAATGGGAAGAAGATGGATTCTATGTAATGGGAGAAGTTCTAGTAACAACTGAAGTACCATTTGAGAATTTTGCTAAACTTACCACATGGCTTTTTTTCTCTACAATAATTGGATGGTATTGTGTTTCTAGAATAGGATGGAAGAAAACAACCAAAATAATGACGTGGAGAATGGCTTTATTACAATTAATGTTATTGGGTTTTGCAATTATTTGTCTTTACGAAGTTTTGTATAATTTTACAGTGTTAAATGCACAAATTGCAGCAGGTATTGTAGATGGTCAAGTACCTGATATTGATTCGTTAACAGTTGCATATCCAGATCCAAATAGACCATGGAATCTTATCTTTGCAACAAAAATATTTCTTGTTGGATTCATAATTAGCTCTCATGCATTTTATCTTAGTACAAAGCCTAGAAAGAGTTTAGATACGTAACTTTATAGGTTTACAGTTCAAACATGATTTGATTTGGACGTAACAGAGAAATTTGATTTAATTGCAAAACCACCAACAGAAGAAATAGTAACAAAAGACGAATTAATTGAACTATTAAAAACTAATTCAAAACCAAAACACTACATTGGATTAGAGATTTCAGGTTTTTTACATTTAGGTAGTTTGATTAGTACTGGTTTTAAGATTAATGATTTTATTAAAGCTGGAATTGATTGTACGGTGTTTTTGGCAGACTGGCATACTCTAATTAATGATAAATTAAGTGGTGATTGGGAAACAATATCAAAAGTTTCAAAATATTATGCTGATGCTTTTTCTCTCTTATGTCCTGGAGTAAAAATTGTTTTAGGTTCTGAGCTTTATGACTCGAGAAAAGAGTATTGGTTTGAATTTGTCAAATTTACAAAACACATGTCGCTTGCTAGAACAATGCGTACATTAACAATTATGGGAAGATCAGAGAATGAAGAAAAAATTGATCTGGCAAAATTGCTTTACCCTCCAATGCAGGCTGTAGATATCCATTCTTTGGATCTAGATATTGTTCATGCTGGAATGGATCAACGAAAAATCCACATGCTTGTACGTGAGATTTTCCCAAAAATGAAATGGAAAGTACCAATTGCTGTACACCACAAACTTCTTCCAGGTTTATCTGAACCTTCAAAATCTTCTAATGAATCACAGATTCTTGGAAAAATGAGCAAATCTGATCCAAATTCTGGAATTTTTATACACAACACTGAGGATGAAATAAAAGCAAAAATAAAAAAATCATGGTGTGAAGAAGGTAATATTGAAAATAATCCATTGTTAGAAATTTCTAAACATGTTATCTTTCACGAATTCAATGATATTCATGTTGAACGTCCAGAGAAATTTGGTGGAAATGTGACATATACAAATTCATCCGAATTAGAATCTGATTTTAAACTAAAGAAACTTCATCCGTCTGACTTGAAACAAACAGTTTCAAATTATCTGATAAAGATCATTAGTCCAATACGAGAAAAATTAACACTTAATGAAGAATTATTTCAAGCAATTAAAAAAAGTGCTTAATTGATATTATGAAGTTTTTATTTCAGGATTTGTTTGTCCCAGATTGTATTTTGATGTATAGCCTCTTGGATTAATCATCAGATCTTTATAATTATAAGTTGAAGAGTTTCCAACGATTACTGTACTAATCATTCCTAGTTTATCAGAATGATTTTCTAAATTTTCAAGATCAGTTAATACGACTGCTTGAGATTCTCTAAAAGCTCCTTTAACTATTGCAACCGGTGTAGAGGGTTTTCTATATTTTAATAATATTTTTCTAGTATCTTGTAGCTGATGAATTCTTTTTTTGCTTGATGGGTTGTAAATTACTATAACAAAATCACCTTGTGCTGCAGCTTCAACTCGTTTTACAATTATGTCCCATGGAACTAAAAGATCACTCATACTTAGAACTGCAAAATCTGTCATTAAGGGAGAACCAATAATTGATGAACAGGAATTAAGAGCTGAAACACCAGGAACAATTTCAACTTGTAAACCGTTCTTAGGATCCCATCCAGATTCAGCAAGAGTTTCATAGATTAATCCAGCCATGCCATAAATTCCTGGATCACCACTTGAAACTAGTGAAACAGTTTTTCCTTCTTTAGCTAAATCAATACATTGTTGGGCTCGTTCAACTTCTTGAGTCATAGCATATTGATAAACATCTTTTCCAGCAATGAGATCTTGAACTAAATTGACATATGTTGTATAACCAACAATTGTATCGCTTTCTTCAATTGCTTTTTTTGCTCGAAAAGTCATATGGTCGTGATGACCTGGTCCTACACCAACGATGAATAATTTACCACTCAAGATTATCCTAAGATTTGTTTTCAGTTAATTTATCCGTTTACGGCTGTGGAATTTACATTTTGGAATGGATCAATAAATGGACAGTTTACTATGTGTTCACTGTTCATAGGCCTTGCAAGAGTAACTGAGATTAGACCTTCAGAATGGAATTGATCTATATCTGATTTAGTTTCAAGAACTAATGCATTTTCTGGATCATCCCATGATACCATAAAAATTCTCCACATTGGACTGTAATTTTCATCTCCAGTGGCAGCTGCTGCAATTCCTGGTTGGAACCCAAGAGGTCCTGAACCCTTGATTCCGTCCATAAATTGGTACAGATCAACTGCAGCTGAATTTGCAATTAAGTTTGCAGAAGTTGGTGAATCAATAACTCCCATCATTTCTGCAGGACCTTTTGGTGTAGCATCTGTTACAATATAGTAGATTGTACTTCCATCAGGTCCCCATCCTCTATGAGCAACAAAAGTTACTGTCATGTCTTCTTTGTTAATTTCTAAAACTTGTCCACCATCATATGGAGTATCATGTGTTAATGTATCATCTTCTTTAACAACCATTTGTCCATCTGGCCAAACAATTTGTGGTGCATTAATTACTACTTCAGTTTTTTCAACTTCTATTCGTCCACCTTCTTCAGCTTTTGTAATTGATTCAACTGAATCTAAAACTTCAGCTGACTGTCCAGATTTCCATGAAACCTCAGCTATTGTTCTTAATGCACTGTATTGATCTGTTTGAGTAGGTGTACTAGTAAAAATTTCAGATTGAAAACCATATATTCCATCTCCAGAAATTCCATTCTTAAAGACATAGACTTCTTCTAATGCAGACTTTGGAGTGTTTGCTAATGGTGGTGCTAATTCAACTTTCCAATTCTGTTTTTCTGTTATTAGTTCTGCGTAGGTTTCATCATTTGAATCAGTTATGATATAATATACTGATTCACCTTCAAAAGTACCTAGATGCATTGGAATTATTGCAGGAACATTTGCTCTAGATAATTTTAATGAGGGTTCTTCTTTTTGTATTTCTAATTTTTGCATAATTACTTCAGTAGGTTGTCCTCTAATCCATCCATCAACACTAACTGTTGCAGTAAATTGATTTGATTTAGTTGAATGCAAGGCTAATGCTCCCCCTGTAAATTCAATAGTACCAGAAGTTTGTTCAGGTTCAATTAATGAAAAACCATAAGTTGTTTTTCCATCAACTGTCCAAGTTGGTTGGCCTTTTGCTTGTTGATTTAAAATTTCATGAAGAATTGCAACTTGAACAGGTTCACTAGCAGCATATGTTAAAGAACCATCATATAGTGTGCCTTCATTTGGCGATAAAATAATTGCAAGTTGATGGTTTTCATGTCCTTTACCAGGATCTTGTGATGATGAAAGTGTTTGTGTAAAATGAATTTTTTTTAGAGATTTTGCGTCTACAAATTCATCGGTCAAAGCAGGAATTGCAATAATGGTAGTTATCACTACAGCAATTGCAAAAATTATAATAATTTTTTTCAATAAAATTCGAATCTGTTGTTCACATAAATCCTTTTTGCCATATTATGAGTTTGAACTTTAGTTAATTTTTGCTAATTCAAATTCATCATGTAAAGCATGAACTACTGATTTGCATCCAGAGTCTTTTACAACAAATGCGATATTAAGTTCGGATGATCCTTGTGCAATCATTACTACATTAACTCCTTTTTTCTGTACAGCCCCAAAAACTCTAGAAGCTACTCCAACTGTTCCCCTCATTCCAGAACCAATTAGTGCAATTATGGAAACATCAGTAGTAACTTCTAATTTTTTAATAATTTTTCCTAACAGATTCATTTCTAAAGCGCTTACTGCTTTATCAAGATCAGTTTTCTTGACAACAATTGAAATGCTAGATTCTGATGGACTTTGTGAAATCATCATAACGTTTACTCCAACTTCTGCAAGAGTAGAAAATATTTTTGCTGCAGTTCCAGGAGCGCCTACCATACTACCACCTCTTACGTCAATTAATCCATTATTACGAATTGCACTTACACATTTTACAGTCTTTTTTGTAGCAGCATCAGGGGATGCAATGACATTTGTTCCCAAATTTTTTGTATTGAATGTATTACGAATTCTCATAGGAATTTTTTTCGATAAAAGTGGTTCAAATGTACGAGGATGGATTTGTTTTGCTCCAAAAAGAGCCATTTCAATTGCTTCTACATAAGAGACTTCTTTGAGCACCTTGGCATTTTTTACAATCTTAGGATCTGCTGTCATCAAACCATCAACATCACTCATTAACCATATTTCATCAGAATTGATACATGATGCAATGATAGTAGCAGTGTAATCTGAACCTCCTCTACCAAAAGTAGTAGAGCTACCATGTTGATCTGCACCTGCAAAACCTCCTACAACTGGAATAATTTTCTTTTTTAGTAATGGTTCAGCAGTTTTTGAAACACGGATTCTTGTAGTATCCATCAATGGTCTAGCTTCACCAAAATTAGAATCAGTTACAATTCCAATGTCTTTTCCTGTAAGTGGAATTGATTTACTGCCGAGATCTTGTATTGCAAAGGCTACAAGATTAATTGCTAGTCTTTCACCAAATGAAATTAAATAGTCCATAGAACGTGGTGTAACTTCTCCTAAGAGAATCATACCATGTACCAAGTCTTCAAGTTCAGTAAAGTCTGAATTTAATTTTTCATGAAGTTTTTTTCTATTTTGAGATTTTTTTATTAATTCATTAGCAAATTGTTTATGTTTTTGGATAATCTTCTTAGCTAATTTATTTGCATTTTCTTTATCTCCTTTTTGTATGAATTTTGAGATTTGGATCAAATCATCAGTCACACCACTTATTGCTGAACAAACCGTGATAATCTGATTCTTTTTTGAGAGGTCGTGAAGATACTTGGCTACATCCCTAATTTTTTTTACAGAAGAGATGGAGGTTCCTCCAAATTTTAGTACTAGTTTCATTTCAGTATACCTGTTTTAACTAATCCTTAAATGCTTTAACTTTCCACACGTGGAGCCAAATAGAAATGAATTCTGCCAATGTTTGCAACCTTAAATTCGATTCTTAATGGTTTTGCGCTAGAGTATTCACATGTGACTGAACCTGCAGTTGTACCAACTGCTTTGACTACTGGATTTAGATATTCTAGGCTATAGGTTCCAGTACTGTCTTGTTTTACAGAAAGATCAGTTAATTGTTCTGTATCTTTTTCAAGATCAATTACGACTTCTCCTGAATCACCTTTTCCAGAAAATTCAGCTTTTGAAGCTGACGCATTTATCGTCAGATAATCAGATACCACTTGAACATCACCTAATATCTTATCAAATGTACTTGCTGTTAATCCAATTTTAGCGTCATAAGGAATCTTTGGTAAAGGGGTATCAGATGCAGAGCTTTCAATTAGTCGCATCTTGTATTTTTTATTTTTTCCAATAGTTACTAAGAGAAGGTTATCTTCAGATATACTAATTTCAATACTATCTTGTTTATCAGCTCGTTTGATTAATTTTGAAAATTCATCAACCCTAACACCAAATTTAGTATCACTATCGCATTCATATTTTTCAAAAGCTGAGTTTGGCCAAGAGATATCAATTAATGCGACATGAGAAGGATCCATTCCCCTAAATGTTATACCTTCTGCATTTGAAACAAAGGTTGCTTCTTCAACTAGTGTGGAAATTGCAGAGATGATTGCTTTAAGATCATCAGACCCACTAGTTTTAGCTGAGAACACCAAAGTTAATCACGTTTCTAGATTGTTCAATTTAACGTTATGCGTAGTTTCGCCAGGTATAGCTACATTTAGTGCATCGATAAAATTGTGTAGTAGGTTCATCAGCACTTCTAGTTTGCAACATCCACCAAACGGCTTCATTATTTCCACATTTTTCACAATCTATTTTAATTGAGGGTAATCTCTCTTTACCTTCATCACCATCAAAGACATTTAATTCAGAAATTTCTTCTTGTATTTCTTTTTTAGTTTCTTTTGAACCACTTTCAGAATAACCACATTTTGGACAGCTTAATGATGAGTCTGCATTATTCTTTTTTAGTCGTACCTCACATTTGGGGCAAAACTTCATTTAATTTACCTTAATTTTGGAATTAAATAATTTTTTTAATTCATCAACAGTTTTTATTGCTGATTCTGTAGCATTTGTTATTTCTTTTAATGGATTTGTTTTAGTTGAATTTACTCTCATCCAGCATTCATTAGTTAATGGGTGTTTGATGATTAAACCAGCAAAATCAATGTCTTTTTGTTTTAATAACTCGTGTTGAACTATGTATAATGTTCCAATATCAGATTGATTAATAGAAAGATTGACCTCCTTAGAGGAAGATTTCATTATCTGAGCATCCAACGCATTCGAAAAAGAACTTATTGTAGATATAAATCATTATGAGCGAAGTCTAAGATGAGTAGTATTTCTGATATTAGTTTGGAAAAGGAACAAGAAGAGTTTTCTTTAGATGATATGATTACCATCGGCATCAAGTTTTCTATACAAGGTGGACTTAGAGACGATTTTAATGAGAAAAATTGGACTAAGGCATACAACAATAATGATAACTTGTTTAAGATGAAATACGGTGTTAAACTTCACACAACCGGACTTCGAAAACATGAATTAGGAAAACCCATTGACACCTACAGAAAAGCATCTATTTTTTGGACTAGAAATCCTAAACTGGTAAATCCTATGAAAGAAAAGAGGATTTGGGTTCAAGTCGCTAAAAATTTTGAACCGTTTATCAGACTAACTGAAGAAGAAGTAAGACAAGAGTTGTTTGATTTTGATGAGAAAGTTACTTTCAAAGCTTCAGAATTAGGAAAAGGAGATCATACTATTGGAGCAGACGTTAATGTATCATGGCAGAAACATGATTACACCGAACCTTTTAGTTCTAAATCAAGCGCTAAGGAAATTAAAATAAAAATCAATTAGGATATAAGTAGTAATTTTTCATCCTAGATTATGGCAAAATATGATGGACTAAGAGGACAAGAGTTGCTTGAAGTTGAGGATCCTGATAAAGAGGGTGGAATTACCTTAATCTTCAAAGACAATAGATACATGTTTATCAAAATCAAAGATGGGAAATTAGTTACTCAAGCTATCCCTGAATAATCATTGACTTGTGTGTTTCTCATATAATCCAACAACAAGTTCCTGGCTTTCAGATTGAATTGAACCAGGTCTTTCCTTTCTAACTTTTTCAATTGCTTTTTTTGCAGAATATTTTTCGTATTTAATTAGATAACATGCAAGAATTGTTCCAGTTCTTCCAATTCCTGCTGCACAGTGAACCATTACAGGATCATTATTTGAAATTCTCTCATGAATAAAGTCAACTGCATCTTCTATTTGATCAATATCTGGTGCAGTTAGATCTTCAGTTGGTACATGAAGATATTTTGTATCTTTTACCCATGATTCAGGTAAAGCGTCTTCAGTCATAGTTACAATTGATTTTACTCCTTGTTCAAAAACCCAGTTTACTTCATTGATAGTAGTTGGCATTCCACATCCTGCAAGCTTATTTTCAATTAACCATGAAAAATTGGTTGGTTTTTTTGTAACTTTACCATGAATTTTACGCCAAAGATTTCCTGGTTTGCTCATAAGTTAAATTTTGAATAATCCAATATATGTAGACAACGAAATATGTGATTTATTTTTAGGATTATAAGAAAAAAGAAATTAAAAAGTGGATGAACTTTTAATCGATTAGTTCAGTCCAACCTTTGACGAAGACTGAGTTCTTGTATAGTGGAACTGGTTGTCCTACAGTAAAGTCCATTGGTCTCATCCAGAAGATTGCCTTTGTTGGACAAACTCCAATGCATGCACCGTCAGAGATGCATCTTTCAGGATAAAAGACAAAAGCTTTACCTCTCTTCCAGCCTTCGACTGGTTTTACTCTAAGAACATCTGGTCCCAAAGTTGTACAAATTTCAACGCATAGTGCGCATCCAATGCACATTTGTTCACTGATGTCTGGAAGTATTGCTACTGGCATTATGACCAATTCTAGCTTTCTGATCTTAATATAACTTGCTCAAAAAATGGAAATTATAACGCCGTTAGAAAATTCATAACACTGTTTGGTTTTTGATCGCATCAGCTCATTCTATAACTTTAGAATCAAAAAACTTTAAGAAATTAATTCAGATTCAATAGGAATTTTAAATGATTTTTTAGGAATTTTTTTATCTTCAAAAATTTTGGCTATAAAACTTGAGTTTTGTCTTTCTAACCAGATTGAATTGATTTGTTTTGATTCAACTATTCGTCTTCCGGTGATTGATAAGACCCATTCTTCATTATTTTTTCTTCTAGACATTCCAGAAATCAATATGTAAGAATTAGTGTTTTTTGCAACATTACCAAAAAGCATGATAAAGCTATTGACTAGTCTACCTGCATCTTTGGTATTAGAATAGATATTGAATAATCCGTTTAAGGAATCAATTATTACTATAGATTTTTTCTGTGATATTTCAAGTAAGATTGTTTTTATGATATCTAGTAATTCGTCTCTTTTTGGTCGATATAGAGTAATGTCTTTACTATGTGAGATAGAATTAGAGGCAGCATATCCACTAAACAATAGATCAAAGTCTAGATAGATAACAGGTAGATTTGTCATTAAAATTAACTTGTTAAGAAAGTTTGTTTTTAAAAATGGGTCTGAATGCATAATTAAATTTAATTCGTAAGATTCTATGGTTTTAATAAAGTCTGAAATATTGCCTTGCTCAGGATTTTTATCCAACACAAAACGAGTCATTAACTGATATAATAATGAATTTAGATTCAATTGATTTTTCAAAAGAATTACCTTTAGGAGGAAAAATCTATTTGAATAATGCTTCAGTATCCATAATGCCTCATTCAAGTATTAAAAAAATGAATGATTTTCTAATTGAGTATAATTCCAACGGACCTGACTCAATTTATTCAGAACGATTTCTAAAAGAAAAGCTTTTGCAGATTAGGAAAAAAATTAGTCGATTGATTCATTGTAAACCAGAAGAGATAGTTTTTACTCAAAGTACAACAGATGGAGTGAATTTAGTTGCATCAGGATTGACATTAGATTCAGACTCTAACATAATTATTAGAGGCCAAAGTCATGAACATCATGCAAATTATTATCCATGGATAAATCTATCAAAGAAAATATCTTTACGAAATTTGAAAATAGATGAAAATGGATTTTTTGATAAAAATGAACTACAGAATTTTGTTGATACAAACACAAAATGTGTAGTATTAAGTCATGCCTTGTATAATACTGGGGCTGTACTTCCAGTTGAAGAGGTTGGAGAGTTTTTAGAGAAAAATAATGTTCCTTTCTTTTTAGATACTGCACAGACCGTTGGATGTTTTGGAGATTATGATTTTTCAAAAACGAAGAGTGATTTTATGTCATTTAATGGTTCAAAATGGCTGTGTGGACCGATGGGAACTGGAATCTTTTATTGTAAAAAAGAATCTAGTAAATTACTTGAACCATTTCTAATTGGTGGCGAATCAGCAATGGTATATGATGACGAAAAATTGGCATACAAAGATCTTCCAGATAAATTTCAAACAGGGTTTAGAAATTATGTTGGTTTTGTAGGTTTAGAGTCATCTATTGATTTTATGATGGAGCTAGGATTTGATAAAATTCGAAATAAGATTCTAAAGTTATCTAATCAATTACGTGATGAACTAGCAAAGATATCTGGGATTTCTTTGTACGGACCTGAAAATGAATCTGAAAGAACAAGCATCGTATCTTTTACCATAGATGGAAAAGAACCACAAAAGATTGTTGAAGATCTTGAAAGACAACAAATCATATTAGCTGTTAGAGAGATAATGGATAAAAAAATAGTTAGAGCGTCTCCTCATTTTTTCAATTCAGAATCTGAGATTCAAAAAGTTGTAGATGAGATTAAAAAATTATGATTTTTCTTGTTCTTCAATAACCATCATTGTAAGAGTAGATTGAACTTTGTCTATTTTCCTAATTTGATTAGTTATTACAGATCTGAGATTTTCAGTATTATCAGAAGATATTTTCAAAACAATATCATAAACTCCGTATACGCCTTGAACTTCGTACTTGATGTTTGCTTCATTATCTAGAATTCCTTTTACTTTAGAGATAATTGTTTCATCAGAACCAAGATCTGAATTTAACAAAACATAAGCGGTTGGCACAATCAGGATTTCAGAATACGATATTTAACCTTTCATAAAAGGTATCAAAACTGATTAATCAGTTTGAATATTTTTCATCGTGGATGTAATTGACTTAACACTCACGATTTCTAGAGAACTTCCAAGTTTTCCTGGATCACCACTACCTCATTTTATTCCATGGTCGAAAATTAAAACCGAGGGATATAATCTAGAATTACTTTTTTTTAGCTCTCATGCAGGAACACATATTGACGCACCATTTCATTTTGATGAAAAAGGTTCAAAAATTCATCAGATTCCTCCTTCTAGATTAATTTCAAGGGCAGTTTTGCTTAAAATTAGAAAAGGACCTAATCAGCAAATCACCAAAGCAGACATAATAAATTTTGAAAAAAAATACTACAGTATTGAACGAGGGATTTCAGTTGTTTTTTCAACTGGTTGGCAAAGAAATCTCAAGAAGAAAAATTTCTTCATAGAAAATCCTGGTCTTTCTACTTCGGCTGCAAAATATCTAGTTTCTAAGAAAGTGAATTTAGTAGGAATTGATTCTCCGAGTATAGATATTGGGAAAGATGGAAAATTTTCCGTTCATAAAATTTTTTCAAAAAAGAATGTGTTAATTGTTGAAAATTTATGTAATCTTGAAAAAATTTCCTCGGTATATTTTCAATTACATGTTTTTCCATTAAAACTTAAGAATGCTACTGGTTCTCCAGTTAGAGCAATTGCAATTTAAGAAACAAACTGAAATCTGTTTTGTTTGTAATTTTTGTTCAAAGGACCAATGATAGGAATTTGATTTCCACAAAAACTACATTTGTTATCTTTGTCCAAATGCCATCCTGTAATATCAAATCCATATCTTTTGACTACAATGTTTTTGCATTCTGGGCAGTATGTATGCTCCCAAGGATGACCAGGAACATTTCCAAGATAGGCATATTTTAGTCCCTCTTCTTTTGCAATTTGATAATGTTTTTCTAATGTTTTAACAGGTGTTGATTCATAATCCATCATTTTGTAATCAGGATGGAATCTAAGAAAGTGAATAGGCATTTCTGGTCCAAACTCATCATAGATGAATTTAGATAATTTTCTTGCATATTCTAGATTATCTCCAACTTTTGGAACTATTAGATCAGTAATTTCTACATGGATATTTGTTTTATCTCTTAGTTCTAAAAGAGTGTCAAAAATTGGTTGAGGATCTGGAACACCAATAAATTTTCTTGTAAATTCAGGTTCTGCGCTTCCTTTAAAATCAACAGTGATCGCATCCAAAAATTCATTCATCATTTTTACAGATTGTGGAGTGTCATAACCATTTGAAACAAAAATATTTTTTAGCCCATGCTTTCTTGCAATAATGCCACAATCTCTTGCAAATTCAATGAAAATAGAAGGTTCATTGTAAGTGTATGCGATTCCTTGTGCATCAAATTTTATCGCAGTATCTACAACTTGTTGAGGAGTCATATCAATTCCTTCAACCTTTCTTCTTTGACTAATGTCTGAATTTTGGCAGTACTTACATAACCAATTACATCCTGTTGTAGCAATAGAATAGATTTTACTTCCTGGATAATAGTGAATTACTGGTTTTTTCTCAATAGGGTCAACATGACCTGAAATAACTTTTCCATAAACGAAAAGATCTAGCTTTCCTTCTACATTTCCTCTAATTCCACATAGACCAATCTGACCATTTTTTATTTCACAATATCGTGCGCAAGCAGTACAGCGCACCTTATCATCAGGCAGTTTTTCATAGAGTGTTGCTTCTTTATTCATTAATTATTATAGAAAATAGAAAAAAATTATTTGAAAAAGTCATACTCTTGACTTCTTTTTTGCTTAGGCAGATCTTTCATCACTGCCTGAACCACTTCACTGTGATTGTATGTAAGGTGTCGGAGAAATTTTGCAGATTCATCTTTTCTAACATCTTCGTCTCCGAAAATTATTTCGGGACTGGCTAGTCCTTGCATAATTGTCTTGCATTCATCACATGGTTCGAAATCTAGATAGAGTTTCAATGATATTTTTAATCACTTCCTAGATATTTAGTATTTATCCTATTTGATAGTCTGGGCAAGGGGTTCCTCATGTCTTGAAATCTTAGGTTTTACCTTTGAAATTGCATCAATTAAGTCATTTTGTGTGATTATGATTTCTTTTACTGAACTAGATTTTCCACTAACATATCGTTTCAAAGCGGTAATGCCAGCTCTATTTGCTATAGCCGCAATTTCTGCACCGCTGAATCCTTCAGTAAGATTTACAATTTTTTCTAGATCAACATCTTTAGCTAGAGGTTTTTTCTTTGTATGGATTTTGAAGATGTTTGATCTACCTTTTGCATCTGGTAATGGTACTTCGATAATTCTATCAAATCTTCCTGGTCTAAGAATTGCGGGATCTACAATGTCAAGTCTATTGGTTGCACCAATAATCAATACATTATGAAGTTCTTCTAATCCATCAATTTCTGTTAATATCTGAGAAACTACATTTTCAGTAACGTGAGAATCGGAGCTGCCACCGCCTCTTCTTGGGACTAAAGCATCGACCTCATCTAGAAAAATTATACATGGAGCTGCTAATCTTGCTTTTCTGAAAATTTCTCTTACGCCTTTTTCAGATTCTCCAACCCACTTTGATAATAATTCAGGACCTTTTATGCTAATGAAATTTGATTCAGTCATTTTTGCAACTGCTTTTGCAATCAAAGTTTTTCCAGTTCCAGGAGGACCGTGTAACAAGATTCCCTTAGGAGTATCAATATCGACATAATCAAATGCGTCTTTGTGTTTAATTGGCCATTCAATTGCTTCTCGTAATTCTTCTTTAAGAGATTCTAATCCTCCAACATCATCCCAAGTTACATTAGGAGTTTGGATTAATACTTCACGTAATGCAGATGGTCTGACTTCTTTTAATGAATCACGGAAATCTTCATTTGTAATCTGAATTTTCTGTAGAATTTCTTGTGAAATTGTTTCTTGATCAAAGTCTATCTCTGGCATTACTCTTCGTAATGAGCGCATTGCTGCTTCTTTTGCTAAAACTTCTAAATCTGCACCAACAAATCCATGAGTTATTTTTGAAATAGCTTTAAGATCAACTTTTTCTTCAAGTGGCATTCCACGAGTATGAATATTTAGAATTTCGTGTCGACCTTTATCGTCAGGTATTCCAATTTCTATTTCACGATCAAATCTTCCTGGTCTTCTAAGAGCTGGATCAAGTGAATCAGGTCTGTTTGTAGCTGCAATGACTACAACTTTTCCTCT
>JABAOE010000901.1_pt2 | contig 33615 bp, 27 predicted proteins | sample 7062141 | NCBI WGS metagenome assembly JABAOE01 (sample SAMN14538627, study PRJNA623070) | marine sediment metagenome | biome: marine biome [ENVO:00000428]; feature: marine pelagic biome [ENVO:01000023]; material: deep marine sediment [ENVO:00002113] | place: India: Gulf of Khambhat ...
TCGAGGGCCGCGCGATACCACTCGGCCGCCTCCGGCCACCGGCCCTGCTCCTCGAGGACGTTGCCGAGCCCGACGGCGGCCTCCGCGGCGCCCCGCGCGTCGGATACGGCCTGGGCCACGTCGAACGCCTCCCGGTAGCGCGAGCGCGCAGCGGAGAGCCGGCCCAGCGCGCGAGCCGCCCGAGCGGCGCGGCGGCCCGCGAGGGCGCGGGCCCGGGAGTCCCCGCTTTCCCGCGCCGCGCGTAGGGCGGCGAGCGCGTAGGCCTCGGCCCGGTCGTTGCGCTCGCGGGCCTCCTCGAGCGCCGCCACGTCGAGGAAGGCGCGGGCGGCTCCCGCGCCGTCCCCCGCTCCGAGCCGTCGCAGCGCCGTGGCTACGGCCTCGTAGACCCGGTGCAGATGACGGGCCTCACCGTCGGAGAGCGACTCCACCTCGGCGGCGAGCGCCTCGGGCGCCACGAGGCGACCGCCGTGGGTGCCGAGCTGGCCGGAGCGGGCCCACGCCCGGGACTCGTCGGGCTGCGAGACGGACAGCACGTGGTCCAGGAGCGGACGGAGCTCGTCCAGGTCCGGGAGGGCGTCTCGTACGTCGTCGAAGGTGAGCCGCTTCATGGCGTCTCGGAGTCCGTCGACCGGTTCCGTCCGGCCGATCCGCGTGCCCGAGGATCATGCACGATCCATGCACGGCCGCCTTCCGCCGCCCCGACGGGGCGAACAACCTTGCCGCGCGCAGCCGATCGGCCGTCCTGTGCCCCTCCGCTCGGCTCGGGACATCCCGCTTTGCGCCCCGTTCTGGTGCCGTGATGGGGAAAATGCACGGAAACGGTGCCAGCGCGGGGCCGGCCCGGGGGACGGGTGTTCATGTGTCGGCCCGGGCGGAGAGATCGTCTTCGCGCAGCTTGCGCGTAAGCGTATTGCGGTGGATGCGGAGGATGTCGGCCGCCCGACCGATCTGGCCGCCCACCGAGTCGAGCACGCGGCGGATGTGGTCGGCCTCCACCTCCTGCAGCGACAGGGTCGGCGCGTAGCCCGCCGGCACCTGGCCGCCGGGCTGGGCGGCCGCACGGGGTGAGGAGAGGCCCATGCGCAGGTCCGCGGTGCGGATGACGGGGCCGCGGGCGAGCAGGACCGCTCGGTCCACGACGTTCCTCAGCTCGCGCACGTTCCCGGGCCAGGATGCCGCCTCGAGGCGCTCCAGGGCGTGCTCGCTGATGGCGCGCACCTCACGCTGGTGGCGCCGAGCGAACGCGGCGGCGAAGTGCAGCGCGAGCCGACGCACGTCGGCGCCGCGCTTGCGGAGAGGGGGAAGGTGAAGCTCGACGACGGCGAGGCGGTAGTAGAGGTCCTCCCGGAACCGGCCGTCCTTCAGGGCCTGCTCGAGCCCCTGGTTCGTGGCCGCGACGACGCGCACGTCCACCGCTCGGGTCTCGTCACCACCGACGGGATCCACGGTGCGCTCCTCCAGGACACGCAGGATCTTGGCCTGCAGCTCCACGCTCATGTCCCCGATCTCGTCGAGGAAGAGCGTGCCGCCGTGCGCGCGCTCGAAGCGCCCGACCCGGCTCGCCACCGCGCCGGTGAACGCCCCGCGCTCGTGCCCGAAGAGCTCGGACTCGAGGAGCTGCTCGGGGATCGCGGCGCAGTTGACGGCGATGAAGGGACCGTCGCGCCGGTCGCTGGCCCAGTGCAGCGCGCGGGCGATCACCTCCTTTCCCGTACCGGACTCGCCGGTAACCAGCACCGTCGCGTCCGAGCGGGCGACGCGGGCGACGGTCTGGAAGACGCGGGCCATCTCCGGGCTCTCGCCGACGAGGTCCGGCGGGGCTCCCTCGCTTTGGACGGTCGCCGCTGCGCTCTCGGGCAGGCGCACGTCCGGTCCCTCGTCTGCGATCCCCTCGAGGAGCTCGCGCAGCTCGACCTCGTCGAGGGGCTCGCGCAGCAGCGCGGAGGCGCCGGCGCGCTCGATCGCCACGGCCCGCTCGAGGGAGAGGCCGGAAGCGCTGAGCACGACCGTGCCGGAGTGCTCCTCCTCGACGATGCGCTCTGCCAGGGTCTCGTCCATCCCGTCGAAGGAGAGCGACATCAGCGTCGCGTTCCACCGCCGAGCTCGCACCAGCGTCAGGAGCTCGCCGATCGACGCCACGAAGGTCGGATCGGAGCCCGCGCCCCGCGCGGCTTCGCGCACCACGCCCACCGAGTCGGGGGTCACGAGCGCGAGCAGACGCGCCGGGGTTGGGTTCGGCATCATCGAAACGGTCGAGGGACCGGGTCCAGATTGCACATAATGTGTGCCTACTCTGTGCCGTAATGCAATGTTTTGGTGCAGCGCGACCGGCGCCGGGTTCGGCCATGCACGCCAACGCCCTGTCTCGACATCACTTAGGTCGTCGGGCACGTGGGTTGCATGCCTGCCGGCCAGCCTCGCATCACACGAGGACACGAAAACCGAGGGGGAGATTCATGAAGACTTCGAGCCATACGCCGTCGAGGATCGTCCTGGCGGCCGCCACGCTGGTCGCGGTCGCGGCGTGCGACGACGGCACGGGCGTCGCCGGGCCCGGCACCGTCTCGCTCAACTTCCGCGTGCAGGGAGCGGGGGCTCCCGCGCTCGCGGCGCACGGACTGGCTGCTGTCGCGGGCCCGCCCATGACCATAGAGGGCACCAACGGCGATCTCACGATCGACGAGATCCGGGTCATCATCAACGAGGTCGAGCTCGATCCAGCGGACGGCTCCTGCGACGCCGTCGCCGACGCCTCGGACGACGACGACTGCCCCGACTTCGAGGCGCCGCCGCGCTTCCTGGACCTTCCGCTGGACGGGGAGGCCATCGAGGCCGTGACCGCGGTGGTTCCCGCGGGCCTGTACAAGGAGCTCGATTTCGAGATCGAGGACCTCGAGGACGACGAGGAAGACCCGGGGGAGGCCGCGGCGATCGCAGCGTTGCGGACCGCCATTCTCGGCGAGATTCCCGATTGGCCCCGCAAGGCGAGCGCGATGGTCGTCGGTCGCTTCGAGAGCGCGGCGGGCGGCTCGATCGAGTTCAGGGTCTTCCTCGACGCGGAGATCGAGATCGAGCTCGACCTGATCCCGAACCTCGTGGTCGGAGAGGGCGGCTCCCTGAGCCGCGACCTCACGGTGGACGTCCGGCCCGACATCTGGTTCGGCCGGCCCGACGGAACGGTGGTGCCCCTGCACCTCTTCGACTACACGCTCTCGGGGGAGCTGTACGAGCTCGAGGTGGAGATGGAGGACGGCTTCACCGAGATCGAGATCGGCTGAATCCCCACGGCGGCCGCGGCGGCGATGCCCGGACGCAACCGCGACGCCGCGTTCACGGAGAGAGACGGAGCCCCACGCCGGGTCTGGAGTGTGGGGCTCCGTCTTCGCGGGTGGCCCCTTTCGAGGCCCGCGGCAGGCGCTCGCGTCGCGGTGAGGCGGCGGGTCGTCCGCTGGCTGGCGTTCGAGTGGGCGCGCGCCCCCGTCGCGGCGTCGAACGTGGAGGCCGCGTCGACCGCGGCTCACCTTTCACGGACGGCCTCACGCGCGGTAGTATGGCTTCTCGTTCTCCCTGCGAACCGCGCCGAAGGGACGCCATGGATCGTCGGACCATGCTCAGGACGGCAGGACTGGGGCTGCTGGGCTCGGGGCTTGCCGGATGCGCGTCCCGGTCGGGCTTCGTCGCGGCGCCGCGCCCCGTCCGCCGGCTCGTTCCGGTCGAGGCATCCTGGGAGCGCGTGATCCGCACCACGGTGGGGCTCCGCCCGTACCGGCCTTCCGGCTTCGTGCTCCGCACCGAGCGGATGGGTGACAAGACCCTGATCCACAACTACGGGCACGGCGGGTCGGGCATGTCGCTGTCGTGGGGGACCGGGCAGATCGCCGCGGAGATGGCGCTGGCGCACACGGCTCGCCGCGCGGCGGTCGTCGGGTGCGGCGTCGTCGGTCTCACCACGGCCCGGCAGCTTCAGCGCCGTGGGTTCGAGGTCACGATCTACGCGATGAGCACTCCGCCGCACACCACGTCCAACATGTCGCTGGCGGGGTGGACACCGACCTCGGGGCTCGTCGAAGCCGGGCGGCGCACGGCTCGGTGGGACGACCAGTTCCGCAAGGCGGCGCGCGTCGCCTACCGCGAGCTGCAGCTCCTCGTGGGGCGGGGCTACGGCGTCTCGTGGCTCGACGGTTACGCTCTGAACGACGCGCCTCCCCGCGGGGCGGGAAGCAGCGACGAGCCGGACGCGGCACCGCTCCTGCCCGCCGACCTTCGGATGCCCTCGACGCTGCTGGGCCCGGGCGAGCACCCGTTCCCGACCCGTTACGCGACGCTGCGACCCTCGCTGCGCATCGAGCCCTCGGTCTACCTCGACGCGCTGGTCGACGACGTACGCCGGTCGGGCGCCGACGTCGTCATCCGCCGCTTCGAGAGCCGGCGCGACCTGGCCGCGCTGCCGGAGCCGGTGATCGTGAACTGCACGGGGCTCGGATCACACGCGCTCGTGGGCGACACGGAGCTGACGCCGCTCAAGGGTCAGCTCACGCTGCTCATCCCGCAGGCCGAAGTCGACTACTCGACGTTCGGCGCCGCGTCTGCGTCGCCGGGGGGGTTCGTGCACATGCAGCCGCGCCGGGACGGGATCGCGCTGGGCGGAACCTCCGTGGAGGGCGACTGGTCGCTGGTGCCCGACGAGGAGGCCCGCCGCCGGATCGTCGAGGCCCACATCGATCTCTTCGGCAGAATGGGTTGAGCCCGGGGGCCGTACGCGATCATCCGCGACGCGTGATCCGGAGGCCGAGGCCGCCTCGGTCGTGGGGGTTAAAGCGATCCGGTGCAGCGGCGAGCTCTCCTCGTAGGCGAGCGGACCCTATGAGCCATTCCGAGCCGAGCGGCATTTCCGAGCAGCGCGCTCGCCGCGAGCGCGACGAGGATCCCGGAGGACCGCCTGGCCCTCTCGAGCCGGAGCTCACGCGGAGCGGCGTCGGCGGCCGCGGTCTCGGACGGGCGATGCTCGCGCGCCCGCGGGATTGACCCTATCTTGCCGCGATCCAAGGTGCCTCTTCCAGTAGGAGCGGCTCGATGAGCGACGCAGATTCGGTCGGTGTTCTGGAGACGAAGTACTCCAGACGAACCTTCATCAAGGGTGTGATCGCCACCGGCGCCACCGTCTCGTCAGCGGGCTACCTCTTCAAGGGAACCAGCCTGCTCGGGGCGCAGACCGTCCAGACCGTGACCGAGCGCATGGTCACGCTCACGGTCAACGGCCAGCAACGCACGGTCGACGTGCTCCCGCACGAGACGCTGGCCATGACGCTACGCTACAAGCTGAACCTGACCGGGACCAAGCTCGGGTGTGACCGGGCCGAGTGCGGGGCCTGTACGGTGCTGCTGGATGGCGTGAGCCACTACGGGTGCTCGATCCTCACGCACCAGGCGCGCGGCAAGGAGATCACGACGATCGAGGGCCTGGAGAACCCCGACACGGGCGAGCTCCACGTCGTGCAGCAGGCGGTGCTCGACGAGGGCGGCTTCCAGTGCGCCTTCTGCGCTCCGGGGTTCATCATGAGCATGACCGAGATGATCGCCGACAACCCGAGCCCCACCCGCGAGGAGGCCGCGCACGCGCTGTCGGGCAACCTCTGCCGGTGCGGTGACTACGACAAGATCCTGAACTGCGCGATGCGGGCCGCCGAGCTCGCGCGCAGCGTGTAGGGGGGATTCATGGCCGAGCAACTGATCGGACGAGACATCGCGCCGCCGGATCTCCGTGCGAAGATCACGGGCCGGGCGCGGTACGCCGAGGACTTCCGTCGCGACGGAATGGTCTTCGCGAAGCTCCTGCTGAGCCCGATGCCGCACGCGCGCGTCCGCAACATCGACGCGAGCCGGGCGCTGGCCCTGCCGGGCGTGATCGACATCCTGACGGCCGACGAGGTGCCCGCGGCCGAAGGCCCGCGCGAGGCCGTGCTCACCAACGAGCCGAAGTACGAGGGTGAGCCGGTGCTCGCAGTGGCCGCTGTCGACGAGGAGACGGCGGCCGCCGCGATCGAGCTGATCGAGGTGGACTTCGAGCCGCTCCCCTTCGTCATCGACCCGCTCGAGAGCCTGCGCCCCGGCGGCCCGAACGCCTACACGGGCGGCAACGTCTTCTCGGGCCAGGACGGCTGGTCGGAGTTCAAGTGGACGGCGGCCGACTTCGAGGCGATCGACGCGGGCCGCATGCCCGACCCGGAGGCCCTCTCGACCTGGTCAAAGGGGGACGTCGAGGCGGGGTTCGCGGCGGCCGACGTGATCATCGAAGAGGCCGTCGTCCACCAGTCGGTGACGCACCATCCCATGGAGCCGCGCTCCAACATGGCGTACTGGGAGAACGGGCGCCTGCATGCCTTCGTCTCCACCCAGAGCACGCAGCAGACGAAGTTCGCCCTGGCGCGGGCGCTGGACGTCGACGCCGAGGAGATCACGCTGGTCGCCGAGTACTGCGGTGGCGGCTTCGGCTCCAAGATCTCCGGCACGACGATCATGGCGCTGCCCGCGATCTTCTCGCGCAAGATCGGGCGACCCGTCATGCATCGCGTCACCCGCTACGAGGAGAACTACTACGGCCGCGCCCGCCCCGGTTTCCAGGGCTGGGTCCGGATGGGCTTCACGAACGACGGGAACTGCACCGCGATGGATCTCCTCCTCGTGGAGGAGGGAGGCGCGTACGGAAGCGGGGACAACGGCACGGCGGGCATGATCGCCCACCTCGTGTACGGGCCCGAGAACATGCGCTTCCGCGCGGCCTCGATGTACACGAACACGCCTCCCAAGGCCGCCCAGCGCGGGCCGGGGGGCGCGCAGATCATCTCCATGCTCGAGCCGATCCTCGACAAGGCGGCGCGCGAGCTCGACATGGACCGCCTGCAGATCCGGATGATCAACGCTCCGGGTCCGGACGTCGCGTTCGGGCCTCGCGACACGCGCCTCACCAGCGTGCACGCGCGCGAGGCGCTGGAGATGGGCGCCGAGATGTTCGACTGGGCAGCCAAGAGCGCGCTGTCCGGCCGTCGGGAGGGAACGAAGGTCACGGGCGTGGGCATCGGGCTCTCTCCCTACACCGCCGGATCGCGCGATCGGGACGGGATGCTGATCATCCGTCCCGACGGCAGGCTGTACGTGCACCAGGGCATCGGGAACCTGGGCACGCACTCGATCTCCGACACCGCCCGTCCCGCGGCCGAGATGCTCGGCTACAACTGGGACGACGTCGAGATCGTCTGGGGCGACTCCAGCCGCGGGATGCCGCGCAGCACGGTGCAGGCGGGCAGCCAGACCACGCACGCGCACACGCGGGCCAACCATGCGGCCGCGATGGACGCGCTGCGCAAGATCCGCTCGATCGCTTCGCAGACGCTCGGTGGCTCGCCCAACGCCTATACCGTCGACAACGGACGGGTCAGCGGTCCGGGCGGCTCGATGACGATGGGTCAGGTCGCCGAGCGCGCCGTCCAGCTCGGGGGAGAGTACGACGGACACGTCCTGCCCGACGACATCCACGAGCAGACCGTTCCTGCCGCGCAGATGCTGGCGGGCCAGGGTCTCATGGGGATCGCCAAGGACAACTACGGGGGAGAGGGCTCGATCTACTCCTGGGTGGCTGGCTTCGCCCTGGTGGAGCTCGATACCGAGACCGGGGTCGTGGAGCTCAAGGAGTACGTGGGCATGACCGACTGCGGCACCGTCCTGCACCCGCGAAGCCTCGGTGCGCAGGTCCTCGGCGGGAGCATCCAGGGAATGGGGATGGCGATGACGCAGCGATGGGTGTTCGACCCCAAGTGGGGCGTTCCGTTCGCGAAGCGCCTCTACACCGCCCGGCCCCCGGGAATGCTCGACGTCCCGCCCGACCTCCGGTGGGGCGCGGTCGGCATTCCCGACCCGCAGACGCCGGTGGGCGCCAAGGGCATCGGAGAGCCGCCGGTCGGGGCCGGAGCCGCGGCGCTCACGTCGGCGATCGCCGACGCCATGGGCGAGTGCCTGTGTCGCACGCCGTTGACGCCGGACATCCTGCTCGCGGAGCTCGAGGGCCGTGAGCTCCCGTTCGGACGTCTCGACCAGCACGTGGGCTAAGGGGAGAACGAGAGATGGCTACGATCAGGGACATGATTCCGGCGTTCGACCTCTACCAGCCGACCTCGGTCGACGCCGCGCTGGACCTGCTCGACGAGCACCGGGACGAGGCCTGGGTCCTGGCCGGCGGCCTGGATTCCTTCGACTGGTTCAAGGACCGCATCAAGAGGCCTACCGTCGTGGTGGACCTCGGCATGGTCCCGGAGCTCCGGGGGATCCGGGACGCGCAGGGCGGTCTCGAGATCGGTGCGATGACGTCGCTCACCGACGTCGTGCGCCACCCGCGCATCCGCTCGGAGTATTCGGTGCTCGCCGACGCGGCCGAGCACGTGGCGACGCCCCAGATCCGTAACCAGGGCACGCTGGGCGGCAACGTGGCCCAGGACACCCGCTGCTGGTACTACCGCTCCGGGTGGCCCTGCTACAGAGCCGAGGGCAACACCTGCTACGCGTCCGCGCCCCAGGCGATGAACCGCGAGCACTGCATCATGGGGGCGAACCGCTGCGTGGCGGTGAACCCGTCGGACACGGCGCCGGCGCTCATCGCGGTCGACGCCAAGATGACGGTGGAGCGGGTCGGGCGCACGAACGTCTACGATGCCGAGGACTTCTTCATCGGACCCTCGATCGACATCACGCGCATGACCGTCATGGAGTCGCGCGACCTGCTGACGCGGATCCACGTACCGGCGTTGTGGGCGAACGCCGACTTCTACTACGAGAAGATCCGGGACCGCGGCTCCTGGGACTTCCAGCTCGTGAGCGTGGCGGCGGCGTTCCGGCGGTCGGGCAGCGCGATCGAGGAGGCACGCATCGCGGTGAACGGGGTGGCCCCCTATCCGGTACGCCTGCACGAGGTCGAGCAGATGGTAGCCGGCGAGGCGGCCAGCGAGGCGCTCGCGAACGCGGCCGGTGAGCGGGCGATCGAGGGCGCGCGGGCGCTTCGGCACAACGACTACAAGATCCCGATGATGCGGAACCTGGTTCGGCGCGCGGTCAGGAGCGTGGCCTAATGGACTTCTGGCGACGCGCAGACAACCCGTGGGGCCAGGAGGTCCTGATCGGGGTCTCCTGGGATCTGATGTGGGCCGCTGTGATCGTGTCGGTGCTCTTCCTGGTGGGCCACGCGATCTGGTACAAGACGCGGCCGGAGGAGGAGCACGAGCCCACCCCGGCGCCGGGTGGCCTTCCCGACAAGATCGAGCGCCACTCCCTCGCGTCCAGGGTCTTTCACTGGACGATGGCGGTGGCGATGCTGGCGCTCCTCGTGACGGCGTTCGTGCCCGTGATGGGGTGGCAGTTCCCGTGGGTCGAGATCCACTGGATCGCGGGCGTGCTGCTGATCGCGACCATCGTCTACCACGTCATCCATGCGATCGGGTGGCAGGACTTCTGGTCGATGTTCCAGCTCGGCGTCTCGGAGGGAATGGCGCACCTCAAGCACATCCTCTCGGCGAAGAACCCCGAGCCGCCCAAGGCCGGGAAGTATCCGTTCGACCACCGGATGTACCACCACGTCATCGTCGTCGTGTCGCTCGCGGCGATGATCACCGGCGTCCTCATGATGGTGCGCATCGACACGCCGTTCTGGACGCCCAACCCCTATTTCCTCAGCGACTCCGCCTGGGGCGTGATGTACGTGGTGCACGGGCTGTCCGGCGTAGCGCTCATCGTTCTCGTGGCCGCGCACATCTACTTCGCGATCCGGCCGGAGAAGCGCTGGCTGACCTGGTCGATGATCAAGGGCTGGATCGACCGGGAGCACTACCTCGAGCACTTCGACCCCGCCAAGTGGGAGGTGGCCGGGGAGCAGGTGACCTCGGGAGATTCCAGCGGTGGGGCGCTCGCCGGCTCGACGGTTTCCGCTCCGCGAGAAGACGCCTGATCAATCGTGTGGCCCGGGTGGCGGCAGGCATCGGTCGACGCCTGCCGCCGCCTCGTCACGTTCGACCGCACCCAATCTCCAGACTCCGGAGCGGCTTTGTCCTCCCACAATGGCGACCTGAAGGCCCGCATCGAGGCGATCGAGTCGGGCTACGAGTTCTTCCTGGCGTATGCGGCCCAGGGTCTCACCAGCGACCAAGGCGCGAAATCGGGCGCGCAGCTTCGCGACTTCCTCGCCAAGCTGGAGGCCGGGCTCGACGGTCTCGGTGAGGCGCTCTCGTCCGCGGTTGCGGCGGCGGGCCTCGAGCCGGCAGGACCGTGGTCGGAGATGGTCGACGTGGTGACCCGGGACGCGAACGCCGCGCTCGCGGCCGTGCGGCTGGTTTCGGCGCGGCCCGGAATCAGCTCTCAGCTCATCGACAACCTCAACGCCAACATCCACTTGCGGGCTCTGCTCACCGATCTCTTCCTGGTGGACGACCTCGTAGACGGCTGAGGCGCGTCGTGACCGCGCTCCTGTGGATGACCGGCCTGCTTCTCGCGGCCTCCGGCGTCGTGAAGCTCCGATCCGGACATCGCGCGGGCCTCGGTGTGCATCCTCTCACCGTGGCGGAGCTGATCGCCGCGTTCACGTGGTGCTGGGTCGCCGCCACCGGGCTCGGTGGCACCCCCGGTCTCGCCTGGCTCGTCCCTCTCGGGGTCGTGCTGGTGTTGGCGTCGTCGGCCCTGTTCTCGATGCGCATGCGCGAGCACCGCAAGCGGAGAGCCGGCTCGGAGGCGCGACGCCTGGAGGTGTACGTGAAGTACCTCTCGGGAGACGGGAACCCTCCGAACGCCGAGGAGTGAGGTCCGCGCCGCCCGGCGGCGCCGCGCGCTGATCTGCGCCCTGGGGCGCCGCCACCCGGGCCGCCTGTCGACGCGCCGGAGGCAAAGCGGATCGGAGCCGCGACCGGGACCCATCGTCCACACGATCGTCGCGCGCGGCCCCCGCCGGCGCGTATCTTTGTGCGCACGAAGAACCTACGAGAGAGCGAGCGCGAGGTCATGGCGGTGCGCTTTCGAATTCGTACGTCCCAGGGGCAGGAGCTGTCGTTCGCTTCGCACGAGATCTTCGAGGAGTTCGTGCGGTCGGGCGACTTGGCGCCGGAAGACTTGGTCTATGATGGCGAGACGGGTGAGTGGGCCCCGGCCCGCACGCACCCGCTCGTGCTCTCGATCGAGCTCGCCCGCTACGAGGAGGGTCGGGCGTCGTCCGCGGCGGAGCAGCCGCCCGAGGCCTCCCCTGCGGCCGAAGTGGGGCACCTGCCCGAGGCCTCCCCCGCGGCCGAAGTGGGGTACCACCCCGAAGCCTCCCCGGCGGCTGAAGTGGAGCACCTGCCCGAGGCCTCCCCCGCGGCCGAGGCGGAGCGGGCCGGCCGGCCGGGAGGCGGCGGCGGAGACGACGTCGAGGGGGCCGGCCATCCCATCCCCTCGATCTCGATCTCGACCTCGCGCTCGCCCCGGAGAGCCTGACGCTGGAGGAGCACGCGAGGGCCTTCGTCGAGAAGATGGAAGCGGAGCGGGCTCTGGAGCGGGAGTTCGGCCCGGAGGGTCGGACGATTCGGCCCTTCCGCAGGGACCCCGACTCTTCGCTCGTGGAGCTGGAGGACGCACCGAGCGGCCCGGAGCGCGCGCCGCCCCCGAGACGCTCGCCGGTGTCCGCGCGAGGCGCCCATGAGCCACGCGGGGGCGGAAGGTCGCCCGCACACGCTCGCGGGACCGGGAAGGGGGCCGCGAAGGGTGGAGGCGCGGGCCGGGTCGTGCTCCTGCTGGCGATCCTGGGCGTTGCCGCCGCCGCGGCGGTCTGGCTCGGCGCTCCGTGGCTGGGGTCGCTCCCCGACGAGGAGCCCGCCGACCCTTCGATCGACCTTCCGTCGGACCCCGCGGCCGCTGCGGAGACCGATCGGGCGCCCGCGGCGGCGAAGCCGCCGATGATCGTGGACTCCGAGGATGTGCTGCGGGAGCGGGCCCGGGAGCGCTTCCTCAGCGCCACGCAAGACGTCGTGGAGGACCTCCCACCGGTTCCGGCCGAGTGGATGGGAGGGTCGTACGTGGCGTTGCCTTCCGAGCACCGGGGCGTGAGAGAGCTATGGCAGCGTTACGAACGGACGGCGCGCTCGGCGCGGGAGGGGCACGAGGCCCGCTACCGAGGCGCGTACGAACGCGCTCTCGACGACGCGGGCGTTCTGGACCGGGTCCGCCGCCGGACGAGACTCGAAGCCGCCTGGGCGGACTTCGACAGGGAGCACGGGGAGGCGCGGTCCCACTGGGACCGGGTGGAGGCGCTGGCGGTCGCAGGGGCGCAGAGCCACGACGCGCTCCTGGAGGCGGAGGGCCTGATCCTCTACGACCCGTCGGGCTCCACCGGGCGCACCGGCCGGCTGGCCACGGGAACGCGCGGGCGCGACTCCGACGCGCAACTCCTCCTCGAACAGGTGATGCAGGTCGTGGAGGCGGCGCTCGCCGCCGAGGGTCGCGGCCCGCGGCAGCCGTCGAACGTCCGGGCGTGGGTCTGGGACGGATTCCTGGACGCCGTCACGCGGCCGACGGTGGAAGTTCCGCCGGCCCTGCCGTAGGTTGCCGCGTCCGATCGCGACGCCCTCTTCCAGCCAGGCCGAATGACGACGACCGTCACCGAGCCCCGCAGCGCAACGCTCTGGGCGAAGGTCATCGACCACACCCGGTGTATCGGCTGCCACGCGTGCACGACGGCGTGCAAGTCCGAGAACGAGGTCCCGCTCTCCGTGACCCGCACGTACGTCAAGTACGTGGACACGGGCCTCTTTCCGCAGGCCCGGCGCTCCTTCCAGGTGACGCGCTGCAACCAGTGCGAAGATCCGCCCTGCGTGGCCGCCTGCCCCACCGCGGCGATGCACCGGCGGCCGGACGGGATCGTCGACTTCGACAAGTCGATCTGCATCGGCTGCAAGGCGTGCATCGCCGCCTGCCCCTACGACGCGATCTTCATCAACCCGGAGGACCACTCGGCCGAGAAGTGCAACTTCTGCGCGCACCGGCTCGACGTCGGGCTCGAGCCCGCGTGCGTCGTGGTGTGCCCGACCCAGGCGATCCTGGTCGGGGACATGCATGATCCGGCGTCCGCCGTGAGCAGGATCCTCCATCGCGACCCCGTGACCGTGAGGAGGCCCGAGAAGGAGACCCGCCCCAAGCTCTTCTACAAGGGCGCCGATCAGGTGACCCTCGATCCGCTGGCCGCGCGCCGTCCGGACGGCGGCCTCTTCATGTGGAGCGAGCAGGGGGACGTGGACCACCAGGTGCCGTCCGGGCATCCGGGACCCTGGAACAGCTCCGCCGCCGCCGTGCTGAGCTACGACATTCCTCACCGGGCTCCCTGGGACTGGCGAGTGAGCGCCTACACGTTCACCAAGTCGATCGCGGCGGGAGCGTACCTGGTGCCGCTGCTGCTCGCCTCCCTGGGGTTGTTGCCCTTCACGTCGTCGCTGTGGGGCCTGGAGGCCCCCCTGGTGGCGCTCGCGGCCCTCGCCGCCACCGGCGCGCTGCTCGTGTGGGACCTGGAGCACCCGGAGCGCTTCTGGATGGTCCTGCTCAAGCCGCAGTGGCGGAGCTGGCTGGTGCGGGGCGGCTTCATCATCACCGGGTACGGCGCTCTGCTCGCCGCCCACGTCGGTCTCACGCTGGTCGGACGAGCCGACCTGACCCCCGAGCTGGGCTGGGCGGCGGGTCCGCTCGCGGCGATGACCGCCGTGTACACCGCTTTCCTCTTCGCGCAGGCGCGCGCCCGGGACCTCTGGCAGAGCCCGCTCCTGCCGGCGCACCTGCTCGTCCAGGCGGTGGTCGCCGGGAGCGCCGCCGTGATGCTCCTCACCGTGGGGGAGGGCGTCGCGCCGCCGGTCACCTGGACGTTCCGCGGAGCCCTGGCGGCGCACCTCGTGATGGCGCTCGGTGAGGTTGCCATGGGCCATCCCACCGCGCACGCCGCCCTCGCTGCGCGGGCGATGACCCGGGGGGCCTACATGCACGTCTTCTGGGTGGCGATCCCGCTCGCGCTCCTGGCTCTCGTCTTCGCCTTTTCCACCCCCGTGATCGCTGCCTGGGCGGCGCTCGGCGGCCTCCTGCTCTACGAGCACGCCTACGTCCAGGCCGGCCAATCGGTGCCTCTCGCATGAACGTCCATGACCTGAACCGAAGGGTATCGGCGGCGCGGGCCGAGGTGGAGGCCCGCGGCGAGACCTTCTACCCCGGGTCGAGCCGCGTCCACCTGGCGGCGTTTCCGCCCAAGGAGCGCTGGGACGACTGGGTCGAGCTCGACTCCAAGGCCTGGCCCCGGAGGGTCGAGAAGCGGTACATGCTGGTCCCGACGACCTGCTTCAACTGCGAGTCGGCGTGCGGTCTCCTGGCGTACGTCGATCGCGACACGCTGCAGGTCCGCAAGTTCGAGGGGAACCCCGAGCACCCGGGCTCGCGGGGACGCAACTGCGCGAAGGGCCCGGCGACGATCAACCAGATCACCGACCCGGACCGGATCCTGCACCCTCTCCGTCGCGCGGGACGCAGGGGCGAGGGGAAGTGGGAGCGGGTGAGCTGGGACGAGGCGCTCGACGACATCGCCGGGCGCATCCGCGCCTGCCTGCTGGAGGACCGATCGGAGCAGGTGATGTACCATGTCGGCAGGCCGGGGGAGGACGGCTACACGACCCGGATGCTCGCCGCATGGGGCGTGGACGGCCACAACTCGCACACCAACGTGTGCTCGAGCGGCGCACGCGCGGGCTACCACTGGTGGTGGGGCATGGACCGCCCCAGCCCCGACCACGCCAACGCCGACGTCATCCTCCTGGTGAGCAGCCACCTCGAGACGGGCCACTACTTCAACCCGCACGCGCAGCGCATCATCGAGGGCAAGGCGAACGGGGCGAAGCTGATCGTCCTCGACACCCGGCTCTCGAACACCGCCACGCACGCCGACCACTGGCTGGCGCCGTATCCGGGCTCCGAGCCGGCGATCTTCCTGGCCATCGCCAACTGGATGATCCGGGAAGGGCGCTACGACCGCGACTTCGTGCGTCGCTGGTGGAACTGGCAGGAGTACATGGAGGTCGTCCGGGGGGAGCCGGCGGCCACCTTCGAGCGCTTCGAGGAGGCCCTTCGGGAGCTCTACGCCGAGTACACCTTCGAGCACGCCGGCGCCGAGTCGGGCATCGACGAGGAGACGCTGCGTGCCGTCGCCGAGGTGGTGGCGTCGGCGGGAACCCGCCTCGCGGCGCACAACTGGAGGAGCGCGGGGTCGGGCAACCTGGGCGGCTGGCAGGTGGCTCGGACCCTGACGCTCCTCAGCGCGCTGCTCGGAGCCCTCGCCACCGAGGGCGGCACCTTTCCCAACTCGTGGAACAAGTTCACCCCTCGGCCCCCCCGGCTTCCGCAACGGCATCCCCGCCGGTGGAACGAGGTCCTGTGGCCGCGCGCGTACCCGCTCGCGCTCATGGAGATGTCCTTCCTCATGCCGCACCTGATGCGCGACCAGGACGCGTTCGTGGACGTCTACTTCACGCGCGTCTACAACCCGGTCTGGACGAACCCGGACGGCTTCAGCTGGATCGAGATGCTGACCGACGAGGCGAGGATCGGGCTGCACGTGGCGCTCACGCCCACGTGGAACGAGACCGCCTACTTCGCCGACTACGTCCTGCCGATGGGCCACTCGTCGGAGCGCCACGACCTCACCTCGTACGAGCAGTACGACGGCCAGTGGATCGGCTTCCGGCAGCCGGTGCTGCGGGCGGCCCGCGAGCGTCTCGGCGAGGACGTGACCGACACGCGCCAGGTGAACCCGGGCGAGGTGTGGGAGGAGAACGAGTTCTGGATCGAGCTCACCTGGCGGATCGATCCGGACGGCTCGCTGGGCATCCGCGAGTTCTTCGAGTCGCCGAGCCGGCCCGGCGAGAAGATGACGGTCGACGAGTACTACGGGTGGATCTTCGAGAACTCGGTGCCCGGTCTGCCGGAGGCGGCGGCCGCCGAGGGGCTCACGCCGCTCGGGTACATGCGGCGCTACGGAGCCTTCGAGGTCGCCCGCAAGGTCGGCAAGGTCTACGAGCAGCCGGTCCCCGACGGCGAGCTCGACGACGTCCACGTGGACGAGGCGGGCCGTGTCTACTCCCGCGCCCCCGCTCCGCCGAGCCCCAAGGCGCCGGGGGGCACCAAGATCGATCCCGACGCGGAGGGCCGTCGCCGCGTCGGGGTCCGCGTCGACGGGGAGATCCTGCGGGGATGGCCCACGCCGTCGGGCAGGCTGGAGTTCTGGTCGCGCACGCTGCACGACTGGGGATGGCCCGAGCTGGCGGTCCCCACGTACGTGAAGAGCCACGTCCACCGCCAGAATCTCGACGCGGACCAGATGCCGCTGATCACGACCTTCCGCGTCCCGGTGCAGATCCACACGCGCAGCGCGAACGCCAAGTGGCTCGACGAGATCGCGCACACCAATCCGCTCTGGATCCACCCGTCCGATGCGGCCCGCATCGGCGTGGAGCACAGCGGGGAGCTCGTGCGCGTGGAGACCGAGACCGGCTACTTCGTGCTCAAGGCCTGGGTCACCGAGGGGATCCGGCCCGGCGTTCTCGCCTGCAGCCATCACATGGGACGCTGGAAGCCGGAAGGACACGAAGGGCAGCGGCTCGGGATGATGACGGTCGCGCTCGACCGGGACGGCTCGCGGTGGAGCCTCTCACGCCTCCGGGGCGGGGGGGCGTTCGCCTCCGAGGACCCGGACACGCTGCGCGTGTGGTGGACCGACGTCGGCGTCCACCAGAACCTCACGCACGCCGTCCACCCGGACCCCGTGTCGGGCATGCACTGCTGGCATCAGGCGGTGCGCGTGCGCAAGGCCGCCCCCGGAGACGCCTTCGGAGACGTGTCCGTCGACACGGCGAGGGCGCGCGCCGCCTACGAGCGCTGGCTGCGGTTGACGCGCGGCGCCGACGAGCATTCCCCGGACGGGACGAGGCGGCCCTACTGGATGCTGCGTCCGGTCCGGCCCGAGCGCGCCGCCTACGATCTTCCGCCCCGGCCCGAGCCTTCCGGTGTCTGAGGCGCTGGAGGAGACTCCGGCCGAGCTGCTGCGCGCCCTGGGGGCCTTCTGCGAGCCCCCGGCGGCGCCACACGGCCGCCTCGCGGAGCTCCTCGGCCTGGACGGGGTCCCGACGGCGGCCGAGTACGCGGACCTCTTCCTCTTCCAGCTCTACCCCTACGCCTCGGTCTACCTGGGCCCCGAGGGCATGCTGGGGGGCGAGGCCCGTGACCGGATCGCCGGCTTCTGGCAGGCGCTCGGCCAGCGGCCCCCACCCGAGCCGGATCATCTGGCCGCCCTGCTCGGCCTCTACGCGTCGCTCACCGAACCGCCCCGGGGGGCGGACGACGCGGAGTCGATCCTCCTCGACCGCGCGCGCGCCACCCTTCTGCACGAGCACCTGGCGCCGTGGATCTTCGCGTTCCTGGCGCGCGTAGCCGGGCTCGCGGACGGGGGCTACCGCCGGTGGGCGCTCCTGCTCTTCGAGGCGTTGCGCGGAGAGATCGAGCGGACGCGGAGCGAGGGGGGAGTCGAGCTCCCCGCGTGCCTGCGCGCGACGCCGGCTCTCCCCGACCCCAGGCGGGACGGGTCGGCGGCCTTTCTGGACGGGCTGCTCGCGCCGGCGCGCAGCGGAATGATCGTGACGCGATCGGATCTCGCCCGGCTCGCGCGCGCCGCGGGGCTCGGCCTGCGAGCCGGGGAGCGGCGCTACGCGCTCGAGCATCTCCTCGGACAGGATGCGCCTGCGATCCTGCGCGGGCTCGCGGGCGAGGCCCGACGACAGGGGGCGCAGCATGCGGAGAGGAGCGCGTGGCTCGGCGCGCCCGCCGACTTCCAGGCGGAGCGGGCCGGGTGCGCTGCCGGGCTGCTGGAGGAGCTCGCCACGGAAGCGGGCGCGCGGCCCGTCCACGGCGACTTCGAGATCCCGACCTCGGCCGGCCGGTAGGCTTCACCGTGCGCGCCGAGCCACCGCGCCGGGTCTCACGCAACGACTTCGTGGCCGGTGTGAGCGTCGCGCTCGTGCTCGTCCCGCAGTCGATGGCGTACGCGGAGCTCGCGGGCCTGCCGGCCCACCACGGCTTGTACGCGGCCTCGCTGCCGCTGATCGCCGCGGCCTTCCTCGCCTCCTCCCCGTACCTGCAGACGGGACCCGTGGCGCTGACCGGGCTGCTGACGCTCGGTGCGCTGACCCCGCTCGCTCCCGAGGGAACGGCCGAGTACGCCGCGCTCGCGGCCCTCCTGGCGCTCGTGGTGGGCGTCGCACGCCTGCTGGTGGGGCTGCTCAAGGCCGGCTGGCTCGTCTACCTCATGTCGCACTCGATGATGACGGGCTTTCTCTCCGCCGCCGCGATCCTCATCCTCTCGTCCCAGGTTCCCGGGGCCTTCGGGGTGGCTCCCCCCGTGGACGGGGTGCTCCAGAGGGCGTGGTGGGCCATCACGACGCCCGACGCCTGGGAGCCCGCGTCGATCGGGCTGACGTTGCTCACGGTCGCGATCGTGGCCGGTGGGCGGCGCCTCCATCCCCTCGTCCCCGGCGTGTTGATCGCGGCGGTGGCGGGGCTGCTCTTCTCCGTCCTCAGCGGATACTCGGGGCGAACGGTCGGAGAGATTCCCCGTGGGCTGCCCCCCCTTTCCCTGGACCTTCCGTTCGCCCGGTTGCCCAGCCTGATCCTGCCCGGCATCGTCATCTCGGTCGTGGGCTTCGCGGAAGGGGTGTCGATCTCCCGTCTCTACGCGTCGCAGGACCGGCAGCGATGGGACGCGGATCGGGAGTTCCTCAGCAAGGGCATCGGGAACCTGGTCGCCGGGTTGACCTCGGGCCTTCCCGTCGGCGGCTCGCTCTCGCGCACCAGCGTGAACCGCTTGGCGGGAGCCCGCAGCCGCTGGAGCGGCCTCATCACGGGGGCCACGGTCCTGGTGTTCCTGCCCTTCGCATGGGTGCTCGGCCCGCTGCCGCGCGCCGTGCTCTCCGGCATCGTCATCGCCGCGATCTGGAACCTGATCCGCCCTCGCGCGCTGGCCTCGCTCTGGGCCCTCGCGCCGGCACAGGCCCTCGTCGGATGGGTCACCTTCGCGCTCACCCTGATCCTGGCTCCGCACATCGACCGCGCGATCCTCCTGGGGGTCGCTCTCGCGGCCGGCGTGCACCTCTGGAGGGAGCTCACCCCCAAGGTCGACGCCCGTCGGGAGGGGGACACGCTCTACCTGGAGCCGAGCGGCGTGCTCTGGTTCGGCTCCGCGCCCGCGCTCGAGGACCTGCTCCACGCCCGCCTCGCCGAGGAGCCCGAGGTCCGGCGGGTCGTCCTTCGGTGCGGCGGTCTGGGCCGCATCGATCTCACCGGCGCCCATACGTTGCGCGAGATGATCACCCACGCCGCGGCTGCGGGGATCTCGATGTCGCTGGTCGACGTTCCGGAGCACGCGGTTCGGGTGCTCTCGGCGGTGGGCGCACACCCGAAGCCGCACGATGGAGGTCCAGCCAAAGGGACGGGCGCGGGAACAAGTAGCGCCGGAGCTCCGTAGTGCGGGAGAGGCCGAGCCTCTACAATGAGCCGGCTCGCCGCGGCGGAGCGGAAGCACGAAATCCTGAAGCTGTCTGGGGGATGCCATGTTTGAGTTGATCGCGCTCGGAATTGCCGGCGCCTCGGGCGTGTTCGGTCACATCAAGTCGCGTAAGTTCGTCGGTCAGCGGCTGCGCTACACGCAGATCGTCGACAAGCCGGCGCTGGGCCTGTGGGCCGGGGTCGGAGCGACGATCGTGGCCGCGCCGGTCGTCGCGTTGCTGCCGATCGTCGGCGCGGGCACCGCCGTGGCGATCGGCGCGGGGGTGGGGACCGGCGTGGCCCTGGGCGTCAAGGACACGAAGGAGCCGCCCAAGCTCATCGACGACTGAGCCGGAGGGCGCTTGCCCGATTCGGGTCGAGCGCCCACCGTCGGCGGATCGCGCAACCCTCCGCCCCGCCGACCATGCAACCTCCCGAGCTCGACCGCGCCATCGGGCTGACGCGGGCCACCGCCATGGTGGTCGGCACGATCATCGGCGCGTCCATCTTCGTCCAGCCCTCCGAGATCACCGGGCAGCTCTCGAGCGCGGCCGCCATCTACGCCGTGTGGGCGGTATGCGGGATCCTCACGCTCTTCGGCGCGCTCGTGTGCGCCGAGCTGGCCAGCGCTCAGCCCGAATCCGGGGGCGTGTACGCGTACCTGCGCGAGGCGTATTCGCCCGCCATGGGCTTCCTGTGGGGCTGGGCGATGTTCTGGACCATGCACTCCGGGATCATCGCCGCCATCGCCGTGGTGTGCGCCCGCTACGCCGCGTACTTCGTCGAGCTGGGCGACGGGGGCCAGCGCGCGGTCGCGATCGGGGTCATCGCGGCGCTGAGCGCGGTGAACTACTTCGGCGTGCGCGAGGGCAGCGCGCTGCAAACCGCGATCACGGGGGGCAAGCTCGTCGCTGTCGCCGCGATCATCGCCTTGGGGCTTCTCTTCGGGGGCGAGGCGCACGAGGCCGTCGTCGCCGCGGCCGCCGGGGCGGACGGCGGGGCCCGCGATCAGGCCGGCGTGCGGGAGCTGGGCGCCGCCCTGGTGGCGGGCCTCTTCGCCTTCGGCGGCTGGCACATGGTGACGTACAACGCCGAGGAAACCCGCGATCCCACGGTCACGATCCCGCGAGCCCTCGTGGTGGGGACGCTCATCGTGACCGCCTGCTACATCCTGCTGAACGCCGTCTACCTGTACGTGCTGCCGATGGACGCCGTGGCGGCGTCGGATCGGGTCGCCGCGGACGCCGCGGATGCGGTCTTCGGACGGGGAGGCGGAGCTGCGATGTCCGCCCTGGTCGTCTTCTCGACCTTCGGCGCCCTCTCGGGGATCGTGCTCGCGGGTCCTCGCGTCTACTACGCGATGGCGAGGGACGGCCTCCTCTTCCCCTGGCTCGGCGCGATCCATCCCCGGCACCGCACGCCGCACCGCGCGATCGTCGCGCAGGGCGTCTGGTCCGGCGTCCTCGTGTTGACCGGCAGCTACCGCGCGCTCTTCACGCGCGTGATCTACACGGAGTGGATCTTCTTCGGGTTGCTGGCGCTCGGGCTGATCCTGCTGCGCCGCGCGCGGCCTGCGCGTCCACCCTACCGCGTGTGGGGGTATCCGCTCGTGCCGTTGGTCTTCGCGGCGTCGGCGTTCGCCATCGTGGTGACCCAGGTCGTGGCCACGCCCGTGGAGAGCCTGACGGGGCTGGGGCTGGTGCTGGCCGGGCTTCCCGTCTATTGGGTGTGGACGCGGCGGGCTGTGACCGCGCCGTGAGGGCTCATCCCAGAGCGCGCTTCAGCAGCGACCGCACCGGTCCCTCGAAGCGCTTCACGACGAGCACGGAGGCCGGCGAGAAGCGGGCGACCTTCTCGGGGATCTCACCGAAGACGACCTGCCGCAGGAAGGGCTCCCTGGCCGCTCCCAGCACGACGAGGTCGTAGCCCATGCTCTCCTTCGCGATGCCTCCGGCGATCGAGGTCGACTCGATCAGCTTCCCCTCGACCTCGACGCCCGGGTCGATGCGCTGAAGCGTCTTGTCGATCCAGCGTCGGGCCTGGTGCCTTAGCTCCTCGGTCGCGCCGGGCGGCACCACGTAGCAGGCCGTGACCTCCAGGCCGAACGCGGGCGCCAGGGCGTTGAGCATCTCCGCCGCGAGGCGGGCATGGGTCCCGCCGGCCGTCGGGAAGAGGCAGCGCTTCGGGGGCTCGAGGCTTGCCAGCTTCAGCAGCGCGAGGTCGCAGGGGGCGTGCCGGATCACCTGATCGGCGACCTCGCCGAAGATCCGGTCCCGGGTGTCGGTGTAGCCCTTCCATCCCATGACGAGACAGTCGGCGTTGTAGCGCTTCGCTCCGGAAAGGATGCCGTCGGAGGCACGGTGCGCGACCACGAGGTCTGCCTCGACTTCGAAGCGGTGGGCGGCCGCGTGGGCTCGGGCGGACCGGAGGAGCCCTTCGCGATGGTGGGCGAAGCGCAGACCCTCGTGGATCGGGAGCTGACGTGGAACCTCGACCACCGAGTAGGCCACCAGGGACTCGCCGCGCGCCTCGGCGATCGGGCGTGCGTAGTCGAGGAGCGGCCCGACGTGGTCGGGGTTGTGGAGGGGCACGACCACGGCTCCCTCGGCCGGCAGACGGATCGGGGCCGGGCGCGGGAGCACCTGAGGGAGCTCGGCCGCAGCCTGCTTCTCGAAGTAGGCGTAGTAGAGGAGGAGCCCGGCGAGAATCCACCCTCCCGTGACGTACCAGGCGAGCGGCTGAAAGGTGAACTGATAGAGGGCGAGGAAGACGTTCAGCACGACGCCCAGCACCGGCACGAACGGATAGAGGGGGACCTTGTATCGCCGCGGCAGGCCGGGCGCCTTCCTGCGGAGCACGATCACCGAGAGGTTCACGAGCGCGAAGGTGAGCAGGAAGATGAGGCTCGCCGCCGATCCGACGGCCTCGATCGGAAGCGTCAGCGCCATGGCGATCAGGAGCGCTCCGGTCACGCCGATCGCCACGTGGGGCGTGCGACGCTCCGGGTGGATCGTGGCCATCCGCGGGGGCAGCCATCGATCCCGGCCCATCGAGAAGGCCACCCTGGACGAGGCCAGGATGGTGGCGTTCAGCGCGGACATGGTCGACAGCAGCCCCCCGAAGACGATCACCGCGACGCCGAAGGCCGGCATGAACCCCTCGGCCGCCCGGACGATCGCGGTCTCGCCGTAGTCGCCCAGGAAGCGCCACGACGGGCTTCCGTCGGGGGTGCGCACGGCCGCGAGCGACACGAACAGGATGAGCAGGTACATCGTCACCGTGATCGTGAGCGAGATGAACGTCGCCCGCGGGATGTTCTTCTCCGGCTCCTTGATCTCCTCGGCGACCGTGGCGATCAGGTCGTAGCCCTCGAAGGCGATGAAGGTCAGCCCCATCGCGACGATCACGCCTCCGAAGCCTTGGGGAAAGAAGGGGTTGAAGGCCCCCGCCACCTCGCCGTCCGGCGCGAGCCCCACCGCGCGCAGGCCGTACGCGATGAAGACGCCCAGGATGATCAGCTTCGCCACCGTGAGCACGTTCTCCGCGAGACCGGTGACCTCCGTGCCCCGGGCGTTGAGCCGGATGAACGACACCCCGATCACGAAGGTCACGATCAGGCCCGCGCCGTGCTCCCCGACGACGCCGAACACCCCGTCGGCGAGCGCCGGCGCGTACTTGAGGAAGAACTCCCAGAAGTACCCGGCGAAGCCGAGCGCGTAGAGGCTGCACGCCACCGTGTACGCGAACCAGAGCATCCAGCCGGCGGTGAAGCCGACCGCTCCCGGGAAGGCCCGCCGGACGAAGGCGTAGCCGCCGCCCGCCTCGGGGATCGCGGCGGCCAGCTCGGCGTACGCGAACGCCGTGAGCAGGGTGACCGCTCCGTTCAGGGCGAAGGCGAGTATCGAGGCCGGCCCCGACTCGCCGGCGGCGATCCCGGTGAGCACGAAGATGCCCGCGCCGATCATCGCCCCGACGCCGATCATGGTGGCGTCGAAGAGGCCCAGGTCGCGGGCGAACGTGGCTTCGCCGGTGGGCGAGCCTTGCTGGGCAGGAGTCACGGACGCCACGATGCCGGCGGCCTTCCCGCGGGGCAACCCTCGCTGCGTGCGGTGTCACCCTGGCATCCCCGGCCCGGTCGCGATATCCCTTGCGCATCCGTTCACCGAGGGGGGCGCTTGATCATCGACTTCCACAACCACTACTACCCGTTCGAGTACCTGCGGGAGATCGAGGCCGGAGGCAGCCGGTTCCGGGTCACCACGGACGACGACGGCAACCCGGTGCTTCACTCGCCGGGGGACTACAACGTGCTCGTTCCGGGACACCGCGATCTCGACGTGAGGGAGCGCGTCCTGGACGAGGCCGGCGTGCGCAGGCAGGTCCTCAGCTTCACCGCGCCCGGCACGAGCATCGAGACCCCCGCGCGCGCCGTGGAGCTCGCGCGGATCGTCAACGACGCCTTCGCCAAGGAGGTTCGGGACCGCGGTGACCGCTTCACCGCGCTCGCCACCCTGCCCATGAACGAGCCGGCGGCGGCGGCCGAGGAGGCGGAGCGAGCGGTCGGTGAGCTGGGGCTCCCCGGTGTCATGCTCCTCTCGAACGCGAGCGGCGTGCCCCTCCATGACGAGCGCTTCGAGCCGGTCTTCCGGGCGTTGGACCGGGCGGGCGCCGTCGTGTACATCCACCCGACCTATCCGGTCGGCGTCGAGGTCCAGGAGGAGTACATGCTGATGCCCATGGTCGGCTTCCTCGCGGACACGACGCTGGCGGCCGCGGGCCTGGTGTACTCGGGAGCGCTCGAGCGCCATCCGCGGATCACGTGGGTGCTGGCCCACCTCGGAGGTGCGGTTCCCTACCTCGCGGAGCGGTTCGATCGTGGGTTCGAGGCGTACCCGGCGTGCAGGGAGCGCTGCACGGTGCCTCCCAGCGAGCAGCTGCGCGACTGCTACTACGACACCGTGAACTTCGACCCGGCCTGCCTGAGGCTCGCGCTCGGGTTCGCGGGGGCGGACCGCCTCGTCGCCGGCTCCGACTACCCCCATCAGATCGGGAGCCTGTCCAAGATGAAGTCGAGCCTGGAGGATCTCGAGCTCTCCGAGGACGACCGCAAGGCGGTGCTCGGCGGGAACGCGGCGAGGATCCTCGGGCTGCCCTCGGCCTGAGCCGTGGGGTCCCGGCGCCTCCCGCGGCCCGAGCGTCCGCGGGTGCGTCGGACATCGCTTCCTTTCGCTCGCCTGGGAGGAGCCACCGAGTCATGAAGGCATCAGCGGCCCTGCTCGCCCTCTTGGCGCTCCTCGCGCCGCCGCTCGGCGGTCAGGAGCTGACCTCCGACGAGCTGCGGATCGCGCGGTGGGTCGACGGGCAGGCCGCGTCGGCCACCGAGCTGATCCGGCGCCTCGTCGACGTCAACAGCGGCACGATGAACCACGCCGGGGTGCGGGCCGTCGGGGAGATCTTGCGTGGGGAGCTCGACGCGCTCGGCTTCGAGACCGAGTGGTCGGACCAATCCCGCGTCCAGCGGGCCGGCCACCTCATCGCCCGTCTCGAGGGGACGCGCGGGCGCCGGCTGCTCCTGATCGGGCACCTCGACACCGTCTTCGAGGCCGGAGATCCCTTCCAGCGCTTCCAGGACCTGGGAGACGGCTGGGCCCGCGGGCCGGGGATCGACGACATGAAGTCCGGGGACGTGATCGCGCTCTTCGCGCTCAAGGCGCTGCACGAGACCGGCCTGCTGGAGGGGGCCCGGATCCGCGTCGTCCTCACCGGCGACGAGGAGAAGCCCGGTGCGCCCCTCGAGATCGCGCGCCGTGACCTCATCGAGGCGGGCCAGTGGGCGGACGTCGCCCTCGGCTTCGAGGCGGGGGTCCGCGACGCGGAGGCCGAGTGGGCCACGATCGCCCGGCGCGGGTCGTCGGACTGGAGGCTCGTCGTCACGGGGCGGCAGGCGCATTCGTCGCAGATCTTCACCGAGGACGTCGGCGCGGGCGCGATCTTCGAGGCGGCCCGAATCCTGAGCGAGCTCTACGAGGGTGTGCGGGGCGAGCAGTACCTGACGTTCAACGCCGGCTCGATCGTGGGGGGGACCGAGGTCGAATACGACTACGAGCAGACGCGCGGAGCGGCCTTCGGGAAGACGAACGTGGTCCCGAGCCGCGTCGTGGTGCACGGCGGGATCCGGACGATCTCGTCCGAGCAGCTCGCGCGGGCGCAGGATGCCATGCGCGCCGTCGTCGCCCGGCACCTGCCGCACACCGAAGCGGAGATCGAGTTCGGGGAGGGCTACCCGGGGATGGCCCCCACCGACGGGAATCGCCGGCTGCAGGCCCTGCTGTCGGACATCAACCGGGCGCTCGGCCGGGGACCGATGCCGGCCCTCGACCCGTCACGCCGCGGGGCCGCCGACATCTCGTTCGTCGCGCCGTACACCGACGGCCTGGCCGGTTTGGGCGCGTACGGGCGCGGAGGGCACTCGCCCGACGAGGCGCTCGACCTGTCCTCGATTCCGGTCGCGATCAAGCGCGCCGCGATCCTCATCCACAGGCTCGCTCAGGACGCGCCCGTCTCCTGACGGGCTTCCCCGTCTGCCCGCTCACGTCCGGGCGAGCCGACTGCGTGAGGGCAGGGAAACAGATGTTCCCAAAGAGCCGCGCGGGCTGTACGATAATGGCGTAGGATTTGCACGATCGGTGCATGGCATGCACCGACCGATCTCCCCCTCCCGGGGGCGCGGGCCGTGCGCGATGATCGCCTCCAGCGGGGGGAGCTCGATGGAGTTCTTGGAGCGCGTATTGGACGAGAGGGCGGGCGAGCTCGCCCTCTCCCTCATGGAGCTCGGGTTCACGCGTGACGAGGCGGAGCGCTTCGTCGCGCACGCCGGGCCGGCCCTGATGCAGTCGTACGCCTGGCAGGCGGATCGCTTCCGCCGAGCCGGCCTTTCGACCGACGACGTCGCCGGCGACGTGCTCGCCGGGATCTCGGGCAGGAGGCTCGCGAGTCGACTCGGGCTCAGCGAGGGGAAGACCTGGGCGGGCCTGCGTGAGCTCGTGCCGGAGGTCGTCGCCGCCTCCCGCGGGCGCGGGTCGACGGGCGGCCGGTGGACGTCGGGGCCCTCCCGCGCCGCCCCCGGAGGGAACGAGCGCGACGAGTCGGGCGAGCTGGACATCGGCTTCGGCATCAGGCTCCGGCGGCTCCGGCTCGTCCCGGCTCCGGAGATGCCGCCGGGTCGCTCGACGCCTCCGATCGGGGCGACGCATCCCGTCTTCGGCCCCCTACTTTCCGCGCAGCAGTAGGAGAGGCCTCCGGCGGGCTCAGCGCCCGTTCCGCTCGGTGATCGCCGAGTAGACCAGGGCGCGCAGCTTCGCGTGGTCGTCGAGGCCGGACGCGGGAATCACCTGTGTGAAGTACGTGACGACGAGCTCCTCGGCGGGATCGACCCAGTACGTGGAGTGGTAGGCGCCGCCCCATCCGAACTCGCCGACCGATCCCGGCTCCCCGCCGGCGCCTACGTCGAGACGGACGGAGAAGCCCAAGCCGAAGCCCATCGCCGGGGCCCGGTAGAGCTGCCCCACGTGGTTCGTCGTCATCAGGTCTATGCTGGCCGGCGAAAGCAGGCGCACGCCCTCCAGCTCGCCACCGTCGAGCAGCATCTGGAGGAAGCGTCCGTAGTCGCGAGCCGTGGAGAGGAGGCCGGCTCCGCCGGAGAAGCTCGTGCGGGGCCCGCTCACGTACTGCCCCTGCGCCTGCATGCCGGGTCCGTCCGGCGCTCTCGCCAGGCCCTCGCCCGAGAGGTTGTAGACGGCCGCGAGGCGACCGGCCTTCTCCGTGGGGAGGAAGAAATGCGTGTCCCGCATGTCGAGCGGATCGAAGATCCGCCGGCGCAGGAACCCGTCGAGTGACTCGCCGGAGACGGCCTCGATGACGGCTCCGAGGATGTCGGTATTGTATCCGTAGACCCAACGCTCACCGGGCTGCGCCTGGAAGGGCAGCGCTGCCATGCGGTCGACGGTCTGCCGCACCGGCTCCTCGCGGTGCGCGAAATACCACCCGGTGATTCCGGCCTCGGTCCACCGGTCGCCTCCCGGCCCCGACCCGTACGCGATGCCGGCCGTATGCGTGAGGAGGTCGCGCAGGGTGATGGGGCGGTCCGCCTCGGCCACGTGGTACCCGCCCTCCGGTCGTGGCTCCGCGACGGTCGTCTCGGCGAAGGCCGGCAGGTACCTCGAGACCGGGTCGGAGATGAGGAGAGCGCCGTCCTCCTGGAGCATCATGATGCCGACGCTGACCAGCGCCTTGGTCTGGGAGGCGATCCGGAAGATGGCGTCGGTCCGCATGGGCGCTCGAGCCTCTCGGTCGCGCTGCCCGACCGCCTCGGCGTACACGACCTTGCCGTGGCGCTGGACCTGCACGACCACGCCCGGGAGACGACCCTGCTCGACGTAGCGCTCGAGGACGGCGGTGAGCCGGTCGAGGCGCTCCGAGGACATGCCGACCTCGTGGGGTTCGGCGGTCGGGATCTCCTGCGCGCGGCTCGGCGCGGCGAGCACGAGGGCAGAGAGAAGAACGATCAGGGGCGGCGGCCGCAGCCAACGGGTCTTCATGGGAGACGTCTCCGGTTCCGGCGCAGGCGGTGCGTTTGGCGTCTCAAGAGGGGGCGCGAGCCCGTCGGCCGCCAGATGCGGCCTCCCTTGAGCGCGGGACGCCGACGGCGCACGTTGTCTCCCTCGGCGTCGCACACAGCACGGAGACGTGGATGAGCCACAAGAGCAAGGACGGTCCGGAGGGCCGGGATCACCTCGAGGCCTTCGACCGGCGCGACCTGCTCAAGCTCGGCGCCGCCGGGCTCGGGCTCGGCGTGACCGGAGGTCTCTCGGCCCTGGCCGGCCAGCAGCCGGGCCGCCTTCAGGAGCGGCCGCGTCTCGGGCCGGCGCCCGCGGCTCCGCTCGCCGCCGACCCCATCGACGTCGTCCGCATCGGCTTCGTCGGGGTCGGGCTCCAGGGTGGCTCGCACGTGCGCAACTTTCTCCGCATCGACGGGGTGGAGATCGTCGCGATCTGCGACATCGTCGAGGCCCGCGCCCGGGAGGTCGCATCGTGGGTCGTCGAGGACGGTCGTCGGCCGCCCACGCTCTACACGCGGGGTGAGACGGACTTCGTGCGCATGTGCGAAAACGAGGACCTCGACCTCGTCTTCACCGCCACCCCGTGGCGGTGGCACGTGCCCGTGTGCGCCGCGGCGATGGAGAACGGCAAGCACGCCGCGACCGAGGTGCCGGCGGCTTACACGGTCGACGACTGCTGGAGGCTGGTCGAGCTCGCCGAGACGCATCGCAAGCACTGCGTCATGATGGAGAACTGCAACTACGACCGTCCGGAGATGATGGTCTTCCACATGGCGCGCCAGGGCCTGTTCGGCGAGATCCTGCACGCCGAGTGCGGCTACCTGCACGATCTGCGCGCGATCAAGTTCGAGGATCGCGACGAGGGCCTGTGGCGGCGGGCGCACGCCATGGTGCGCGACGGCAACTTCTATCCCACCCACGGGCTCGGGCCGGTCGCCAACGTGATGGACGTCAATCGCGGTGACCAGCTCGACTATCTGGTCTCGATGAGCACGCCGTCTCGCGGGCTCTACGAGTGGGCCGAGCGGCACTATCCGGAGGGCCACCCGAAGCGTCGCGAGCGTTACGTCCAGGGGGACGTGAACACGACGATGATCAAGACGGTCCGGGGCCGCACGATCTACCTGAGCCACGACACGAACCTGCCGCGCCCGTACTCGCGCATCCACATGGTCCAGGGGACCCGGGGGATCTTCCAGGGCTATCCGAACCGCGTATACGTCGAAGGCCGGAGCGAGTCGCACCGCTGGGACGACTGGGAGGAGTGGCGGGCCGAGTACGACCACCCGATCTGGCGAAGCCTCGAGGAGCGGTCACAGGGCGCGGGGCACGGGGGGATGGACTACATCGAGGACTACCAGCTCATCAAGGCGCTGCGCGAGGGCAAGCCGACCGAAATGANNGGACTACATCGAGGACTACCAGCTCGTGAGGGCGCTGCGCGAGGGCAAGCCCACCGAGATGAACGTGTACGACGCGGCGATGCTCTCCGTCGTCATCCCACTGTCGGAGTGGTCGGTCGCGAACCGCAGCAGGCCCGTCGACGTGCCCGATTTCACACGCGGGCGGTGGGCCGAGTGGCCACGCCTCGAGTTCCTGGGCGCCTGACCGAAGAGGGCTTCGTGGAGACATCCCGACCACGGCCGCCGTGGTCGAGCGGGGCGACGGAGACGAACCGGAGGAATGCCGATGAAGACGAGAGTCGGGGCAACGGTCACGACGCTGCTGCTCGCGGTGGGGGCCGGCCCGGCCCTGGGGCAGGACATGACGCTCGCGCTGACGGGCGACGCGATCATCACGCGGCAGCTGTCGGTGTACGACGAGCCCGAGTTCCTCGAGATGATCGAGCTGATCCGGGGCGCGGACGCAGCCTTCACGAACCTCGAGATCCTCTTCCACGACTACGAGCCGTACCCGGCTCACCAGAGCGGGGGAACGTGGATGAGGGGGGACCCGTCGCTCGCCCATGAGCTCGCGTGGGCGGGCTTCGACATGGTGGCGCGCGCGAACAACCATACCGGTGACTACGGGGTCGAGGGGCTGCGGCTGACCACGAAGTACGTCGAGGAGGCGGGCCTGGTGCACGCGGGCGCGGGCGAGAGCCTCGCCGAGGCACGTGAGGCCCGCTTCCTCGAGACGCCGCGGGGGCGGGTGGCGCTCGTCTCGATGGCGTCGACCTTCCCCGACCACTCGCGGGCGGGCGCGGCCCGGGGCAGCATGAAGTCGCGCCCGGGGCTGAGTCCGCTTCGCTTCTCGACGACGAGGGTGGCCACGGCCGAGCAGATCGACCGGCTCGGGGCGGCGCTCGAGCCCATGGGCCTCGGCTTCACACGAACGGACTCGGGCGCGCGCGCTCTCGGCACCTCCTTCGTCGAGGGAGCGGAGCCGGACGTGATCACCCGGCCCGACCCCGACGACGTGGCGCAGATCGCGGCCGTCGTGAGCAGCGCGAGCCGCCTCGCCGACCACGTTCTCGTGACGATCCACGCGCACGAGCGGAAGGGCCCGAACTCCGTGCCTGCCGATTTCGTCGTCGAGTTCGCGCGTGCGATGATCGACGCGGGCGCCACGATGTTCGTGGGCCACGGCCCCCACGTGCTGAGGGGCATCGAGATCTACCGGGGCAAGCCGATCTTCTACTCCCTGGGGGACTTCGTCTTCCAGAACGAGACGCTGCTGCGGCTCCCGGCAGAGAACTACGAGCCCTACGGGCTGGGGCCGGACGACCACGTGGCGGACTTCAACCGTGAGCGCTACCGCAACGAGACCACGGGCTTTCCCGTCAACCGGGAGATCTGGGAGTCGGTGATCGCGATGCCCACGTTCGTCGACGGCGAGCTCGGCGAGCTGGCGCTGCACCCGATCACGCTCGGCTTCGGTGAGCCGGCGTGGGTGCGGGGGCGGCCGCAGCTGGCGCGGGGCGCGCTCGCCGAGAAGATCCTCGACGACCTGATCGAGCGCTCGAAGCCGTACGGCACGGCGATCGACGTACGCGACGGCGTGGGCTACGTGCGGGTCCGCTGATCCCCCCGGCCCTGGAACGGGCGTTCCGGGACCGCTTCGGCCTGGCCCCGACGCACCTGTCCCGTGCCCCCGGTCGCGTGAACCTGATCGGGGAGCACATCGACTACTGCGGGCTGCCGGTCCTGCCGATGGCGCTGCAGAGGGAGATCCGCATCGCGCTGCGCCCTCGCGCAGACGAACGGGTGGTGCTCTGCAACCTCGACCCCGGATTCGACCCGGTCGAAGTGGAGATCGGCCCCGCCGTTCCGCGCAGCGAGCCCGGCCACTGGGCGAACTACGTGAAGGCTCCGACGAGCGAGCTGGCGCGCCGCTTCACGATCCGCAGGGGCTTCGACGGCGTGGTGGAGTCGAGCGTGCCGGTGGCCGCCGGCCTCTCCTCCTCTTCCGCGCTCGTGATCGCCGTGGGCCTCGCCCTGGCGAGCCTCAACGACGTGTCCACGGACCCTCCTTCCTTCGCGAGCCTGATGGCGGAGGCGGAACGCTACACCGGAACCCGGGGCGGGGGGATGGACCAGGCGATCTCGCTCGGCGCCCGGGCGCGCAACGCGGCCCTGGTCAGCTTCGACCCGCTGCGCCTCCGGCACGTCCCCGTGCCCGAGGACTGGTGCTTCGTGGTGGCCGACAGCGGCGTGCGGGCGGAGAAGTCGGGCGCGCTCCAGGCGGCGTACAACCTGCGCCGCGAGGAGGCCGAAGAGGCGCTTCGGGTCGTGGCCGGCCACGCGGCCCGGACCGGGCTGACCGCGAAGGCGGTGACGACCTACGGGGAGCTCGTGGAGGCGCTCGACGTCGACACCCTCCTGGCGGGGGCCGAGACGGCTCTCGGCGGTGGACTCCTGCGGCGCTTTCGACACGTCGTCACCGAGGCTCACCGGGTGCGACGGGCCTTCGACGCCGCCCGGGTCGCGGACGCCGGGGCGTTCGGGGCGCTCATGGACGCATCGCACGCGAGCCTGCGGACCGACTTCTCCGTGAGTTGCACGGAGCTGGACGAGCTGGTGGCGGTCGCCGGGGACGGCGGGGCGCGGGGCGCGCGGCTGACCGGGGCCGGGTTCGGGGGGTGCATCGTCGCCCTGGCGGATCGCGGGACGGTGGGCGGCGTTCTCGAGACGCTGGCGACAGAGTACTTCGAGCCGCGCGGGCTGACCGAAGGCATCGGCGACCGTCTCTTCGCCGCCGTACCCTCGCGCGGCGCGAGCTTCGAGGAGCTCGCGTCCTGAGAGGCTGGGGCTCCGCGGTCCCGCCCCGGCTCCGCGGTCCCGCCCCGGCTGTGCGGTCCCGCCCCGGCTGGGCGGGCGCGCCCCGGTGCCGCCCGAGCGGGCGGCGGTCGGGTCAGCGGAGCCCCACCCGAGGCACCGTCCGCATGAGCCACACGGCCGCGACCGCCGCGGCGCCGAGGCAGAGCAGCGCCAACGAGCGTTGCCCGTACAGGGCGTAGCCCGTCCCGAAGAGCGCCGCGTACACGACCGTGCAGGCGAGGAACCACGCGAGGAAAGCCGCCGCGGCGCTCTCGCGCTGCGGATCCACCCGCTCCAGGTCCAGGCCGGAGCCCCGCCACCCCGGCCCCATCGGTTGGATGAGCGCGTGGAACGAGCGGAGCGTCTCCGGGTCTGCCGGCGGGGTGAGGAAGGTCACCGACAGCCATCCGAGCGTGGTGACCAGCACGCCCGCGACGAGCTGGAGCGACGGGTCCCAGGGCTCGAGGTCGAGCACGCCGACGTGGACGAACTGGAAGTAGAGGGCGACGGCGAACGACACGACCATGGCCGCGAGCTCGCTCCAGGCGTTGATCCGCCACCAGAACCAGCGCAGGAGGAAGATGAGGCCGGTCCCGGCACCGATCTGCAGGAGGATCTGGAAGGCCTGCAGGGCGTTCTCGAGCCAGAGCGATACGGCGCTGGCGAGCACGATCAGCACGATGGTCGAGATCCGCCCGACCCGGACGTAGTGGTGCTCGTCCTCGCCGGTTCTCACGAACCTGCGGTAGACGTCGTCGACGACGTAGGAGGCGCCCCAGTTGAGGTGCGTGCTGATCGTGGACATGTAGGCGGCGGCCAGCGATGCGACGACGAGCCCGAGGAGCCCGGAGGGCAGGAAGACGAGCATCGCCGGGTACGCCAGGTCGTTGCGCACGATCGAGGGATCGACGGCGGGGAAGGCGAGCTGGATGGACTCGAGGGTCGGGTAGACGACCAGCGACGCGAGGGCCACGATGATCCAGGGCCAGGGTCGCAGGGCGTAGTGGGCGATGTTGAACCAGAGCGTCGCCTTCATCGCGTGCCCCTCGTCCTTCGCCGCCAGCATCCGCTGTGCGACGTATCCGCCGCCCCCGGGCTCGGCGCCCGGGTACCAGGTGCTC
>JABAOE010001840.1_pt1 | contig 33604 bp, 31 predicted proteins | sample 7062141 | NCBI WGS metagenome assembly JABAOE01 (sample SAMN14538627, study PRJNA623070) | marine sediment metagenome | biome: marine biome [ENVO:00000428]; feature: marine pelagic biome [ENVO:01000023]; material: deep marine sediment [ENVO:00002113] | place: India: Gulf of Khambhat ...
TCTTCGCACCACGTTGGGGTCAGTTGCAGGTCCCGATGCGCTGCACACCGCAGGCGTCCGTCGTCGTCGGCCGCGGATTCCCCTGCGAGTCGGTCCCTGCGCCGCCCTCGCGCGAGCCGTCGTTGGGCGTCACCAGGTAGTACTCCGATCCCGAGCCGTGGGCGAAGGTCGTGGGGGACGATCTGATGCAAAGCCCGTCGACCGGGCTGTGGCTGTACGTCCCCGACGAGGCCAGCAGATCCAGGTCGCCGGCGTGGATCGCGTATTGTTGTCCCGGCAAGAGCCCGGCGTTGCAGGCATCGCCCCAGGTGGCCTCGATCATCCCCGGCGCGGTGAGCTCGAACACGACATCCTGCGGCACCGAGCCGGGCCACTCCGTCGGGGAGCAGACCAGCGGCCCGGCCTCCTCGGTCACGAAGAGCACGTCGTCGATGAACCAGCCGTCTTCCGTCCCCGCACCCGTGTTCAGGTCCGAACCGAAAACGAACGCGAGGTACACGGTGTTGCCCTTGTAGGGCAGCAAGTCGAACGTCGCTGTGGTCCAGCCGGAAGTTCCGTGATAAGCCGGCATGCCCTCGAGCCCGTTGCAGTTGCCGCTGGCCAGGAGGCCTCCGGGGTATCCGCCGACCGGCTCGATGACGGTGTAATTGTCGACGCCGTCCTGCATGAAGTCGATCGCGACGAGACCGCCGTCCTCACCCAGCGTGGTGTCGTAGAGATGCTCGAACGTCAGCGTGGCGGAGATCGCGTCGGCCGGGATCGTGATGCCGGTGCCACCCGCCGAATCCTTCCCGGCGTAGTACAGCCAGGCGTGATTCTTCTGCGAGTAGTACGAGCCGACGCCGCGCCCCGCGTGGTAGGTGTTCTCGTGGGACGGGTCGTAGAGGTAGACCTTCCAGTCGTCGGTGAAGCGCGGATTCCCGTTGCATCCGGACAGGTCCGGTTTGATGTCCTCGTGACTCCATTCGAGACCGGGGGACGGGTCGAAATCGTCGTCGACTTGGGTCGTGGGGATCGGCGCCGTGTAGGTGCCGATCGTGGCCGACACGGCGTCGCTGATGTCCTGGAACGGACCCGGCGCGTTGGCCGCGTTCATTTCGACGAAGTCGAAGGTCAGCGGGTCGCCGCAGGTCGCGTCGGGCTCCACGATGAACTCGGTCATCAACGGTGAGATGCCGGTCTCGCCGGGGAAGATGTCGTCGAAGTCGACGGCGCCGTTGTCGACCAAGGTGACCCCCGGCGTCGCGGTCGTCAGTCGTCCCTGGGGATTCACCGCGGTCGCGCCTCCGCCGTTGCGCAGCGTGACGTTCACGCCCCAGGTCTCGCCCGGGTCGATGTGGGCGTCCCCGTTGCCGTTGACCTCCATCGGTGCACTGGCGGAATCAAACAGCAGGATCGGGCTGACCGCCCCGAGCGAGGCTTGCCAGGCGCCGTTGCCGTAGGTCCCGGCGGTGACGATGGCTTGCGAGATGTTGTACTTGAGATCCGTGACGACCGCGCCGAGCGGTAAGCCGTCCATCCACGGCACCCAGGACAGCCCGCCGTCCGAGCTGCGGTACACGCCGATGTCGTTGCCGATGATGATCTCGGCGTCGGAGATCATCAACACGGTGTTGTGCGGTACGTTGGGAAGACCGGCACTGCGATCGGTCCAGCCGGCGCCCTCGTTCCACTCCCAGACATGTCCGGTGTTGAACCCGCCGACGACGGCAAAGGCCCGGGTCGGGTTCAAGGGGTCGGATGCCACGTCGTTGATCGAGCGACCGGGCAGACCGGCCGTGATGTCGGTCCACGTCGAGGCGCCGTCGGTCGAACGCCAGACCTTGCCGCTCGCGCTGCCCGTCAGGACGTGGTCCGGGAAGTTGCGGTTGATGCCGATGTTCTTGAGACTCCCCGAATTTCCGGTCAGGTCCGGACCCATCTGCGTCCAGTTCGAGCCGTGGTCGTCGGAGCGGTAGATGCGGTGCGTGCCGAGATAGAGGATGTTCGGGTTGAGCGGATCGAGCAGGTAGGGCGTGACCCAATTGCTGCGGTCGTTGGCGATGATGCCGTTGTCCCCGTCGCTGATGTCGAAGTAGCTGCCGAACAATCCGGTCGTCGAACGCCAGACATTGGGGTAGCCCCCCGACGGGTAGGAGGTGATGTAGGAGTAGTTCGCATCCTGCGGGTTGATGTGGCAGGTGAACCCGTCGCCGGTGACCGCCTGCAGCGACCACAGATTGTTGTTGGTGCGTGCGACCGAGCTGTTGTCCTGCGCACCGCCGCAGATTCGCTCCGGGTTCTGCGCATCGACACCGACCGCATAGAACAGGAAGGTGTTCATGTTGCCGTTCTTGTTGGTGAAGCTGCCGCCGCCGTTGATGCTCTTCCACAAACCGCCGTCGGTGCCGGTGTAGTAGGTGTCCGGCTCGGTCGGGTGCATCAGGAACACGTGCGTGTCCTGGTGCACCTTCTGCTGGGAGCCCCAACCTCCCGTCAGGTCGATGAACGTCTGGCCGCCGTTGGTCGACTTGAAGCTGCGGATCGTCCCGCGGTAAAGCGTGTCCGGATCGTCGATCTTCACGCGCAGGACCATGTTGTACCAGCACTGCCCGTCACAGGCTGCGCCGCCCGAGGTCCGCTCCTCCCAGGTGTTTCCGCCGTCGGTCGTGCGCCACAGGCTCGGCTGCCCGTTGGGAACCGAGGCGAACAACGCGTACACCGTCGCGGAGGCGCTGGGTGCGATGGCCAGCTCGCAGCGCCCCGAATTGTTGCCCGGGATCCCGTTGGCCGTCTGCTGCGTCCAGCTGACCGCGTTGTCGGTCGACTTGTAGATCCCGTCGTCGGTGGCCGCCCAGAACGTGTCCAGGACGATCGGGTCCTGCTGGATCTCGTAAACCTGCTTGGAAGCCAGTTGCACCGTCCAGTTCAGCCCGGCGTCGGTCGACTTGTAGATCCCGCCGTGAAACCCGCTGCCGTCGTTGCACTGGCGGATGCGCCCGCCGACGACCAGGTGGTCCGAGTTGCGCGGGTCCACGATCACGTTGGCAAAGCTGGCGAGGTTCTCGAGCGTGTTCGAACCGCTGCCGTTGCGTTCCTCCCAGGTGACTCCACCGTCGGTGCTGCGGTACAACCCGAGCCCGAAGTAGGACTCGCAGCTGACGACGTTGTCCCCGGTGCCGACCCAGATCACGTTGGGGTCGGCGGGGTCCAGCTCGATCGCCGCGACCGCCATCGTCCCGACATCCTCGAAGAGCTGCGTCCAAGTCAGGCCGTCGTTGTCCGACCTCCACAGGCCGCCCGCAGCGGAGCCGAAGTAGAGGATGCCCCCGGCCCAGTCCGCGGCAAGCGCCGTGGCCCTGCCCGAGACCGTGCCAAACGCCCAGCCGCCGAAGTTTGACGGCGTGGGGCCCTTGGGCGCCCAGGGGTTCAGCGTCTCGGCCATTCCTTCGGTACGAAGCGCGCTCTGCTGCTGCAACGCCGCCTTGGCCTGCGCGACCGCCTCGCGACGCAAGCGCGCTCGATCGTCCGCGTTCGAGGTCCCCGCGGTGCGCGACGAGAAGAACCACTCGTTCCGCTTCAGGATCTGCTCTTCCTCACCCAGCCGCCGCTCGAGGCTGGGCCGTTCGACGTCCCGGGTCTCGTCCGGGGTCGACTGCGCCGCAGTGATCCCCACGGCCAGGACGGCGCAAACGCCGGCGAAGACAAGGCGGGCCAAGAGCGTCCAACGTTTCATTCTAAATGCCCCTCGCGGCGGGTTCCCCCGGAGATTTGCGGATTCTGAGATCCGCTTCTTTTATATACGCCGAATTCTACTCAAAAAAGGGAACGGCGGGATCCCCGCCGCATTCCACGGCCGCCAGTTTTATGGCGCGCCCTGGCCGCCGAGCTCGAGCTCGTCGGCCACCCCCCGCAACGCGCCGAGAACGAACTCGATGTGCTCGTTCAGGTCGACACCGAGCCCCTCGGCGCCGTCGATGATGTCCTCGCGGCTGACGCTGGCCGCGAAGGCCTTGGACTTCATCTTCTTACGCACCGACTTGACCCTGACGTCGTGGAGCGAGCGGGCGGGCGTGACCAACGCGCAGGCCGTGAGGAAGCCGGAAAGCTCGTCACATGCGAACAGCGTTTTCTCGAGGAGCGACTCCCGCGCGACACCGGAGTAGTTGGCGTGTGACAGGATGGCGCGGCGAAACCACTCCGGGTAGCCCCGCTCGGCGAGGATCTCGGAGCCGCGGAACGGATGGTCCTCGGGGGTCGGCCAGCGCTCGTAGTCGAAGTCGTGCAGCAGACCGACCAGGCCCCAGGCATCCGGATCGGCGCCGTGCTTTTCAGCATAGGTGCGACAGGCCGCCTCGACGGCCAAGGCGTGTTTGATCAGACCCGGTTTCTTCGTGTACTCGTGCAGCAGTTCGAGGGCCGCATCTCGTCCGCCGGGAAGATCCGTCGCACTCTCCGTTGACCCCATCGCAACGCCTCCTGTTCGTTGATCGGCAATCTCCGTCATGTTAGCGTCTTTCTTTCTTCCTGAGCAGCACATGGATCTCGTTGACCCCGACATCGATCGGTACCTGGGCCGTTGGGCCTCGATGGACGACCCCGTCGTCGCCGAGATGGAAGCTCTGGCGGGCGAGCGCGGGTTCCCCATCGTGGGACCGCAGGTCGGCCGTTTGCTCCTCGCACTGGCGCGATCGATCGGCGCCAGGCGCATCCTCGAGCTCGGCTCGGGGTTCGGGTACAGTGCCTGGTGGTTCGCGACGGCGACGGGCCCCGAGGGGCGCGTGATCCTGACCGAGGGGTCCTCGGACAACGCCGTGCGAGCGCGTGATTTCCTGGACCGCGCCGGTCTGGGCGAGCGCGTCGAGATCCGCGTCGGGGACGCGCTCGAGCTCGCGCTGGAATACCACGGGCCGTTCGACATCGTCTTCAACGACATCGACAAACAGGACTACCCGCGCGCGTTGCCCGTCGCTCTCGAGCGGTTGCGACCCGGCGGCCTGTTCATCACGGACAACATGCTCTGGCAAGGCCGCGTGCTGGACGAGGACGGGGCCGACGAAGCGACGCGCGGGGTCCTCGACCTCACTCGAGCGCTGTACGCCGAACCCGACCTGGACACGACGATCCTTCCGATCCGCGACGGCGTTTCGGTTTCCGTTCTGCGAGGTTGAGCCGCATGGGTGCCGCGACAGAGCGTCCGTTCGTCTTCATCAACATGGCGATGACCGTCGACGGCAAGATCACCTCCGCCAAGCGCGAGTACCCACGCTTCTCCTCGCCTCACGATCGGATCCGCATGGATCGGCTGCGCGCCTCGGCGGACGCGTTGATGGTCGCCGCGGGAACGGTCCGTGCGGACAACCCCACGTTTCACGTGCGCACGAAAGAGGTGCGCGAAGAGACGGAGAACCCTGTGCTGCATCGCGTCGTGGTCAGCGCGAGCGGCGAGATCCCGGTCGACAGCCGCTTCTTCGATGCGTCTCACGGTGGGGACAGCATCCTCGTCACCACACAAGCGCTGCCCGACCCCAAGCTCGCCTCCTTTGAAGGTCGTGCCGAGGTCTGGCGCTTCGGTCGTAGGAACGTCGATCTCCGTGCGACACTGGGTGCGCTGCGCGAGCGAGGCGTGCGCCGGCTGCTGGTCGAGGGAGGCGGCGAGTTGAACTGGAGCTTGCTCCGGCTGGATCTTGCCGACGAGCTTTACGTCACGATCGCCCCCGCCCTTCTGGGTGGAAGCGACGCGCCGACGCTACTGGGCGGCGTGGGCTGGCCGATGAAGGAGCAACGCCGCTTGCGGCTGCTCGAGCTGGAGCGCGAGGGCGACGAGCTCTACGGCCGCTACGCGATCGAGACCTGAGCCGGATGGCGAAGAGGACCCCACGCCAGAAGGGCGATCCGCGCATGCCGGGCGAATCCGTCGAACAGAAGAAGGCGCGCGCGAAGAGGCTGATCCGAGGACTTCGCAAGCTCTACGCCGATGCCGACTGTGCGCTGCAACATCGCAGTGCGCTCGAGCTCCTCGTCGCGACCATCCTTTCGGCGCAGTGCACCGACGAACGGGTCAACCAAGTGACACCGAAGCTGTTCGCCAAGTACGAGGATGCGCACGCGTACGCCGATGCCGATCCCGACGAGCTGGAAGAGCTGATCCGCACGACCGGCTTCTTTCGCAACAAAGCACGCTCGATCCTGGGCCTCGGACGCGCCCTGGTCGAGGATCATGCGGGCGAGGTGCCTCGTGAGATGGAGGATCTGGTGCGCTTGCCCGGCGTGGGTCGCAAGACGGCCAACGTGCTGCGCGGCACCTGGTTCGGGCTGCCCGGGATCACCGTCGACACGCACGTCAAGCGACTCGCCGGCCGCATGGGCCTGACCGGGGAGACCGACCCGGTCAAGATCGAGTTCGCCCTGCAGAAAGTATTCCCTGAAAAGGATTGGACTTTCACGTCGCACGCCTTGATTTGGCACGGCCGGCGCGTGTGTAACGCGCGGCGGCCCGAGTGCGACCGTTGCGCGCTGCGTCCCGACTGCCCGTTCCCCGACGGGTAGCGCCAAAACGCGATTTGCGCAAGTGGGCAGAACTTCGACGCGGCGGTATATTGCCGGATGGCGCGACGGGCCGCGAGGACATCGTGACGACCCCACAACGTTTTCAGACCATCGACGGCGAGGAGCTTTACCGCAGGCTTGCCACAGGCGAGTCGGTCGTGGTCCTCGACGTGCGCACGGAGACGGAGTTCCAGGATCGTCACATCCCCGGCTCGACTCTGGTCCCGCTCCACGAATTGGAAGGCCGTCTCAACGAGCTGCCGAATGGCGGCACCCCGATCGCCCTGGTCTGCCGACATGGCCAGCGCGGTGCCGCCGCATGCCGGTTTCTGGCCGAGCACGGATTCACCCCGCTGATGAATCTCGAGGGCGGGATCGAAGCCTGGCCCGGGCCGCTGACCGCTGGCTCACTGAACGGGGATCACCAGCACGGGATCGCGCCTTCTTCGTTCCTACTCGAGAGCTTCGACCTGTTGCCGCGCGGCCTGACGCTGGATATCGCGATGGGCGAGGGGCGCAACGCGATCTACCTCGCGTCGCGCGGGTTCGACGTCGACGGCGTCGACGCGGACCCGGAAGCCGTGTCGCGTGCGCGCGCGGCGGCTCGCAAGCTTGGCGTTCCGATCCGCGCCGTCGTCGGGAACCTCCAAGACGGCACCTATATCCTGCCGATCGAGACGTACGACGTCATTGTTTGCTTCAACTACCTTCACCGACCGTTGTTCCAGGACATCCGCTCGGGTCTCGTTCCCGGCGGCGTCGTCGTGTACCAGACGTTCACCCATGAGCAACCCCGCTTCGGGCGCCCTAACAATCCCGATCACCTGCTGGAGCCCGGAGAGCTCAAGCAGGCCTTCGCGGGTTACGAGATCCTCCGTTACCGCGAGAGAATCGGACCGGCGCGACGCAGCGGCAAGATGCGCGCCATCGCCGGCATCGTCGCCCGCAAGCCGGCCTAGCGTGATCGATCTCGCTCCGGTCTTCCCGCTTCCCAATGCGGTGTTGTTCCCGGACACGGTTCTCCCGCTTCACATCTTCGAACCGCGTTACCGCCAGATGATCCGCGACGCGTCCGGCGGTGACGGCCATGTCGCCATCGCCCTGCTCGAACCCGGCTTCGAAGACGACTACGACGGATCACCGGCGTTTCACCGCGTCGGGACACTCGGTCGGATCGAGAACCTCGAGAGCCTGTCCGACGGTCGTTTCAACCTACATCTGATCGGTTTGCGCCGCGTCGAGTTCGAGGAGATCCCCGCCCCGACGCCGTACCGGGTGGCGCGACTGATCGCACGCAACGAGACCGGGGTGTCCGATGGCGACCCGGAGATCGTACGCGCCAAGCTCGACCTGCTCGCGTCGCACGCATTCCTCGTGCAACAGGTGGCCGGTGAGACGGCTTCCAGCCTCGCCGCCAACGACCGGCTCTCCTTTCAGGCCGCGGTCAACGGTGCTTGCGCGAACATGCCCGTCGAGGCCAAGCTGCGGCAGGCCTTGCTGGAGATCGACGACCTCCGCGAGCGCCAGCGCACGGCCCAGAAGATGGTCAACGACGTTCTACAGCGCGTGATGGCCTTGAGGACGGGCACCACGGTGGACGAACAGCTTAACTGAGCGTCACCCACCTATTTGATGCATCGTCCTGCTCTGCGGCCGGACGTGCCGTTGTTCCAGGATCTGCAGGGCTCCGCCCTGCCCCTTGCGCTCGACGGTGTCGCGTATCCGCCGCAGCAGCTCCTCCTCGCCGGCCCCGTTTCGAAGCGGCGTCTTGAGGTCGCACTCGACATCGTCGTAGAGACAAGCGCGGAGGATGCCGTCGCAGGTCAGCCTCAAGCGGGAGCAGCTGGAGCAGAAGGGGTCGCTGATCGAGTCGATGAAACCGATGCGCCCGCGACCGTCGGTGAAGCGCCAGCGCGTCGCGGGCGCGTGCGGGTCCCCGTCCGGGTCCGGCTCGATCGGCCAGCGGCGCGAGATCCTGCGACGCAGCTCGTCGCCGCGCACGACGCGCTCGGGACGCCAGCTGCCGTCGTTCTCGAGCGGCATGTACTCGATCAGTCGAAGCTCCCAGCCCCGCTCGCGCGAGTGTTCGACCAGGGTCTCCAGCTCGTCTTCGTTCTCGCCGCGCAGGAGGACCGCATTGACCTTGACCGGGGACAAGCCGAATCGAACCGCCGCGTCCAGGCCGGCGAGGACGTCGTCGAGACGATCGCGACGGGTGATGCGGCGAAAGCGCTCGTGATCGAGCGTGTCGAGGCTCACGTTGACCCGGCTCAGGCCCGCTGCGGCGAGATCCGCGGCGAAACGTCCGAGGAGGATCCCGTTGGTGGTCAGCGAGAAATCCTCGATGCCGTCGATCCCACGCAGCATCCCGATCAACAGCGGCAGATCGCGACGCACCAGCGGTTCGCCCCCCGTGACCCGCAGCTTGCGGATCCCCTGCCTCGCGAAGAGGCGAACGAGCTGGGCGATCTCCTCGTAGTGCAGTAGATGTTCGTGGGGGTACCAGACCGGCTCCACCGGCATGCAGTAAGAGCAACGCAGGTTGCAGCGATCGGTCACCGAGATCCGAAGATCGTCGTGGACGCGCCCGAACCGATCGACCAGCCCCATCCAAACCTCCCTCGCTATTATATGAACGGACCTGGTTTTCCCGTCCACGCGCATCTTTTGGGGCGGTTCGAATACAACGGGCACCGATGTGTTCCACCTGCGGGCGTCGGTTAACATGACGATCGGTTTACGGGCGGACGCATGACATCGATCGAACAGACCGCCCGATTGGGGGCACCGCAGTCGGGCACCGCGCCGCGGTTGACGCAATCTCTGCCGCAAGGCCGGTTCGCTTTGTTGTGGGCGCTGGTCTGGGCGACGGCGGGGTTCGCCGTGGCCATCGGCATCACGGTGGGGACGGGATCGGACTTCTTCCCGGCGTTCCGGCTGAGCCTGTTGTTCGCGGAGGTCGTCGGGTTCGCCTCGCTGATCTCTGCGCGCGTCGTGTTCCCGCGGCTGGCCAACTTGCCCTACCTGCTGTTCCTTCCTTTACAGGTCCTGACACTCCTCTCGGTGACCGTGTTCGGGTCGATCGCCGTGGCGATTACGCAGCCGCTGTTCGTCGCCGCGCGGGCCACGACGTCGATCCTGATCATCGTGATCAACGCGACGCTCGCCGTGATCGCCGGGATCGGACTGCACACGTACGACTCGATGCGGAGACAGATCGAAGACCAGTACCGCCAGTTGAGAGAGAAGGAGGTCATGGAGCGCCAGCTGCGCACCGCGAGAGAGGTGCAGCAGCAACTGTTGCCGCGTGAGACACCGCGGTTGGAGGATCTCGAGCTTCACGGCCGCGTCGTTCCGGCACGCGACGTCGGCGGAGACTACTTCGACTTCCTTCCCGTCTCACCGGGTCGCGTCGGCGTCGTGGTCGCCGACGTCTCCGGAAAGGGCGTGCCCGCGGCGTTGCTGGTGGCTGGTATCCAGGCTTCGGTTCGAGCGTTGAGTGGTGCCGAGACGAGCCCCGCCGACCTGCAGACACGCGTCAACCAGATCCTCTATCGCTCGTCCGGGTCGTCGCGCTATGCGACGTTCCTGCTGGGCTTCTACGAGACGGCGAGCAAGACGTTTTGCTACAGCAACGCCGGCCATCACCCGCCGTTGCGCGTCCGTGGCGGACAGGCCGAGCCACTCGAGTCCGTCTCCGGTTTCCCGATCGGCATGTTCGACGCCACGGCGTACGACGTGAACCACGTCCGGCTGGAACCGGGCGATCTCCTGGCGATGTACACCGACGGTCTCGTCGAGACGCCCAACCGGGACGAGGAGGAGTTCGGCGAGGATCGGCTGTGCCGCCTGCTGTGCGAACACGGCGGGTCGCCGCTGGAGAGGATCAGTGCTGCGGTTCTCGGGGAGCTGGCCGAGTGGAGGGGCGATCTCGACGCGCACGACGATGCGACGCTGGTTCTGGTGAGGGCACGATGAAGCGCCCGGTACGTTCGACGGTTCTGCAGGCGTTGATCTGGCTTGCCGGCAACTCGATCGCCGGAGCCGTCATCGGGCTCGCGGTCGGGTTCTTCAACACCGGGGTGATCGAGCAGCCGACGATCGTGATCTCCGTCCTGTTCGGGAACGTCGTCGGTTTCACCGCGTTCTTCTCCGCGTCGGTCCTCTTTCCCAGGCTGCGCCTGCTGGCCCGTCCGATTCGCGTCCTGCTGCTCGGGTTCACGCTGCTGACCGGGGCGGTCAGCGGCAGCGTCGCCGTGCTGTACGCCTACCCGCTGTTCGTCGTTCGCGACTTCTCTCAGATCGCGGCGATCGTCGCGATCAACGGCGTGCTGTCCGTGATCGTCGGCGCGATCGTCTTCGTCTACGAGAACATGCGCTTCAAGCTCGAGGCTTCGTTGCGCGAGGTGCAGGAGGTTCGTTTGGCCGAGGCGCATCTTCGCGAGGCCGCGGCGCGGGCCGAGCTTGCCGCGCTCCAGGCGCAGATCAACCCGCACTTCTTCTTCAATACGTTGAACACGATCGCGTCGCTTCTCGAGGACGATCCCGAAACGGCCGAAGACGTCCTGCACCGGCTGGCGGGGCTGTTCCGCTACGCGTTCAAGGCCTCGGACGCGGAGCCCGTTCCGCTGCGGGAGGAGCTCGAGTTCACCCGGAATTACCTCGCGATCGAGCGCGCGCGGTTCGGAGACCGGCTGTCCGTCGAGTGGGATATCGATCCGGAGTCGACGGAAGTCGCCGTACCCGGCCTGTTGCTCCAGCCGCTGGTGGAGAACGCCGTCGCCCACGGCATCGCGCCGCGGGTCGAAGGCGGACATCTGCGTATCTCCACCCGCCTCGTGGATCGCACGTTGCACCTCGACGTCGTCGATGACGGCGTCGGGATCGACCGGCGGCAGGAGGAGTTGGTGCGTGACGGCCACGGACTCGGAAACGTCCAGCGTAGGTTGGACTCGGTCTACGGCGGCCGCGGCTCGCTGTCGCTACTCAACCATCCTGAAAGGAACGGAACCGTGGCAAGGTTGCTGCTGCCTGCGGATCGGATCGCGGGGGGCTGAAGGGGGAACCATGACTTGGCGTTGTGTCGTGGTCGACGACGAACAACCGGCTCGCGAGCGGCTCAAGCGATTGCTCGGCGCTCACGACGACTTCGAGGTCGCCGGGGAGGCTGCGGACCCGGCCGCCGCGATCGAGACGATCGACTCGCTGCGTCCGGACCTCTGTTTTCTCGACGTGCGGATGCCCGGGGGCGACGGGTTCGACGTGGTGCGCGGCGTCAAGCACCTCCCGCGCGTCGTCTTCACGACGGCCTATGAGGAGTACGCCGTCAAGGCTTTCGACGTCAACTCCATCGACTACCTGCTCAAGCCGTTCACGAAGAAGCGGTTCGCCGAGGCGCTCGATCGCGTCCGCCGCGCGTTCGCGTCCGCCGAGCCCGGCGACGAAAAGCTGCTGCAGGCGATCGAGGAGCTCAAGGGCCGTGTCGGCGACGGGGAGCCGCGGCCTGCGACTCCGGTCGGCGCCGGCCCGCCGGCCCGGCTCACCGCCAAGCGCGGGTCCAAGATCCTGGTGCTCTCGCCGGCCGAGATCCTCTGGTTCGAGGCGGACGAGACCCTGGTCTTTGCGCGAGCGGGTTCGGGTCGGTTCCTGGTCGAGCGAACACTGGCCGACCTGGAGACCTTGATGGGACCGACGTTCTTCCGCGCCCACCGCCGTTACCTCGTCAACCTCGCCTTTATCCGGGAAATCCTCCCCGGCGACGCGGGGACGTACGAGGTCGTGATGAAGAACGAGGAGAGGAGCCGCGTGCCGTTGTCGCGGCGGCAAGCGAGAAAACTCAAGGAATTGATCCCCTGGTGATCCGCCGGGACGGACGGAACAACCGCTCGCCGGGCCGGCGGGACCGCCCGTTACGGATTCGATGGCCGGCGCGCGGATGGCCGACGAGAATCATTCTTAGGAGTGTGAGATGAAGTTCGGACAGGCGATCGTGGCGCTGTTCGGCGCGCTGATCCTGGGCGCGATCGCGGCCCCCCCTGCGCCCGCCAAGAGCAAGCAGTCCGGCCCCTTCTGCGCGGCCGACGAGGCCTGGTTGGTGCGCTCCGGTGCAACGGAGACCGGAGATCGGTACGTGCTCGCCGCGGGCGGCATCTCGATGGACGGGGTGCACGACGGCGACCTGTTCGGCTGGTCGCCGAAGATCTCCATCGGCGGCGAGGTCGACGGCGACGTCTTCGCCGGAGCCAACTCGATCGACATCACCGGGACCGTGCGCGACTCGACGCGGCTGTTCGCACAGACCGTGGACATCAGCGGCACGATCGAGGGCGACCTGCTGATCTTCGCCGCCGCGCTGACGATCAAGGACGGCGCACACATCAGCGGGGACATCTTCGGCTCCGCGGCACACTTCACGCACCTGGGTCGTGTCGACGGCACCGTCCGCCTGACGACCGGCGAGAGCCGCATCGAGGGCCTCGTCGGAGAGGACCTGCGGCTCAAGGCCGATACGATCAACTTCAACGAGGGCGCGAGGATCGAGGGCGACCTGGTCTACAGGTCCCGGACCGAGCTGCCCGTCGAGATCGCCGACTACGTCGGCGGTGAGGTGATCCACGAGAAGGTCGAGGACGACGAAGTTGTGGAAGACCGGGGCTTCACCCTCGGCACGTTCCTCGGCTGGCTCTACTGGCCCGTCGCCGCCTTCGTCCTCGGCTCGATCCTGCTGGCGCTGTGCGGCAAGCACAAAGGGCTGCCGGTCCAGCGCATGAACGAAGAGGGCTGGATCGGCCTTGCGGTCGGCGTGCTGGCACTTCCCGTGCTGGCGGTCGCCTCGGTGTTCGCCGTGATTCTGGTGATCACCATACCGCTGGGCATCATCGGCCTGTTCCTGCTGGCGATCCTGGTGTTCGTCGGGAAGATCCCGACCGCGGTCTGGCTGGGGAACCGTGTGCTCGGGATGGGCCGCGAGTCCGAACCGTCGCCGTACCTGTCCCTCGCTCTCGGCCTCGTTGCGATCTACCTGCTCAAGCTGATCCCCTACGCCGGAACGCTGATCTGGTACGCCGCGACCTCCGCGGGGATCGGCGCGATGATCCTCGCCATCGTGGCGCTGCGACGAAACGGCGGAGAAACCACCGCGGACGCCTGAAGGGCCTGATCCGGCCGCTATAATCCGCGGATGCAAAAAGCCTACAAGAACCTCGAGTTCCTCAACAGCCGTGATGCGCGCTCGCTTCGCATCCTGTCCGAGTACATCGAGCCGCAGGCCCGCTTCCGACGCTACAACGTCAGGGACACCGTCGTGTTCTTCGGTTCGGCGCGGGCGATCCCGGGTGACGAGGCCCGTGAGCGTCTCGCGGCGGCGGAGAAGGAAGGCGATTCGAAGAAGATCAAGCTGGCGCGCGGTCAGTTGGATCTGTCGCGTTACTACGATGACGCAAGAACGCTGGCGCGGATGATGACCGAATGGTCCAAAGGGCTCGAGTCCCCGGGTAAAAGGTTCATCGTGACCTCCGGCGGTGGACCGGGGATCATGGAGGCCGCCAATCGGGGTGCCTCCGAAGCGGCCGGGATCTCCATCGGTCTCGGCATCAGCCTACCGCTGGAGGCGTCCATCAACGGTTACATCACGCGCGAGCTGGCGTTCGAGTTCCACTACTTCTTCATGCGCAAGTTCTGGTTCGTCTACCTGGCCAAGGCGCTGGTCGTCTTCCCCGGCGGCTTCGGCACGCTGGACGAGCTGTTCGAGCTGTTGACCCTGGTCCAGACGCGGAAATCGCAAAAGAAGCTACCGATCGTCTTGTACGGTGAGCGTTTCTGGGACGACGTGCTCAACCTCGACGCGCTGGAACGCTGGGGCACGATCTCGGAAGGCGATCAGGACTTGTTTCATGTCTCGTCGACGCCGCAAGAGGCCTTCGAGTATTTAAGGGGCGAGCTGGTGCGCTACCACCTCGACCCCGGAGAGGACTCGGCCCCTTGACCCGTTCCATGCGCCGCTTGCTGCGGCCGTTGTTGGTCGTCGCCGGCCTCGTCGCGGTCGTCTGGACGGTGTATTCGCTCGACCCGCGCCGCGTCTGGTCCGTGGCCATCGGCGCGGACCCTTTCTGGCTGGCGCTCTCGGCGATCCCGATCCTGCTGCGCTTCGGGATCTGGGGCATCAAGTGGACGAACATGCTGGCGCGCTACAGGCGCGTGCCGCTGGCAACCGCGACGCGTTACATCGCCGCGGGCTCGTTCGTCAACCTGACGACACCCACCGCAAAAATCGCGGGTGGGTTGGTACGCGCGCTGCTGCTGCAGCGACAACGCGGCTGGAACCTGCCGCTCGCCTACGGCTGGGCGCTGGCCGACCAGGTGACCAACATGCTCGGGCACGCGTTGCTCTTCGGCGTCGGTTTGCTGGCCTTCTCGATGCACCCCGCGGCGGCATCCTGGAAGCCGGTATTCGCAACGGTCGGCGCGGGGACCCTGGCGCTGCTCGCGATCGGTTTCCTCGTCCGGCATCCCGTCTGGGCCTGGGTTCGGGATCCTGCTCGAACCGAGACGCTGGGACGGTGGGTCCCGCGGCGCTTCGCCGGTGCCGACGGTGTACCGCCCGATCTGCTGGATCGGGTGTTCGGTCCCCTGCTGCGCGACAGCTCCTCGCCGCGGGCGTTCGTCCCCGACATCCTGCTGGGCGCGCTGGCCTTCTCCACCTTGCCGGTCGCCAACGCGCTCGTGTTGCGTGCGCTCGGCGTCAATGCCCCGCTCCTGGTGATCACGGTGGTTGTCGTGCTGGGCTACCTCGCCGGCAACCTGCTCGGCGCCTGGGGCGGCATCGGCGTGACCGAGGCGGCACTGGCGACCCTGGGCACCCATTTCGGCGTCCCGGCGGAAGCCGCCGCCGCCGGGGCGCTGCTCCATCGCGCCGTGTTCTACACGGTCGTGCTGACCTGCGGTGGCTGGTCCCTGTGGGCCGAGCGTCAGGTGATCCCGGAGGAGCTCTCGGGGGCCCCGGCCGGTTCTTCTCCGACCAGGACCAGCAGTCCGGTGTAAGTGAACAGCCGGTTCTCGCCGTTCAGCGGCCCGATCTCGGCGTTGCAGAAGAATCCGAGGATCGGTACGTCGGGCAAAGCGCGCTCGATCTCGGCGGCATCGATCCCGTTTTCCCGGTACAACCTGTGGCCACGCGCCAGGCAGTTGAAATAAAGCCCGAAACGATAATCCTGCCCGGAGTTCGTTCGGATCCGCTCGAGCGTCTCGACGAGGTCGCGCTTCGCCGTATCGCGATCGCGCAGGGCGAACACGACCTGCTGGCCCTCGTCCACGCGATCGGAGATGGCGACGACACCCGTGTCCGGGTCGGCGGCGACGATGTTCCGGATGAGGTAGTCGTCGTCCGCGGCTCCGGCGGGCACCATGCCGACGAACAGGTAGTGGATTGCCGTGGCCAGGTCCTCGAGCAGGTCATCCGGGGCGTGCTCGCGCAGCACCTCGAACGCCGGGCGGCCGTCGAGCTCCAGGATCAGGTTCTCGTGAGTGTTGGTCGCTCGCATCGGTTCGGTCAGCGGAGCACAGCCATGAGTCACGCTCACCGCGTGGCAGAAGCGCCCCCCCAGCCGGAGGCCGGAGACCCCCGCTTCCGCCGACTCGGTCCCGCAAAATTGCAGCGTCGCGCCGTTGGTTTGCGCCGAGGCCGCGCCGCCGACCACGGGGGTTCCGGGGAGCACCGCATCGAGACCGCTCAGGAGCCGATCGGGTCGGACGTGGTAGGGGTCCGGCCAGACGACCAGCAGATCGCGGCTGTCCCGCGAGCCGTGCATCCTCTGCCCGAGCCGGGTCGCGGCGGTCAGGCCGTGATCCCCGGTATCGCGAAACAGGAACGGGGTCGCGCGAAGATCGTCGGAGTGGACGGCGAGCAGGCCGAGGGCCGGCCCCTCCTCGTACTCCCGGCCGCAGGCCAGGATGCCGGCCGCCGAGCAGCCGACGACGTACGGCGTGCCCAGCAGCTCGGTCAACGATTCCTGCAACGACTCGAGGTAGGACGCGTGTTCGTCGGTCACGAAGGCGACGCACCAGTCCGGCCGCCTGTCCCCCAGGCGCTCCAGGACTTGCCGGGCCGCCTCGAGGGCGGCTCGTGCGGTGTTTTGATGCGTGGATACGCCGACAGCTGCGTGGATCATGGATGTCCCGTGTTTTCCGGTTTGTCAGGCGTCGCCTGGTCCGGTGGCACGGACCGTGGCTGCAATCTGGCCGACCCGTACGTAACGTGTTGAAATAGAGCAGAGAAGCACTATTTTGGCAAAGGCAGGCCGGGAGACTTCCGATTTGATTCGAACCGGGGCGGTTTTCACACTCGCAGGGGTGCTTCTGACGGCGGGTCTCGGAGTTCCCGTCGGCGCGCAGGACGCCGAATCCTTCCCCGTCTACGAGTCGATCAAGCCCAACATCGAGTTCTGGGAGCGTGTCTTCGGCGAGTGGCGGATGGATCAGGTCGTCGTCCACGACCGCCGCTACCCCAACGTCGTCTACGACGTGGTGGCCATCCCGGGCGAGATCAAGCAGACGCTCTCGCGACGGCAAGCCGACTTCATCGACGACCTGACCGACCACTGGGCCGACAAACTCAAGGCCCTGGAGCGCAAGGTCCATTCGGGCAAGGATCTCACGGACGACGAGAAGGCATGGGCTCTCGAGCTCACCACCAACGGCGCGACGGACGCGATCAGAGAAGCCGACGACTACGTGCGGACCCAGCGCGGCCTGCGCGAGCGCTTCCTCCGTGGGCTCGAGATCAGCTACCGCTACGACGGGAAGATTCGCGACATCTTCCGCGGTTACGGCCTGCCCGAGGATCTCGCGATCCTGCCGCACGTCGAGTCCTCGTTCCAGTACGCGGCACGCTCCTCGGCCGGCGCGGTCGGGGCGTGGCAGTTCACGCGCGGGACGGGGCGACTGTACATGCCGATCACGCCCGCCTTCGATGCGCGCCTCGACCCGCTCGCCGCCGCCGATGCAGCCGCTCGGTACCTGCGCGATGCGTACAAGAGACTCAACAGCTGGCCGCTGGCCTTGACCGGTTACAACCACGGCGTCGCGGGGATGGCGAGCGCCCAAGAGAAGTACGGCGACTACGAGCAGGTGTTTCTGAACTACGACGGCCGTCGCTTCGGCTTCGCCTCGAAGAATTTCTACGCCGAGTTCCTCGCCGCCCGTAACCTGGTGGCCGAGGCCGATGCGCGTTTTGCCGCTGAGCTCATACCCGAGCCGCCGCACGACCTGGACGCCACGGTGCTCGAAGGTCGCACGACCCCCGGCCGGTTGGCCGGCGCGTTCGGCGTCGCGCTTGCCGATCTCGTCGGGATCAACCCGGCGTGGAGCCGGCGCGCGGTCCGTGAGGGCCTGGCGTTGCCCAAGGGCGTCACCGTCTGGCTCCCCCGTGGCACGCATGCGAAGCTCGCCGAGTCGGGCGTCACACCCGACTACACCCTCGCCGGCTGGATCGACGAAGGCGGATCCTACGTCGTTCAACCCGGGGATTCCCTGTCCGTGATCGCCGAGACCTACGGCGTGAGCGTGCGGCTGCTGCGCGAGCTCAACGGGATGAGCGGCCGGCAGAGTCTGATTCGCGTCGGCCAGCGGCTGAACCTCGGCGATACCGACAGTTCCGGCGTGCACGTCGTCCGTCGCGGTGAATCGCTGTCGACGATTGCGCGCAAGTACCGCATGCCGATCAGTGCATTGCGTCGGCTGAACGGGATGGCGCCCAACGAGAGCCTGATCGTCGCGGGACAGAGGCTGCGTGTCTCCGGCGAGTTCACGCGTGCGACCGAGCAGGTTCACGTGGTGCGCCGCGGCGACACGCTCGATCGCATCGCCCGCACTTACCGCGTCCGGCTGACCGCGCTGCTCGTGCACAACGGGCTGTCCAAGGAATCGGTGATCCGCCCGGGTCAGAAGATACGCATCCCGAGCTAGGTCGAGCCTCTTCTCGAAACGCGGGATCGTCCAAGGGGCCCCGAGTGTCTCGAGCACGGCGAGCGCTTCCGACCGGGTTACACGATACCGCCCCGGTCCGCAGAGCCCGGCGCACCATTCGGCGTATGATTCCCCGCTACTCCCGAGGAGGTCCGGATGGCAGCACTGGGATTCAGCCACCACCCGCGTGGTCTGGCCACCCTGTTCCTGGTCGAGATGTGGGAGCGCTTCAGCTACTACGGCATGCGCGCCCTGTTGACGCTCTACCTGACCAAGCAGCTGCTGTTCACCGACGACATGGCCTACGGCATCTACGGCGCCTACACGTCGATGGTCTACCTCACGCCGATCTTCGGCGGGATGCTGGCCGATCGATTGATCGGCTTCCGCAAGGCGGTAACCTGGGGCGCCCTGCTGATGGCCGCCGGCCACTTCGCGATGGCCTTCGAGAGCACGCTGCACCTGGCACTCGGGCTGCTGATCGTCGGCAACGGTTTCTTCAAGCCCAACATGTCCACGATCGTCGGCAGGCTCTACGAGGAGGGGGATCCGCGTCGCGACGGCGGGTACACGATCTTCTACATGGGGGTCAACGTCGGCGCGTTTCTCGCTCCCCTGCTCTGCGGCTACGTCGGCGAGACCTACGGCTGGCACTACGGCTTCGGGATCGCCGGCGTCGGCATGCTGGTCGGGCTGCTCAACTTCACCATCCGCCAGCGGGTGCTCGAGGGACGGGCGGAGCCGCCGGACCCGGAACGGCTGGCGCGGCCGCTGGTTGCCGGCTTGAACCGGGAGTGGGCCGTCTACATCGGCTCCATCGTGCCGATCGCGTTCGCCACCTGGCTGGTCTCGCGGTTCAACGTCGTGCAGTCGCTGTTGACCACGGTCAGCATCGCCGTGATCGTGGGGCTGGTCCTCTTCATGGTCGCCCGGCTGGACTCCGTGGCGCGCAGCCGGCTGGCCGTGGCGATGCTGCTGTGCCTCTTCGGGGTCTCGTTTTGGTCGCTCTTCGAGCAGGCCGGCAGCTCGATCAACCTGTTCACCGATCGCAACGTCGACCGCGACCTGTTCGGCTGGACGATCCCGACCACCTGGTTCCAGTCGGTCAACCCGCTGTTCATCATCGTCTTCGCCCCGGTCTTCTCCTGGCTCTGGACCTGGCTGGCTGCGCGCAAGCTGGAACCCAGCACACCGTTGAAGTTCTCGCTGGGCATCTTTCAGTTGGGGTTAGGCTTTCTCGCGCTCTTCCTGGCCACGCGACTGGCGGCGGACGGCTCGGTCCACTTCGCTTGGTTGCTGCTCGGCTACCTGTTGCATACGACGGGAGAGCTGTGTGTCTCGCCCGTGGGGCTCTCGTCGATCTCGAAGCTCTCGCCGGCCAAGATCCTGGGTTTGATGATGGGCGTCTGGTACCTGGCCTTTGCCTACGCCCAGATCCTGGCCACGGTCATCGCAAGGATGACGAGCATCTCGACCGGCGAGGTCGGGGAAGCGGTCTCGAAAGCGGAGTCGGTGGGCGTCTACGGCAGCGTCTTCGGGCAGGTCGGCCTGCTGATCTGCGGCGTGAGCCTGTTCATGTTCCTGCTGGTGCCGTTCCTCAAGCGAGGCATGAAGGGTATTCACTGATGTACCCTTCCGCTCGATGACGCGTCGATCTCTCGTCCTCACGGGGTGGGCCGTGTCGCTGGTCGTCGGACTGGTCGGCTGTCCCAAGTCACGTTTGAGCAACATGCCCGGGCGAGAAGATCCGCTCACCCGCGGGTTGGCGCTCTACGAAGAGAACTGTGCGCGGTGTCACGGGGATCGGGGGCTCGGCGATGGACCCGAGGCCCCCTTCCTCTATCCGATGCCGCGCAATTTCTCGGTCGGGAACTTTCGTCTGACCTCCAACACTCGAGGGTTTCCCGACGAGGAGGACATGCTCCGCGCCATCCGGGACGGTCTCCCGGGCTCCGCCATGCCCCCTTGGCACCACCTTCCGGCGGAGGATCTTCAGGCATTGGTGGCCGCCGTCAAGCACCTGGCGATCGAGGGAAAGACCCGGAACCTGATGGAAGCGGCGGAGGAGCGTGGCGCTCCCATGACGGTGGCCGCGGCGACGCAGCTCGCCCGTGACTGGTTTGCTCCGGGGCCTCCGGTCGACCTCCCCGCGGCCGTGCCCGAAACCCCGAGCACTGTCGCTCGCGGCCGGCAGCTGTACGAGGAGCTGTGCGTGTCGTGCCATGCGCTGGAGGGTGGTGTGAGCCCCAAGCGCGACATGCAGGACGACACGGGCGCCTACATCTACCCGCGGAATTTCAAGTCGGGGTTGCTCTTACGAGGAAACAGCGAAGAAGCGTTGGCGCTCACGATCCTGCGCGGGTTGCCGGGCACTCCGATGCCGGCCTACGAGCTGCCGGCCGACGACGTTTGGGCGCTGGTCCACTTCGTCCGCGCGCTGCCCGAGGGTGCGAAACAGGATGAGGTTGCGGCTCCACCGGAAGCAACGAGGATCGCGCTGACCGGCGTGGCCGACCCGGGCGTGTGGACCGACGAGGCCGTCGAGGTCGGCTACCGCGGGACGGCACCGGTCGCCGCGGCGCACATCGTGCTACACGAAGGGGAGCAGGTGATCCTTGAGCTCAAGAGCGCCGACGTGACGCACGGGTTCTACAGCCCCGAGCTCGGGATCGGCCCGCTGGAGGTCTATCCCGGCCACACCAGGATCGTCCGCTTCGAAGCACCCGCTCCGGGCGAGTACGAATTCTTCTGCATGAACATGTGCGGGCATTGTCACTTCTCCATGAAAGGGTCGATTCTCGTGTTGCCGAAGGGCGCGGAACCTGCCGGCGAGGATCTCGCCGCCCACTGCGAGCCCGGCGACGATGCGCCGGCCGGTGTTACGTCGGTGATCGACCGCGGCCGGGCCGTGTACCGAAAGATGGCCTGCGCGACCTGTCACGGCGAGGAGGGCCGAGGGGGTGTCCGGAACGTCAACGCGCTCCCGACCGAACGGGTCATTGCTCTCGATCGTCTGGCCGAGAAGCTCTGGCTACGGGGACCGACAGCGTCCGATATCGAAACGGCACTCGGCATGTTGGAGCAAGGGCAGAGCTTCGCCACTCTCTTTCCGGACGACGACTTGTTCACGAGACAGTACGAGACCGTTTCGAGATCGATCCTCGCGGGCGAGCTGACTCCGCGCAAAGACCCCGCCGGTCCCGATCCACCGTTGCAGATGCCCGCCATGAAGGCACGACTCCGGACCGAGGAAATCGATGCGGTCTTGGCTTATCTCGTCAGTGTCTACGACCGGTCGGGGCCGGAGCCGATCCACCAGGTCGTCGCCTTCAACCACATGTTGCACGTCGAGGATCTCGGTCTCGAGTGCATGGACTGTCACGAGCCCGTGCTGGAGGACCGGGGTGTCGGTGTTCCGCGCAACGAGACCTGCGAACCCTGCCACGATCCGAGCGATCGGGACGAGTCCACGAGTGCCGATCTGGGAAAGCTGTACGACTACTTCGAGCGGGATGTCGAGATCCCGTGGGCCCGGGTGCACGAGCTTCCCGAGCACGTCGTCTTCTCGCACCGTCGACACGTCACGGCGGCCAACCTCGACTGTGCGAACTGTCACGGAGAGCTGGCACGTTACGAGCGGCCCCCGACGCGAGCGGCGTTCAACTTGAAGATGAACTGGTGCATGGACTGCCACGAGTTCGAGGGCGCGAGCAACGAATGTCGGGCGTGCCATGCGGACACCTGAGGAATCTCTAGCTCAGCGCTCCGCCGTTTTGTTGGACGAGAGATCCTTGATCAGGACCTCCATCGCGCGCAGTCGGTCCGTCGAAGCCGTGCGGACCCAGGTCGCCATGCTCCGCAACAGCCGGACCTGACGCGGGGTGTAGGACTCGCGTCGGGATTCGCGGTCGGAGTCCACTTCGGGACGGATCAGGTCCAAGAGACAGCTTCCGCGGGACGAGATCGGGCAGAGCCCGTGGTGTCGTCGGTCGGGTTGCGGTCCGGCGAGTTCCTCGAGGTCCGCCTTCATCGCCCGCTGCAAACGCACGACCGTGCGAAAGCTCGGGTGGATCTTTCCGTTCTCGATGCGCGACACGTACGAAGGACCGATCCCGGCAAGCCGGGCCACGGTGCCCTGCGAAAGCCCCCGCCGGAGGCGGGCCGCGCACAACCGCCGTCCGATGTCGGGAGACCAAACATCCTCTGACATGCGGTCACCTCGCGCTTGACATATGTGTCATCTGATTTATGAAGACGATGTTGACACATTTGTCAACCGAGGGCTAGCCTGCCGAAGCACAGGCTCTCTCAAAAAAATCGAACCCAAGAAACGCAAGGAGGTTGGCATGCAAAAGGTCAACGAGGTCCTTGGTGAGGTCAAGGATCTCTACCGAGAAGTCATCGGGACGCCGGCTCCGGAGATTCGCCCCGAGTCGTACGTTGCGTTCCCGCCCGGTGTCGATCCCGTCCGCCACGCGTTGGACGAGGTCCAGCACCTGAAGACGCTGTCGGGTTGGATGGCGTCGCTCCCGAAACCGGTCGCCTGGATTCCACAGGCCGACACGTTCACCACCCAAGACACCTACGTGATCCGACTCGAGATCCCCGGTGTCAAGAAAGACGACCTGAAGGTCCTCGTCTCGGGCGGCGACTGCGTCGTGTCGGGCAAGCGGCCGGAGCCCGAGCACGGCGAGCTGCGCCCGCTGAGCCTGGAACGGCCCTGGGGTTCGTTCGAGCGCCGTTTCACGCTGCCCCCGGGAGGTGACCCCGACAGGGTCACCGCAAAATTCAAGGACGGCCTGCTGGAGCTGCGCATCGCCTTGAACGACTTCGGCAAGGCCCCGGAGAAGAACGTCGAGGTGGCTTGAGCCGCCGAGGAGGGAGATCTGATGACCAAGAGCGAGAAGGCCGGTACGCAACAGGCCCAGACAACGCCGAGCACCGACGACCTGCGAACCGCCTGTGAGATCCACACCCTGGCACAGATGGTGTACAGCCAGTTCCACACGCCCAACCCCTGGATGCATGTGGCACCGCCTCAGGTCGGCTACACGCATGTGGCACCGCCTCAGGTCGGCTACACGCACCAGGCAGCGCCGACGATGCCGGATCCGCGCATGGCACCCGTCTGGGGTTGGCCCCAGGTCTGGCGCTACTGATCGCACCGATTCGCTGAAGTGAAACCCGTCCGCGTCGACGGGCGGCGCGGACCCAACGACAAGGAGGTCTTAGATGTTTTGGAATGATCCGCACATGTACGGCATGACGTTCCCCTATAAGGAGTTCACGCCGACACCCACGTTGACGCCGTATCTCGGACAGTTCTATCCGTATCAGAACGTTCCGAGGGTGCTGCCCAACTACTACGGCGCGCTGCCGCAGATCGGGCTCCCCACGAGTCCCTTCGATCCCTTCGTGATGAAGGGCATCCAAAGGGACCCCTTCGTGCTGAACCAGATTCCGAATGTTCCGTTCGCCCAGGTCCCGGTCACCCAGAATCTGCCGTTCTGCAACTGGATCCGTCCCTTCTGATAGAGAAGAGAGGCTGCCGGCGCGAGAACCGATCGCCGCTCTCGCGCCGGCGAGTTTGCGGTCTTCAACCCATCGGTAAACCCATGTTCTCAGACGTCATCCGTTCCGCCCTGAACGAGGTCGTCGTGGGGCAATCACGCGCGATCAACGGCGTGATCCCCGGCGTGACCCGCGTGCTCAGCGGCGCGACCCCGCGCGAACACTCCTGGTGCGCCTTCCTGTTGCTCGGACCGGTCGGAACCGGAAAGAGCAGTCTGATTCGTGGACTGGCCCAGACTCTCCACGGCGACGAGCGTCGCGTCGCGATCGCCGACTGCGCCCAGTGCGTCGGGCCCGATCCCTGGGCGCCGCTGGTCCTGCAGCTCGCACCCCTGTTCCGCGCGCCCTCGCCGGGCGGGGATCCTGGGCTCCTGTCCGCACCGCCGGGCTCGATCATCCAGATCCAACGGCTCGAGCGGGCACCCAAGGAAGTCCCGCGGATGCTCGCCTCCGCCTTCGACACCGGAACCCTGCCGTTGCCCATGAACCAGCGGGCCAGCCTGCGCAACACGATGATCTTCCTGACCAGCTCGCTCTGCGCCCGCGAGATCCTTGACGAGCCGACCCACATCGGCTTCGCCGGTTCCCTCGAGGCCGAGGAAGAGGAAGCCGAGCACGATCGCATCCACGAGATCTGCCTCAAGCGCGTCGAGGAGCAGTTCGGCGAGGAGCTGGCGGGCCGGGTCGACGGTCTCGTCGTCTTCCACCGGCTCGAGGAGATGCACCTCGCGGGAGTGCTGGAGCGGCGCGTGGCGCGGCTGAACCAGTGGCTCGCCGGGCGCGGCGTACGCTGCGAGATGCGCTCCGCAGCGGAGGAATTCCTGCTGCGCCGGGGCAAGTCCGACCTGCGGCTGGGCGCCCGGGACCTCGTGCGCGCGCATCGCCGCTACGTGGAGTTCCCGCTGGCGGACCTGTTGGTGAGTGACCGGCTGCACCCCGGGGGTGTCGTCGTCGTCGACCGTCAGGGCGACGAGGACCACCTGCACTTCACCGTCAACCCGGACCAAATGTCCCCGCAGTACCAGGCACCCCGGGAAGTGCCGGTGGTCTGGGAGGAAGAGCCGACCCACTGACGCCGACAAAAGCGTGTAGTCTTTGGATCGTATGCGGGACAAATCGCCCCTGGGTCTCCACGACGATCCCATCAGCGAGTTCGAACGGTGGTTCGCGCGAGCGGCGGAAAGCGAAATCCGGCTGCCCGATGCGGTCGCTTTGGCGACGGTGAGCGCCTCGGGGCGACCGTCGAATCGGATGGTGCTCTACAGGGGAATCGTCGACCAGGGGCTGACCTTCTTCACCAACTACACGTCGCGCAAGGCCCGCCACCTGGAGGCCAATCCCCACGCCGCGCTGGTCTTCCACTGGGAGGCGCTGGAGCGCCAGGTGCGGTTCGAGGGCGAGGTCTTGCGGTTGAACCCCGAACAATCCGATGCCTACTTCGCGATCCGGTCCCGCCCGAGTCGGATCGGCGCCTGGGCTTCTTTCCAGTCGACTCCGTACCGGGAGCGCGACGAGATCCTCGCGCGCTACGCCGAGATCGAGGCTCGCTTCGAGGACGCCGACGTGCCCCGCCCCGACTTCTGGGGCGGTTACCGGCTCGTGCCGGACCGGGTGGAGTTCTGGGCCGGGATGCCGCACCGCCTTCACGACCGTGTCGAGTACCGGCGTCGCGACGACGGCTGGGAGCGGCACCGCTTGCAGCCGTGACGTCCGGGATCAACGCGGGTCGATTCAGGGTGGCCGCGGTGCTGCTGGCGGCGCTGGCGGTTCGGCTGCTCGCGCTCGCGTCGACCTTCCCCGACCGTTTCTACTTCGGCAAGTACCTCGTGCTCGGTCGGGAGCTCGCAGAGTCGGGGTTGATCGCGCAGCGGCCGTTCTCCTACAGCCCGATCTACTGTTACTTCGTGGCCCTCGGGAAGCTGGGCTTCGGCGATTCGCTGTTGCCGATCCTCCTTGTCCAGGTCCTGCTGGGGTGCCTGTCCTGCCTGCTGCTGTACGTGATCGCCCAGAGGTTCGTCGGCCCGAGCTGGGCGATGGTGGTGGGCCTCGCCGCCGCGGTGCACCGCAGCTTCGTGCTCTACGACGTTACGCTGCTGTCGGACGCGCTGGGTCTGTTGCTGCAGCTGACTCTGCTGTTCGTCCTGTTGCGGGTGGACGCGAAGACGACATGGCGAACCTTCATCCTGATCGGCGTCCTGATCGGCCTCTGCATCCTGCAGCGACCGCACTGCCTACTGCTCGTCCCCGCGCTGCTCGTCGGCCTGCGGGTCAACGGCCGCGCGTGGAAGCCGGCGCTCGCGGCCACGGCGCTTGCCGGGGTCGTGGCGTTTGCGACGACGATGCCGGTCGCGTTGCAGAACTACCGTCTGACCGGGAGCCTCGGGACCACGGCCAGCAACCCCGGCTACATCTTCTACAGCAGCAACAACTACTCCAGCTACGGCTTCCGTTACAGCCCGCCCGAGCTCTACTTCCGTGGCGTGCAATACCACGAACGGCTCCAGGACGACGACGGGTTCCTCGGCGACGCGGAGATCGCGGCGATGATCTCGGGAGCGGTGCGCGGCGAACGCACCTCGCTGAGCGAATCTTCCCGGTTCTATCTCGGGCAGTCGGCCTCGCACATGCTCGCCTATCCGGGCCACTACTTCGCCCTGCTGCTCCAGCGCGTTCAACTGGCGTTCCACGCCTTCGAGGCGCACGACGTGCTGCCCGTGTTCGCGCGTTACGACAAGGTGGCCGCGTGGACCCCGCTGCGGTTCGGCTGGATCGCCCCGTTCGGCCTGCTCGGATTGTTTCTCTCGCTGAAGGATTGGCGGCGCTTCTCCTGGCCCTACCTGCTGCTGCTGAACCAGCTGGCGTTGCTGCTCGGCTTCTACGTCGTGGTGCGCTTCCGGCTCCCCGTCGAGGCGCTGCTGCTGCTGTTCGCCGGCTACGCCGGGCAGCGGATTCACGGCTGGATCCGCGAGCNNGCGACGCACTGGCTTCCGGGCGTCACACGCGACCGCGCGCACGGACGCGACATGGAGGTCCTCTTCGAGGACGCCGGTCGTCTGGCGCAGCGCGGTGACACGGAGGAGGCGATCGATCGATTCCGACGATTGATCGCCGAGGACCGGGAAATCCTCTCGCGCGGGTTCCAGGCGCGGGCGCTGCTCGCCCGACTCGGTGAGCCGACCGAGGAGGGGTGGAATCCCGCAGACGCACGCTCACGATTGAATGAGAAGGAGAGCCTCACCCTGCAAGAGCGACGCTACCTGGCGCAGCTGGAGGTTGCGGGCGGGTCGCCGGAGCGGGCAGAGGCAGCGCTCACCGCGTTCCTGGACGCGCGACCGCAGGATCCTCTCGTGCGCTACGAGCTGGCGCGCGTGCAGCACGGCCTCGGTCGCGCCGGCGCCGCGCGAGAGAACCTCGAGGCGGCGATCCGTGACGGTCTCCTGCTGACCACGCGTGGCATCCACGCCTGCGAGCTGCTCGCGCGCATCGCCGAGGATGCCGGCGACCGCGAGGAAGCGCAGCGCTGGATCACACAGGCGTCGCGTCTGGCCGCGCTGCTGCCCTGGTACGGCGACCGCCCGAGTGTCCGCGAGCTCATCGAACGGCTCGAGACGCGCGAGGGCTTCGTCGCACCGCCGGACCTCGACGCGCTGCGGCCCTACTAGACCGGGCACGGTTCTGTAAAAAAAAGGAGACAACCTCTGCGCGGCAGACGCGGATCGAGGCCATTTGAAGGACCTCTGCGCGGCCATACGGGGTTCCCGAAACACGGCTTGGGAATCCAACAATAGGTGGGGCAAAAGGGCTTTCTGTAGATTTTGGTGAGCTTGATTCTTCAGAGGGGTTGGAGCCGCCATGATTCGACCGCGCTTCGTCATCACACTTCTTCTCATCGGACTGCTCGTCCCGACCGCCGGCCTGCCGGCCGACTGGCCGCAGTTCCGCGGGCCGCAACGCGACGGCACCTCGTCCGAGACCGGCCTGTTGCGCTCGTGGCCCGACGGAGGCCCCGAGGTCCTCTGGTCGACCCCGGTGGGCCAGGGTTACTCGTCGGCAGCGATCCACGACGGCAGGGTCTACTTCAACGACTACGATGAATCCACGTTCGAGTTCCTGGTTCGCGCGCTGAACCTGGAGGACGGCAAGGAGCTCTGGCGCTTCAAGGAGAAGCGACGCATCCGGCCCAACCACGGCATCACCCGCGCGGTTCCGGCGACCGACGGCAAGGTCGTCATCGCGCTCGATCCCAAGGCCGTGTTGCACGCCCTCGATGCGGAGACCGGGAAGGAGATCTGGCGCAAGAACTTCGTGCAGGATTACCAGTCGAAGATCCCGCCCTGGTACAACGGCCAGAACCCGCTGATCGAGGACGACAAGGTGATCGTCGCGCCGGCCGGGCCCGAGGCGCTGGTTGTTGCGCTGGACAAGGCGACCGGCGAGGAGCTGTGGCGCACCCCGAACCCCGAAGGCTGGCTGCTGTCGCACGCCTCGCCGATGCCGGCCAAGCTGGGCGGCGTCGACCAGTACCTGTTCAGCGTGCTCCAGGGCACGGTCGGCGTCTCCGCCGCCGACGGCAAGCTGCTGTGGCACTTCCCGTTCAAGTTCAACGTCTCGGTCTCGCCCTCGCCGCTGGCGATCGACTCGGAGCGCGTCTACGTGACGGCGGCGTACGAAAGCGGCGGTGCCATGTTCCGGGTGAAGCGCGACGGAGACGACTTCAGCACCGAGGAGATCTTCGTCCACGCGGCGGCGGAGTGGAACTCCGAGGTCCAGACGCCGATCCTGTTCGACGGTCACATGTTCGCCGTGGGCAAGAAGAGGCGCGGGCTGTTCACCTGTCTCGACCTCGACGGCAAACCGGTCTGGGACAGCGACGGGCACGCCTACTTCGGCCTCGGCTCGTTCATCCTCGCCGACGGGATGTTCTTCATCCTCGAGGGCAAGACCGGCATGCTCCGGCTGCTCGAGGCCAACACCAAGGAGTACAAGCAGCTCGCCAGCGCGCAGCTGCTCGAGGGCCACGACGTCTGGGGACCGCCGGCGCTGTCCGACGGGATCCTGGTGATCCGCGACTTCGGGAAGATGATCGGCGTCAGCCTCAGGAAAGGCGGATGACGTGAAGCTCGAGACGAATCGTGCCATCGCGAGCAACCAATTCAGCGAAGCGCTGCGCGGCGTCGCGCTCGACGGCGAAGGCCGCGTCTACGCCGTCGGCGACTCCTCGGTCAAGGTGTTCTCCTCCGAAGGCGAGCTCGTCCGGCAGTGGAAGACCGCGTTGCCCGGCCAATGCGTGGCGGTCGATGACGGCGGCCGGATCTGGGTCGGTGAGTTCGAGCAGGTCGAGATCTTCGATGCCGAGGGCAGGCTCGCCGACACCTGGAAGGATGCCGGACGGCTGGGCCTGGTGACGTCCATCGGTATTCGCGACGACGATGTCTTCCTCGCCGACGCCACGGCGCGATGGATCCGGCACTACAACCGCGTCGGCGAGTTCCTGAACAACATCGGCGATCGACATCGAAAGGGCGGCTTCCACATCCCCAACGGTGTGGTCGATTTCGCCATCGATGCGGACGGGATCCTCCACGTCGCCAACCCGGGGATGCACCGCGTCGAACGTTACAAGCCCGACGGCGAGCTGCTGGGCCACTTCGGACGTTTCGACGGCCGCGACCCGGCCGGGTTCCCGGGCTGCTGCAACCCGACCAACCTCGCGCTCGACTCGAGCGGCCGGGTGGTCGTCAGTGAGAAGGCCGGGCCGCGCATCAAGGTCTACGACCCGGACGGAGAGTTCCTGGAGGTCGTCACCGACGATCTGTTCGACCCGGCGGCGAAGAACATGGACCTCGCCGTCGACGCCGGCGGACGCATCTACGTGGCCGACCCCGTCGCCCTCGAGATCCGCGTCCTGAGCCGTCGAGCGGAGACCGTGCCGTGAGTGACGAACGTTCACGACGAGAGGTGCTGGGCACCGCGGCACGCGGCGCCGCTTTGGTCGGGCTCGCGGGTCTGACCGGGGTCCTCGCGGTCAAGGCCAACAAGACCTACGCCTGGTCGATCGACATCACCAAGTGCGTCAACTCGAAGCTCGGCGCGCTGGGGGTGGACGTCTGCGAGGCGTGCGCGACCGACTGCGTGCTGACGCTGTCCGCCGTGCGGGCGGTCAACGAGTTCTCCGAGTGCGGGCGCTGCTACATCTGCCCGGCCTACTACGACATCACCAGCGCCGTCGGTCCCGACGGCCTGCCGAGCGAGAAGCTCTGCCCGCGCGACGCGATCGAGCGCGAGGCGATCGGCTGGATCGACCCCGACGACCCGGCCAACAACTTCTACGAGTACACGATCGACGAGAAGCTGTGCAACGGCTGCGGCCGCTGCGTGATGGAGTGCAAGGAGCCCGCCGGGCTGGGCTCGATCCGCCTCGAGGTGCGCCACAACGTCTGCCTCGACTGCAACCGCTGCTCGATCGCCACCGCCTGCCCCGAGGAGGCCTACGAGCGCGACGCGCTGTCGACGGTCTAGACCCGCCATGGTCCGTTCGCGACTCGCCGGCCTCGGGTTGCTCCTGCTGCTGTCCCTTTCCGGCCTGCCGGCCGTCGCCCAGCAGGTGGAGTACGAACGCCAGGTCGACGTCGCGCCGAGCGAGGAGTCGATCGGCGAGGGTTACGTCACGCCGGAGGTGCAACGCCCGCGGCCCCGGGCGATGCACTGGCAGGTCGCCGACGTCGTCCTGCTCGGCCTCGCGATGCTGGCGGCCGCCTGGCTCGCCCTGAAGAGCCGCCGAAGGGCCGGGCTCGTCGCGCTGTCGATCCTCTGCGTCGCCTATTTCGGTTTCTACCGCGAGGGCTGCGTCTGCCCGATCGGCTCGATCCAGAACGTCGCGGTCTCCCTCGCCGATCCGGCCTACGCCGTGCCCTACTACGTGATCGCGATCTTCGTTCTGCCGCTGGTCGCGGCGCTGTTCTTCGGTCGCGTCTTCTGCTCAGGCGTCTGCGCCCTGGGGGCGATCCAGGAGCTGGTCGTGCTCAAGCCGGTCAACGTGCCGCCCCGGCTGGACCGCGCGCTCGGCTGGCTCAAGTGGGTCTATCTCGGGCTGGCCGTGGTCTTCGCCGTGCTTCCCGCCGCGATGCGCGACTTCGTGATCTGCCGCTTCGACCCGTTTGTCGGGCTGTTTCGTTTCACCGGAGAGGCCTGGCTGCTGATCCTCGGCGGCGTCTTTCTCGTCGCGGGCGTGTTCGTCGGCCGGCCTTACTGCCGCTGGCTCTGCCCCTACGGCGCGCTGCTCTCGGTCTTCTCCCGTTACGCCTGGAGGAGCTTCTCGATCACCCCCGACCGCGAGCTCGACTGCGGACTCTGCACCGACGCCTGCCCCTACGGGGCGATCGAGGAGCGGCGGGCCGTGCGCACCGACTGCTTCGCCTGCGGCCGCTGCTATCGCTCCTGTCCGGTGCACCACGCCGACAAGGCGGATGACGCGGCGAGGCCGGCGGCATGAGGTATTTCAGCCAGCGGGTCGCCCTGCGCGTCACGGTCGCCGCGGCCGGGGTGGCCGGCCTGCTGACGGTCGGGCTGATCGGCGACTGGGCCGTCGGCGCGGTTCACGCGCCGGGCGACAAGGCGCTGGTCGAAGAGCTCGAGGAGGCCGCCAAGACCGATCACGAGGTGTCTCAGCAGCTTCACGACGAGCGCGAGCGCCAGACCCTCGCCTCGGTCGACCGCAAGGATCGCGCCCGTGTCGCCGCCTGGCTGCTGCTGGTCTCGGGTGGAGTGTTCGTCGCGGCCGGCAAGCGCTTCATGGCGCTCCGGCCGCAACGGCTGCCGTCGCTCGACCGGCTGGTCGACGTCCGCTTCGACACGGCCGCGCCCGCGATCGGCAAACGGCCACGAACCGACGAGTCAGGCAACGGCGAGACTCCTCTCGAGTTCGTCGCGCGCCTCGTCGAGCAACACGGCGCGGGACGCGAGGCGGCGATCCCGATCCTGCAGGCGATCCAGAACCACTACCGCTACCTGCCCGACGAGGCGTTGCGCCGGGTCTGCGAGACGACCGAGATCAGCCCCGCGCAGATCGCGGGTACCTCGAGCTTCTACGCCCAGTTCCGTCGCTCGCCGGTGGGGCGCCACGTCGTTAAGGTATGCCACGGGACGGCCTGCCACGTGGCCGCAGCCGAACGCATCACCGAGGAGCTGCGCCGCCACCTCGAGATCAAAGACGGCAACGACACCGATCCGCGGCGGTTGTTCACGATCGACAAGGTCGCTTGTGTCGGTTGTTGCAGCCTCGCTCCCGTGATGATGATTGAAGAAGAGACCGCCGGGCGCCTCACCCCCGCCTCGGCTCGCCAGGTGCTCGACGCGTTGGAGCTGCGGTCATGAACGGGCGGACGCTCGAGTTCCGCGTCGGGCTGGCCTCCTGCGGCGTCGCCAACGGCGCGCGTCCGGTGCACGAGGCGATCGAGGCCGCGCTGCGCAAGGTCCCCGGCGCGCGCGTCAAGTCGGTCGGCTGCGGGGGCAGCTGTTACCGCGAACCGCTCGTCGAGGTCCTGGACGGGAACGGGCTGCACGAGGTCTACACGCGGGTGACGCCCGACGAGGTCCCGGCGATCGTGAAGCGACACGTGCGCGCACGGAGTGTCACCGCGGGGCCCCGCAACGGCGACCACGTGAGGCCTCGCATCGTGCTCGAGAACTGCGGCATCGTCGACCCGCTGAGCCTCGACGACTACCTGGCCCGCGACGGCTATGCGGCTTTGCGCAAGTGTGTCGAGGAGCTCTCGCCCGAGGAAGTGATCGAAACGATCCTCGCCTCGGGCCTGCGCGGCCGCGGCGGCGCGGGCTTCCCCACCGGCCGCAAGTGGCGCCTCGCGCTCGCGCAGCCGGAGCCGAAGTACGTCATCTGCAACGGCGACGAGGGCGACCCGGGCGCGTTCATGGACCGCCTCGTGCTCGAGTCCGACCCGCAGCGCGTCGTCGAGGGGCTGGCGATCGCCGCCTACGCGGTCGGCGCCGACCACGGCATCTTCTACATCCGCGCCGAGTATCCCCAGGCTGTCCGGCACATCCGCGAGGCGATCTCCCAGGCCGAGCAGCGCGGGTTGCTCGGCGAGCTGAAATTCGAAGTGCGTGAAGGCGCCGGCGCGTTCGTCTGCGGCGAGGAGACCGCGCTGATCGCGTCGCTCGAGGGCGATCGCGGGATGCCGCGGCTGCGACCGCCGTATCCGGTCGAGCGCGGATTCCGCGGCCGACCGACGGTGATCAACAACGTCGAGACGCTGGCCTGCGTGCCCTGGATCCTGCGGCACGGCGCGGAGGCGTTCGCCGCGCTCGGCACGGAATCGAGCAAGGGCACCAAGGTCTTCGCGCTGGCCGGCAAGGTCCGCCACGGCGGGCTGATCGAGGTGCCGATGGGCATGACGATCCGCGAGATCGTCGACGAGCTGGGCGGCGGCGTCCCGGACGGCCGCGAGCTGAAGGCGGTGCAGCTCGGCGGCCCGTCGGGCGGCTGCCTCCCGGCGAGCCTGGCCGACACGCCGGTCGACTACGAGGC
>JABAOE010001359.1_pt4 | contig 33566 bp, 32 predicted proteins | sample 7062141 | NCBI WGS metagenome assembly JABAOE01 (sample SAMN14538627, study PRJNA623070) | marine sediment metagenome | biome: marine biome [ENVO:00000428]; feature: marine pelagic biome [ENVO:01000023]; material: deep marine sediment [ENVO:00002113] | place: India: Gulf of Khambhat ...
TTCCGCATCCTGCGCAACACGTTCATCAACCGCTACCGGGCCCAGAAGGTCCGGCCCGATGAGGTCGATTTCTCCAAGGTCGAGCAGGCCTACGAGCGGGTCGTGGACGAGCACTTCCTGCAAGCCAACCGGCCGGTCTCGCCGGAGGACGCCCTGATGGCCGGCGTTCTGGATGAGGAGATCGAAACGGCCATGGCACGGCTCCCCGAGGAATACCGCTCCGTCGTGATCCTGGCGCTTGTCGAGGAACTGCCTTACAAGGAAATCGCAGCCACGCTGTCCATCCCGCTCGGTACGGTCATGAGCCGCCTGCACCGCGGCAGGAAGCTGCTCCAGACCCAATTGCTGGAATACGCCCGGAAGAAGGGAATACTCTCGGGGCCCGCACGTGTTGCCAACGACGAGGACGCGGCCTCGTGACGAGGGAACGTGGATAAAACGATGAACTGCAGCGCTTTCAAACGCGACCTGTACCACTTCCAGGCGGAGGAGCTGTCGCCGGCCGAGCGCGCCGCGTGCCTCGATCACGCGGACCTCTGCGCGCCCTGCGCGAGGCTGCTCGAGGTCGAGCAAGGGCTGCTGCGCGGTCTCAAGGCCCGCCTGACGGCATCACCGCACCCTCCCGGGCTCGAAACGCGTATCCGCGAACAATTGCGCGAAGCGGGGCGCGCGAGGCAACCCGGTATCGGCTGGGTCCGCCGACCCTGGTTCGCGGCGCTGGCCGCCTCTGTCTTGCTGGCCGTCCTGGTGCTGCCGCAGTTCGACTCCGGTCCGTCTCCGGTGACGCGCGTCGGCCCCCGGATCGTGACCGTGGTCGACTTCGACTGCGACAAGTTCGGGGCCGACTTCGGTCAACAGCGATTGTGCACCCATCCCCGGCACCTCAACGCGCTCAAGCTCGAGGACGGCGGCTACTGGCAGATCAGCGCCGACGGGGAGGTCGGTCGCGAGTTGATCACCGACCGCGATCTTCGCGGCACCCGGATGCGCGTCGAGGGCTGGTTGTACGAACGCATCCACACCCTTCAGGTGGACCAGGCGGTTCCCGCCGGGGTCCAAGCTGCACAGCTGATCTCGACCGGCCATTAGCTGCACACTTCTTGCCTTTCCACCGATTTCGACAGACATGCTACGCTGATTCGAGCGGCTGTCGCCGCCCACTAACCGAAAGGATTCGACACCGATGAGTGAAGTACTCCATGCAACCGATCAAACGTTCGATACCGAAGTGATGCAAGCCGAGCAACCCGTCCTGGTCGACTTCTCGGCCACCTGGTGCGGGCCGTGCAAGAAGCTCGAGCCGATCGTCCACGAGATCGCCGGCGACTACGACGGTCGCCTGAAGGTGGTCAAGGTCGACGTCGATCAGGCGCCGAGCATTGCGCAGAAGTTCGGCGTGCTGTCCGTGCCTACACTCCTGCTGTTCAAGGAAGGGGCCGTCAAGGATCAGGTCGTCGGACTGGTTTCCAAGCAGGCCCTGAGCGACCGCGTCGACAAGGTGATCTAAGTGCTCGAGCGTATCAACGAGTGGGGGTACGCTCTGAGCCAAACGCTGCAGGGCCAGCTCGAGAGCGGCTCGATCGGTGCGATCTTCGTCGTGTTCGCCGCGGGACTGCTCACCAGTTTCACACCCTGCGTCTATCCGATGATCCCGGTGACCGTGACGTTCATCGGAACCGCCGCGTCGGGCTCGAGGCGCCGCGCGGTGACACTTTCGATGATGTATGCGCTGGGGCTGGCGCTGTTGTACTCGGTCCTCGGCATCGTTGCCGCGCTCATCGGAAAGACCTTCGGCAACATCTCGCAGAACCTCTGGGTCAACCTGGGAGTGGGCCTGGTGCTCGCCGTGTTCGCCGCCGCGATGCTGGACTGGATCACCATCCCGGTGCCCGGCTTCGCCGGTAAGGTCCAGTCGGGGGGCGTGAAGAAGGGCGGTCACCTCGGCGCGTTCGCCGTCGGGATCGCCGCCGGATTCGTGGCCGCTCCGTGTACTGCGCCGGTCCTCGGTTTCCTGCTCGCCTACGTCGCCCGGACGCGGGACGTCGCCTGGGGTGGCTCGCTGCTGTTCATCTTCGCCCTCGGCCTCAGTTTCCTGCTGATGTTGCTGGGTATCTTTTCCGGGCTGATCTCCAACATGCCCAAGGCCGGTCGCTGGATGAACACGATCAAGCTCGGCTTCGGCTTCGGCATGTTCGCCGTCGCCGGCTGGTTCCTTTGGAAGGCGATCTCGATCGCCGTTCAATGATGGGTCGCCGTGTCGGTTTGATGTTCGGTGGTCGCTCGGTCGAGCACACCGTCTCGGTCGTCTCGGCACGCGGGGTCGCCTCGGCAATGGCGGACTCAGGGCGGCTCGAGTGCGTCCCCATCGCGGTGACGACCGACGGCCGTTGGCTCGACCCCGAGACCTCGCGGGCCGTCCTCGTGGGCGACGGCGACAGCGTGACCCCGCCGCCGGAGGGCGCGGGTCGGGTGACCGTCGTGCCCGGCGTGGGGCTGGAGCTTCGGCCGGAGAACGGTGCCGGACAACCCCTCGCGATCGACGTCCTGTTCCCGCTGATCCACGGGTGGGGAGGGGAGGACGGGCGGCTTCAGGGTGCCTTGGAACTCGCCGGGCTGGCTTACGTGGGCGCGGGCGTCGCGGGCTCGGCGGTCGGCATGGATAAGGTCTTTGCGCGCCGGCTTTTCGAGGAACGCGGTCTGCCGGTGTGTCGTTGGCTGGCGCTCGAGCGCCACGAGTTCGAGGCCGACCCCGATGCCGCGGCCCGGCGAATCGAACGGGAACTCGGGTTCCCGGTGTTCGTCAAACCCTCCAACGGGGGCTCCTCGCTCGGCGTCGCGAAAGCGGCGACGCGAGACGGCGTCATTCCCGCGCTGCGAAGCGCGGCGCGATTCGACCGCCGGCTCGTCATCGAGAGCGGTCACGACGTGCGAGAAATCGAGTGCGCGGTGTTGGGCAACGAGCATCCCGAGGCGTCGATTCTCGGCGAGATCGTTCCGAGCAACGAGTTCTACGATTTCGACGCGAAGTACGTGGATGACGCGTCGGAGCTCAGGATTCCGGCACCACTGCCCGACGAGTTGACCGGCAGGATTCGCAAGCTTGCCGTAGAGGCGTACCGCACGCTGGACCTGGCGGGCTTCGCGCGCGTCGACTTCTTCGTGGAGCGCGAGACCGGGGAGGTCTTGCTCAACGAGGTCAACACCTTGCCTGGCTTCACGCCAATCAGTATGTTTCCCAAACTATGGGAGGCCAGCGGGCTTCCTTACGCCCGGCTGATCGAGCGCCTGGTGGAGTTGGCCATCGTGGCGGATCGCGGCGCCCCGCCGTCGCCGGGTGGAGAGGAGCCCGAGAGGAGCTAGCGTGCAGCAGGGCGGCGCAGTCTTGGTCTTGAACAGCCTGTACCAGGCGGTGCAGGTCACCGGAGTCCGCCGCGCGTTCCGCTTGTTCTACGGCGGCCGGGCCCGGGCGCTCGCACCCGACTTCCAGAGCTACGACTTCGAGAACTGGTGCGATCTTCCCCTGCGGGCCGACGACCGTGTCATCCACACGCCGACGCGAAAGATACGAATCCCGCGCGTGATCCAACTCGTGCGCTACGATCGTCTCCCGACACGTGAGATCCGGTTCACGCGACGCAACATCTTCTACCGCGATCGTTCCCGCTGTCAGTACTGCGGTGACGTGTTCTCGCAGAAGCAGCTCAACCTCGATCACGTCGTTCCGCTCAGCCGTGGCGGCGCGTCCAGCTGGGACAACGTCGTCTGCGCCTGTATCGCCTGCAACACGAAGAAGGGCGCGCGCACCCCGTTGCAGGCCGGGATGCGGCTGATCCGCAAGCCGAAGAAGCCGGCGGGTCACCCGATGTGGCGCGGCAACTGGATCGGACCCTGCCCTGACGAGTGGAAAACGTTCCTCGACGAAGCCTACTGGAACGTCGAGCTCGCTGACGACGTCGTCGGTTCCAAGTCGCGCCGCGTCGACTGAGTCGTTCGCAATCCGAGGGCCTCCATCCGCCGATACAGCTTCTGACGGGACCACCCGATCCGCGCGGCGGCGTGCCCGATGTGGCCCGCCGCCGAGGCCAACGCGTCGCGGATCATACGCTCCTCCAGAGTCCTCGCCTCGTCGCCCGCTGCGTGAGCCGGCCGGTCGAGGCGAATCGTGCGTGCCCGCAGCGGCAACTCCCCCGTCGAGAGCAGTGCGCGAGCGAGCACGCTGCGCAGCTCTCGAACGTTTCCGGGCCAGGGGTGCTCGGCCAGCCGTGACCAGGCGGCGTCGGTCAGGGCGAGCGGCCCGCGGCCGCACTCCCGTTCGAGACCCGGAGCCAAGCGGTCGACGATCAGGGGGAGATCCGTGAGCCGGTACCGTAGCGGCGGAACGTCGATCCGAATCACCGCGAGCCGCCACCACAGGTCGGGGCGGAAACGGCCCGTCGCGGTCGCCCGGTGCAAGTCGCGGTGGGTCGCCGCCACGATCCGCACGTCGGACGACCGTTCGCACGTCGCCCCGACCGGGCGGAAGCCGCCGTTGTCGAGGAATCGTAGGAGCTTGCCCTGGAGCGCCGCCGACATCTCGCCGACCTCATCCAGGAACAGCGTCCCCCGGTCGGCCTGGCCGAGCAGCCCCGGCCGATCGCGCTCGCACCCGGTGTAGGCCCCGCGCACCGCGCCGAACAACTCCGCTTCGAGCAGCGACTCGTTCAGCGAGGCGCAGTTGACCGCGACAAACGGACCCTCCGACCGCAGGCTCCACGTGTGCACGGCCCGCGCCACGCCGTCCTTGCCGCTGCCCGACTCGCCCTGGATCAAGACGGGGAGCCGTGACGGGGCGACCGACCGGAGGGAGTCGAGGAGTTCGCGCCAGGCGGGGGAGTCGCCCGGCAACAGGGGCGAGTGGACGAAGCTACGGGAGTCTCGCAAACGGGCTCCTGTGGTTTGACGCTCCGGGCGAGCGGGGGCTATGCTCCTCTTGTCGGTCCGTGCAACTGTCCCCGAAGATGCAGGTCGGCGGCAAGTGAATCAAGGGGTCTGCGGGGCGGTCCCGTTCTCGGACGAAAACCCCGTTTGGAGCAACGCCGGATGAGCTACTACAGGCAAGGCCCCACTCGCGGCGGTAGCGTCACGATCGGGGTGCCGCCGGTCACCCCGATGCTGCGGATGATCATCATCGTCAACGCGGCGATCTTCCTCCCGATGCAGCTCACCCCCGTTCGCGAGTTCCTGTTGCAGTACTTCGCGCTGACACCGGGCCAGGTCCTGTCGGGGTACATCTGGCAGGTCGCGACCTACATGCTCCTGCATGCCGGTCTGGGCCACATCTTCTTCAACATGCTCATCCTGTGGATGTTCAGCGGGGAGCTGGNNTCTTCAACATGCTTATCTTGTGGATGTTCAGCGGGGAGCTGGAACGTCTCTGGGGATCCCGGGCCTACCTACGCTACTACGTCGTGTGTGGCGTCGGCGGCGGCGTCGCGATCTTCATCCAGGGAGCGATCCGCGGCTCCGAGGTGCCCACGCTGGGGGCCTCCGGCGCGTTGTACGGGATGATCATGGCCTACGGACTCCTGTTCTCCGAGCGCCGGGTGCTGTTCATGATGATGTTCCCGATGAAGGCGAAGACCTTCGCGATGATCTTCTTCTTCTTTGCGCTTTACTACAACTTCGCCTCCGAGTCGGACGGCATCTCCCACATCGGCCACCTCGGAGGCGCACTGACCGGGTTGATCTACCTCAAGCGGGCGTGGCGGGTGGACCGACTCGTCAAAAACATTCGTTGGCGCATTCAGCGGCGACGTTTCAAGGTCATGATGGGGAAGAACGACGACACGGATCGGTGGGTCAACTAGCCGGTCCGGCAGGCGGTCGGCCGCCAAACCATAAATCCACGAAAACCCTGTCCAGATATGGGTTTACGACGACGATTGTAAGTTGACAACAGGGCGGGGCGTGCCTAAACTAACGCCCACACACGGGGCGATACTCGTTATTCAGCTTGATCGTGGTGGGGCCACGGTGGGGGGGCGAGTGATCCGGTACGGCATTTCACAGCCGCACAACTGTATCTTCCGAGTCCACTCCGCCTCGGTTTTTGGAAATCCGGCCAATCCCTCCCAAGCCAAATTCTTTAAAACAGCCGACAAACAAACTACTCCGAACAACACGACCGGTCAAGGAGTTTTTGACAGATTTCTGTCAGGGCCAGCTCCGGGACCTCAACACGTTCCGACGAGGGCTTGATGGAATCCAACCAGAAAGAACGCTCCACGGTGCTGTCACGCTACTTCTCGGACATTCGATCGTACCCGCTCCTGACCAAGGAGCAGGAACAGGGGCTGGCCAGAAATGTCAGGAACGGCTGCCAGGACTCTCTTCACGAGCTCGTGGAGTCGAATCTCAGCTTCGTCGTCAAGGTCGCCAGCGAGTACCGCAACCTCGGGCTGCCCTTCGAGGACCTGCTCAACGAGGGCAACATCGGGCTGATCGAGGCCGCCCACCGCTACGACGCGAGCAAGGGCACGAAGTTCATCACCTATGCGATCTGGTGGATTCGCAAGTCCATCCTGAAGGCCCTCAGCGAGCATTCCAGCCTGGTCCGGGTGCCGACCTACCAGATGAAGAAGGTCCGCGAGATTCGTGATGCCGAGAACTCGCTGCGCCGCAAGCTGGGGAGGAAGCCCAAGCGGGAAGAGATCTCCGACCGGCTCGAGCGAAGCGTCAACAAGATCGACCAGGTGCTGCAGTTCACGCTTCGCGAGATGAGCCTCGACGACAAGGTCGGCAAGGAGCGGGACACCCCGATCTCCGACTATCTCGTCGACGACAACCTGATCACCCCCGAGGACGACCTGATCAAGCGCGAGGCGAACCTCCTCGTAAGCGAGGCGATGTCCGACCTGACCGAGCAGGAGCGGACCGTGCTTTGCCACCGGTTCGGGATCGCCGGCGGCCCGACGCTCACCTTGAAGGAAATCGGCGAGATGATGAACATCAGCCGGGAGCGCGTCCGTCAGGTCGAGTGCCAGGCGAAGAACCGTTTGAAGAAGATTTTCGCCCGCAAACGCGTCATGAAGTCGCCGCAACGCGCAGACTTCCCGGGCTCCCGCGCGCAACGCCGTCTGCGCGGATAACCTCCTCGGAGCCGTCACGGCGCCGCGAATCGGCCGGCGGCGGTTCCTCATTGCCCCCGGACCGGAGACTTTTGTAGACTCGGCCTGCGAGGTGCGTCTTTGCGCCCGTGCTTAGGGGAACGCGTGACCGACTCCAGGTTTCACCGTGACGGCGCATTCGACGACGACACTCTCCAGCCGCTGCTCGATTGGTCCGATCTGCTGACCGCCGAAAACCCCACGGATCTCCTGGTCGGGCTGGGGCAGGCGATGCGACCTTACGTCGCCGAGTTGGCGCTGAAGCAGTTCGACGGGGATGTCGGCGAGACGATCGCGGGCTGGCGTGGCGGTCCGGCTTCGACCAACCCGCCGCATCAGGTCGAGATCGGTGGGCTCCCGCATTGGCGTTTGTCGATCCGTCTTTCCGAAAACGCCCCCCAGATGGTGCTGGTCGAGCGTGCCTTGATGGCGGTCGAGGCGTGGCGCAGCGCGCGTCAGGGCCTGGCCGACGCGCAGGACCGTGTCGACGCGCGGACCCGCGAACTCGATCTGATCCAGGCCCTCGGTCGCGGCGTCGCGGAAGCTCGCGATCTCGACACCCTGTTTCGTTGTGCGATCGAGCTGCTTCAATCGGCCGAGGACATCGATGTTGCCGTAGCTGCCTACGCGGTGGGGCGTCGTCGCACCGTGCTGTCCATGGAATCGCGACCGCTCGACGACGACACGCGCACGGCGCTCGCGGGCCAGGCCATCCAGCTGCTCGGCTGGGCCGACGATGACCGGCCGGCCACGCGGGTCGATCACCTGTCCGGCTACGACGACACCCGCGGAACGTTGGTCGAGTGGGACGAAAGCTCGCTCGTCGTGCTTCCCGTCTTGCGCGGGGAGCGGATCGCGGCCTGTCTTACGCTGCTGCCGTCTCGTCCCGCAGGAGAAGGCGCGCTACGCCTGTGCTATTCGGTCGCCAACCAGCTGAGCCTGCACCTGGATCGGATCCTGACCGTCCATGAGGCCGAGGCCGACCGGTTCCGGGCGATCCTCGACTCGATGCCGCAAGCGGTCCTGCTGCTCGACGGGCAGTTGCACGTGCAACAGGCAAACCCGGCGGCGATCGAAATGTTCGCGAAGCTCGACATGCCGCTGGTCGGCTCGATCGAGGCCGTCCTGCGCTCGCTCGGGATGTTCGAGGCGACCGATCGTGTTCGCTGCGGCGAGCGCAATTGCGAGAGTTGCGAGATCCGCTATGAGGACGACCGTACCTTCTCGCTCAGCGTCGCCCGGTTGAACGAGGATCGGTCGAACGAGCCCGACATGGTGCTCGTGATCGGCGACATCAGCGAGGCGCGGCAGATGCAGCTGCAGCTGGCCCAGGCGGACAAGATGTCCAGCCTCGGGCGGATGATCTCGGGCGTGACCCACGAGTTGAACAACCCGCTCACGAGCATCATGGGCTACTCCCAGTTGTTGCGCGCGGCAGTGCCCGAGGGAAAGGTTGCCGAACGTGCCGAAAGACTGGAGTCCGAAGCGCGTCGCTGCCAGAAGATCGTCAAGAACCTGCTCTCCTTCGCCCGTCGTCGCGAGGTCAAGCACGGATCGGTTTCGCTCAACGAAGTCGTCGAGTCGGTGCTCGCGTTGATGGGTTACCAGATGCGCATCGACGGCGTCACGGTGGAGACGGATCTCTCTCCGGATCTCCCGGCCGTCGTGGGGGACCACCATCACCTGCAGCAGGTGCTGGTCAACCTGTTGACCAACGCGCGGCAGGCGATTCGTTCGGACGCCCAGTCCGGCAAGATCATCGTGAGGACACGACTCCACGGCGGTGAGGCCGTGATCGAGGTCGAGGACGACGGACCGGGAATCCCCGAAGCTCTGCGCTCGAGGATCTTCGACCCGTTCTTCACCACGAAACCCGAGGGCCAGGGAACCGGGCTGGGGCTCGCTCTCGTCTACGGGATCGTTCGGGACCACGCGGGGACGATCGAGGCGCTGAAGGAGGCGCGCGACGGCGCCTGCTTCCGGGTGACTCTGCCGCTGCCCGAACGGCCGCGCAGAACCGCGGAGGAACCGGAGGCGGAGCTTCCCGAGGTCGAGGTGGGGCCGGCGACCGTGCTGGTCGTCGACGACGAGGAGCCGGTGGCACAGATGATCTGCGAGTCCCTGCGTGAGGACGGACACACGGCGACCTGCGCACACGACGCCGAGTCCGCTCTGGAGGCTGCCCAGGAGCGATCGTTCGACCTGGTCATCGCGGACTTGCGGATGCCCGGGGTGGGCGGGGAGGCGTTGTTCGAGCTGCTCACCGAACGACATCCCAGGCTGGCCGAACGGCTGCTGCTCACGACCGGCGACACCGCGGGCGATGCAATCGAACGGGCGGGCGCACGCACCGGATGTGAGGTGCTGGCGAAACCGTTCGACGTGGATGCGCTCCACCGCGCGGTGCGCAAACAACTGATAATCTCTCCTGATGAGCGAGATCGATCCGAGCCGTGACGCGCGCCATCGTGTGATCGGAACCGCCGGTCACATCGATCACGGGAAAAGCGCGCTGGTCCTTGCGCTCACGGGAACCGACCCGGACCGCCTCAAAGAAGAAAAACGGCGCGGGATCACCATCGAGCTCGGGTTTGCCGATACCGAGCTCGCGCCGGGTGACGTCGTGTCGTTCGTCGATGTCCCGGGCCACGAGCGGTTCGTACGCCACATGGTGGCCGGGGCGACAGGGATCGATTCGGTGTTGCTCGTGATCGCCCTGGATCAGGGGGTGCAACCGCAGACACGGGAACACCTGGAGATCTGCTCGCTGCTGGGGCTGAAGCAGGGCGTGGTCGCCCTCACCAAGAAGGACCTCGTGGACGAGGATCTGGCCGAGGTCGTCGCCCTCGAAGTCCGCGAGTTGCTGCACGGGACGTTTCTCGAGGATGCCGCGATGATCGCCGTATCGGCCAAGAACGGCGAGGGGATCGACGCGTTGCGCGCGGCGCTCGCCGCCCTGGATCGACGCGTCGAGACGGACACGCGGACGATTCCGAGACTGCCCGTCGATCGCTCGTTCGTCCAGCGTGGGTTCGGCACCGTGGTGACCGGCACGATGACCGGTCCGGGTTTCCGCGAAGGCGAGGAGGTCGAGATCCAACCTGCGGGAAAGCGCGCCCGTATTCGCGGTCTTCAGGTGCACCGGCAGAAAGTCGCGGCGGCGGCGGGCGGGCGCCGCACCGCCTGCAACCTCCAGGGCATCGAGTGCGAGGAAGTGCCACGCGGTTCGGTCGTTTGCCCGGTCGATGCGCTGCAACCGACAACGCGCTTCTGGGCCAAACTGCAATTGTTGTCGACGGCACCCAAGCGTCTGGCCGACGGGGGCCCCGTGCGGCTGCATCACGGCACCGCCGATTACGCGGCACGCTTTCGAGTCATCGGTCGTAACGAAGACGGCTCGTTGCGAGCGATCGTGTTCACGTCGTCACCGGTGCCTGTGGTCGCCGGCGACCGCGTGGTTCTGCGCCGACCCGCCCCGGTCGACACGGTCGGTGGTGGAGTCGTTGTCGATAGCCATCCGCCGCACCCGCGCTACGCGCGGCCGGAAGACTTTGCCGAGGGGGCGTGGGAGCTCTCGCGTACCGCGCGGGTGCGACTCGACCGTGCCGCGGCGGAAGGTCTCCAACTCTCCGGTCTCGCCCGAACGCTCGGTTGTACACCGGCGAACCTCGAGCAGACGCTGCGATCGATGCAGGATCGCCAGGAGGTCTTCTACGCCTCGGGCCGCTGGTTCGGCGCCGATATCTGGAACGCCGTCCGCAATGTCACAACCGACACGCTGGAACGATTCCACGCCGAAGAACCCCTGCGCCTCGGGATCGACCGGGAGGGTCTGCGGGCACGGGTCGCCAAGACGCTCCCACAGGAAGCCTGGCGCGTCCTGCTCGACTCGATGGCGCTTCACGGGGTGATCGAGCTGCGCGGCGACCAGGTCTGCCTTGCCGGGCACGAAGTCGTCCTGGACGACGGGCGGGATGCGCAGATGCGCGAGATCGAAGAGGCGTTTCGCAAGGGCGGCCTGACACCGCCCGAGCCGGCCGATGTCGCCTCGGGGGGCTCGGGCTCCGAGCTGATCGGATTGCTCGTGGCCCGCGGCACGCTCGTCAAGCTTCACGACGGGAAAGTGTTCCACGCCGATGCGCTCGATGCGCTACGCAAGAAGTTGTGGGAGTTCGCCGAGCAGTCGCGGATGATCGACGTCGGCGCGTTCAAGGAGCTGACCGGCCTGACGCGAAAGCACGCGATTCCGCTGCTCGAGCACTTCGACGCGGAAAACACCACCCGGCGCGTGGGCAACAAGCGTGAAATCCTGCCCCCGCGTTGATCGCTGGGGCGGCTCGACGCGGCTGTGGTATGGTCGGCGCCGGAGACGCCCGTGTGTCTCCAAGAGGTGAACGTATGGCACCGCTCGCGATCTTGGGACTGGGAATCCAAGAACTCGTCATCATCCTGGTGATCGTCATCGTCCTGTTCGGCGCGCGACGGATCCCGGAAATCATGCGAGGCCTCGGGCAAGGCGTGCACGGCTTCAAGAAGGGTCTCCGCGGGGACGACGAAGAGGCCGGTGAAGAGACGGACGGCAACTCCAAGGGGTCGCCCTCGTCGTGAGCCGCGCCGACAGCGAGCCGTCGCGGCAGCTGTTCGAACGCCATCGTGAAGCCGCCGAGCGGCTCCGCCGCGAGGTCATGCGGGTCGACGGCTCCTACAACCACCCGTACTTCCGTGCCCTCGCAGCCTGCTGTCGAGCCTATCGAAACGAACTCGCGATCGAGGACGTCGTCCAGCGCGCGGTCGACTCGGGCCTCGTGTTCGTCGGCGATTTTCACGCCGTCCCCGAGTACGCGCGCTGGGTGGCCGACCTCCTCGATCGCCTGGCGGTCCGCGGTACGAGCGTCTGCCTCGGCGTCGAGTTCGTCTTCACCCGGCAGCAGCGATTGCTCGCGCGGCGGCAAACGGGTGAGATCGACGACGCGACCTTGCACCGGCGCATGCATTACCGCGAGGAGTGGGGCTACCCGTGGTCCGGTTATCGCGATCTCCTGGACCGCGCCAAGCAGTACGCGATCCCTGTCGAGGCGCTGGACCTTCCGCCGCGCGTCGGCTTCGACGGGTTGCGGCGGAGAGACGCTCACGCCGGTCGGCGCGTCGCGGATCTCGTGGCCTCCGACCCGGATCGCTGCCTGGTCGTGCTCTACGGCGAATCGCACGTCACGCCCCGACACCTTCCGGCCGAGGCCGGCAAGGCGTTACGCAAACGGGGCATCGAGCGCGAGCCGTTGATCGTCTTCCAGAACCCCGATGCGATCTACTGGCAGCGCGTCGAGGAAGGCGCCGATCTGGCCTCACCCGTCGAGATCGACGACCGCACGGTGGCCGTGTTCCACACGACCCCGCTGGAGAAGTACGAGGCCTACCGCCAGGTCCTCGACCGCTGGCAGTCCGACCTGCCGCACGATGAGGAGATCGACCTGACCCCGGCCGTCCACCACCTGATCGGTGTGCTCGCCGAATGGATCGGCATCCGGCCCGAGCGCAGGCGGCTGAAGCATCGCGCGGGTTGGAGCGAGGAGCTGGTCGACGCCTACCCCGAGGTCTATTCGGGACCGGAAGCCAACGAGCTGCTCGCACCGATCCTCACCGAGCAAGGCCGCAGCCGGCAGGAGATCAGCGAAGCGCGTCGAAGATTGAAAGAGACCGGGGCGCTCTACGAATCCCGCTCCAACACGATGTTCCTGACCCGCTACCTTCCGGGTCCCGCGGCAGGGGAGGCAGCACGCTTCCTGCGCGCCGCGTTGACCGGACGTCTGTTCATCCCGGTCGAGGACTTTGCCGACGACAAGTCGCAGACCGCCTACGGCGCCGCCTACACCGAAGCCCTGGCCCACCTCGGCGCGCGTCTCGTCGACCCGGCGTGCGACCCCGGCTCGGCTCGGCGTCACGTCGCCGCGGGAAGCGGTCGTCGTGGGCCGCGTGGCAACCCTTCGATCTGGCTCGAGAAGCATCGCGCGCTCGAACGCTCCGCCGTCGAAGGACCGGACGAACTGCTGCGCGACGCGCTACGCGGGTCGCGTGTGCTGCGTCGCCGCCTCGCGCGCGAGCTGGGCGAACGCCTCGGTAACGCTTTGCTCGATCGCGTGCGCGCGGGGCGCCTCGAAAAGAAAGACCTCCGGCGGCTGTTCACCAGGCCGCTGTCGCCGGCGCACGCCGCCCGTGACGTCCTCGTGCTGCTCCGCGGGTAGCAAGTTGGCTACCCCGCCCGGCGCGCGCGGAAGGGCAGCACGCTCGTGGTCGTCGAGCCGGTGAGCCGCGCTTCCAACGTGCGCAGGAGATCGTCGAGCCGGTCGCCATCGAGCGGGTGGGCGGCGTGAGCGGCGTCGAGCCGTATCGGCACGTCGCCACCACTGAGAACGACGGGGTCTGCGACGGCCCGGTCGACGATGGTGTGCCAGCGCCGGACGAGCTCGCCGCCACGGCTCTCTCCGGTCAGGACGAGGAACTGATCCGGTCCGAGGCGGACGAGCGTCTCGCGTTCGTCGCACGCTGCGGCGAGTCGCTGCGCCACCGTATAAAGAAAGCGATCGGCGGCAGCCCGGCCGTGGTTTCGCGCGAGCTCGCTCAAGCGGGAGACGTGAAACGCGATGAGGCCGAAACCGGGCCCCGTCTGCCCGCGTTCTGGGATGCGTAGCGCCAGGACACGTTTCAGGTAGCGGGCGTTCGGCAACCCGGTTGCCGGATCCGTCATCCCGCCCGACTCGGCGGGATCCTCCGCCGCGATCAACCCGGCCAGCACGACGCCCACGCGTTCCAGGCGTTCGGTCCGTGCGGGACCGAGCGTCTCGGCACCCTCGGCGGAGATCGTCAGCCGGCCCACGGTCTCCCCCTCGTGGCTCAACGCCAACGTGCGCTCCTCGGTCGCCGTGTCCCGATCGCCATAACGAAACTCGTCGCCGTTGTTGACCTCGATGCAGAGGCGCTCGAACGGCACCACCGTGCGCAGTAGACCGGCGATCAACGTGAACCGCTCGCGCAGGCCGATCGGAAGGGCGGCGGCACGTTCGATCGAGTACAGCGTCTGGAGGTCGCGCTCCGCGTCGACCAGCCGTGTGTGACACGGCGTTCGGTGCGCCGGATCCGCGGGGCGCGTCAGATCCGAAGCGGTCGCTTCGAGTGGCTCGGCCAACTCGTCCAGGATCTCGAACATCAACGGATCGAACCGCTCCCCCGGATCGCTACGGAGCCAGGTCAGCGCTTCGGCGTGTGGTCGCGTGCTGCCCGACGCGGGGTGCGCGAGTTGATCGTAACGATCCGCCACGGCCAGGATCCGCGCGCTCCGACAGATGCGCTCGCCCCGCAGACCGCGCGGACCGTCGCCGTTCCAGTGCTCCTGGCTCTCGATCAGGATCTCGCGGACCTCGTGGGAGAAGCCGAGCTGGCCGATCGTGGTTTCGATGACCCGCGGGTGCACTTCGACCTCGGCGTCGTCGTAGGCGAGCCGGCCCACGTGATGCAGCAGCGCGGCCTGTCGGAGCCGGCGGATCTCCACGGGTTCCGCTCCCAACCGTTCGGCGAGGGCGGCGCAGAGTGCCTCCACGCGCCACAGGTGGCCGCCTGACGCCCCTTCGGGAAGCGTCCGGGCCAGGGCGGCCGCGGTCCGGTCCCGTAGGCGGCTGTGGGCCGTCAATTGCCTGCATCGTCGTTTGCGTCGGCGCAGCGCCGCGATCGCGGACCCGACGAATGCGCCGAGGCGGAACGCGGGAGCCGCGACGAGCCAGAATCGCAGCGATGGCTGGCTCCAAATGGTGACGATCATCCAGGACGCCGCGTAGCCGGCGACCAGGATGGCGCCGGTCAGCGACGCGTTTCGTAGCCAGCGGGTTCCTGCAGTGCCGGCCAGCAAGCGGCGGATGGCTTGGAATGCGGCCAGCACCAGTCCGAACGCCGCGGTCATCACCAGGGCCGACCCCCCTGCCGTCGCCGCGAGGCCGTCCGCGGCGGCCAACGCGAGTGCCGCCGAGCCCGCATCGTAGGCCAGGCGCCCCGGTGTGCGACGGATGGCCCGAGTCAGCCCCGAACCGACCGTCGCCACGACGGCCACGAGCATGGCGGCGCCGGTTCCCTCGATGACCCAGGCAGCGGCCACCCAGGGCAGCGCCGCCGGTGCCGGCCAGCCGGCCCAACTCCGGGACACCCCCGCCAGCGCCGCCGCGAGGCAGAGAAGAGCCACCCAACTGTCCTCTAAGGTCCCTGTATTCAACGGGATCCAGACGGCCAGGCTCATCCCCAGGCCGTACACGGCGCCGAGGAACAGCTCGCTGCCGGTCCACCTCTTGACCTCTCTCAAGGGCCACCCTCCGGGGCCGAATCTAGGGTCTGGGACCGTCCGTGGCAAAGTGCTGCAGGGCTTGTGTGCAGGGGTGCAAATCGGTTAGTTTTGCGCCGTCTAGACTCGAAACAAACAAGGTATTGGGGGTTCTTGCCGGTTCGGCAAGGCCGGTGGTTGAGATGGGCTATGTCCGTTCGTATACTCGGCCTATTCGATTCCCTTGAAACCTGGATGGAGTACCCGGCATGGTGAAAACCAATGCAGAGATCGCCCGTCGTGTTTATCGCGCGTTGAAGACCCCGTCGGACAACAACCCGCGGACCGACCCGATCCTCGCGTTCCACTTCAACGGCAAGGACGACTACATCATGCTGCGGTGCAACAAGAACCCCGAGGTCTCCATCAAGGGGAAAGACCAGACCGCCGGTGAGGTCAAGTTCTTTGCGTACAGCGATTTCGCCGACTACCATGAGGCTGAAGTCCTGTTTCGCATGCGCGACGAGATCGAGCTGATCGAGTTGTACCGCCGCGGAGCCGTAGAAGCGAAGACGTTCGACTCGTGGCAATCCTTCATGCAATGGCTCGATACACTCGACGAGAACGGCGTGCAGATCTCGCTCAAGCTGCCGTGCCTGGTCTACGCCGCCGTGCGCGGGCAGCAGCCCTCGATGCAGAACTTCATCGTCGAGGCGATCAAGTCCGCGATACGGAAGCAGGGCGACTGACGATCCTCTCGCGCCTGACGATCGCGTTTCTCCTGGCGGCCGGAACGGTTGTCGGCGCGACGACCTATGAAGAAGGCGCAACCGGTTATCTCCTGACCACTCTCGAGGGGCGGCTCGTCGAACGCATTCCGCTGCACTACATCGGCACCTACAGCGACTTCTTCGGTCCCGGATACGATCTGCACCTGGTGCAACTCGAGGGTCCGGTCGCCGAACACATCGGCATCGCCAACGGAATGAGTGGGTCTCCCGTGTACCTGGGAGACGAGTTGATCGGCGCGCTCTCGATCCGCATGGGTGCGCTCCCCAAGGACGCGATCGCGGGGGTGACCCCGATCGAGGCGATGCGCGCGGCCTCTCGAAGCGCCGCGGTCCCGGCACCGTCATCGGGCGACGCGCAACCGATACGCACGCCCGTGTCGGCGACCGGTCTGCACCCGGAACTTCGCGAGTGGGCGCGCGAGCAACTCGAATCGTCGGGATTCGTCTGGACCGACGCCGCGACGACGGCCGGCGGGACGCAGGACGAGGAAGCTGCGAACGTGCTCGAGCCCGGCTCGCCGATCGGCATCGCGCTGGTTCGAGGCGATTGGTCGTTTGCCGCAACCGGGACGGTGACGGCGATCGAGGACGGTCGCGTTCTGGCCTTCGGTCACCCGTTCCTGGGAACGGGCGACGTGCAGTTCCCGATGCACACGGCCACCATCATCCACGCGCTCGCCGATGCCGCCGGGTCGCGCATGCTCGCACGCATCGGCAGCGAAGTGGGCGCCATTGTCGACGATCGTTTGGTTGCGGTCGTCGGGCGGATGGAACGGAAGGCCGAGATGATCCCGATGGTCGTCCGCGTCCACCCGGCAGGGGAATCGTCGGCGCGGGAGACTCGACTCGAGGTCGTCGATACACCCGGATTGACGCCGCTGCTGGTCGGGCTCTCCGTGTCGAATTCGATCCTCAATCATGTCGACCGCGAGATTGCGGTGACGGTGCGGGCGTCCGGCTCGATCCGGTTGGCGGATCATCCCGACGTGCCGTTCGAGCTGGCCGCCGCGGGAGACGGTCTCGTCGACCCCCTGATTTCCGTCTCCTCAGCCGTCCAGCAGACCCTGGGGATGCTGTGGAACAACCCGTTCGACCGCCCGAGGGTCGAGGGGATCGACGTCGATGTCGACCTGGTGACCGAGTTGCACCGGTATTTCGTGGAGACCGTTCACTACGACCGGCAGGCGGTGCGCCCCGGCGACTCCGTTCGCGTCCAGGTCGCCCTGCGACCGTGGCGAGGCGAGACGGTCCACGAGCAATTCGAGGTGCGCGTGCCGCACGGAGTCGCCGACGGCAAGGAACTCCGGCTGGCCGTCGGGCCGCCGAGTCAGATCGAGCGGGCCCTCGGCAACCCGTTGGCGCGCCGGTTACAGACCGCCGGGGATCTGCCGGGAGTCCTGCGGATCATGGGTGAGTTGCGTTCGGACCATCGTCTGGTGGCGGTGTTGTTCCACGAGGCTCCCTCCGTGGTGCGCGACGGGACGTTGTACGCGCAACTCCCGCCGACCGCCGTTCACCTGCTGTCCCGGGGCACGCGGACCGGCGCCGCGTTTCGTTCGCGCGTCAGCCGACTCGCGAGCACCCAGCTCGAAATGGACGGACCGATCAGCGGTGGGCTGACGATTCGTGTCAAAGTCGATACGGCCGCACCCTCGAAAGCCGTGGAGGAACACCAACCATGAGGAGCGTGTCACGTTGCGTCACCCTCGGAATGTTTTCGCTGACGTTGGCCGTCGGCGTCGACGCGGCGTCGATCGATCGCTGGAGCGCATCGACTGAACGGGAGTTCCTGCTCGGCACCTTCGAAGGCACGGCCATCGATCGCGACGGCCGGATCGAGTTGGCGCCGCAGACGACCCACCTGTGGGGGCCGGAGTCGGGGATCGTCTGGGACATCGTTCCGGGCCGCAAGGGTTCGGTGTTCGTCGCGTTGTCCGGCCCGGGTCAGGTCCTGTTCATCGATGCCGATGGTGCGGCAACGGCCTGGTATCAGGCCGACGACGAGTCGCTCATCACGGCGCTCGCCCCGGACGGCAAGGGCGGCGTCTACGCCGGGATCTCGCCGCAGGGTCGCATCCTGCATCTTCGCGCACCCGGCGAGACGACGGTAGTCGCCGAGACCGGCACGACCTTCGTCTGGGCCTTGAAGACCGGCCCCGGGGGCACGCTGTGGGCCGGCACCGGCGTACCGGGTCAAATCCAGCGTTACCGGAAGGACGGCGGACCCGAGACCTTGTTCGAGACCGGCGACGACCCCGTGCGCTCGCTCGTCGTCGGTACGGACGGCGTCGTGATCGCCGGTACCGGTGGTCGTGGCCGGGTCATTCGGTTGGAGCGAGGCTCTCCGTTCGTGCTGTTCGATGCGAGCGAAGCCGAGATCGTCGCGCTCGCCCGAGAAGCGGACGGCACCGTGTGGGCGCTGGCGGCGGGGGGCGTCAAGCAGCCGTCTTCGCGCCCGCCCGCGACGCAGGGTCCCGTGACGCGCGTGCGGGTCACCGCGGAAGCGCCGCCGCGCAACGGCAACAGCGACAACGATTCCGAAGGGGACAAGAAACCGGAGTCCGAACGACCGGCCGCTTCCTTCCGTGCAAGTGGCGGCGGCGCACTCTACAGGATCTCACGAACGGCCATCGACACGGTATGGACCACCAGCGACGCGATCCCGTTCGACATGACGCTGGACGGAGACGGCACGATCCTGATCGCGACGGGCGACAAGGGGCAGGTGTGGCGCGTGGATCCGAGCGGGAAGGCCGCGCGCATGATCCCGATCGCGTCCAACCAGGCCAGCGCGATCACGAGCAATGCAGCCGGGCAGATCTTCGTCGCGGGCACGTCCGACGCCCGCGTCGAGCGTTTCGAGCGTGATCGCCGTCAGCACGGGCGGTACCTGTCGCTGCCGATCGAGGCCGGGACGCAGGCCCGCTGGGGCCGTGTGTCCTGGGATGCGGATGTTCCGGAAGGTTCGTCGATCTCCGCCGCCGTCCGGGTCGGTAACACCACCGAGCCCGACGAAACGTGGTCGGCGTGGGTCGACCTCGCCGACGACGGGCAGATCGACTCCTCGGCGCTACCGGCGAGCCGGTTGATCCAGGTTCGCTTGAAGCTGGCCGACGGGGAGTCGGCCGGTCCGCGCGTCTCCTCGTTGCAGGTGTCCTACGAGCCGCGTAACCGGGCACCCGAGATCGAGTCCCTGACGGTCGAGCCGCCGGGCGTGGTCATCGTGCCCGTCCCGGCCCAGTCCACCGCGAGGCTCGGCCCGCTCGTCGCGGACGACCCCGTGACGCGTAGCGCCACGAGCGGCGCCCCACGCGGCCGTGCGCGAAGCCCGGTTCGTCGCGGCTGGGAAGCCGGCGCCCGCACGTTCTCCTGGGCCGCAGACGATCCCGACGACGATCGGTTGACTTACCGGCTCGACATCCGAGCGGAGGGCGACCTCTACTGGTTCCCGCTCGCCGCCGGGTTGACCGGCACGTACTACAGCTGGGACGCGCGCTCGACACCGGACGGGAAGTACCGCGTGCGTCTGACCGCAAGCGATCAAACCGACAACCCGAGCGGCGATGCGTTGACGCGCGCCGAGATCAGCCCGCTCTTCGTTGTCGACAACTCACGACCGGCGTTGACCGAGTGGTCCGTCGAGCGTAGCGGTGCGGGTCGGGAGGTCGCGTTCACCGCGGTCGATCCCGGCGGTTCGGTTGCCGCCGTGGAGGTCGCGATGGACGCGGGCGACTGGTTGCCGCTCTTCCCCGAGGACGGGGTCGCCGACTCGGACGTCGAACGCTATCGACTGATCCTGCCGACCGAAGGACAGTCGGAGCTTCCGGCGTCGATGCGCGTGCGCATCACCGACGCCGCCGGCAACTTGGGCGGCGCGCTCAAGCAGGTGGACGCGGATTAACGAACGGGGTCAGGTCTTGAATCTTGCGTCTGCCGGCATCGGTCGGCCACGGAGAGCCAGGCGATAAAAGCAAGATTCAAGACCTGACCCCGACTTATTCGAAGCGCTCTTTCCAGGAATCGAGACGGTCGACGTCGAACGGTGCGGCGTGCCCGTGGGCACGGTGCTCGAGCCGCTCGCGCAGGCGGCGCAACGCGTCGGCCGCGCGCATGGTGCCGAGGCGGGTTCCGTCTGGACCGAGCAGGTCGACACGACCCTCCGAAAGCAGACGCACCCCGTCATCGGATTCGGGATCGATCAGGCGAATCAGGCGGCGCCCCAAGCGCTCTTCGATTGGGCCCGGGCGGCCGTCGCCAGAGAGGGTCCCGCGAAACGTCGGGACCGACGTGGGTTCGTGGATAGGGTGCCCCATGGGGAAACTCCTCCCCGGCTCTCCATACCCAGTTTTCCTGCTTCGCCTATGCCGAGGGTATCACGATCACTACGTGCGGCGTCAAGATCGGTCCGGCAGCTCCGGCCATTCGGGGACTTCGGGCGGATTGTTCGGCCGGGCGAACAGGAAGCCCTGGGCGCAACGAACGCCCGTGCCCGCCAGGGTTTCGAGCTCAGCGACCGTCTCGACTCCCTCCGCGACAAGCGTCGTGCCCGTGTTGTCCGCGAACGCGCCGACCGTCCGGACCAGCTCGCGCCGGATCGGGTCCAGGTGCAGGTTGCGGATCAACGCCATGTCCATCTTGAGGTAATCGGGACGGATCTCCGCGATCGTCTGCAGCCCGGCGTATCCGGACCCGACGTCGTCCAGCGCAAGCGGGTACCCCAGTCGCCGGACCTCGCCGAGCACTTTGCGCATCGCGACGTAGTCCTTGACGGCCGCCCGTTCGGTCAGCTCGAGCACGACTCGGGTCGGCTCCAGACCGGCGTCGGCGAGCTCCTCGACAAAACCGGGGCTGCGCAGCCAGGGGTCGAAGAAGGAGTCGGGCTCGAGGTTGACGAACAACCGTTGTCCATCGTCGAGCGGTGGCAGGTTCTCCAGCGCCCGCTTGCGGCACAGGCGCTCCAGGCTCCAGAGCACACCGAGGTCCGTCGCCACCTTGAACACGATGTCGGGCGACTGGAACTGACCGCCGGGCAGGCGGGTCAATGCCTCATAGCCGATGACCCGTCGGTCGGTGAGATCGACCAGCGGCTGATACACCATCGTGATCGCCTGCGACTCCAGGATCTCGGTCAGGTTGGCCACCTGGTTGCGCTGGTCGATGCGACTCTGACTCATCGCCTCGGCCTGGGCCTCCTCGATCCCGCGGTAGACGATCCGTTCGATGTCCGCGTCCGGAGCGTGCCTGATTCGGGAGCTGCCAACGTAGGTTCCGTAACGTTCGATCAGGTTCGGATCCAGATGCTGCGCGAGGTGGTGGCGCAACTCGCGCACCACGCGGCCGCGAACGAGACGCACGTCTTTCAGGTCCATGACACGCGCGTCCCGCGGCGGCCCCAGAAGCAGCACGTAGGTGTTGCCGCTCAGGACCGGTTCCAGCATGACGTCGGAGCGGCGCAACCGGTTCTTCGAGAAATCAACGAGAAACGTCGAGATCTCGTCGAGGACCCGTTCGTAGTCGGCCCAGCGCTCGGTGGACTCCGCGCGCGCGCTCAGCACCGTCACGGTCAATAGCCCGAGTTGCCCGCGATCGATGAGCTCACGCTGGAGAACGTCCAGGACCCCCGAGAGCTCCTGGGTCCTTTCCGCGATCGGCGTTTCCAACTCGTTCATCCCGACTACCCTGACTTTTTGGTGCCGGCTAACTCGGGAATACGGTAGTCGTCGTCGCTGATCGAGCCGATGTGGACCCCGCGATAGCGCATGACGCGGTTGCGCCCCTTCTTTTTGGACTCGTACAGGGCCTGGTCCGCGTTCTTCGTCAAAGACGTGACATCGGCACCGTCGGAGGGTCCGACGGCGACCCCGCCGCTGATCGTCACGTTGCCGTTGGGTTGTTTCTCCTGATGGGCGAACGGGTAGTCCTCGATGGCGCGGCGGATTCGCTCCGCCGCCTGTTGCGCGGACGGCCCGTCGGTGTCGGGCATCGCGATGATGAACTCCTCGCCGCCCCAGCGGCAGCAAAGATCATCGGGGCGCACGCTGTTCTTCAACAGCTGACCCATCGCGCGCAACAGCTCGTCGCCATCGGTGTGACCGTTGGTGTCGTTGTAGGTCTTGAAGTGATCAATATCGAAGATAAACAACCCGACCGGCTTCGCAGCACGTTCGGCCTCGACGATCATCTCGCCGAGCTTGGGCTGGAACGAGCGCTTATTCATCAGGCCGGTGAGCCCGTCGGTGTTGGCTTGATCGGCGAGGCGCGATTTCTGTTCGGCCGTCACCATCGCCAGCGAGCCGAGGTTGGTCACCAGCTGGAACATCAGCTTCTCATTGCGTGGACGGACACCCGGAGAACCGATGCAAAGCACACCGAGCACCTGATCGCCTTCAACCGTCGCGTGCACCAACGGCCCGACGATGTCCGCCTCGAGGATCGGGTGGTTGTCCTCGACGACGATCCCGTCGGTTCGCTTCAGGTTGGCCCAGCCGTCGCGCAGCATGTCGACCTTGTGCTCGGCGGCCCAACCTATCTTGCCCTGGCCGAGCGCCACGCGGCGCAGGTTCTCGGGAAGCTCACCCAGGCCGCGGTAGGCAATCAGTCGCAGTTCCCGATGGCTGCCCTGCGGCGAGGACGCGGTCACGTTCTTGTAAAACAGCACCTGGCCGGGCTGGAAGATCGCCTCGGCGAGCTGCAGGATCAGCTCGGGGACGCGGCGCTGGTTGAGATCGTAGCTGTTGAGCTCGCGGACGACGCTGGGGAGCGAAAGAGCCAGGCTCGCCACGGTGCCTTGCTCGCTGCGCATGCGCGACACGATACGACTCTGCTCGTTGGCGTGGGCAGCGGCCCGGGCCAGCTTGTCGGAGAGCGACTTGTTTTCCTTCTGCAGCTGACGCTTGCCGCTGCTCCCGGCGAGCAAGGCCAGCAGGACGACCAACGCCATCCCGATCATTCCCGCGAGGACGGGGTTGCCTTCGAAGAACTGCCAGGTCGATTCGAGAACCGTCACGGTCTTTTCCCTCGAGCGCGGCCGTGCACGCACCGCCCCCGGCGCTGTCTGATGCAAAGGGCGTTCCGCATCGACATGTTCAAAAAACCACCCGGAAAGCCCATCTTCCGACCAGTCGGACGGCCAAATTTGCGGCGCCCACATGACAACCAGCGTCAGTTCGGGCGGTCGGGGGTAGGGCTCGATAGAATGCCCGGCATGCTGCGGGTGACCGAGATCTTTCATTCGATCCAGGGGGAGTCGACCCACGCCGGCCGGCCCTGCGTCTTCGTTCGCCTGACCGGCTGCAACCTCCGCTGCGTCTGGTGCGACACGGCCTACGCCTTCCACGGCGGCTCCTCGATGACGGTGGAGGAGGTCGTGGAGTGCGTCCGCAGCTACGGCTGCGACTGGGTCGAGATCACCGGTGGGGAGCCTTTGCTCCAGGACGACGTTCACGAGCTGATGCAAGCCTTGATGGATGCGGGCCACACCGTGTTGCTGGAGACCGGCGGCAGTCTTCCGATCGACCGGGTTCCACCCGGGGTCCGCCGAATCGTCGACGTCAAGTGCCCCGGCAGCGGAGAACTGGGGAGCAATCGCTGGGAAAACCTCGAGCAGCTGCGGGAGGGCGACGAGCTGAAGTTCGTCCTGACCGATCGAGGCGACTACGAGTGGGCCGCGGAGCAGGTCCGCGATCGCGAGCTTCACCGTCGTGCGGCGGTGCTGTTCTCCCCGGTCCACGACGTGCTCGACCCGGGTCAGATGGCGCGTTGGGTGTTGGAAGACCGCTTGCCGGTCCGCGTCCAGCTGCAGATGCACAAGACGCTCTGGCCGGGCGTCGAGGAGGGCGTCTGACGTGGTCGCGAGGCCGGCGGTGGTATTGCTTTCCGGCGGGATGGACTCCGCGGTAACCGCCGCCATGGCGCGGGACGACGGTTTTGACGTCCACGCCCTGACGCTCGACTACGGCCAACGACACTCCATCGAGATCCGGCGGGCGACCGAGATTGCCGCGGCGCTCGGCATCGTGCAGCACCGCGTGATGACCATCGATCTGGCGGCTCTGGGCGGCTCCTCATTGACCGACGACTCGATCCCGGTCAGACAGGGTGGCGACGAGCGGGAGATCGGGGAGGGGATCCCGTCGACCTATGTTCCGGCGAGGAACACCGTGTTTTTGGCCCTCGCGATGGCTTGGGCGGAGACGTTGGGGGCCCGTGACCTGTTCATCGGGGTGAACGTGCTGGACTACAGCGGCTACCCGGACTGCCGTCCCGAGTTCATCCGCGCCTTCGAGGCCCTGGCGCGGCTGGCAACCCGCGCGGGCGTCGAGGGGGTGGAGTGGCGGGTTCATGCCCCGTTGATGAAGATGACCAAGGCGCAAATCGCGTCCCGCGCCCACGAACTGGGGATCGACCTCGCGCGGACCCTCTCCTGCTACATTCCGGATGCATCCGGGCAGCCCTGCGGGGAGTGCGACGCATGCCTGCTACGTGCACGCGGATTCGCCGAGGCGGGCCTTCGCGATCCGGCCCTCGGGGCCTCTCCCCGGAATTGATTGCGAATCGGACTTTTTTGCGGTTAGGATTTGCAGGGACGGGACGTCTGCAGGCCTCGAGGGAGATCCATGGAACACAAGGTCGTCGCTCACATGAAAGACGGGACCATCTACAAGGGAATGACGCACGACTTCGACCCGGCAAGTGAGACGTTTCACATGCTTCCCGCGGAAGGCGGGGGGGTGCCCGTGAGGATCGTGTCGGACGAAATGAAAGCCCTTTTCTACGTACGGGATTACATCGGCAATCGCGATTTCGTTGCCCGCAAGCAGTTTGCCGAAGCTCATGCCGCCGACCGCCGAGCGATCGTGAAGTTCAAAGACGGCGAGGAAGTGTGGGGCGTCCTCGGCGAGGGCGCCGACGCGGACAATCAAGGCTTTTTCTTCTTCCCCGTCGACAAAGACGACAACAACATCCGGATTTACGTCATTCGAACCGCGTTGGAGGAACTACGGCTGGTGTCTTGAGTCAAGCGATGAACGGCCGGAGCGCCCATGCGCGGTAAGAAGGCGTGACGGCTGATAAGGAGTGGCAAGCATGAATAAAGCCGAACTGGTGGAACGCGTCGCGCAAAAGACCGGAATGTCGTTACGGGAAACGCGAACCCTGGTCGACGCGGTGTTCGATCCCGACCCGGCGGTAGGGCTGATCGCCGCAGAATTGGTTCAAGGGGGCAAGGTCGCGATCAGCGGCTTCGGGACGTTCGAAGCCCGCGCACGCAAGGCCCGGGTCGGACGCAACCCGCACACCGGTGCCGCCCTCGAAATCCCCGCAACGAAAGCGCCTGCCTTCAAAGCGGGTAAGCCGCTCAAGGAGACGCTGCGGAAGGCCGCGACCGTGGGCTAGTCGCCCGCCTCGGCCTCGTACTTCTTCTGCAACGTCTCCACGACAGCGGGATCGGCGAGCGTCGTCGTGTCGCCGAGCGCGCGTCCCTCGGCGATGTCGCGCAGCAGCCGGCGCATGATCTTGCCCGAGCGTGTCTTGGGCAGGTCGGCGGCGAACAACACGGATTCGGGCCGTGCGATCGCGCCGATCTTCTCTCCGACGTGCGCGCGAATCGCCGCGGCGAGATCGTCGCTCGGCTCGAACCCGTCGCGTAGGCTCGCGAACGCCACGATTCCGGTGCCCTTGATCTCGTGGGGCACGCCGATCACCGCCGACTCGGCGACGGCCTCGTGATCGACGAGCGCCGACTCGACCTCCATCGTGCCGATGCGGTGGCCCGACACGTTGATCACGTCGTCGACGCGTCCGAGGATCCAGAAGTAGCCGTCCTCGTCACGCTTGGCGCCGTCGCCGGGGAAGTACGTGTTGCGATCCCACTTGCTCCAGTACGTGTCGATGAAGCGCTGCTCGTCGCCCCAGATGCCCAGCGTGCGTGCCGGCCAGCCGCCGCGGATCGCCAGGTAGCCTCCGCCGACGGGGACCTCCGTCCCGGCCTCGTCGAGGATCGTGGCGTCGACGCCGGGGAACGCCTTCGTCGCCGAACCCGGCTTGGTCGAGATCAACCCGGGTAGCGGCGTGATCAGGATCTGACCGGTCTCCGTCTGCCACCAGGTGTCGACGATCGGGCAGCGTTCGCCGCCGATATGACGGTGGTACCAGGTCCAGGCCTCGGGGTTGATCGGCTCGCCGACGGTGCCGAGCAGGCGCAGCTTGGACAGGTCGCTGCCGTCGGGCCACTCGTCGCCCCACTTCATGAACGCGCGGATGGCGGTCGGCGCGGTGTAGAAGACCGTCACGCCGAGCCGCTCGCACATCTTCCAGAAACGATCGCGTTGCGGCCAATCGGGCGCGCCCTCGTAAATCACGATGGTCGCCCCGGCAGCCAGCGGGCCGTACACGATGTACGAGTGGCCCGTGATCCAGCCGATGTCCGCGGTGCACCAGAAGACGTCGTCGTCCTTGAGGTCGAAGACCCAGCGGGTGGTCGCGTAGGCACCGGTCAGGTAGCCGCCCGTGGAGTGCACGATGCCCTTCGGCTTGCCCGTCGTGCCCGACGTGTAGAGCGTGAACAACGGATCGTTGGAGTCCATCATCTCGGGCGAGCAGGGGTTCTCCGCCGCTTCCATCAACTCGTGGTACCAGTGGTCGCGGCCGTCCTGCATCGCGCACGCGAACTCGCCGCGCTTGACCACGATGACGTGCTCGATCGTCGGCGTGTCGGCCAGGGCCTCGTCGGAGAACCGTTTGAGCGGGACCTCCTTGCCTCGACGCCAGCCACCGTCCGACGTGATCAGCGCCTTCGCACCGGCATCCTCGATGCGGTCGCGAAGCGACTCCGAGGAGAAGCCGCCGAAGACCACCGAGTGGATCGCGCCGATGCGCGCGCAGGCGAGCATCGCGACGACGGCCTCGGGGACCATCGGCATGTAGATGGCCACACGGTCGCCCTTGCCCAGGCCCAGCGTGCGTAGCGCGCTGCCGAATTTGTTGACCTGTTTGGCCAGTTCCGCGTAGGTCCAGCGGACCTCTTCGCCGGGCTCACCCTCCCAGATCAAGGCCGTCTTATGCGCACGCTCTCCGGCCGCATGCCGGTCGACGCAGTTGACGCAGGCGTTGATCTTGCCGCCGACGAACCAGCGCATGTCCGGTCCCTCACCCTCGACCGGCTTGTCCCAGCGCTCGGCCCACTCGAGCTCGTTCGCGAACCCTTCCCAGAAGGAGACGGGATCTGCCTTAGCGGTCTCGTAAATCGTCGGGTCGGACGCCACCGCGCCTTCTACGAAGCCGGGGGGTGGGTCGAACGTCCGGTTTTCTTCGAGTAGGGAGTCGAGGCCTTCGGCGGGCGTCTTCTTGTCGGGCATGGAAAAAACCTCCATCGGGCGTTGGGGCCTATGCTAGCAAGTCCGAAATGGGCCCGGAGGCCGTTAGACGCCTTGTTCGGGAACCTCGTATCATATCCGTGATCCACGAGGTGCGCTGCATGTTCAAACGCCGATCGGGCGCGGAGTCCGGTTTCACCTACATCGAGATGATGGTCGCGGCGACCGTGCTGGTCATCCTGGCTAGCATCGCTGTGCCGCTGTACACATGGGATCAGAAGCGGCGTAAGGAAACCAAGCTTCGCGTCACGCTGCAGCAGATGCGCGACGCGATCGACCTCTACAAGAAGTACACCGACGAGGGCCGCATCCTACTCGAGGACGTCGACCAGATGGGGTACCCCCCGGATCTGGAGACGCTGATCGAAGGCGTCACGGTCTCGGATCCGCTGTTCAACCAGGGCAGCTCGGGCAATCTCGCGGGCGGCACCCGGGTCGACGATTCGTTCGGCGAGACCACCGAGGGCCAGGTGCTCAAGTTCCTGCTGCGTGAGCCGATCGACCCGATCACGGGCGAGGCCAGCTGGGGCATGCGCTCCTACCAGGACGACTGGGACAGCGACTCCTGGGGCGGCGAGAACGTCTACGACGTCTACAGCCTGTCGGACAAGAAAGCGCTGGACGGGACGTACTACCGGGACTGGTAGTCGGACGACTCGCCGGCGCTTCTAATTGGCTCCAACGGAGTGCACTCGACTGCAAAGGCTACGTGAGTGCGGAGAACCTGCTAGCCAAGGAGTGCCGGGCTTTTGGTGCCGAAGGGGAGACTCGAACTCCCATGGGGTTGCCCCCGCCGCCCCCTCAAGACGGTGTGTCTACCAATTCCACCACTTCGGCACGAGGATTAGTTTCCGTCGGCGGGATCGGGCGTGTCGTCCGTACCCTCCGACGACGAGTCGTCGGTCGCCCCCGGATCGTCGATCGGCGGCAGGGCCGGGAGGCCCGTCTCGTCACCGGTCTCGGCCGGGGCGGTCTGCGTGGCCGGAACCTGCTCGAGAACACTGTCGGAGGAGCCTCTCGATCGTGACGAGACGATCGACAGGGCGATCGACGTGAGCATGAACACGACGGCCGCCGCGGTGGTCATCTTCGACAAAGCTGTTGCGGCGCCGCGGGTACCGAACGCGGTCTGACTGCCGCCGCCACCGAAAGCGCCCGCAAGATCCGCACGCTTTCCGGTCTGCAGCAGCACCACGGCGATGAGGAACAGCGCCACGGCGATGTGCAACAGGGTCAACAGGATGTTCAGCATGAACCACTCCCGGGGCAAAAAAAGCGTGGGAAAAATAGCATGCCCGCCCGGGGCATGCACCTAGCCCCGTTTTTGTGCCCGGACGCGGCGTGGACGGGAGCCTGCCGGGGGCAGGATGTCGACCAGGGCCGCCCGCTCCTCGGCGGACAAAGTCTGCAGGATTCTGGCGTTTCGGCGGATGCGCTCGCGCCTCATGATCGAACGCACCGCCTCGCCGATCTTCCGCCGCGTGAACTCGTCCTCGCGTCGCCAGGCCCTCAGCAGCAACGGAAGCTCGTCGCGTTTACCGATCTTGGCCACCGCAGAGAGCATGTCGAAGTCCGTCGGCCCCCGAGTGCTGTTGAGTGCCTCGCGGAGATCCGAAATGGCGACACGGCTGCCGATCCGCGCGAGCTCGACGTGCGCCTTGGCGCGGACCCGAAGACACGGGTCGAACCGGTTCTCGCTGCACGGGTATTCGGCAAGGCGGTCGATCAAGTCCTTCAAGCGGTAAATCAGAGACTTTTCGCCGAGCGCGCCAATCACTTCGACCAGCGTCTGCAGCGGGAGCGGTTCGACCACGCGCTCCAGCGCCTGACCGAGCGCGCGTCCGCGGCGTGGCCCCAAGGACTTGAGGACGATCCCGGCACGGGTACAGTATTCGGGGCGTTCGGCGTGTACGCGCATCGTGTCCACCAGCGGATCGATGACCTCGGCGCCGCAGGCGCTCAACCGCTGAACCGACTCGTTCCACACCGCGTAGTCGTCTTCGCCGAGGCGTTCGAGCCACGCTTGCATCTCTGCGGGCGACGTGACCGCGCTCGGCGGCGGGCTCGCGGCGAAATTGAGCGCGTGCTGCCGCACGACGGCCGATTCATCCGCGCACAACCGGCGCACGATGCTGCGGCGCTGGTTCAACCGGAGCGTGCGCAACAACGAGAACGCGGCAACGCGAACGTCGCAGTGCTCTTCCGAGTCCAAAAGTACATCCAGGACGCGCCGGATCGCGCCGTCCTGCCCGCCCGTGTACTGCTCGACCAGCCCGTGCACCGCCGCGATGCGCACGTCGCGCCGCTTCTCGTTTTTCAGCGTCCTTTCGAGTGCGGCCACTGAATCGGGAGAAGGAAAACGTGCCAGGCACCGCGCCGCGATCAGGCGCATGCGCGCGTTTCGGTCGAGCAACATCGCGATCAGGGGCTCGCGGCCACGCGGATCTCCGATCGCGGCCAACAAGGGCATGACGCGCGCTCTTACGCGGTTATTCGTGCCTTCGAGCGCCTCGATCATTGCCTCGACGCCACGTGCGCCGATGATCGAGAGGCGGGCTCGCGCGGAGTCGGCACGTCCCCGTGACCGACTCCCCAAACACGAGACCAACTCGGCAATCTCGTTTGCCCTGGAACGCGCCATCATTTATAAATTGAAACGACCGTGCCGCTTCGAAACGTCGCCGCGCTCTGAGGAAAAACGCCGGATGAAGGCTCTGCCCGAAGACCGATCGATTATCGAACGCACCGTTGCCGAAGTCAACGGTTTGGCTGCGACGTGCACGAATTTTTTTTTCAACAAGCACTTGCCAACGGCAGTGTCGTTGTGTTTGTGTTTCGCGCTCGTCTTCGTCGTCGCGTGCGCGAACGACGAAACTAAAGCGCAACGTTTGGCAGACGAGGCTGTCGCTGCCGTCGAGACACAACGGTTCGAGGAAGCGATCGCGTTGTACACCGAGATCGTCGACCGCTTCCCTTCGACCCAGGCCGCGACCAACGCGGAGGAACGGATCACGTTTCTTCGTGGGCTCTCGCATTCGGTCGACAGTTTCCCCTCGCGCTCCGCACGTGACCTGATGGTGAAGACGGCGCGCGCGGTTCAGAGCTACCGCTGGCGCAAGGGCCGCTACCCCGACAGTCTGGACGATCTGATGCCGAGGATGCTGGCCGAAGCCCCGATCGATCCGTGGGGCCGGCCGTTGCACTACGAGCGGCTCAAGAACGGCTACCGTCTGTCCTGCTTCGGTGGCGACGGTCGTCGTGGCGGCGAGGGAATCGGCACCGATTTCATCGTGGTCAACGGCAATTTCGTTTCCGATCCGTTCAACGAGGGACCCTTCTGATGTTTCGTGTCGTGCTCGTGGGTGCATTGCTCGCGGTCGTCCCGACCACGGCATCCGAAGCCCCCGAATGGGCGGTGGCCGTGTTCCCGTCAGGAACGGAGTTCACGCTGGAGATCGCGGCGACTCCCCAAGAGCGCATGGTCGGCTACATGTTCCGCGAGGAGGTCGGCAAGAACGAGGGCATGCTGTTCCTGTTCGAGGCGACCGAACGCCATGGCATCTGGATGAAAAACTGCCGCGTTCCGCTGGACATCATCTGGCTGGACGAGCAGTTCCGCGTGCTCGAGATCGTCGCCGACGCGCAACCCTGTCCCGCCGACGGCGCCTGCCCGAGCATGGAGCCGATGGTTGCAGCGCGCTACGTCCTGGAGATCGCCGGCGGGCGTGCGGCCGAGGAGAAGCTGGCACGCGGCGACGTCTTGATCATCCACTCGGATCCCGCGCTGTGATCCGGTTCATCGTGGCCGGTCTGCTCGGCGCGGCGATGATCGCCCCGCAGGACGATCCTCCTGCCCCGGAGCCGGCCCGACCCAACGACGGACCCGACACCCAGCTGTCGCGTTCGGTGCGTCGTATCTCGGAGCGACTCGCGCAGGTGCGCGGCGAGGCGTTCGATCGCGACCCGGTCGCGATCCGCAGCCCCGAAGCGATGGCCACGGTCGTGGCCGAAGCACGGGCCTACCGCGCCGTCGGACCGCAGCGGCTCGAAGCCAGGGGTCGCGCCTGGAACGACATCGGCTTCGGCGGGCCCGCGTCGCCGCAACTGCTGTGGCTGGCGCTCGCGCAGGATCTGCCGGGGATCGATCTCGACGTCGACGGAAAACGCGTTCTTGTGTCTCCTCGACTGCTCACCGACGAGGACTACGGCGTCGAGACCGACGAAGCGATCTACGTCCCCGACGGACAGGGAGGCGTTCACGAGTTCCGTCCCGATAGGGATGCTGCGCAGGATCGATCGGACGATCCGGCCGACCCGCCGCCCGGTGACTTTCTTCTGACGACGGGCGTCCGTCCGGACGAGCCTCTGCTGGCGCACTACCTGATTCACCTGCGCCAGTTGGAACGTCGCGGTCACGATTCGGTTCGCCCGACGACGGACGAGCTGCTCGCGGCCAGCGCGTGGGCCGAGGGCGAGGCGAATCTGGTTTCGCTGTACTTCCTGTTTCAGGGCGTGGGTCTGGCGCGAACGGTATTGACCGGTCCGGTGGGTCCCGGGGACTTTCTCGAGGGTCGGTTGATCCCCGAGGCGGTGCAGCGGGCCACCCCGCTCGACGCCATGCTGCTCAGCTTCGTCTACGAGCGGGGGTACGACTTCGCGATCGAGCGCTGGCGTGCCGCCGGCTGGGACGTCTTCCACCGGCCCCCGCCGCGAACCACGCACGAGCTGTTGTCGCCCGATGCACCCGCGGCCCGGCTGGACTGGCCCGAAGCGGAGTCTCCGGGTGAGGGCTTCACGCTCACGGACACCGATCGCCTGGGGCAATACGGCGTGGAATCGCTGGTTTCCGTTTGGACCGGTCGGTCCGGGGCCGCCCGCGGGTGGGCCGGTGATCGGCTAACGCGCTGGGAACGCTCCCCGGATGACGGCGTCACCGTCTGGGAGACCCGCTGGGCTTCGGCGGCCGATGCCGCACGTTTTGCAGCCGATTTCGCCCGCGTGGTGCAAAGGCGTGATCCGTCGACGAAGACGGAGACATCCGCCGAGATGTCGAGACGATCGCTGCGCTCCCGTTTCCGTCTCTTCGCGGTCACGGTCGAGGAGCGCGGGGTCCGGATCGTCGTCGAACCCGCAGGCTGACGGCGGGCTCCGAGCGGCGGTGTCGGTCGGGGCGCGGGTGCTGCTAGAATCCGCCCTCCGGCGATGCCCAAACGGCGAGAGGACCCGATCCGATGAATCCGTTCGGCGAGCACCTGCTCAACGTCATCACCTACCTCCCGATGGCGGGCGCGTTGATCATCCTCATCGCGATGCGCGAGTCGAGCAAGCAGACGATCGCGCGCTTTGCTGCAGCCGTTGCAGGCCTCGATTTTGTGCTCGCGCTCCCGCTGTGGATCGGCTGGGAGAGCGCCGCGAAGGACGCGTTCGGCTTCCGTTTCGTTCAGGAGGTGAACTGGATCGACTCGATCGGTGTCAAGTACATCGTCGGCGTCGACGGGATCTCCATGTTGATGGTCCTGCTGACGACGCTCCTCGGTCTGATCGCGGTCGTCGCCTCCTTCAGTGGAATCACCAAGCGGGTCAAGCAGTACTACGCCTTCATGCTGCTGCTGCAGACCGGCATGCTCGGCGTGTTCGTCGCCCTCGACTTCTTCCTGTTCTACATCTTCTGGGAAGTGATGCTGGTGCCGATGTACTTCATCATCGGCGTCTGGGGCGGCGAGCGCCGGATCTACGCGGCGGTCAAGTTCTTCATCTACACGCTCGCGGGCTCGGTGCTGATGCTGCTGGGCATCCTGGCGCTGTACTTCCACCACGGCAGCATGACCGGCGACCACACGTTCGACGTCCGCGTGCTGCAGGCGATGGGGCAGTGGCCGGGGTGGGGTCACCTGCAGTCCTGGATCTGGCTGTCGTTCTTCGTCGGCTTCGCGATCAAGGTTCCGATGTTCCCGTTCCA
>JABAOE010000034.1_pt3 | contig 33505 bp, 31 predicted proteins | sample 7062141 | NCBI WGS metagenome assembly JABAOE01 (sample SAMN14538627, study PRJNA623070) | marine sediment metagenome | biome: marine biome [ENVO:00000428]; feature: marine pelagic biome [ENVO:01000023]; material: deep marine sediment [ENVO:00002113] | place: India: Gulf of Khambhat ...
GACCCCCGTAAGCATCCGACTCAGGGCGGCCGGAAGCTCACTCGCTGCCGTCTGCTTTCTGAGCGCCTTTCTCCATCTCGAGATGACGGCAGTTCCGACAGTATCGAGTGGGATGATCGCACGTGGCATGGCCGGAGGCCTTATCGGTCACCTGATCGGGGATGGACTGAGGACGGTGTTTGCCGGTACTGGTGCGCACATTGTAATCATTGCAGGATTCCTCGTCTCATTCTTGCTTACAACTCCGTTGTCATTAGCCGAAGTGGTTCGTCGAGTGCCGGAGCGATGGGCGACGTTTCTCAACTGGGTAGTGGCGATGGTTCCGAGGCGACCGGGGGGACCCACTACAGAAGCGACCAACCGAATGCAGAAACCCAAGGTTGCGAAGTCAAGCAGAACCCAAGCGGCAGAACAATCAAATTCTGAGCTCGCACCTCAGGTTGAGCCAGTGATTGCGCCGATGCCCGTCGTAAATCAATTGGGTGCTAGTTCAGCACCAGCAATGGTAGAGGATGAGGAGGTGGAATCGGTGGCTGTAGCTGCTACCGCCGATTCCGGTGAGTATCGCTTGCCGGATCCCGATCTCTTGCTGAGCGATCCGTCCGGCCCGCTGAGCCGCATGTCCGATGAGGAATTAACGGCACAGTCTGAGGTTTTGTCCAAGGCCCTGCTGAGTTTCGGCATTGAGGGCAAGGTGACTGAGGTGAGGCCCGGCCCTGTGGTCACAATGTATGAGTTTGAGCCGGCGCCCGGCACCAAGGTCGCCCGCATCGTGAGTCTTGCTGACGATCTTGCGCTGGCGCTGAAGGCGGTGAGTCTACGTATTGTCGCGCCGCTGCCGGGTAAGTCGGTAGTTGGAATCGAGGTGCCAAACCAATCAAGAGAAACCGTGTCCATAAAGGACGTGCTGAAAAGCGATGCGTTCAACAGGGCTCGGTCGAAGCTTACGCTAGCACTAGGCAAGGATATTTTCGGCTCGCCCGCGACGGCGGATCTCAAAACGATGCCGCATCTTTTGGTCGCGGGCGCGACGGGTGCAGGCAAAAGTGTTAGCCTAAATACCATGCTGCTGAGCATTCTCTTTTCCGCCAAACCTACCGAGGTCAAACTGCTGCTCATCGATCCGAAAATGCTGGAGTTCCAGTCCTATGAGGGAATTCCCCATCTCTTACGCCCCGTAATCACTGATCCTAAGTCGGCTGCGAGGGGGTTGGGATGGGTAGTAGCTGAAATGGAGCGACGGTACAAACTACTAGCGGAGGCTGGCGTGCGCAATATCGATGCGTACAATCGAAAACTAGCTGGCCTGCATGAGGCAATCTCCGAGCGTGGCCCGTCGGAGACTGAGCAGCCTGAACTCCCGATGCAATTTCTTTCCGAGGAGGATCGACTCTCAGCCGGTGAAACCACGATAGCCGAGGGCGAAGTAGGCTGTATGCAGCCCAAGGCGACACCCCCCGAACCATTGTCGTTTATTGTGGTGATGATCGATGAATTGGCAGATTTGATGATGATTGCTCCCAAGGATGTCGAAGACAAGATTGCTCGACTCGCACAGATGGCACGGGCATCGGGCATTCATCTCGTCCTTGCTACACAGCGGCCTTCCGTGGATGTGCTTACCGGGTTAATCAAGGCCAATTTCCCTGCGCGCATCGCCTTTCAGGTTTCTTCCAAGACAGACTCGAGGACTATTCTGGATGCCAACGGGGCCGAGGCACTGCTTGGTCGAGGTGATATGCTGTACCTGGCCTCTGGTACTGGTCGTCTGATCCGCTTGCATGGCTCCTTCGTGTCGGACGACGATGTGCGGTCGGTCGTCGAGTTTGTAAAGAAGCAGGCGTTTCCGGCGTACAATCAGGAGCTACAATCAATCAATTCAGAAGAGGTGACAGAGGAGGAGGCGAAAGACGAGGTCTACGAACAGGCCAAAGATCTGGTTTTGTCCACAGGTCAAGCCTCGGCCTCGCTAATCCAGCGACGGCTGCGAGTCGGTTATCCGCGTGCGGCCAGGATGATCGAGCAGATGGAGACGGATGGTATTGTTGGCGCGGCAGGGAGAGATGGCCGGCGGGAAGTGCTGGGGCGGCGTGGTCCCGTGGGGGCGGCTGAAGCATGAGCCGCTGGTGGGTTGGAATTGTGCTGACCGTCTGGCTTGTCGCGCCGGCATGGGGCACCGAAGCAGCGACGGATGGCAAAGCACTCCAAGAGGTGCGTGACGTGGTCAAGCGTCTTCAGGCCCGCTACGAAAGAACCAAGGACCTCCGAGCGGACTTCACACAAAAGACGAGGATAGAGGGATTCGAAACACCGGTGAGCTCGTCTGGCAGGGTGTACATCAAGAAGCCGGGACGCCTTCGGTGGGATTATCTCGATCCGGCGAACGAAGAAATTTACGTGAACGGCGACGATGTGAAAGTGTATGTGCCGGAGCATAAGCAGGTGCTTGTGGGAAAATTGACCCAGATGGCTGCCTCAAGGGCCCCGCTTGAACTCTTGAGGGGCGCTGCCAAACTGGAAGAGTCGTTCCTCATTGAACCAGCCACAGGTAAAGAGCGTGGGATCGGCGGCATTCGTCTAATTAGCCTGACTCCCAAGAACAGGGATCGAGAGTCGACACAGAGTGTCCAACGTATCGTTGTGGAGGTGTTCCCCAAAAGCTATTTCATACGCACAGTATCTCTGCACGAAATCAGTGGCAATGTGGCGACATTCGAGTTTTCCAGCCTGAAGCCTAACCTTGGGCTGGACAACGCAATATTCGATTTCAAGACTCCCCCCGACGTCGAAGTCGTCAGAGCCCCTATTCTAAACTGACCATCATCGGGTGATCGCCATGCGTCAAGAGTCAACCGTCATGCGGTGAAAAAAAGAAAGAACTCCTCACGAGTCACCTTTGATGAAGCTGAAGAAATGAGTGGAGAAATGATGGTGCAAACGAGCCCCGTGACCGAGGCAATCGACCAGGCAATTACAGCATTGGAGGTTGATCGTCTGCACCAGGAGTATTGGGAGCAGAATGAGTTTCTCGTCATCAAGCAATTTCTGCCGCGAGCCTTTGTGACAGAGACTTTGGCGCCTCAAGCGCAGAGTGTTAAAGCAGAGCTCAATCGGAATTACATTCCCGGTCACAAAAAAGGTGGAAGCGTTAGTTATTACACAGTACAGGAAAAGGGGCTAGCCTTTCTCGATCTCTACAGGTCTGCATCCTTCCATGCGTTCTTAAATCGACTCGTCGACGCGAAGTTGATGCTCTGTCCGGACAATGACCCTCATGCTTGCGCGCTTTACTACTACACAGAGCCAGGCGATCACATCGGTTTCCACTATGATACGTCTTACTACAAAGGCGCTCGTTATACGATACTGATGGGTCTTGTAGATGAATCAACTCACTGCAAACTGGTGTGCGAGCTCTTCAAGGATCATCCGACAAAACAGTCGCGCCATCTTGAGCTAGTGACCGAACCGGGTGACATGGTGATTTTTAACGGCGACAAGCTCTGGCATGCCGTGACACCTCTTGGAGATAACGAAGAGCGAATTGCGCTGACGATGGAATACGTAACTAACCCAGAGATGGGCACCCTCAAGCGCCTCTATTCAAACCTCAAAGATTCTATTGGGTATTTTGGGCTCAAGACGGTCTTCAGACGGGCTCTCTCCGGTTCAAAGCCATCCGGTTAGCCCGCCTCGTCGAGTTGTTTACAAGAGTCTACCAGCAACTTCTCTCCTTGCTCTTGACAACACTGTTAGGTGGTAATTCACATGAGGGTAAGCCGAGGAACATGGTGCGGGATAGTGGACTCATATTTGACGGATGATGAGTCTCGGACTTCGAGGCCCTCACTTCCTTCGAGTCAGTGACGAGGCGAATCGGACCTGGAAGTTACCGGAGAATAATGCCGTCAATCTCCAGCTACGGTTTCAGGTCCAGACTGAACGAGAGAGAAGTAGGTCCTACTGGTGCAGATGTTTCATCGCGGCAGCGCAGAGGACGATGAAAAAGCCCATCCAGAGCGCCGCACGTTGGTAGGGGATTGCCTCATAGGACTCTCCTTCCTCGGCCTCTTCGTCTGGCTTGAAAATGACGGTGTAGAGAAAAAGAGTTAAGAGGCAAAGGACAAGGAAAAGCTTGATGAAGAAGACTGTCAGGTACTTTGCGTGATGCTGGACGCCGGCACCCGTTTGCGAGGTCAAAACCTGGTTAACATAATGGAGATTAATGCCGCCGGTAAAGAGGAGAACCACCAAAAGAATGCCGGCGACTCGTTTGTAGTGCTGGTAGAAAACATCTGTGATGGGTTTGATCTGATCTCTCGACACGGCCTTTTGAAGACCGGGGGTGACTGCCATGACGAGAAAGGCCAAGCCACCGATCCAAATCACAGCCGAGAGGAGATGAAACCAATGGTTGATGATGGGGATCAGCTGGTTAAAATCGAGGACAATACTGTCGAGAGTATCCATTTACGTTAGTCCTGAGTCTTTCGTGCTCAATGCGGGCTGGAGGACAGGAGTTTCATTGCTCTCCAAGGACTCAGCACTCAACGCAGAGCATTAGAATTTGAAGACTGGCGCGTCGTTTCCGAACCGCTTCTTCCGCAGTTCTTCCATCAGCTCAACAGTGATGAGGGGGACATGGTTCTCGCGGGCGTGCTTCTCGACGCCCTTCTTTACCATCGCGCGAAGGAAGTAGGGGATACGGCTTAAGCGTAGAGCGGACGCTTCGTCCCAGGGGATCTCCACTTCATCCGGCGTGTTGAACGCCACCTTGACTTTTTCACCACCCTTTGGAGTGTAGAGGCACCACTGGTCTTCATCTAGCCAGTCACCGTGGTCGGCGTATGGCCTGGCCCGGCAACCTCCACAGATGTCGCTGTATTCGCAATCACCGCATTTGCCTTTGAGGTGGGGATAACGGAAGGAGTTGAAGATATCAGAATGTTCCCAGAGATCGACGAAATTGTGCTGCCGAATATTTCCAGCGGACAGCGGCATATAAGGACACGGTGTTAAGTCGCCATTCGGCGTCACACGGGCGTAATTCGTCCCTGCAAGACAACCTCCCCCCATGTAGCCAGTCGCTTTGGTGATTGGCGAATTCGGATCCTTCTCGTAGGCCAGTCGCTTGAAGTGTGGTGCGCATCGGGCACGAACTAGCATGCCTTTGTAGTTGTCTTGGCAGTTGACGAGATAGGTGAGCACTTCTTCATATTGAGCTGGCGTGATATCGGTGAGTTCCTCGCCGCGTCCTGTGCAGACCATGAAAAAGACGTTCAGTACACGAGCCCCCAGTCGATGAGCCCAGTCGATGACATCTGGCAGTTCATTGTAGTTCATCGGCTGCGCGCTGAAATGGATCTGAAACTGAAGGCCATTGCGCTTGCACGCTTCAATGCCAGCGACAGCAGACTCCCATGCACCTGGGACACCGCGGAAGGCATTATGCTTGGCTGCGTCCAATGAATCGATGCTGATACCGACACCCATCACGCCGATCTCAACAAGGGTCTTGGCCATTTGGTCACTGATCAACATGCCGTTGGTGCCGAAAACAACCATGAAGCCAAGTTTGACAGCGTGGCGGGCGATATCAAGGATATCTGGGCGCACCAGCGGCTCACCTCCGGTGATAACGAGTAGACAGCCTTTGTTAACTTCGGCGATCTGATCGATGAGTCGAAAACATTCGTCTCTCGTAAGCTCGTCTGAACCCCCGCCTGCTTTTGTCGTCGCGTCGAGGTAGCAGTGATCGCACTTGAGATTACAGCGTTTGGTTAGGTTCAAGGCAACAAGGTAAGGCTTGAAGTCGTCAACCGTGCGGCCGTCCTGAACATGAAATGCCTGCTGAGGCCTGAGGGCTGAGTGATGCAGAGGCTGGGGAAGCGAGGGGGAGTTGAGGATCGGGAGGGATTTTCCCATGTCAGTCTAACCCATGAATTGGGAGTTTTTGTGTAGCAGCCGACAACAGAGACTTTTGATTTTAGAAGTCCAAGTTCAAAACTCGATGATGCTCATGTTCTGGATTTGCCGGTGAGGTCAGCGATCATGTCCTTGAGATTGCCGGTCTTCATAGCCTCCGCCATGTAGCCCTTAGCTTGTTCGATGCCTTCATTCGCGACCTCAACTGTGATGATGGTTGCCCCAATCTTCTCGGCATGTTTGATGATCAGTGCCTTCGTGCAATCCCGCATGAAGCCTTCAGGCGCACGCTCCAATCTGACCTGTGCCTCCGTTGTCCAGGTATACGGTGAACTCGGTTCGCCATGACCGTTTGAGCCGTTCCCATTCGCGACGGAAAGGGCGGCTTCCGCTGCAGCCGATGTGCCAGTTCCCTTGTTGGCGAAAATCGGTATGTAGTCTTCTGCCGTTGCTTCCTTGATCATCGGTGCCGCATATTCGAGCGTGATTGTAGTCATGCCCAGCTTTCGCGCGCTCTTTTCAATTCTGGCCTTCGCGCGCCTCCGTTGGAAGCCAGCCGGGACGGCGCGGATCGCTTCTTTGGCATCTTTGGTCCATTGCATCGGGACGTCGTCGTAGGCGATATCCGTTTCCAGTTCGCCTTCCGCCTTCGCGGCTGCCTCGAAGATCTTCTTGTCGACTTGTTTAAATTTTGCCCCTTCAGCACCGCACACCGGACATTTTACAGGGGTCTCACCCTTCCCGATGTAGCCGCAACCGTCGCACACGTAATAATTCTGATCCATGCGGTTCAGGTAAGTTTGTGTGGTGCTCGCGGACTGGTACTTATCCTCGACGATTTGGGTCATGACCCCGCTCAAGGTCGAGCCCATGAGGTCTTTCGCCACCGCATCGTCTGCCTGCATCTTGTCGCGGTCGATTCCGGCTGCATCCAGATTTCCACCCAAGGCACGCATTGCCTCCATAGCACCTTTGGGCAGAATATGGCCCACTGCCGCATCCACGACTGTATTGCTGATGATCGTGTGGCCTTTTTCAATGGCGTACCGATGAATTGCAGTTTTCGCAACCCCGCGCGCGAAGACAGGGATCTTTTCCATACGGCGCAGAGCTTCCTCTGTCCAAGCGATTGTGTATTCGGCCTGGGTGTCGATAGGGGGCACGTACTTGCGATTGGAAACCAGTACGTTGCAGGGTGCACTCCGAAGGAGATTTTCCGTATTGCTTCCGATGTCCATGTCCTCGTCGCTGTGGACCCCGATGCGCCCGACGATCAACAGTGCCGGAATATCTTTGCGTACATATTGGATGATCTTTTCGAAGGCCTTGCCATCGAGGAGTGTTGTCCTAACATCAGTCTGTTCAGCCTGGGCGATTTCGCGGGAGATGTCGAGATGTGACTGGTAAATCTTAGCGAGACCGCTGTCGATGATCTCTTCGTGCAGCTTTTCTTGCTCTTTGAAGCGGAATACCTTGCCGGCTTCTTCGTTCAGCACCCCAGAAATGCTGTGAAACGCAGCATAATGGAAGTAGGGATCAAAGGCGGAGATCGCTTCGACCGGCATGTTGAAGGCCTTGCCCAATTCGAGGCCGGTCATGAGCCCACCGAAGGAATAAGGGCTGCCGTCTACAGCAACCACGATCTTACCGGCTGTCATCGGCTGAATATTCTTGATGATCAGCATGTCTGAGTTGCGGACCCTGCGGACTACCCGTTCGGTATTACTGCCGATCACACTGTCTTTCACAGCGCCAATGCCGAGGGCTCCCATAATGACCAGGTCATATCCATTCGAATTGATGTCGTCGGCGAGGACCTTCCAATTCCGCCCCTCGAGCGAGCGGCGCTCGATCGGTAGATTGGCCTCGTTGCATTGCTTGTCCACGTAGTCGAGGTAGGAGTCCGTGATGATCTGAAGACCGCGGGTGATCAGAGAATCGTGGATTTGGCGCTGACGGTCGAGTTCCTTCTCATCGTGGTATTCCTCTGGCAAGCCTGCTTCCATCTGCTTGAAACGTTTGTCGTGCATCTTGGCCGCGTAGACGTGGCTGCCAACGATCTTCGAACCGAACGTTTTGGCCATGTGGACCCCGACATCCACCGCTGTATTGGAATGGTCGGAGTTATCGACCGGGATATAGATCGTCTTGTACATTGGGGCGCCTCCTTGGGGCGCGGTCAGGGACTGGGAAAACGGTTATAATTGCGTGAAAATCCAAAAGGTTGCAGTGCCCTAGTTTAAAAGAAGAGAAATGATAGCACCCTCTGAAAGTGGAATGCAAGGAGGGGGAGAGGATGTCTGTCGTGATCGTCAATCGTCATTGGTGAGAACAGGAAAGCAGCCACTCTCAGTGACCATTCACTGATGACAGAACGTCAACCAGTGGATGTCGCATGGGGTTCTGCCGATGAAGATGAAGTAGAAGATTGGGTAGACCGGCGGGTGCGAAGAATGTCTTCGAGAGAGAGCAAGGCATCGCGACCGGAGTTGCCTTCAATCCCACGGCTTAGAGACTTGTCCGCGTAAGAGACGGGATTTCCAGTAGACTGTGAGAGGGACCCTGTCCATGTGCGAGGGTCCCGACTTCTTTCTTTCCGTTCCCAAGCTTGCAGGCAGGCCTTGGCGATAACTCTGTTGAGTGGTGCGGGGTTGTACAGCAGTTTTCGAATGCTGGTTGGGGTCAGCATGAGGGGGTTGTAGCCCGCAGATAGGTATCCTTCTTCCAACAATCGCTGTTCGAGATCCGTGTTCGGCTGGATGCCTAAAAAAAACATCAAAGGGAAAACACGCTCCTCTCCTAGAATCGAGGCGACTTTCTTATAGGACTCCACACTCTGGAGAAGGCTTTCTTCTGTCTCTTTTGGACTATTGAGCGAGTAGTTCAAAATGATCTTTCCTTTGAAGCCCGCCTCTGCCAGGTAACGACAGCCATCATAGAGCCGTTCAAGTTTGAACCCCATATGGAGATTGTTGAGGACTTCCTGCGAACCAGAGGTAATGGCCACCTCAAGGTCGCCGACGCCTGATCTCACCATTAACCTGGACAATTGCGGCGTGATCAAGGAGGTTCTAAGATAGCCGGACCACTCGATTTCAAGCTGGTCGGCGAGAATCCGTTCGAGGATCTCCGTGCACTGTGGATAGGCTTCTTTACCAGTGATAAATTGGGCATCGGTAAACCAGAATCGGCGTGCGCCCCATTGGTGGTAATGCTGCGAAATGTCTTTAACTACCATTGCGGGTGGCCGATAACGCACACGTTTACCTTCGATATAGGGATACAGACAGAAGGCGCAGTCATAAGGGCAGCCGCGCTTTGACTGGACGCCGATGGATTCGCCGGCATACTCCTGATACTGCGGGAAGATGGAAGTGAGATAGGGCAGGTCTACCGTCAAGGCATCCAGGAGAGCTGGAGAACTCTGTTGTCNNGAGAACTCTGTTGTCCTTTGCGAATGCGTTTTCCTTCTTTAAGGATGTAGCGCTCATCCTCGAGAGAGCGGCCTTCAAGAACTTTCAAAATGGCATCCTCGCCCTCACCGAGAATCCCGATGGTCCCCTCAGGAAGCTTGTCAATCAGCTGATCCGCAAAGGCGGTGAAGGCGCCGCCACCGATCATGATCTGGGCTTTGGGGAACTCTTTGTGAATCAGCCAGGGGTAGGATAAGAGTGTGCGGATGTGGCTGTAATAATGGTAGAGCTGCTTCACTCCTTCGACTGATGCGACGATACGCTTCAACGGGTTGCTAGCGAAATAGAAATTAAAGGCATGCTCTAGCGAGGAATCGCCTTCATGCGGCGAAAAGATTTGAATATCACGCCAGGAAAAGCAGACAAGGTCAGGCTTGAAGTCTGCGGTGGCATGCCGGACCGCCTGGTTCCTCTGGGAAACCGGAAACAGAGACAAGTCAAGAATACGCTGTCGCACCTCGGGCTTTCGCCGATGAATGAAGTCGGCTAAGTAGGTAATCCCGATGGGATACACCTTCTTGCAGGGAAGAAAAATGTACAGAATAGATTGCATGGGTATGAATTATAGGTATTTAGCTTGGAGCCGTAAGCCTCTAAAGGCACAACTAAAAACAATCATTTCACTGCTACATGGACTGCTACAATCCCGCCGGTCAGGTTTCGGTACTCGACATGCCGGAAACCAGTTTCGCGTAGGAAATGGCAGAGCCGTTCTTGATTTGGGAAATTGCGGATCGACGCCGGCAAATATTGATAGACGCCGGTCTTATCGCGGGCAACTTTTGTTCCGATCCAGGGAAGTAGCCGGAAGGAGTACCAGTCATACAGGGCGAGAAGCCATTCTTTCGCCGGATGTGAGAATTCCAAACACACGAAATGCCCACCTGGTTTGAGGACGCGGCGAATTTCGCTTAATGCTTGGACCAGGTTTCCGACATTTCTCATGCAGAAGCCGGTCGTCACTGCATCGAAGGTGTTGTCGGCAAATCCGAGGTGTTCGGCGTTGGCCTGCATGCAGGTAATCTTGCTCGCCCGTCCCTTCCGGTCGACCTTTTTCAGCCCCTCGGCCAGCATTGCGTGATTGAGATCGGAGGCAATGACCCGACCTTGTACGCCCATCCGGGGCTCGACCAACAGCGCGAGATCGGCGGTCCCTGCTCCTACGTCGAGCGCTTTACCTTGCTTAACGGTCGGCACCAGTGCTGCCGTGATTTTCTTCCAGCGATAGTGAAGACCAAAACTCAGCAGCGTGTTGTTGAGATCGTAGACGCTGGCTATGGCTGTGAACATCTGCTGCACGGCCTGTTCGCGTGCTTGTCCTGACCAAGTGGAAATAGTACGAGCCTCTGCTTCTGACGGTCGCTGCTCCTGTGACACGGCTTCCTCCACAAACAACATGGCAGTCCTGGTAGCACCCGGTTTCAGGCTTTGTCAAGGCAAGGGGACTGGATGGTATAATCCTCATCGCACAAGAAGAACTGTCCGCTGAGGTCCATATGTAAGGCTCTCGGACTGACTGGAGAACGCTGGCAGCAGGGCGGTAACGACTATGGGTAATTCTATTATCATCAAAGGTGCGCGTGAGCACAACCTTAAGAACATCGACGTCGAGATCCCGCGCGATAAATTGGTCGTCATTACCGGTTTGAGCGGGTCTGGCAAGTCGTCGCTGGCTTTCGATACGATTTACGCAGAAGGCCAGCGTCGCTATGTCGAGTCGCTGTCTGCCTATGCTCGGCAATTTCTCGAGCAGATGGAGAAGCCCGACGTCGATTCCATCGAAGGCCTGTCTCCTGCGATTTCCATCGAACAGAAAAGCACTACGCATAACCCCCGATCCACTGTCGGCACCGTGACGGAGATCTACGATTATCTGCGGCTGTTGTTTGCACGAGTTGGACGTCCATATTGTTTTCTATGTGGCGAGGAGATCACTGCGCAGACTGTGCAGCAGATTGTTGACGCGATCGTGTCGTTGCCGGAGGGCATGAAGTTCCAAGTCCTAGCCCCTATTGTTCGGGGGCGCAAGGGTGAATACAGGAAAGAGTTACTGGACATGCGCCGTGCCGGCTATGTCCGTGCCCGCATCGATGGCAAGATCGTCGATCTTGGTGAGGACATCGCGCCTGATAAACAGAAAAAACACACTATCGAAATCATCGTCGATCGATTGGTCATGAAATCAGGCGATGCGCTCAAACGTCGGTTGGCGGATTCGGTCGAAACCGCGCTCAAGTTAGCTGGTGGGCTCGTGGGGATTCTGGACGTGGATGGCAATGCTAAGCTCTATAGCGAAAAGCTGGCCTGCATCAATTGTGGTGTGAGTTATCCAGAAATTACTCCTCGGATCTTTTCCTTCAACAGTCCACAGGGAGCTTGCCCAACCTGTGACGGGATCGGCTACCGTGTGGATTCCGATGATTTTGATGATACAGATGCCACTCTGTTGGAGCCTTGCAAAGCCTGTCATGGGGCAAGGCTTAGACCAGAAAGTTTATCCATCAAACTGGCGAAGCATTCGATTTTTGACGTGACGAGGCTCTCTGTGCGCGCTGCCGCTGATTTGTTCATCACGCTGAAATTCAATGACCGAGATCTCGTCATCGCACATAGGATTTTAAAAGAGATTCGTGAGCGACTGGGATTTTTGGTGAACGTCGGTCTCGATTACCTAACTCTAGATCGGGCAGCAGCCACGCTATCAGGCGGTGAGGGGCAGCGTATCCGACTGGCTACGCAGATCGGGTCTGGACTAGTTGGTGTGCTCTACATTTTGGATGAACCCTCGATCGGGCTCCATCAACGGGACAATCGACGCCTCCTCCAAACGCTGTTTCGGTTGCGCAATCTAGGTAACACGGTGGTTGTCGTTGAACACGATGCAGAAACAATGATGGTGGCAGATCACATTCTTGATATGGGTCCTGGAGCTGGCTCACAAGGCGGGCATGTTGTCACGCAGGGGTCGCTGCAGCACATAATGGATGATGAGAATTCGTTGACCGGTCAATACTTACGTGGTGTCCAGACGGTCCTCGTGCCTCTACGACAGAGAAAGCCCAAAGGAACATTGTCAATCGTCGGAGCCCAAAAGCATAATCTGAAGGATGTGACGGCGAAAATCCCATTGGGGCTCTTCACCTGTGTGACTGGCGTGTCTGGATCTGGCAAGAGCACGTTGGTGTTAGAGGTATTATTTCATTCGCTTTCGCAGCTTCTATACCAAAAGAAGGCGAAGATTGATGGATGCAAAGAGTTAATGGGTGTCGACGCGCTCGACAAAGTGATTGACATTGACCAATCCCCGATCGGGCGTACGCCACGTTCGAACCCAGCAACCTACACGGGGTTATTCGGTTATATCCGAGACCTTTATTCGAATCTTCCAGAGTCACGCGTACGGGGATACAAACCGGGACGCTATAGCTTCAACGTCAAAGGCGGACGGTGCGAAGCCTGCCAGGGCGACGGGCTCATCAAGATCGAGATGCATTTTCTGCCCGATGTTTATGTCACCTGCGAAGTCTGCAAGGGGCAGCGGTACAACCGCGAGACGCTGGAAATCCTGCATAAGGGCAAGAGCATTGCTGATGTGCTGAATATGACTGTAGACGACGCGATAAACTTTTTCGAGCATATCCCGCTTGTCAAGGCGAAACTCCAAACGCTGCACGATGTCGGACTTCACTATGTAAAGCTGGGGCAATCTGCCACGACACTCTCGGGTGGTGAGGCCCAGCGGGTGAAGCTTTCGCGTGAGCTCTCTAAGCGGGCGACTGGACGAACGATGTACATCCTGGACGAGCCGACAACGGGGCTGCACTTTGCAGACGTCCAGCGATTGCTCGACGTCTTAGATCGTCTCGTCGAAGCTGGCAATACCGTGCTCGTCATCGAGCACAACATTGATGTCATCAAGAACGCCGACTGGATCATTGATCTAGGCCCAGAGGGTGGGGACCGTGGCGGCGAGATCGTTGCTGAAGGGCCGCCGAAGGAAATTGCCAAGTCCAAACGGTCGTATACGGGACAAGTGTTGCAGGAAGTGGGAATTCAAGATTACACAATGCGGGCAGCAGCGAAGTCTGCTGTTTGGACGAAGCCGATGTACAGTTGAATGTAGGTCGGTATGATCATAGTAACGCACGCTCAATCGAGGAACGAGCTTCGCGGGCTGATGATGTGGCTGTACAACGCATGTCTTGGGTTCAGGCGTAAATGCCTTTGATGAGCGGTGAATCGTTGACAATGCTGTTCAAAGGAATCAGCGCTCTGTCTGGGGTGTTCATACTTAGTACGCGAACGAGTCAAGCTCTTTGTAGTCAGGGCGTGTCAGATCCGAGAGCACTAACGTGAGCGGATGTGCTGAGAAGTACATTATGCCTTGGCACTTGGAGCATGTGATTTCAAAATGAGCATAGTAAAAGCAGCTGCTCAATGTCTCTTGTAGGCCCACTGGAGTCTTTTACAGGCTCAATAGAGAAGAGGGGACACAGGAAGTGATTATGCCGGAAATGAGATGGATATCCGAGGCTGGATGGGAGAAGGCCCGCTGGTTCGAACATGACTAGCTCACCAAGTCCGGACGACCCTAGCTGTTTGACGACTCCAAGACCGTAAACTAATACCTACCCTCTCTTACGCAGACGAGCCTCATGAGTCCATGAGGGTACCATGTGCGACCAAGCAACATGGAAGGGGGTCTTGCCTGTCTGTTCAGTGGGATACCATCGATGATCCGGACGCTTTGAAGCTTCCCGCATAGAAGGCAGCGATCTGTGAGCGCCGTCCGATGTTGAGCTTCGAATACACATTTGCGAGATAGTTCTTGACCGTTTTTTCGCTCAAGCAAAGTTGTTCGGCAATTTGTCTGTTGGTCAGGCCCTTGGCTACAAGTGGCAGGAGGCGTTGTTCTTGGGGTGAAAGGAAAGGCCGTTTCGATTGCCCAGGCTCAGTATTAACGTTCTTCAACCATTGCAGGGTATTTTTCGTGAGCCGAGGGTCAATGAGGGACTGGCCCGAGGCCACGGTCTTAATGGCGTGTACGAGTGTATCGGAGGCAATATCTTTCAGAACATAGCCCTGGGCACCAGAGAGGGTTGCTTCCAAAACTGTGTGGTCGTCGGCGAAGCTCGTCAAGAACAGTATACTAGTGTTCCGACAGGTGGCGAGAATGTCGCGTGCGGCGTCTGCCCCGCTACCATCAGGTAAGCGTATATCCAAGAGAACGATATCGGGCTTAAGGCGAAGGCATAGTTTTTTAGCATCAGCTTTGCAGGAAGCCTGACCGACAACTTTGATTCCTGGTGTCATGGATAGGACAGCGCTGAGACCTATGCGGACCACTTCATGGTCGTCGACTATCACCAACCGAACCGGATTGGATTTAGGCATGAGTGACCTCCTTCTCCTCTGGAACGACGACCATGAACCACGTTCCTTGGTGATGTTCCTTCTTCAGAGGATATGGCTGAGGGCTAAGCATAGGGCTAAAGCCGCTCAAATGCTAGAGGTCTGCGGACAAATCTAGATGGTTCCTTACAAAGGGGAAAATCTGCAGTCGAAAGGGATTTCAAGAGATACACCTGGGTGTTCCAAGTCATAGAGTCTACGCGACTCTCTTTTTCGAATAAGGCAACAGCTTCCTGATGCTCTCCTCTAGCTAAGGCCCACGCTCCCTCGGCTGCGGTTTGCCCATCAATCTCCAGAACGTCCCTATAAGAGTTTGATATTTCGCATGGCTAAGGCGATGCCATTAGCCTTCTGATCCTTTAGCGGCGATGTGCTTAAGTTCATGAAAAACCAAGGCTTTTGCGCGTAATTTGCGATGAAATACAATGGCAAAGCGATGGGCTTCATCTCGAATGCGCTGGAGTAAATGTGTCGCCGGAGATTGCGGTCTGAGGAGGATCGGATTCTTCCTTCCTGCGAGAAACACGCGTTCCTGTTTCCCACCTCGAGCCTTGGCGAGACCAAGAATCGGGATCCTATGTTGGCGCACCCGTCGGAGCCCCTCGATCGCTGCTGTCAATTGGCCAAGTCCTCCGTCGATGAGCACGAGGTCTGGGCATCTGAGGTTTTCCATCGCGCCGTATCGTCTCGTCACGACCTCCTGCAAGCTGGCACAATCATTTGCTCCCTGGACAGTTCTGATCTTGAAACGTCTATAGTCTGATTTCTTCATCTGTCCTTCTTCCCACACGACCATCGAGGCTACAGACTGATCGCCCATGGTATTGGAGATGTCGAAGCCTTCAATCCGCCGTGGAGCAGCCTCTAGCCGAAGCAGGTGCTTAAGTTCCTCCCCTGCTTGGTGGTCGAGCTTCTCATCGCGCAGGTGATTGGCGATAGCGGCCAAAGCGTTCTCCTCAGCCAATAGCACCAGCTGATGCTTGGTCCCCCGTTCAGGGGCGAGAACACAAACAGTCTCTCCGCGCTTATTGGAGAGCCACTGTTCGATCAAAGCAGCGTCTTTTAGGTCGGTCGGGACGAGTACTTCCTTCGGTGGCTGCCCATCCTTGTTGTAAAACTGCTCAATTGCAGAACGGACGAGGTCTTCATCCGGCGCGTCGCCTGACTGCGGCCAGAAGAAGTCCTTCCGGCCAATCAATAACCCTCCGCGCACGAACAGAATCTGAAGGTCTACTGCCCCACCTTGCCGTGCAAGGCCAATGACATCCTGATCGGTCGCTGAAGTCTGTGTAATTCGTTGTTTTTCCAACATCCGCTGGATCTTGAAGAGACGGTCACGCAAACGGGCGGCTTCTTCAAATTCCTCGCGTTCGGATGTTGCTTCCATTCGAGCACGAAGGTCATTTAGCAATTCACGGTCCCGTCCCTCTAGAAACTGACGGACTTGCTGAACTATCTGATGATAATCCTCTTTCGTCTGGTTGCCGGTGCAGGGAGCCATGCAGCGCTTGATCTCAAATTCTATACAGGCCCGCTCAGCCTTCCCATCAATATCGATAGAGCACGTGGCGAGAGGGAATACTTGCTTGATCACTTTTAGCGTCTCGCGCAGCGCATTTGCAGGCGTATAGGGTCCATAGTAGAGTGCGCCGTCCTTTTGTACTCGCCGGACGATGGAAAGCCGTGGAAAATCCTCTCTGATGGGCAGCCGCAAATAAGGGTACTGCTTATCATCTCGCAACACGATGTTGAAACGGGGTCGGTGTCGCTTGACCAGATTGCTTTCAAGAATCAGGGCTTCAAGCTCAGATCGAGTAACCATTGTCTCCACGTCGGCCACCTGACTCACAAGCAGGCTGGTCTTGGGACTATGATCTGCGCATTTTTGAAAGTAAGACCGGATCCGATCGGCGAGCACCGCAGCTTTTCCGATATAGAGAACTTCTCCTTGCGCACTCTTAAACAGGTAGACGCCGGGATTGTCGGATAAGCGGTCGAGTTTGGATTGGAGAGCAAAGGTCATTCGGCACCTGCCATTAGCCACAAAGACATTGGCAATGAAGGACAAAAAGCTGACGCTATTGTACAGCCTGATGGAATAAGAGGCTATTCCGCATCAGGGAATGTATCCGTCAATTCTCTAGCGTTGGTCTAGGCATTGAGGACTCCTATGGAGGTCGTAGGCTCCTAGTTCAGTTCTTGGCACTTACCTATTGTGATGGTGCGCTGGTCGAGATGCGTGAGAAATGGTTCCTATCATCACAAGCACGGTCGCGAGCAACACGGAGAATCGACCATTCTCTTTTTAGTGAACCGTTCAAAGCCATCTGCAAAGTTTGACGTTAGCGAGGTAGTTGCTGCTCCGATTTGGCCAGCAAAAATGTAGCCATCGTGTGCAGATAAAGTCTATGCAAGCTCAGAATGCTTCTCGCAGGGCAATCCACGGATCTTCTGTACTTGACGATTCTGGAACGTTTTAGCATTAGCTATATTCCTCACTATGATCAGTGACTGGTCCTTAATGGCTTTCTTATCCAAGCATGCGTACAAACGAAGGACTCAGTGTGCCTCGTGCTACTTCGGCCACCGGGCCTCGCATGGTCAGTTCGAAATTCTTGGTCACGGCAATATTCAAGGTTCCACCCGGCATCTTTACAATAACAGGGCTCTTGACGAGGCCAAGGCGCACAGCGGCGCTGGCAGCCGCACAGGAAGAAGAACCGGAAGCCTGCGTTTCTCCGGCACCTCTTTCCCATATCAAGATGAAAAGTTCACTCAATCCAGTGGGGACGGCAAGCTGTACGTTGGTCCTCTTGGGGAATAGCCTGTGGTTCTCGAGGGCAGGACCAAGGCTGAGCAGCTCTTCTCGAGACCAGGTTTCCCCGGCGGGCTTGAACACCACACAATGGGGATTGCCTACGCTCACGCCTGTAAAGGTTAGCGCGCGGTCGGCCGCTTCGATCGGTTGCTGTATCAGTTGTTCTACATCTAGCAAGCAGGGAAGCGCTGTGGGGGCGAAGGCGGCCCGCCCCATCTCCACGGTCGCTGCACTCGCGTCTCCGTGTCGATCCATATGTAAGTCAATCTTGACGAGGCCACCTTTTGTCTCGATGGTAAAATGTTTCTTCTTTGTTTTGCCAGTTGCATGGAGGTAGCGAGCAAAGATCCGCAGGCCGTTACCAGACTTTTCTGCTTCGCTGCCGTCTGGGTTGAAGATACGCAGGCCAAAGTCCGCTTTCTTTGAGGATACCAGGGCAAGTATACCATCGCTGCCGAGCCCCCAGTTACGNNTTACGGTTGCAGATCAGCTCGATGTTCTTGGGCGTCAACTTAAAAGTGATCTCTTGGGGGTCCACCACGATGTAGTCGTTTCCGAGGCCATGCCCACGGAAGAAGCCGTTCTTCATTGCCATCTCCTCCTGATATCTCGCCGCTCGTGAAGCACAAAAAACAATACTGGGTCAATGGTCAACGGTCAATAGGCGGGAAGGAGGTACTGGTCATTAGTCGGTAGTCCCTGCTAGGAAATGAAAAGAGAGGAGGATGGGTTATTATCCAGTGATCGATTACTAAGACTGCTCCTAGACTATTTTGACTCCCGCCGGTCGTTCAATGAGTTCGACTTCATATCCGTCGGGGGCGTCAATAAAGATGAAGCGGCTGCCGGAAGAAGTTTGTGTTGGGCCATCCGTGATCGTAATGTCTTGGGATTTTAACGACTTGATGGTGTCGTCGAGACTCTCAACCTGAAACGCCAGATGGACGAGATCTTGCTGGACCTTCACTGGTCCGCTCGGCGGGAAACTAGTCAGCTCAATAAGTTCATCACTGCCGGGAGTTTTCAGGAAAGCGAGTTGTGATCCTCGAGGAGACGTCTTTCGCTCGACTACCTCTAGGCCTAGTACGGTCGTGTAAAACCGGATGGTCTCATCCAAACTAGTAACACGCATACGGGTGTGCAGCAGCTTTTTGACCTTCATAGTGTTCTTTATATAGCAGTCAGCTGGTAGCTGTCAGCTGTTCGATGGCCTGAAAAGCATATTCCCCATTCTCATTGGCACAGAGCCGCCGTGCTGACGGGTTTCCCTTGCCTGCCCACACGCACCAGATTCCGATACGTCTTCAGTGTGTCTGTCTCTGACGCGGCAGGTATCGGACGTCAGTGCGATGGCCGTGCAGGACGATAAGCCGGATGTGATGACTTGGCCCGCACTTCTTTCCAGATAGGAAAGCAACGGGGATTCCATCTCCACCACACCGAACAGCCATAGCTTGGACGGCCATAAAATGGGACTAGTAATACAGCTGAATCTTGGCAGAAAGAATTGACCCTTCACATCTCCGACTGTTACGGTGTCTCCATGCTTCTGCCTTCCTGGGAAATTGGACGCGCGCTTGGTATCCCGATTAAGGTCCATGCGTCCTGGTTTTTGGTGTTTTTGCTAGTGACGTGGACGCTGTCGACCGGATTTCTACCGGAAAGTCTGCCTGGCCTCTCGTCGGTGCGATACTGGATGATGGGGGGAATCGCCACAGTACTGTTGTTCCTTTCAGTTCTGTTGCATGAGCTCGGCCATTCCTGTGTCGCGCTGTATTACCGTATTCCGATTGAGCAAATTACCCTGTTTATCTTTGGCGGCGTGGCCCACATGAGAAAGGAAGCCCCCACACCGCGTGCAGAATTTCTCATCGCGGTGGCCGGACCTGCTGTGAGCTTTGCACTTGGAGTGACCTGTTTTGGATTGGTCGTGCTCGCCGAAGCACTTCCTCAACAGCGTGGCCTGCAAGGATTAATCATGCTTGGGGCCTTGTTGGGAACGGTGAACGTGCAGCTTGGGCTTTTTAACTTGATTCCAGGATTCCCCTTGGATGGGGGGCGGGTCTTACGCGCAGGGCTATGGGCCTGGGGGAAGGACTTCCATCGCGCCACGAAGCAAGCTGCGGTGGTCGGCCTGGGCTTTGGTGCGGCTCTTGGGCTTCTGGGTGTTGTGGTGATTTTCGGAGCTTGGGACGGCTCGCTGCCTCCTACTATGGTATCAAACGGTGGATGGGTGATTTTCATTGGAACATTTCTCTTTGCTGCGGCGCTGGCGAGTCGCCGCCAGGCTGTGCTGAGACAATCGCTTGCAACAATCCCTGTGCGCGACTTGATGGTGCGAACTGTTACGGCGATTCCTCCAAACTTAACGCTGGATGAGGCGGTGGATCAGTATTTTCGGCCTCACGGATACGGAGGGTTTCCGGTCTTGGAAGAGGGTCAACTTGTGGGACTGGTTACAGTCTTTGAAATTCAGGCCGTGCCTCCAGCACTATGGCCTTGGCGGCGTGTCGAGCAAGTAATGCGCCTTCCGTCACCGTCACTAATTGTAGAACCAGATCTGCCGGTGATTCAGGCAATGGAACGTATGGCGGGGGACGGATGGGATCGGCTTGTCGTTGTGCAAGACGGACAGATCATTGGACTAGTCACACACTCGGCCATCGTGCATTTTCTTCAGTTACACGGAGGGCGTGAGAGGTAAGAAGCAACAGGTAAGACGGTTGATAAAGCGACGCTGTACCGGGCACTTGCCCACATTCCATTTCACCCTTAATCCATTCACAAGCGCGGCGGAAACATTTTGTGTAATGTGGGTGAAGTTCCTCAACACAAGTTGCATGAGGTAGAAATTGTCTCCAAGGGTGAATTGTGGCTGGTCCGCTAAGTGGAGCGAGAACTGAAGGAATTTACGTTTGAGGACGAAAGAATGCGAACACAAGACGGTAATTAGGGGATGGTGCTTTCTGTCGGGGCCGATACCTGGGCCCGTTGTTGGAGGTTGTGGGCGATGACGGCCCCCAACAAGAGCAATCCGGCTGAATAGTACACCCAGAGAAGCAGGAGCACGACTTCAAGCAAAGACCCGTAAAGCCTGACATAAACCGTAGCATAATCGCTGTAGGTGACGAAGAGCAGCTTGGCAGCAACCCAGAGTACGCCAAATGTTATCGCTCCGGTCATCGCTTCGCGCCAATCTGGATGGCGGCGTGGGACATAGCGATACAAGAAGCTGACTGTCACGAATGCGAGCGCACAGGNNGCAACGAGATCTAGACCCCAAAGTCTGGGCGCATAGTCTGTCAGGAAGTCGATAATTTGCGTGGCTACATAGGAGATGACAAGCAGGAGTCCCGTGGAACCGAGCAAGGCGCCAGAAATGGCGGTTGAGATCAAAGGATGACGGCGTCGAGTACTTTCAAAGACCACATTAAGCGCGTAATCCAGTTCATAAAAGACGAGTCCCCCGAACCAAAATAATGATAAGAAGATGATCCATCGCACACTTTCCATGTTACTATCCGGTGAAGCTCCTCAGCCAACTCTTTCCCTAAAGAAGGCAAGAATCCCTTCAAAAAGCTCAGCAGAACCTCCTCACCGATGACGTCCTGACCGACGAGAAAACCGATTCCGTAGAGAAGTAGGAAGACGAGTGGGAAAAGAGAAAGTAGCGAGAAGAAAGCGAGTGATGCAGCTAAACTGGCACAGCCGTGGCGTAGAAACGCGCGGAAGACGTCGNNACATCCATGACACCGCGCATTCGGGCAGCGTATCATGAGTGGCGTCGTCACGCATCTGAATCTGGAGGATGCGAGCCGTACTTATTTTAGGGTCAGGACGGCTTGGGTGGCGAGGTTCACGAGCGGATTGGGATAAAGTCCAAAAATCACTACTCCCGCGACCGCGCAGGCCAGCACAACGGAAAGGGCCGGAGACATGACGAGGCGAGGTGAAGCTGCCGTGCCCTCTCCCGGTTCGCGCATGTACATAACCATTACTATGCGAAGGTAATAGTAGCCGGACATGGCGGCAAAGATGAGCGCGATGACCGCGAGCCAGGTCATCCCTGCTTCAACGGCCGACATGAAGACGTAAAACTTTCCGATAAATCCTCCCGTCGGAGGAATACCTGCCAGCGACACCATGAAGATCATCATGAGCAACGCGGCTAAGGGATGGCGTTTGGCGAGACCGGTGAAGTCTTCAATCTCTTCCCCTTCGACACCGCCTTTCCGGAGCATCGCGACTACCGCAAATGCGCCGAAGGTCATGAATGTATAGAGAGCGAGGTACAGCAGGACACTGGTGATGCCATTGGTACTGGCCGGTGATTCTCTCAATTGTCCGGCGGCCACCACCCCAATCAAAGCGTAACCTGCATGGGCAATGCTAGAGTAGGCCAGCATCCGCTTAATGTTGGTCTGTACTATAGCCACGACGTTCCCCAACACCAGCGTAGCGAGACAGAGTAGCAAGAAGATTGCAGACCAGTTGGCCTTCAGGCCCCCGAGGCCCTCGACGAAGATACGAAGGAAGGCGCCGAAACTGGCGGCTTTGGAAGCCACTGCCATGAAGGCCGTCACAGAAGTCGGAGCACCTTGGTACACATCTGGTGTCCACATGTGGAATGGCACGACGGCGAGTTTGAAGCCGAAGCCGACTGCCAGCAAGATCGTGGCGAACAGAAGCAGGAGGTCATCTAGACTCTGTGCCGAGATTGCCGTGGCGATGGCAGGAAGTCTGGTGCTACCTGTGGCACCGTAAACGAGTGAAATGCCGTACAGAAGAATCCCAGATGAAAAGGCACCAAGCACGAAGTATTTCGCTGAAGCCTCCAGCGAGCGCGGTTCCGACCGTTTGAGTCCAGCCATCACGTAGAGTGAGAGCGACATCAATTCCGTGCCAAGGTAAATCGTCAGTAGGTCGGCCGCAGAGACCATTACCATCATGCCGGCGAGCGCGAGAAGGACAAAACCATAGTATTCGCCGAAATATAGCCGTTCTTCTTTCAAATACGAATAGGACAGCAGGACGGTGAGGCCGGTGACGAAATAGAGCAGCAGTTTCCAAAAACCTCCGTAGGCGTCGATGACAATCAGCCCGCCGAACCCCGACGCTTCCTGGTTCAGCTGCGAGGCGGTTACCCCCATGCATATTGCCAACGTGCCAAGACTCAACCAGGCCAGTACAGCACTCTTAGACGGGTGCAGTACGGGATCGAGAGCGAACACCACGCAGGCGGCGGAAATTACGAAAAGCTCAGGAAGTATGAGGAATAAGTCGTTGGGGGAGAAAGTCATGGTTGTGATACCTGCGCGGCTGTTGAGCCTGTGTCGCCCGTGGGGGGCGGGAGTGGGTCGATTCGACTCACGGTTGGAGATGCTTCCATAGTAAACTGAGCGGCGCGAGCGAGGACTTTACCGACACTCGCGTGCATGCGGGTCAAGATCGGATTAGGGAACAGGCCGATCCAGAACACCAGCACAACGAGCGGCGCCAGCGTGACCATCTCGCGCTGATTCAGGTCCCGAAGTTTCGGCAAAAAATGCGGGGATGGGGCACCGAAGGCAACACGCTGAACCATCCAGAGGAGATAGACAGCGGCCAGGATAATCCCAATCGCTGCGAGCGCTGTGGTTGGCTTACTCCATAGGAATGTGCCGGCCAGGATCATGAATTCGCCAACGAAGCTGTTGGTGCCAGGTAGCGCTAGTGACGATAGTGCAAAGATTACCAAGAACGTCGTATAGCGCGGCATAGGCTTGGTGAGTCCAACGTTGTCGGCGATCTGTCGACTGTGGGTGCGTTCGTAGATCACCCCAACGCAGAGGNNACCATCTGCATCACGGCGCCCTCGATGCCTTGGATGTTGAACAGGAACAACCCCAAGGTGACAAACCCCATGTGGCTCACGCTGGAATAGGCGATGAGCTTCTTCAGATCAGCCTGGGCGAGTGCCATGTAGGCTCCATAAATGATGGCCACGATGGAGAATGCAACCATCAGCGGCGCGAAGGCTTGGGACGCATCTGGCAACATTGGAAGGCTGAAGCGCAAGAACCCATAGGTGCCCATCTTGAGCAATACACTGGCAAGGAGCACGCTGCCAGCTGTGGGTGCTTCGACGTGCGCGTCGGGGAGCCACGTATGGAAAGGGAACATTGGTACCTTGACAGCAAATGCGGCGAAAAAGGCCAGAAAGAGCCACATTTGCAGTGGTCTTGCATAGGCGCCTTGGCTCAATTCAAGGATGTCGAACGTATGGTCGCCTAGGAAATACAGCACCAAAATGGCGACCAGGAGCAGCACGCTGCCAGCCAGCGTATAGAGAAAAAACTTGATCGCGGCATAGAGGCGATTCGGCCCCCCCCAAATACCGATTAAGAGAAACATCGGGATCAGCATTGCCTCCCAAAACACGTAGAACAACACGAAATCGAGGGCGGTGAAGACGCCGATCATGGCGCATTCCATGAGCAACAGTATGGCCATGAAACTGCGGATTCTCGTTTCGACGGAGTGCCAGGAGATCAAGACACACAAGGGCATGAGCACCGTTGTCATCAGCACGAGCGGCAAGCTGATTCCATCGAGGCCGAGCCGGTAGTGAATCGGCGGCGATTCGATCCATACGACCAGTTCACCGAATTGCATCTGACCGGACGATGCGTCAAAGAGCCACCAGAGAGGAAGTGCGATCAACAGATCAGCCACTGTGATGCTGAGCGTGGTTAACCGAACGCTGGACTCCTTCACAAAAAACACTACGCACGTGCCGGCCAGCGGGAGGAAAATCAACACAGTGAGCCAGGGGAAGGAGTGCGTCATTCGTCAACTCTCATCGGCATGAAAACTAGCGTTATAGTGTTCCCATTGAACGATAGCCATAAACTCTTCTAAAACATCAAGAACATCGTAACTATTACGACGATTCCACCTGCCATCGCCAAGACGTAATGCTGAGTTTGCCCGCTCTGGACCAGGCGAAGAAGCCATCCACTCCAGGCAACGCCTCGCCCCACTCCGTTGACCGCCCCATCAATCACCTTGACATCGACCCGGTTCCATAATTCGGAGGCCGCGTTAACGGTCGGTTGGACGAACAGTCGATCATACGCTTCGTCTACGTACCACTTGTGCAACGAGCCTTGATAGATGTTCTTCCACTGTTGGGCAAAGCGGTCAGGAAGATGCGGGTTGAGTACGTAAAGAAAGTAGGCTCCGGCGATGCCACCTATCCCCATCACGGTTGCCACAGCCATGATGACAAGCCCTGCTGGACTGTGGCCGGATGTGTCTTCAAGTTGGCTCGAGAAGATTGGTTCAAGGAATGACGGGATGCCTAGGTAACCGGTCAAAATGCTCAAGACGGCTAAAATCAGAAGCGGCATCGTGATCGTCGGCGCCGGTTCATGGATGTGCGTTACATGATGAGGGTCGACATGCGAGGGCCCCCAAAAAATCACGAACACTAGCCTGAAACTGTAGAAAGCGGTGAGAAGGGCAGTCAGCAATCCGAAAATCGTAAGCACCTGTCCGAGTGAACCAGACGTCCAGGCGGAGACCAATAGGGCGTCTTTGCTAAAGAATCCCGCCGTCAGTGGGAAACCAGCCAGCGCGAGCGAGCCGACGACAAATGTCCAATACGTAACAGGCAACTTGTCCTTAAGGCCGCCCATGTAACGCAGGTCCTGTTCGTGATGCAACGCGATGATGACGGAGCCGCAACCTAGGAATAGCAAGGCTTTGAACGCACCGTGGGTCAACAAATGGTACATGCCGGACGCGTATGCTCCGAGCCCACAGGCCATGATCATGTATCCCAACTGGCTGACAGTAGAGTAGGCGACCACACGCTTGATGTCCGTTTGCGTCAGTGCGATGGTGGCACCGAGGACCATTGTTGTGGCGCCCACGAGGGCTACGATATTCATTGCGGTCGGGGAGAGATTATAAAGCGGAGCCAGCCGTGCCACTAAGAAGACCCCGGCGGTTACCATCGTGGCCGCATGAATCAAGGCCGAGATTGGCGTGGGGCCTTCCATAGCATCCGGGAGCCACACGTGGAGCGGCACCTGTGCGGATTTGCCGACCGCTCCTGCGAAGAGCAATAGGCAAATTAAAGTAAGGACCGAGACCTCCCAGTTCCCCCCGATGGGGCTGAGGACATTCATGGTCAGATCGGCGGCTTCGTGCGCAGCGGGAAAAAACTCATGGTAGTTGAGTGAGCCAAAACTGTACCAGACAAGCAGGAGGCCGAGCATGAAGCCGAAGTCGCCGATACGGTTCACGAGGAAAGCTTTGGTTGCGGCTGAGCAAGCCGAAGGGCGCTCGTACCAATGCCCGATCAGGAGATAAGAGCAGAGGCCGACGGCTTCCCAGAAGATGAACAACTGGAGCAGATTGTCGGCCAGCACCAGCATCAACATCGAGAAGGTGAACAGCGCAATGTAGCAGAAGAAGCGGGCATAGCCTGGTTCCCCGTGCATGTAGCCGATCGTGTAGATGTGCACGAGCGAACTCACGATCGTGACTAGCAAAAGCATCACGGCGGTGAGTCGGTCGATATAGAAGCCTATGTGGACATCAAGGTTGCCGGATGTGAGCCAGGTATAGAGCGGAACAGAAATGACCGAGCCGGAGGCTACCTCGATGAATGCGCTGATTGATACGAGGCATGAAAGCAGGACCGCTGGGACAGCGACCAGATGGGCACGCTCTTTGATGCGCGTGCCCCGCAGGCCCAGTACTAGGAACGCAGCGAGCGGGAGAAGTGGGATAAGCGTGTACAGCATAGAGTAAATGTTCAATCGTGAATGGTCAATGCTCAATGCGGGAGGCTTGAATTGCTCCGATTAGTGAACACGGAAAATGCGTAATTACCCATTAAGTTGGTGCTACCATTTCAACAGATTGAACTCTTCGACATTGATGGTAGATCTGGATCGATGGATGGCAACTACAATTGCAAGGCCTACTCCGACCTCGGCCGCCGCAACTGTCAACGTGAAAAAGACGAAGATCTGGCCTCCTAGGTCATGAAAGTAGTCTGCAAACGCAACGAAATTAATATTGGTTGCATTCAACATGAGTTCCACACACAGCAGGATGATAATAATATTGCGCCGGATCAGGACTCCCACGAGTCCGGTGAAGAACACAAACACACTGAGAATGAGGTAGTAGTGAAGGGGGACGCTCATGATTCTGGCGACTCAGGCAAATCTTTCTTCGAGAGCACCACAGCACCTACCATGGCGACCAGCAAAATCAGTGATGCGACCTCAAAGGGGAAAAGGTAGGAGGTATATAAGAGATGGCCAATTGCTTGTGTGTTTCCTTCTTCGCCGACAAGCGGGGAGGGGCGTATGGCATCCGGGTTGAACGACAAGCTTTTCTGGCTCACAAGGACAATGATTTCGACGAGGATGGCGACGCCGAGGATGAAGGCTGCACGCGATTGCACATGAAAGTGATCCGGTTTCTTCTCGGTGAGAAACATCACTGCGAACAGATAGAAGATGAGGATGGCGCCCGCGTATACCATGAGCTGAACGGCAAATAAAAATTCCGCATGTAGCGTGATGTACAGGCCCGCTATATGGAAGAACATGACAAGAAGGGAAAGTGCACTATAGATCGGGTTCCTGAGCGTCACGACCAGAACCGCGGTCAGACCGATGATTCCAGCAAAATATCCAAAGAAGAGCTGCGCCATGATACCGTCCCTTGGCAAACGTCAGTCTCGACCTGGCCTACACCGCACAGCGGCGGACTCCGATTCTGCGATGGGAGAGTCCCGCTCAGTCGGGTTTTTGTGGCACGTGCTTGAACGGGATGTTGAAGAAGGCCACGTTCGGATGCTGCAGTTCCAGACGCTTCTCGCGGACAGGAAACGACCGATCACCAATCGCGAGGAGTTGTTGCTTATTCAAGTGGAGCTGCCGCTTGTCGTACACAGCCCATTCAAATTCCCGTGTCATGCCAAGCGCATCCACAGGACAAGCATCGACGCACATTCCGCAGAACAGGCAACGGGTCATGTCCATGTAGTATTCTTTCGAATAGCGCTTCGTGGGTTCTCCCGGCACTTCTGCGCTGACCACGCGAATCACGCGTGACGGACATGCCGCTTCGCAAAGATCGCATCCCACGCATTTTTCGGTGCCATCGTCGTATCGGAGCAGTGCGAGCATACCACGATAGTTGTCTGGCAGCGCGCGTTTTTCATGAGGATATTGTAACGTAATTGGTCTGTAGTGAAGGAAGTGCGCGAGCGTGGCCTTCATCCCGACCAGAATCTCATAGAACGTGATGGTTTTGAACCATTCGAGAATGCTGAGTCGTCTGGGTGCTATAGTTTGTGCCATCGCTCTGTCCGAGACCCTACTGCATCTGTTGGTAGATGAAGACTGCAAGAGATGTCGCGATGATGTTGCCTAGGGCGATTGGTAACATTACTTTCCATCCGAATTTCATCAACTGATCGTATCGTAGCCGGGGAAGCGTGGCCCGCAGCCAGAAGAAAAGGAAGAGGAAGCCGTAGACCTTAATTGTGAACCACATGACTCCTTCTGCCCAGGCATAGGATTCCAGGCCCGCAAGCCCAAGAATGGTGCCTGGATAAGGGGCATTCCAGCCGCCGAGAAACAGCGCGGCGGCGACGCAGGACACCAGGACCATATTGGCGTACTCCGCGAGGAAGAAGAATGCGAAGCGCATGCCACTATACTCGGTGAAAAACCCGGCAACGAGTTCGCTTTCCGCTTCTGGCAGGTCAAAAGGGACCCGGTTGGTCTCAGCCACGGCTGAGATTACGAAGACGACGAAGGCGAAGAGTTGCGGGGCAGGGAATGCAAAAACGTACCAGTGCCAAAATCCCCCTGCTTGGGCTTCAGTGATCTTCACGAGGCTGAGTGAACCAGCCATGATCAAGACACCAACGATGGCCAGTCCGACGTTGAGCTCGTAACTGATGATCTGGGCGGCCGACCGCAACCCTCCTAGCAGGGAGTATTTGCTATTGGATGCCCATCCTCCGAGGATAATGCCATAGGCGCCGATTGAGGTGAAGGCTAAGATATAGAGAATACCGATGTTGATGTCGCTGATGACAAACGGCTTCACGGAAATGCCGAAGGCTTCGATGGTCTGGTCAGGGCCGAAAGGGATGACGGCGAACCCGATCAAAGCTGGGACCAAGGCAAGAATCGGCGCCATGCTAAACAGGAATTTATTGGCACCGGCTGGAATGATGTCTTCCTTAAAGAACAGCTTGATCGCATCCGCGATCGGCTGGAGGGCGCCATAGGGGCCGACTTCCATCGGTCCCATGCGGTCCTGCATCCAACCAATCACTTTCCGCTCGGCGAGAGTGAGGATCAGCACGGTCAACATCACAACGGCCATAACCGCGGTGATTTGGGCTAGCGACACAGCGAGGCGCAACCCTAGTTCAGTCACGATGAGACTCCTGGATTAGTAGTACGCATCAAAATCGCAGTCTCCTTAGTCGACCTTCATCATCGATACAAAAGCAGTCCGGATGTACGGAGTTTGGGTAACGGGGTCGATCACACAATCGAACAAATGCAGGGCTCTCTGGCTAAAGTGATCAGGGAACCATGCCGACTCTCGCGGAACTCGTCCTAGGACTTTCACCTTCGTGGTCATTTCTCCGCGCCCATTAGATAGGCGAACTCGGTCCCCATCCGCCAAAGCGAATCGCGCCGCATGACACGGGTTGATGCGAAGCACGCCATCGGCTTCGAGCTGCAACAACCCTTTCGAGCGGGTGGATAATTTCCCGGAGTGGAACAGGCTCTGCACCAATTCCAATCGCACCATGCCGTCTGGCGGTGATGCTGGGGCGACGAGTTTGTATCGTAAAGCGAAATCATCTTGAAAACCACTCGCGAGGTAGCGATCGACGACCGTCTTCTCGACCCTTGGCGGCATCGGCGCCGGACCAAGGGAACCATAGCCTGGAATCAGACTTCTGATTTCTTTGAGGATCTCTTTGCTCTCTGCATACTCCAGTGGGGAGTGCATGAGAATCGAGAGAGCGGACAAAATTTCCCAGTCCGGTCGGCTTTCTCCGACCGGTTCAATGGCCGGGCGAACAGCCTGTACATGGCCCTCCGTATTGGTAAAGGTCCCACTCTTTTCCATCGAGGACGCCGCTGGCAAGACGACATGTGCTAGGGCTGCTGTCTCCGTCAGAAACAATTCCTGGCAGACTAACAGGTCGAGCTTGCTGAGCGCATCCTCTACCCGCACCTGGGCGGGGAGACTTCCCACGGGATTCTCTCCGACGATGAACATGGCTTTTACGATTCCAGTTCCGGCGCGGTCCAGCATTTCGACCAACGAGACTCCCTTGTTGGGCGGCGGGGCCGCCTTCCATAGCGCGACGATCCGATCATGCTCCGCGCGACCGGCGATGTCCCAAGGGCCCGGCAGGAATTCAGCGATTGCGCCCATCTCGACCGCACCTTGATCGTTGTTTTCCTCCGCGAGTGGTGCGAACCCACAACCAGGCTGGTCTAGTTTTCCGGTTAGGAGGAGCAAGTCAAGCAAGCTGAGCGATCCATGATAGCCGTGTTCATGTCGCAACAGACCCTGTCCAGCCATGATAATCACGCGTCGCCCGCGTGCGAGAACGATCGCGGCCTTTTCATAGGCAGCGGCGTCGATTTCTGTTGCAGATCGTATATCTTGCCAGGAAATCTGTTCCAAGGCTTGCGTGATCGCGCCCACGTATGCCGGTTGCTGCTGCTTCAGCCCCGACGGCACGAGATCCTGTTCCACGACGGCCTTCAACAGTCCAAGGATGACATTCTGCGTGCACGCCGGCGGGACAGAAAAGTGATGGAGCGAGAGGTTGGCGATATTGCTGGTCGTGTCGATGGCCGGCTCGAGCGACTCGACCGTCACCAGCGCGGCACCGTACTTCTTAACTGCCTCTTTTACCTTGAGTCCCGTGATAGGGTTAGACTCCGTGAGGTATGTCCCGACCAGTAGCAGTACATCGGCGGCCACAATATCCTCGAAATCCATAGTCCATCGATGAGTACCTTGCACTCGCCGCATAGCCTGCAGGCTGTTCAGGTGGCCGTAGCGCGCACTACTGTCGATGTTGTTGGTGCCGATCGTCACGCGCATGAATTTTTGGAAGAGGTACAATTCCTCGTTGGTACAGCGGCTGGAGATCAGCCCGCCGAAACTATCTCCGCCGTAGGTTGCTTTGATCGTATCGGCTCGTTCGGCGACGAATTCCAGCGCTTCCTCCCATGTGGCTCGCACGAGCGACCCGNNTTCGACGAATGAGGGGATGGGTTAGCCGGTCAGGGTGGCTGGCAGCATGGAAGCCAAAAAAACCGCGGGCGCAAAGATCGCCATTGTTGCGTCCTGCCCCATGCGCTGAATTGACTTCGACCAATTCGTTAGCTTTTGTCTGAACGGTGATTTGGCATCCGTCTCCGCAATAACTGCAGATCGTCTCAGCTCGCTTGAGCATCCAGGGCCGGTATTCGTACATGGAGAGGCGGCTCGTGATGGCTCCGACCGGGCAGATCTGGACGCAGCCGCCGCAGAACTCGCAGTCAAGCGGATGGGCACCAAAATGTTTGATCTCGGTCATGGTGCCGCGTCCGGCTGGGGCGAGGGCCTTCACGTCCATGACTTCATCGCAGTATCGGACGCAGCGGAGGCACTGCACACAGCGGTTCATTTGCGTTTCGATCAGCGGGCTGAAATAGTTTTTTGGAAAGATCCGCTTGGTTTCGGCGAACCGGCTAGCGGTCGCTGAGTATTGATGCGAAAAATCTTGGAGGTCGCATTTCCCGCCCTGGTCGCAAACCGGACAATCGAGCGGATGGTTAGCCAAAATGAACTCGAGTACCGATTTGTGTGCGTCGTTGACCACGGTGGTGGCTGTTCGCACAGTCATTCCTTCGTCGACCAGGGTGCTGCACGCCGTTTGGAGTTTTGGCATCTTTTCGATCTCCACGAGGCACATGCGGCAATTGGCGTCCGGTTTTAGTTTCGGGTGGTAACAAAAATGTGGAATCATGACGCCTACGCGACGGGCCGCTTCGATCACAAGTGTTCCCTTGGGGACATTCACGGTAATCCCGTCGATCACGACGCGCACTGTTGGTGCTGATGTGTCAGGCATAATGTTTATCGCGAGTCCTTCATAAAGCGTAAAACAACTATCCGGAAGATGATTTCACAGACAGGTACGTTCTTATTCTAGGGCTCACGAGATACGTTTGACGAGAGCTGTTAATGTTGTGCTCCTGCCGGCTCAGGTCTGATCAGGTTCGCCGCTTCCGCTTCACGGATTAGAGTCACATACTCTTCCCCCCAGTGCTTCAGCGTGCTCTGGATCGGGGCGACTTCTGCTTCGCCAAAGGCGCAGACAGTGCGGCCCGCGATGTTTTTGCATAGATCCGACAATGTTTCAAGATCCTGCATTCGACCGCGTTTTCCCCAAATCCTGCTCATGGTCTGCACGAGCCACGAACTGCCTTCCCGGCAGGGGCTACATTTTCCGCAGGACTCGTGATAGAAAAATTCCATGAGCCGGAGCGCGGCCCAGACCATACTGGTGCCCTCCTCCATGACAGTCACGCCACCGGAGCCCAGCATCGATCCGGCCGCCGCGACTGATTCAAAATCCAGCTTCACATCAAGATACTCCGGGGTCAGAAACGGCGCCGAGGCGCCACCGGGAATGAAAGCCTTGATCGGTTTGTCTGAGCGCATGCCGCCGGCATGCTCATAGACCAATTCTCGGAACGTGATGCCCATCGGGACCTCATAATTGCCCGGCCGTTTCACGTGCCCGCTGACGCAGAATACCCTGGTGCCCGTGCTCTTGGGAGGGGAGCCGATTGCCGCAAACCATTCGGCACCGCGGTTGAGGATATGTGGCAGATTGGCTAGCGTCTCGACGTTGTTTACCACGGTGGGCTTGTTGTACAGCCCGTGCGTAGCTGGAAATGGGGGTTTGACACGGGGAAGGCCGCGTTTCCCCTCCAGTGATTCTAGGAGCGCTGTTTCCTCGCCACAAATGTACGCGCCTGCTCCACGATGGACCCACACCTCTGCGTTGACGCCTGTGCCTAGAATATTTTTGCCGATGTAGCCAGCGATCCGCGCCTCACCAATCGCCCGCTCCAAAATTTTCGAACCCAGCACCATTTCCCCACGTATATAGATGTATGCGAGTTCCGCGCCGATCGCGTAACAGGCGAGGACAATGCCTTCCAGTACTTGGTGTGGGTCTCGTTCCATCAGCTGACGGTCCTTGAACGTCCCGGGCTCGCTTTCGTCGGCGTTGCAGCAGAGGTAGCGGGGGCCTTGGTAGTCTTTCGGGAGAAACCCCCACTTCACACCGGTTGGAAAACCGGCGCCGCCTCGACCGCGCAAGCCGGACTTCCGGACTGTGGCGGTGATATCGGCCGGAGGGATCTTGCCGATCGCCTTACGCAAGGCCTGATACCCTCCTGTCTTTTCGTAGTCAGTCAGCGATCCGGTGTAGCCGGAGCACATCATATTTTTCAGTAAAACTAGCTCGTGTCGCGGCATTTAAATCCCATCTTTAGGCGCTCATGAAGCGCAAATTCCTCCCTTAATCTTGCAAATAACGAGACGCGAGCGACGCTTCATGGTGTCGGCTCCGCCGGTACTGGTTCCGGCCACAGGTATGGGCCGCTTTTTAGCGTACTACTTCCTGTAGATCTCAATTCAGCTAAAATGCGGTCCACTTTCTCTTCGGTCAATCGCTCATAATAGTCCTCGTTGATCTGCATCATCGGGCCAGTTCCGCAGGCAGCCAAACATTCAACGGTGTTAAGAGTAAAGAGGC
>JABAOE010003871.1_pt7 | contig 33465 bp, 33 predicted proteins | sample 7062141 | NCBI WGS metagenome assembly JABAOE01 (sample SAMN14538627, study PRJNA623070) | marine sediment metagenome | biome: marine biome [ENVO:00000428]; feature: marine pelagic biome [ENVO:01000023]; material: deep marine sediment [ENVO:00002113] | place: India: Gulf of Khambhat ...
CGCCGAGAAGGCGATACGAGACATCCGCCGGGCAACTCGGCGGCGGTACTCAGCGGAAGAGAAGATCCGCATCGTGCTGGAAGGGCTTCGAGGCGAGTCCAGCATTGCCGAGCTGTGCCGCAAGGAAGGCATCAACCAGAACCTGTACTACCGCTGGTCGAAGGAGTTCCTGGAAGCCGGCAAGAAGCGGTTGGCTGGGGACACGGCCCGTGAGGCCAGCAGTGACGAGGTCAAGGAGCTGCGCAGCGAAGCTGCCCAGCTCAAGGAAGCGCTGGCCGAGACTCTGCTCGAGAACCGGCTGCTCAAAAAAAGTACCTACGGGGCTGGGGGCGACGATACATGAGGTATTCCGCTTCCGAGAAACGCGAAATCATTGATCTCGTGGAGAACTCGTCATTGTCGGTACGGCGGACGCTGGATCAACTGGGCATCCCGAAGTCGACGTTTTACGGCTGGTACGAACGCTTCCGGGAAGGCGGCGATGAGGCCCTGGTGGACGGCCAGCCACGGTGTGAGCGGGTCTGGAACCGGATCCCGGACGAAGTCCGGGCGTTGATCCTCGAGCTGGCACTGGAAAAGCCCGAGCTCTCGGCCCGAGAACTGGCGGTGCGATACACAGAGACGAAGGGTTACTTCGTCTCGGAGTCCAGTGTTTACCGGCTGTTGAAGGCCCACGACCTGATCACCAGCCCGGCCTTCATCCTGATGAAGGCGGCCGACAAGTTCCAGCACCCGACCATGGCGCCGAACCAGCTTTGGCAGACCGACTTTACCTACCTGAAGGTGATGGGCTGGGGCTGGTTTTATCTGTCGACGGTGTTGGACGACTACTCGCGTTACATTCTCGCCTGGAAGCTGTGCGATGGTATGGCGGCCAAAGACGTCAGCGACACGCTCGAGCTGGCACTCGAGGCCAGTGGCCTGGAGAGAGCTAACGTCAAACATCGACCACGGCTGCTATCGGATAATGGACCGTCCTACGTATCGGCGGAGCTCAATGACTGGCTGGATGAGCGTGGCATGTCGCACACCCGAGGCCGCCCGTATCACCCGATGACCCAGGGCAAGATCGAACGCTGGCATCGCTCGTTGAAGAACCAGGTGCTGCTGGAAAACTACTACTTACCCGGCGATCTGAAAGCCCGTATCGCTGAGTTCGTTGATTACTACAACACCGAGCGCTATCACGAGAGCCTGAACAACCTGACGCCGGAGGATGTATACACCGGTCGGGGACAGACAGTCCTGGACCGAAGGAGGAAAATCAAACAGAAAACGATCGAAAATAGACGTCGGCTATACTACCGACAGAAAGCTGCCTGAATACGAACCTGATGAGTCAAAACCCTCTCTTAAATCAGGCCGCCTGAAGTCCGCAATCCCCTGACGACGTACAGTCTGAAGGCTCCCGCAGCACTTGAGTATACTGACATCTTTCCGCACTAACCCGCTGCTTGAGGCGCTGATGATGGTATCCAGCGCCCACGGGAAGACCTTCCACTGAAAAACGAACGACGGTCTGTTCGGTCACGAAATCGGGTGCAGCCTCAAGTCTGTTTGCGTGCTGGGGGAGGACGTCGAGAGGTCAGAGCGGCCACATTCGACTGAGCGACACAGGGGTGGCAACGAAGCATTTCAAAGGATTAGCTGGTTGCAGTCAAGGCCCCGTCGACAAGTCCCCAGCACTCCTAGATAATCCCTGCGGGTCTGCTGGGGTGCCTATGTTCCACGTAGTCGATACGGCGATTTTCGACCGTCCGCTGTTGGACGAGCTGTGCCAGTTAACCACTGCCGTTCGCACCATCGCCAAGACCGAGCCCGGCGCCCGTTTCCTCACGGATCTGCTGCCCACCAAGCGGGCCATGCTGTACTTCACCCAGCCCTCCACCCGGACCTTTCTGTCCATGAACAACGCCTGCCACGTGCTGGGTGTACGCACCAGCGAGATTCGGGACCCCGAGGTATCTTCAGAGGTCAAGGGGGAGACTTTTGAGGACAGCATCCGGACTTTCAGCTCCTACGTGGATCTGATCGTCATGCGCACGCCCGAGGCCGGCTACGCGGCGCGCGCCGCGGCGCTGATGGATTCAATCCCGCGCCCCGTGCCCATCATCAATGCGGGGAGCGGCAAGGATCAGCACCCAACCCAGGCTTTGCTGGATGTCTATACCCTGGAGCGCAGCTTTGAGAGCGCCGGGGGAATAGACGGCAAGACCATCGGCATGATGGGCGATCTGAAGCGGGGTCGCACGGTTCGCTCCTTATCAAGGCTGATGCGGCATTACCGGGACGTGCGTCTGGTCTTCATCGCCCCGGATGCGTTCGAGATGGAACCGGACATCAAGGCTGTTCTGAGCGAGCACGGGATTCCCTTTGTCGAGACCGCACGCCTGCATGAAGTGCTGCCCCAACTGGATGCCATCTACGTCACCCGGATGCAATCCGAGCATGACGTGGATGATGAATCCTCAGGCGTCAATCTGGCGCCGTTTACGATCGGCATCCACGAGCTTAAGCTGCTGAAGACCGATGCCATCATCATGCATCCCCTGCCCCGCGGCCCGGAGATCCACCCCGACGTGGATGCTGATCCCCGGGCCATGTACTGGCGTCAGGAGCGCAACGGCATGTGGATGCGCGCGGCGCTGATCAGCAAGCTGTTTGCTGTGGAAGATCGGCTGATGGCAGCCCTGGAGGACTTTGCCTAAGCGGGATTAACGGGCCCTGGTCGCGGCAGGGGCCAAAATGACGGTCCCGCGCCCCGTTGGACGGGGTGAGGCCGGGGTGAGAACGGGCAGAAAGCCCGGTTAAACGGCGCTGTCCCGATTACGCACCCGCACCACGACGTCCACGCCGACAGGCGCCGTGCCCGGGGGGAGATCCGCCATCGCCTCAATGGTCACAGCCCCCACCGGTATGTCGGCGAGTTCGCCCGTGTCCACATTGTAGAAATGATGATGTTGCGTGGTTGTGGGGTCATAGAACTGCCGGGTCGGGTCCACGTTGACGGTGCGTAACAGGCCCCGCTCACAGAACAGGTTCAAGGTGTTGTACACGGTAGCCTTGGAGACCCGCGAGCCCATGGCCCGGGTGGCATCGATAATCTGGTCTGCGGAGAGATGCTGGGGTTTTGCGAAAATGACGCTCCCCACGTCGAGTCGCTGCTGAGTAGGCATGACATCGTGGGCAGCAAGCAGCGCGGCGACCTGTTCCCGATCCATGAGCTGGTCTCTTTCAAATCAATAGGTTGTCGAGTATACCGCCAAGCACTCTGTAAATGCTAACCATTCTCATTTGAGGATTCCCTGATAACTGGGCCCTTCGACCAGATAGGGGCATTCAGCCCGCCTGAGCGCTCGACTAAGGTCCCCAGGGATGAGCAACTGGGACGGACACGGCCTGCGCGGGCGGGGTTTCTCCTTGCTGGAGCTCCTGATTTCCCTGGCCCTGAGCGCCACTGTGCTGAGTCTGGGGCTGCCCGCCCTCCGCGGCCTGATCTTGGATAATCGCCGCACCGCCGATATCAATGCCTTCGTAGCGGCTGTGCAGGCCGCCAGGATCGAAGCTTTCAAGCGCAACGAGACGGTAATTTTATGTAAAACCAAGGACTTGGCGATGTGCTCCCCGGATCCGGCCTGGGAAGACGGCTGGATGCTGTTCGTGAACGCCGATGACCGCCGTCCGCCGCGCCGGGACGCCACCGAGCCGGTGCTGCTGGGCCATCAGCCGGCCATGGCCGGGACCATCCGTGCCAACCGACAACTCTTTGAATTTCGGCCCTTCGGGCGCCGCAGCGTCAATGGCACCGTGACCTTCTGCGACGAACGGGGCGCGACCGGCGCCCGGGCCGTCATTATCAGCTACACCGGCCGCCCACGGGTATCCGAGCGGGGCCCCGGGCGACGGCGCCTGGCCTGCCCGTGAGCCGATATGGGTCTTGCGTTTATGCCTCACACCCGGCTTGGTGCCGCTGCGCAAATGCACGGTGACCCGCTCCAATTTGGCACCGCTCGTCCCGGCGCGCTGACCATCCGTCGGGGATTCTTGGCTGCCACGGCCCGCCTCCTTATAGTGCGTGGCCATGAGCAGGCTGACGCATGCCGGTTTCACGCTCTGGGAACTGCTCATCACGATCGCCGTGATGGGGATTGTCCTGGGACTGGGGGTGCCCAACTTTCTCGAGTTCGTGCGCAACAACACCATGGCGGCTAGTGCGAATGAACTGGTGACGGCGCTGTATATGGCCCGTTCCGAAGCCGTGAAACAGCAGACGCCGATCACGTTATGCGCCAGCGCCAATCCGACGGCGGCGGATCCCGCCTGCGGTGGCGCGGTAAACGGCGGCTTCGTGGTTTTCGTGGACGACAACGACACCAACGGCGACGGCCTGCCCGATGGTGACGGGATCATCCAGGTCGGCGAGCAGATCCTGGTCCAGCAGGATGAGCCCGGCGGCACGCTGAACGTGTTTGCGGACAGCTTCTATGTCTCGTACGCGCCCACGGGTTTCCTGCGCAACGCCCCGGGTCAGCCGACAGGCGCAACGACCGTGCTGTATTGCGACGCGCGGGGGAACAAAGACACGGGCGGCGGTATTTCAGCGGCCCGGGTCGTCACCATCGCCCCCACCGGCCGCCCCCAGCTGGTCCGGGAAATGGCCGACGTGGCCAACGCCGCAGCAGCCCTTGGCGTGGGCTGCTGATTCGGAGCCGCCAGACGTGACCACTAAGAGACAGAGCGGCTTTACCCTGATTGAGGCGTTGGTGGCGCTGCTGGTGCTGTCCGTCGGCATGCTGGGTATGGCGGTACTGTACGTGGAGAGCTTGAGCGCCGGACGCACGGCGTCCTATCGCAGCCAGGCGGTCAACCTGGCGGCCGATATGGCGGATCGGATTCGCACCAACCGCCGGGCACAGGCCGCCTACGCCAGTGGCGCCGCCAACAATGGCTGTGACCCCTCGGGTGGTCTACCGGCAACCCCGTGCACACCTGGGCAAATGGCCGCCCACGATCTGTTTCGATGGAACCAGGCTCTCGCCACGGTGTTGCCGGGCGGTAACGGTAACGTGCAGTTCAGTGACGCCACCCTGCCACCCAGTTACACCATCACGGTGCGTTGGACAGAAGTCACCGAGCCGGCGCCGCTGACCTACCGGATGACCATTCAGGTGCCAATCACGTGATCAAGATAGCGATGAGAAGGCAACCGAGCGGCCCGTCGGGGCCAGCACAGCGCGGCGTCACCCTGGTCGAGCTGATGGTGGCGCTGGGCATCGGCTCGTTTCTGATGGTGGGTGCCGTCACGGTGTACGTTCAGAGCAAGACCGCCTTCAACGTGAGCGAGTCCGTATCGCGCCTGCAGGAGAACGCCCGCTACGCCTTCGAGATCCTCGAGCCGGACATTCGCATGGCCCACTATTGGGGCCTGACGGCGCGCACCAACCGCATCCAGGGCCGGGCCACCCCCCTTGAGCCGGTACCCCCGGGCCTGGGCGTGGCCGGCGACTGCCGGCGGAACTGGGCCATCAATCTGGACCAGGAGGTGGGCGGCGACAACAACGGTTACGCCTGGCCCAACTGTACGCCGTTCGCAGGCGCGCCCACGCCGCCGGACTCGGACACGCTGGTTATCCGCCGGGTGAGCGAGGATCCTTTGCTGACCCTGCAACCCGGCGTGGTTTACGTCCAGTCGGCCCGCTTCCGCGACGGGCAGCTGTTTACCGGCACGACGCTCCCGCCCGGGTTCGTCCCCTCCGAGTCGGCCACCCACCAGCTGATCGTCAACGGTTTCTACGTCAGCAGCGAATCCGCCCTGTCTACCCCCGGCAATCCAGTCCCGTCGCTGCGCAGCAAGGGCCTGGTGGGCGGCTCGGGCGCGGGCGGTGCGCCAACCATCCGCGACCTCGAGATCATTCCGGGTGTGGAGGACATGCAGATTCAGTTCGGTGTGGACACCGACCTGCCCGGCGCACTGACCCGCGGCTCCGTGAATCAGTTCGTCAATCCCGGCGACCCGATCATCACGCCGGGCGCGACCGGCTTTCTGCCTCAAGCGGAAATCCTGGCGGTGCGAATCTGGTTGCGGCTTCGGGCCGAGCGCCCCGAGGTCGGCTTTCAGGACACCAACGCCTACGTCTACGCGGACCAGGACGTGGCGCCGCCCATGGACGGCTTCCGGCGGGCGGTGGTGTCGAAAACGATTTTTCTGCGCAACGCACGGACTGGCATCCAATGAGGCCAACAAACGCCCAACATGTAACGCTCCGCCAGCAGGGGGCTGCCCTGGTGGTGGGTTTGATTCTGCTGCTGATACTGACGGTGCTGGCCGTGTCGGGCATGAACACCTCCACGCTGGAGTTGACCATGGCCAGCAACGTGCAGTATCACCAGAACGCCTTTCAAGCCGCTGAAACGGGCATTGATATCGCCATCGGCAACCGGCGATTCAACACCGTGACGCCGAGCGTGTCACCGATGATGCCGCTGAATGCCACGGATACAACCCAGACTGTCACGACTTTTCAAACCAACACGCCGGTCCCGGACCGCGCCTTCAGCATGGGCGAGGATACGGGCGCCATTGCGGCATTTCATTTCGATATCGTTGCGGTAGGCACGTCGGCAAGGAACGCCACGTCTACCCATAACCAGAGCTTTTATGTGGTAGGGCCCGGCGGCAACTAGAACCCTTCAAGCCAACGGTCAGCAGGGAGAGCATCATGACCAGAACCACCATCCGAGCATTAGTCCTGCTCGCGCTCAGCGGCGCAGCGCACGCCGCGGCCGTGCGGGTTATCGAGCAGCCTGAAGATGCCTATGAGCTCCGTCTGGCCGAAGTGAGCCTGCCTGGCAACCTGGATGGCTCGGTCACTTTCAGGGCCTGCAGCGACTGCCGCACCACGGCTCTGCGGATCACACCGACCACCGTCTTCCAGGTGAATGGTCAGCGCGCTGACCTTGAGAGCTTCAGCGAGGCCGCGCACGCCCTGCGTGGGCGCCGGGGCGGCGCCGACGGCACAGCCGTGTACATATTTTTCAAGGTTGATTCGCGCCTGGCCACGCGGCTGGTGCTGGATTCTTTCGACTAAGGAGCACACCAGGGCTGGAGTGGCAAAAACAACAGGTTAAGAGGTAACGACCATGAGTGTGACAAGGATGACAAGCACATGGTTCGCGGCAGGGATGCTTGGGGCGCTGACCGCCGGTTCGCCGGTCCTGGCGGACGACACGGAGTTGTTCGTGGGCGATCCATCCCTGCATCCGGACACGAAACCCAACGTGCTGTTTGTTTTCGATACGTCCGGCAGCATGGCCACGCCGGTCGTCACGCAGACCAATTACGATCCGGATGTCGTGTACCCAGGCGCGTGCGCTGCAGCGCGAGTTTACTGGCGTGACGGCACCGGCTCTCCGCCGGCCTGCGACACCGACCGCTGGTTCTACAAAGATCAACTCGTGTGTTTGCAGGCCGCCGAGGCGTTGCAGGACACCACCGGTCGTTACACGAGCCGTATGGCCCAGTTCGACGCCTCGTCCGACAAGCGCTGGGAGCGAATCAGCCGCAGTCGCAAGGATCGCCCGATCGAATGTGAGGACGACAGCGGCGCCCACGGCGGCTTCGGTTTTGACGCCGCTGCGGTCTACGCCCGCAACGGAGTGCCCGGTGAGCCATGGAGCAATAACCCCAACGACGAATTGAACTGGGGACAGAGCCCCGCGGACCGAACGTACACGCTCTATGGCGCCAATTATCTGAACTGGTATTACGGCCCCGCGACGGGTATCCAGACCCGCTCTGAGATCATGAAGCAGGTGGCTACCGACCTGCTGAGCACTGTGGAAGGCGTCAACGTTGGCTTGATGCGTTTCAACAACCACGAGGGCGGTCCGATCATCCACGCCATGGAAGACATCGTGGCCGCCCGTCCGACGCTGGAAACGCGGATCAACAACCTGCCGGCCTCGGGCTGGACGCCGCTGTCGGAGACCCTGTTTGAAGCCGGCATGTACTACTCCGGTGGCCCGGTGGACTACGGCAACCTGGCCAGCCCCGAGTCCAGCGTGACCGAGTCCCGCTCCCCATCGGACCACAACCGCTACCAGTCACCGGTGAAGTTCGGCTGTCAGAAGAATTTCGTGGTGCTCCTGACCGACAGCGCGCCCACCGAGGACGTCGGCGCCAATGCCAAAATTCAGTCGCTGCCTGGCTTTACCGCAACGGTCGGGCCGTCCTGCGACGGGTCGGGCGACGGCGCCTGCCTGGATGACATGGCACAGTGGATGCATGAGACTGATCTGAGCCCCCTGCCGGGGCAGCAGAACGTCATCACCTACACCATCGGCTTTGCCGTGGATCTGCCCATTCTCAAGTCGACGGCTGAGCGCGGCGGCGGCGCGTATTACGCAGCCGGCGACACGGCCACGCTCAACGAGGCGCTGACCAACATCATCGTCCAGATTCTGGATACCCAGACCACGTTTACCTCTCCCACGGTGGCGGTGAACAGCTTTACGCGAACCACCACCCTCAACGACGTGTTCATCACCCTGTTCCAACCGACCGGTCAGACCCACTGGCCCGGCAATCTGAAGAAATACCGCCTCAAGGACGGTGTCATCAGTGATGCGGACGGCGACCCGGCCGTGGACCCTGCCACCGGCTTCTTCGCCGACGGGGCGCGCAGCTACTGGGCCGCCTCCGATGACGGCAAGAATGTGCTGGTTGGCGGTGCGGCCAACCAGCTGCCGGATGCCAGCGCGCGCAAACTGTACACCTATCTAGGCAACCCGGTGCTGTCGGATCCCACCAACCAGGTTAAAGCGAGCAACCTGGCCATCAATGATGCGCTGCTGGGGGTTGGCAACGCCGGCGATCCCACCCGGGAGGACCTGATCAACTTTGCCCGGGGCTTGGACGTGACGGACAGGAACCAAAACGGCAACCTGGCGGAGACCCGGCAGAGCATGGGCGATCCGCTGCACTCCAAGCCCGTATCCGTGAGCTACGGCCCAACCCTGGACGACGCGCTGATCTTCTTCGCCACCAACGACGGCTATCTGCACGCCATCGATCCCGACACGGGTGTCGAGCAGTGGGCCTTCGTGCCGCCGGAGTTCCTCGGGGATCTCACCGAGCTCTACTACAACGAGTCCAGGGCGGACAAGCACTACGGTATCGACGGCAACATGACGATACAGACCAACGCCGACTTGGACGGCATCATCGACGCCGGTGCCGGCGAAAGCGTGTATCTTTATTTCGGCCTGCGCCGGGGCGGCACCTTCTACTACGCCCTGGATGTCACCCATCCCGGTCAACCGCAGTTCATGTGGCGGCTGGACGCCGGTGACCTTCCCGGGGTAGGCCAGACCTGGTCCAATCCCGTGGCGACCCGAGTCAAGGTCGCAGACGCCACTCAGAACGCCGACCAGCTGGTGCTGCTGTTCGGCGGCGGCTACGACACCAGCCAGGACAACTACGGCACCAGCACCGATGCGACGGGTAACGCCATCTATATGGTGGACTCGATCTCCGGTCAGCTGCTTTGGCATGCCAGTCATGCAGATGCTGACCGCAATCTGGCGCGGATGACCTATTCCATCCCCGGCGACCTGAAAGTCCTGGACATGAACGGCGACAAGCGGGCGGATCGCGTGTACGCGGCCGATATGGGTGGCCAGGTGTGGCGCTTCGACATCCGCAACGGTGAACCCGGCAGTACCCTGGTGAGCGGCGGCGTGATTGCTCAGCTGGGCGCGGCCGGTCAGGGGGAAGCGCCCGCCACGCAAGCGACGCGCCGCTTCTATTACGCACCCGACGCGGCCCTGGTAAGCAATCATGAGAATCGCTTCCTGCACATCGGCATTGGCTCGGGCCACCGCGCCCGCCCTCTCAGCACGGCGACGCAGGATCGTTTCTACGCGCTGCGTGACTATGACGTGTTCAGCACCAAGACGCAGGCCGAATATGATGCGCTGCAGCCGATCCAGGATGACGATCTCGTGGACGTGACCAATGACGTGGACGCCGCGGTGCCCCTCGGCGCCCCTGGCTGGAGGCTGGAGTTGCGCCAGGGCGGCTGGCTGGGCGAGAAGGTCCTCGCCGAGGCGCGCACCTTTGACAACCGGGTCTTTTTCACCACCTTTACGCCCGGCGGCACGACGAGCGCCGAGGGTTGCGTCCCCGGCCCGGGCACCAACCGGCTCTATGCCGTGGACCTGCTCTCGGGGGCACCGGTCACCAACCTGGATGGCTCGGACGACGGCTCGCCGCTGGATGAGAGCGATCGCTCTGTTGAAATTANNTGAAATTAAGGGGTCGATTTCCTCCGAAGTGGTGTTCATGTTCCCAGCGGCGAATGATCCCGATGGCTGCACGGGTGACGAATGCACCCCCAACCCGGCGGCTTGCGTGGGCTTGTTCTGCTTCGACCCGGAGTTTGATAATAGGCCAGTGCGGACCTTCTGGAGCCAGGAGGCCACCCAGTAGGGTGGTGCCAGGCCTGGAACGCCGACTCAAGGATCAGATATGGCAAGGCAGATGAGGCTCAAGCGGCGGATGCGCGGCATGTCGCTGATCGAACTGATGGTTGTGATGGTCATCGTGGCAATCATGGGGATGATCGCAATACCCGCCTATCGGGGATACGTGCTGCGGGCCCAACGCGTGGACGCCACCTCTACCTTGCTGCGAGTCGCGGCCAATCAGGAGCGCTTCTATCTGCAGAACAACACCTACACCAACAACCTGGTAGCGGTCGGCGTAGATGGCACCGGCATCACCGACAAGGGGCTTTATGCCATTGATATTCCGGTAGCCAATGCCCAGACGTTCACCATCCGCGCGGTACCGGCAGCAGGCTCTCCCATGACTGAGGACGCGGACTGCCAGACGTTCACCCTCACGGCTCAGGGCGTGCGCGCCACCGCCCCGAGCCCCGTCGACGACTGCTGGCAGTAACGCGGCGCGGGGGCGCGCGGCTGTTCCCTGTGCCCAGCCCGTCCCCTAGGCGTCCTTCCGCCCGGCCATAAGCGCATCCAGAATGAGCAGCGCCGCCCCCACCGTGATGGCCGAGTCCGCGACATTGAAGGCCGGGAAATACCAGCGCTCATAATGCACGTGGATAAAGTCCACCACGTAGCCCCACTGAACCCGATCGATCACGTTGCCCAGGGCACCGCCCAGGATGAGCGCCAGGCCCGACGCCAACAGGTGCTGCCCGCGGGCGGGCAAACGGCGCAGCCAGATCAAAATGACGCTGCTCACCACAATACCCAGGCCGATGAAAAACCACCGCTGCCAGCCGGAGGCTCCGGCCAGAAAACTGAAGGCTGCGCCCGTGTTGTGAAGTCGGGTGATGTCGAGCACCGGCAACACCTCGACGCTCTGATACAGCGTGAATTTCTCCACAATCAGATTCTTCACCCATTGATCGGCCAGGATCACAGCCAGGGACAGCCACAGCCAGTTGCTGGCGCCTGCCCGAATACTGAACCAGCGTCGCTCGGTCATGCGAAGCGGCGCGTCTCGCCCTCGCCCGCCACGTTCGCAACACAGCGCCCGCAGAGCTCGGGATGCTCGCCATGGCTACCCACGTCGTCGCGCCGGTGCCAGCAGCGCACGCACTTGGGCGCCGCGGCAGGCTCCGCCACGACCCAGAAATCCTCCCCGCTGGGAAGCTGGCCATGGGCACCGCTGGCAGGCGCCTGATGAACCACCACCGTCGCCGCCGAGGTAATGAACAGGAAACGCAGTTCTTCCTGCAGCGCCGCCAGCATTGCCGCCAACGACTCGCCCCCATGCACCTCGACCTGGGCGTCGAGCGGCGCGCCGATCTTGCCCGCGCCGCGCAGCGCCTCCAGTTCCTTGGCAACCACTTCCCGCACGTTGAGCACGATGTCCCAATCCACCGGACTGGCCATGAGGTCCACGTGGGGCAGCTCATACCAGGTCTGGGTAAACACCGTACCGCCGCGCTCGCCGGGCAGGGCCTGCCAGATTTCTTCAGCGGTGAAGCTTAAGATCGGCGCGATCCAGCGCACCATGGCCTCGGCGATGTGATAGATGGCCGTCTGGGCGGAGCGCCGCGCGTGACTGGCGGCACCCGTTGTATATAGACGGTCCTTGATCACGTCCAGATAGAACCCGCCCAGATCCAGGATGCAGAAGTTATGAATCTTTTGATAGATGGGGTGAAACTCGTAGCGCTCATAGTGCGCCACGATCTCAGCTTGTAGCGCTGCAGCGCGAGCCAGAGCCCAGCGATCCAACCACACCATGTCCGCCACGGGCACGTCGTCCGCGCCGATGGTAAAGCCGTGCAGGTTGNNGTCCGCGCCGATGGTAAAGCCGTGCAGATTACCCAACAGGAAGCGTTGCGTATTGCGCATGCGGCGATAGGAATCGGCCGTGCGGGTGAGAATCTCATCGGAGAAATAGATCTCGCCGCGATAATCGGTGGCCGCGACCCACAGGCGCAGCACATCCGCGCCCTTGTCTTTAACGATGTCCTGAGGCGCCACCGTGTTGCCCAGGGACTTGGACATCTTGTGGCCGTTCTGGTCCACCGTGAAGCCATGGGTAAGGACACCTTTGTACGGCGCCCGACCGCGCATGGCCACGGAGGTCAACAGACTGCTCTGAAACCAACCCCGATGCTGATCGGAACCTTCCAGGTACAGGTCCACGGGCATGTCCATGGGCGGGAACAGGGCAGGCACGGCGTGATGGCTCATACCCGAGTCCACCCACACGTCCATGATGTCGGTCACCTTGTCGTACTGATCTGCCTCGTCGCCCAGCAGGTCCGCCGGGTCCAGATCAAACCAGGCATCGATGCTCTGCTCGGCAACGCGGTCCGCCACCTGGCGCAGCAACTCGGGCGAGCGAGGATGCAGTTCCCCCGTGTCTTTGTGAATGAACAGCGCGATGGGCACCCCCCAGCTGCGCTGGCGGGAGATACACCAGTCGGGCCGATTGGCGACCATGCCCTCGATGCGCTGTTCGCCCCAACTGGGGGTGAACTGCACGTCCTTGATAGCCGCCAGCGCCGCATCGCGCAGACCAGCCTGCTCCAGGCCGATGAACCACTGGGGCGTGGCGCGAAAGATCACCGGCGTGCGATGGCGCCAGCAGTGCGGATAGCTGTGCTGAAAAGGTTCCTCGTGCAACAGGGCGCCGTGCTGGCGCAGCAGCTTTCGAATCTGCTCCTCAGCCGGATAAATATGGGCGCCGCCCACCTCGGGGGTATCCGGCCGAAATTTGCCTTCCCCGTCCACGGGGTTGNNAGATTAAAGCGCAGCCCCATGTCGAAATCCTCATGGCCGTGGCCGGGGGCCGTGTGCACCGCACCGGTACCGGCTTCGGTCGTGACATGATCACCCAGCACCACGGGCACGACGCGCTCGTAAAAAGGGTGCTTAAGCTTGAGCCCCGACAGGGCCTCGCCCTTGACGTCGCCGACGCTTTCGAAGCTGCTCGCACCATAGCGTTTGGCCACGTCCTCCACCATGGGGCTGGCGACGAGGAGCAATTCGTCCGCACCGTTGAGGTTGACCCGCAACAGGCTGTAATGCAGATCGGCATTCAGCGTTACCCCCTGGTTGCCGGGCAACGTCCAGGTGGTGGTGGTCCAGATGGGCACGGCGGCCGGCGGCCGATCAACCAATGCGATACCCATGCGGCTCAGCAGGTCATCCACCTCGACCACCGGAAAACGCACGTCGATGGCAGTGGACGTCTTGTCCTTGTACTCCACCTCGGCCTCGGCCAGGGCCGAGCGGCAGTCCAGGCACCAGTGCACGGGCTTATAGCCCTTATAGACATGGCCCCGCTCTAAGATGGTGGCGAAACCGCGCAGCTGCTCGGCCTCATAGCGCGGGTCCATGGTGAGATAAGGGTGATCCCAGTCGCCCAGCACCCCAAGGCGCTTGAAGTCGGTCCGCTGTCGCTCCAGTTGGCGCCAGGCATAGTCGCGGCAGGCCTGCCGGAACGCCGTAGCATCCAGCTTGTGCCCGACCTTGCCCTTCTTCTTCTCCACCTTCAGCTCGATGGGCAGCCCGTGGCAGTCCCAGCCGGGAATGTAGGGCGCATCAAACCCCGCCAGGGTGCGACACTTGACGATGATGTCCTTCAGGATCTTGTTGACAGCGGTGCCCAGATGAATCGTGCCGTTGGCGTAGGGCGGGCCGTCATGCAGGACGAAGATGGGTCGGCCCGCCGCGGCCCTGCGAATCTCGCCGTAGACGTCGTTTTCCTCCCAGGCCTTGAGCATCTGCGGCTCGCGCTGGGGCAGATTGGCCCGCATGGGAAACGCCGTCCTGGGCAGATTAATGGTGTCCTTGTAGTCGGTCATGGCGGTCCAGCGGGCAGTGTTGGGTCAGGCGGCCAGCACGGCGCGGGCGTCGATCAGAGCCTGACGCATTTGCGTCGTCATTGAATCAATATCTGCGGCCTTTTCTGCATCGCGCAGGCGATGAATGAAGTGCACGGTGATGTGTTCTCCGTATATAGCTTGATCGAAATCAAAAATGAAGACTTGCAGCAGCGGCTCGGCGCCATCCGCCGCGAGCTGGGTTCTTACGCTGGCAACGCCGTCGTGCAGCTTGCCATCGAGGCTCACCCGCACGGCGAAGATGCCCTGCACGGGGCTCTGCCGTCGGCCGAGCGTCACGTTCGCCGTGGGCAAGCCGAGCTTTTTGCCCAGGCCATTGCCGCGCACGACCCGGCCCGACATGGCGTAGGGTCGGCCCAGCATGGCAGCGGCCTGGGCCATGTCGCCCCCTGCCAGCGCGTCGCGAACGGCGGTGCTGGACACGCGCTGGCCAGCGCAGATCACGGCGGGTACTTGGGTGACCCCAAAGCCGTGGTGGGCGCCGGCCGCCTCCAGATCCGCCACGGTCCCGCTGCGTCGGGCGGCGAAGCGAAAGTCATGGCCCACCACCATGTGGCGCACGCCCAGGCCCAGGATGAGCAGCTGCTCGATAAAGGTGTCGGGCTCCAGGTGGCGCACCGTCTCGAACCGGGGACAGAGAAACAGATCCACGCCCAGTTGCTGCAGCAGCGCAAATTTCTCCCGAAACCGGGTCAGCCGGGCCGGCGGGACACCGACGCAAAAGTACTCCTTGGGCAGCGGCTCGAATGACAGCACCAGTGAGGGACAGTTCAGCGCCGCCGCGCGAGCGCGCAGCACTCCCAGGATTTCCTGATGACCCAGGTGCACGCCGTCGAAGGCGCCAATGGTCACGGCGCAGCCCTGGGCGCGATCGTGGCGGCCAAGGGCGGCGACGCTGCGATACAAGTGCATGGGATCTGCCCGAAACTCCGAAGGGGGCGGCCGCTGCCAGGCCGCTATTATAGGGAGCCTCCTGAGGGTTTCCCACGCAAGTCCGCCGGGCGCAGACCGAGGAAGAATAGCGTCCCGAAATACACGCTCATCCCACCGATCACGGCGACGCCTAAGGCCACCACCCGATCAAACACGCCGATGCTGAGCCAGTCACCCGGCGCAGCTGCCGCCCACCAGAGAAAACCGGCCATGGCCAGGCTGGCCAACAGCACCTGCCCGGCCAGGGTGAGCCAACCGCTGCCCGGCCTGTAGACCCCCGCCCGCAACAGCCCGCGCAGCAACAGGCCGGCATTAAGAAAGGCCGACAGGGTCGTCGCCAGGGCCAGGCCGGCGTGGGGCGCGGCCCAACCCGCCCGCAACCAGCTCACCACGATGACCACGTTGAGCACCATATTGGTCACCAGCGCAATAACGCCGATGCGCACCGGTGTGCGGGTATCCTGGCGCGCGAAATACCCTGGCGAGAGCACCTTCACCAGAATGAAACCGACCAAACCAAAGGCATAAGCCATAAGGCTGGCCGCCGCCATGCCCACATCCGCCGCGTTGAACTGGCCACCGTAGAAAATGGTGGTCAACATGGGCGCCGCCAGCATGATCAAACCTAACGCGGCGGGGACACCGACAATCAATACCAGGCGCAGGGCCCATTCCAGAGTGTCGGAAAAGGCCGCCGCCGAGGCCTCAGCATGCTGCTGGGAGAGATTGGGCAAAATCACCGTCGCCAGGGCGATGCCGAACACGCCCAGGGGAAACTCCATCAGCCGATCCGAGTAATACAGCCAGCTGATACTGCCGGTAGCGAGAAACGAGGCGATCAGAGTGTCGAACAGGATATTGATCTGGGCCACGGAGGAGCCGAAGATCGCCGGCCCCATGAGCTTGAGGATCCGCCGCACCCCCTCATGGGCCAGCCCCCAGCGGGGTCGCGGCAACAAGCCCAGCCGCAGCAGAAACGGCACCTGAAAGGCCAGCTGCGCGGCGCCGGCAACGAACACGCCCATAGCCAGCCCCATGCCGGGCCGCTCCATGCCCGGCGCGATCAGTGCGGCAAAAACGATCAACGCCAGGTTCAGCAGCACCGGCGTGAAGGCGGGAACGGCGAAGCGTCGATAGCTATTCAGAATGCCGCCCGCCAACGCCGTCAGGGAGATGAAAAACAGATACGGGAACGTGAAGCGGAGCATGTCCACCGCCAGCGGGTAGCGCGCCGGCTCGCCGATGAAGCCGGGGGCAAACAGCATGATCAAGAGCGGCGCGGCCAGCACGCCCACGGCGGTGATGGCAAATAGCGCCACGCTCAGCGTGCCGGTCACCGCATCCACCAGTTCGCGAGTCTCCGCCAGGGAACGCTGACTGCGGTATTCCCCCACCACCGGCACGAAGGCCTGAGCAAAGGCCCCTTCGGCGAAGAAGCGCCGCAGCAGGTTGGGGATCTTGAAGGCGACGAAGAAGGCGTCCATGACCGCGGTCGCGCCGAAAAAGCGGGAAAACACCATGTCCCGCACCAGACCCAGCACCCGGGACAGCAGGGTCATGAAGCTCACGACTGAGGTGGCGCGGAGCAGCCGACCGGGCGAACCAGCGGAACTGTCAGCTTTCTCGCTCATGCTGGTCCGCGAGTGTAGAGCAAAAGATCCCTAACTGCTTGACTTTGCAAGTTGTGATCAAAATAATAGCCGGCCTTCGAGCGACCCTGCGGGGCGCCAGCGGATTTCAGGACGTAGCGACCTTGGCAAACATCAAATCGGCAAAGAAACGTGCGCGGCAGGCCGTCGGCCGGCGGGCCCGCAATATGGCTCAGCGCTCACGGATGCGCACTGCCATCAAAAAGGTGCTGGCGGCCGTGGCCTCCGGCGACAAGAGCGCCGCCGAGGCGGCCTATAAAGCCGCCGTACCGGAGATCGACCGGATGGCCGGCAGGGGCATTGTTCATCGTAACAAAGCGGCTCGGCACAAGAGCCGGCTGAGTGCGAAGGTTCAATCGCTCTCGTAAGCCTCGGCGGAATCCTCCGCCTGCTCCAGATAGACCATCACGTCGCGGGCCAGCTGCCCGGTGCCCTCGCGGGCCAGAGCGCTGATCTGGTAGACCGGACCCTGCCACTCAAGCTTGCCAACGATCTCATCGGCAACCCGCTGCCGGTCGGCGACGGGGATCAGATCCATTTTGTTCAGGACCAGCCAGCGGGGCTGGGCAGCCAGCTTAGGAGCGAACTTGGCCAGCTCGGCCGCAATCGCCTGAGCCTGAGTCACCGGATCGCTGTCTCCGCCCAGGGGCAGGACATCCACCACGTGTAACAGCAGCCGGGTGCGCTCCAGATGGCGCAGGAACCGATGGCCAAGCCCGGCGCCCTCGGCAGCCCCCTCGATCAGACCGGGTATGTCCGCCATGACAAAGCTGCGGTCCTGCTCCACTCGCACTACGCCCAGATGGGGATGCAGAGTCGTGAAGGGATAGTCGGCGATCTTGGGCCGCGCCGCCGACAGCGCCCGGATCAGCGTGCTCTTGCCGGCGTTCGGCAACCCTACCAGCCCCACGTCCGCCAGCACTTTCAGCTCCAGGGCCAGATGGCGGCCCTCGCCGGCCTCACCGGGCGTGGACTGCCGCGGCGCCCGATTCACCGATGACTTGAAGCGGGTATTTCCCAAGCCGCCGCGACCACCCCGGGCAACCAACAGGGTCTGACCGTCAGCATCCAGATCACCCAGAATCTCCTGAGTATCGATGTCTTTGACGATGGTGCCCACGGGCACGTCGACGAAAAGATCATCCCCCGACGCCCCGGTGCAATTGCGGCCCGCGCCCGGCGAGCCGCTGACGGCCCGAAACTTGCGCTGCACCCGAAAGTCGGCCAGCGTATTCATCTTGGTGGCTGCGCGCAGATACACGTTGCCGCCATGACCACCATCACCGCCGTCGGGGCCACCGCGGGGGATGTACTTCTCGCGCCGAAAGCTCAGGGCGCCGTCCCCGCCCCGCCCGGCCAGCACTCGAATGGTCGCCTCATCAACGAACTTCATAACGGCAGCACTTTTAGGCTGGGGACATTTTGCTTGGTCGGCAGAATCAGCACAGCGCGGCGACAAACCGGCCGGCTTTAAGAGATTTTACAAGACGCGGGGCGGCGAGGGGGCGGCGTGCCTTCTTCCCCGGCTGGCATAAAAAAGCCCCGCAAACGGGGCTTTTCTGATGCCGCTGGTTACAGGCGGCTAATTGGTGTCGATCCGCACGAACTTGCGGTTCTTTGGCCCCTTGTTCTCAAACACGACCCGGCCGGCCGCCTTGGCGAACAGGGTGTGATCACGGCCCAGGCCAACATTAGGACCGGCGTGAAAGTGGGTGCCCCGCTGCCGAACCAGGATGTTGCCCGGCACTACGCTCTCGCCGCCATAGCGCTTGACGCCCAGGCGTTTGGATTCGGAATCGCGGCCGTTCTTGGAGCTGCCGCCTGCTTTCTTGTGTGCCATCCCTAAACTCCTTACTCGGCCTCGGCGTCAGCCGGCGCCTCCTCCTGGGGCTGCGCCGCCTTGCGGGGCGCGCCGGTGATTCCGGTAATCTCAATCTCGGTGAAGTGCTGCCGATGACCCTTGAGGCGTTTGTAGTTCTGACGCCGCTTGAACTTCAACACGTCTACCTTCTTGCCCTTGCCCTGAGCGGTAACTTTGGCCTTGACCTTGCTGCCGGATACCAGTGGTGTGCCCAGCTTAACCTGGGCGCCCTCGCCCACCAGCAGTACCTGGTCGAACTCGACGCTATCACCCTCATTTCCGGCCAGCCGCTCTATGCGCAGCCGATCGCCCTTACTCGCCCGGTACTGCTTGCCGCCGGTACGGAAAACCGCGTACATGGGAAACTCCCTCTGTTGCCGGGCGCCTGCGCTGCAGGCTGTTGGCCCGACCCGTGGAAAAGAGGCGGAATTTTAGAGATTTCGCTCAACCGGGTCAATGAGTTAGGCCTGATCTCGGGCACCCGCCGCCGATCGGCCGGGCGCCTTCAAAAACCGCCAGCCTATTCGCCAACGCTTTGAAACTCAGGCATTATTCCGGCCGTGAAACCGGTTCCCAAGAGCACCTACACCCCCAGCGACCTGGACGCCCTGCGCACGCCGGTGGCCCAGGATTGGGAAGGCGTCAATCGCCTGATCTTTCAGCGCCTGGGTAGCGACGTGGCACTGGTGAATCAGGTTGCCCATCACATTATCTACAGCGGTGGCAAACGGCTGCGTCCCCTGACCGTGCTCCTGGCTGGCCGCGCCTGCGGCTATGAGGGCGAGCAGCACCGCGCGGCCGCGGCTGTCATCGAGTTCATTCACACCGCCACCCTGCTGCACGACGACGTCGTAGATGCCTCCGGACTGCGTCGCGGCCAGGAAACGGCCAACGCCCTGTTCGGCAACCAGGCCAGCGTCCTGGTGGGCGATTTCCTGTATTCCCGTGCCTTCCAGATCATGGTGGAGATCGGTGAGATGCGAGTGCTGGACGTGATGGCGGACGCGACCAACACCATCGCCGAGGGCGAGGTACTGCAGTTGATGAACTGCAACGACCCGGATACCACCGAGGCCGACTACCGGGAAGTGATCTATCGCAAGACGGCCAAGCTGTTCGAGGCGGGCGCCCAGGTGGCTGCCATTCTGGCGGCTGCGCCCGCGGAGATTGAAGCGGCCATGGTGGCCTATGGTCGACACCTGGGGCTGGCCTTTCAGCTTGTGGACGACGCCCTGGATTACGATGCAACCACCGAGGAACTGGGCAAGAACATCGGCGATGATCTGGCCGAAGGCAAACCCACGCTGCCGCTGATTTACGCCATGAAACATGGCAGCGCGGCGGAACGACACATGATCCGCGAAGCCATTCGCACCGGGGGTACGCAGAACCTCACGTCCATCCAGCTGGCCACGGAAACCACCGGCGGTCTGGCCTACACGGCCGACAAAGCCCGCGCCGAAGCCAACGCGGCCGCGGACGCGCTGGCCATATTACCCGACGGCGCCTGTAAACAGACCCTGCTGAAGCTCACCCGCTTCGCCGTCGACCGGCGCTTCTAAACCCGCTGACTGCCACCGGCACGGCTACCCCGCAGAGCGGCCGAACCGTTCATCTCGACGGCACGGCCTTTCCGGTCGCCGTCAGTTACCCAGACCAAAGTTCACATCCAGCGTCACGCCATAGGTGCGCCGCTCGCCCAGATAGGCGTTGTACTGCACGTTGGGCGCGCCGACGACGGCACTGGCAACGTACTCCTCGTCGAGCAGGTTCCTCGCCCAGAACCTCAGCTCATAGCGCTCGTTCTGGATACCGAAACTGGCGTTGACCAGAGTGCGCTCCGGCACCGTGGCCAAGTTGACCGCCTCTGCATACATCTCGGATTGATAGGCCATGTCCGCTCGAAGGTAGTAGTCAAAGTTCGCGTTCATTTGGGCCCGCCAGTCCACACCCAGCGAGAACTGGGTATCCGATTGGCGCTCCACGGTATTGCCGCTGATATCGCCGGAGGTGGCGCACACCACGTCATCGCAAACCGACGGTATACGTCCCCACCGCAGATCCAGCGTACCGTCGTCGTACTCAGAGTTTCCGAGATACAGCGTGCCGTACAGCGTCAGGTTCTCGTTGACCGCCAGGGCCCCATCCATCTCGATGCCTACGGAGGTGACGTCACCCAGATTCTTGATGATGGAGACCGGCAACGGGTTTGGATTGCCGTCGTCCTGGGCCGAGATNNTCCTGCTGCCCACCTCATAGGTCCAGTTCTCGTCCTGGTCGTAGGTCAGGTTCTGTGGCAGCGTCGCTGTGCCGTTAAAGCCGCCAGCCTTGATGCCTCGAGCGGCCGAGAAAAACAGCATGTTGTCGTCGGATAGGTCATATTCCAACGTGACCCGCGGCGTGAAAGCCGTGAAGTCATCCTCAAGGACATTGCCTTCGAAAGCGCCAACACCTTCACCGCCCCCCGAGGCCAGATTGATCTCCCGCTTGGTCTCGTCGGAATAGCGGCCTTCGATACCCAGGCGCGCCTTGCCGTCCGCAAAGGCCCAGTTCACCTCGAAGAAAGGCGACCAGGCCTCGGTCTGGGTGAGTATCCGGCGCAACGAGACCTGCAGAATGAACTCATCCGGGTCCAGCACGTTAATCGGCGCGGTCGGCACAGCGTCCAGGATCGGCAGCAACGCAAAGTTGCTGGTGCCGAAGTCATCGCTGTCGTAGAGATAGAGACCGAAGGCCGCCGAAACAGCCCCTCCGTTATCCCAGGTTAAGCGCAACTCGTGGGAATCGGTCTCGAAGTCGCCGATGGGTCCGTTCTCGAACACGCAAAGGGGCACAAAGAAGGTGCAACCGGGTAGCGTGTCCTTGTAGCCGAGCGAGAACGATTGGCCGGAGATACTTCCGTAGATGTACTCCAGCGCCATCGCGTCGTTAATCTGCCAATCGATAGAAGCACGCAGGAAGTCGGACTCCAGCTGCCGACTGTAACCACGGGGGTCTATGGGAATGTTGCGGACCGGTATTTCCCCGCAGTACAGCCTGAACCAGTCCCCCCCGCCGCCGAGCCCGGACCCGGGCGGCCGGACGTCCGGATTGTATTGGCCGCAGTTGAGCAGCTCACTTTCGGCGTTCAACTCGGCAAACCAGTTTTGGGCATCGTGCTCGTCGTTGAAGTCATAATCGTAGTAGGAGACGCTGACCAGCACGTTTTCCGAGGGGTTGAGCTCGAAACCGGCGCTCACGGTAGTCCGCTCCCAGCCACCCAGCTTGTCGTCGCTGCCCTTGCTGAAGCTGATATCTGAAAAAGGGTGGGTGTTGTCCCAACTGCCGTCAAATTCGGAGTAGTCCACGCCAACCCTGACGCGCAATACCTCTGGCACGAAGGCGCCTGAAATAGCGAATGCGCCGTCGTACCGCTCGCTGTCTCCCAGCGTAAGCGAGGCATCAATCTCCCACTCTTCGCTCATCTGCTTGGGGATGTAATTGATGGCGCCCATGAACGCATTGCGCCCGTAGCGCGCGCTCTGCGGTCCCTTAACGACCTCGATACGCTCGACGTTGGCAAAGCCCAGATCCACAATATAGTTACGAGGCAGATACACGCCGTCGAAGAAGGTTGCCACGTTCAGCTCCAACCTCTGACTGGCGCGGTTCTGGGTAGTACCGCGAATCACCGGCGCTGCATAGCCGCTCCCGCCGTAATCCTCAAAGTTAAAACCCGGCGTAAACAGCGCCACATCTTCCATTTCCTGCAGATTGCGCCGGGCGATATCTTCGGCGGTGAAGGCGGTGATGGATAAGGGGATATCCTGCAAGACCTCTTCGCGCCGGCGCGCCGTCACGACGACTTCCTCCAGGCCGCCATCGTTAGCTTCCTGAGCGTAGGCGCTGTCAATACCGTGTCCGGACAGCGCGGAGCCGATGATCAATGCAAGTGTAAGCGCGCAGGCGCTAACTGGTGTTCTCACAATCCCCCCCTTTGCAGCCGGTTAACCGCTGCCCCCCGAGGAACCGATGTGGCGCTGGCGCCACTCCAGTCGATTAATGAAGCCAACACTCGTAAGAGCACAGGAGCGATTTTCCAAGCCAGCCAGTTATCACACTGTTTGCCGACCATCGCCCTCGGATCACGAGCCCATCAGCCTCTCTTATGTGTGTCGGTGCGTTTCTCACTATAGCGGTCATTGTGGCTTTGGGATACCGCCTTGCACCAGATTGACCAGGACTCCATCCCGATCCCGGAACATCATCTCCCGTCCCTGCACCAGCATGTCTTCCCGGTGCCTGAGCACCACCGGCGGGGAGACAATGGCGTATCCGGCCGCCATGATCTCCTGGGTCAGGCGGTCTATCTCGGTGGTATGAAACACCACCGCCACATCGCCGATGCGGGTATCGGTACGCTGGGAAGGCGCAGGCGCTGCACCATCTTCCTTGAACAGCTGGTAGAGCCCGATATTGCCGAAGGCCGCGTCGCCGGAACGTAACACCGTTGCCCGCAGCTCCCGGCCTTCGGTGCCCATGATCCGGTTGATACTGTCACCCTTCCAGTAATTGTCGAACCAGGGCTCAAGCCCGAGGATGTCCCGGTACAGCTTCAGCGATTCTTCCAGGTCGCGCACGAAAATCGTGGCGCGGGCCATAGGAGACACAACAAATCCATCCGGGAATGTGATCGTCACGGGCTGACGTTCCTGCCCCGCCGGCAAAAGATTGATCACCTCCGTGTTGTCCTGGGCGGCCGCAAAGTGCGCCAACCCCCCGAGCATAAGCACACCCAAAACTCTGCTGCCCATACGCCTCATGGATCCGCCCCCTCAGCCTCAGTCCGTCAAGAATGCCGCGACGGCGTCCGCCCATTCTTCGGGCATCTGATCCACGATATCGATGCCACCACCCGCCAGCTCCCTGTAGGCGAAATCGGGCCGCAGCTCGCGGGCCAGCTTGGCATTCTCGTAGATCTGATCACCCGTGTTCGTCAGGATCAGTGTCGGTTGCTTGATCTTCTTCAAAGCCGACCCGTGATCGTAGATGAACGCGGCATGGTGCCCGGTCCAGAACGGCGCATAGCCTTGAAATTTCTCCACCGTATAGCGGGTGATGGTTCGAGGATCGGCCCCCTCGCCGTACATGTTGTGGCGGCCCATGAACGATTGCTGCAAATGACTGCCGTCGTCTGCATAGACGAAATTAATCTCCCGTTCCTCATTGCCCTCCAGAAACCTAAGCCGGCGCTCCTCGCTCATGGGCAGCGGCCCATTAATAATGAGCTTGCGCACCCGGTCGGGAAACTGCAACGCCACTTCTGTGGCCACCATCCCGCCCGTGTGGTGCCCCAGCACGTGGGCCTTCTCAATTCCCAGGTGATCCAGCACCGCCGGGACAGCCGCGGCCCAGTCCTCCACGGTGGGCACAAAGGGTGCAGGATCCGACTCGCCGAAGCCCGGGGTATCCACGCCGATGGCGCGGATACCGCGCCGGTGCAGAGGCTCGTAGACGTTGGTGAACTGCTTTGAGGTCTGAGGCGCCTGATGGCACAGCACCAGCGGGATGCCCTCCCCGGTATCGCGGAAATGCACCTGGCCGTAGGGTCCCTCGGCATAGGCGCGGCGGGGTACGTAGGGCACCTGCAAAGGACCCGAGCGCAGTGCGTAGGGGTTGCTCTCCGCCCGGGTCTTGCCCGTGCCCGCCAGGGCAAGCCCGCCGGGCACGGCCGCAGCGGCGCCTGCGGCTGAAGCAATAGTTAAGAAACGGCGACGATTGATCTTGCTCATGGCGAACCCCCTGGTACACGAGGACGCCGACGCGCACAGAGTTGATTGAGCTGATTTGCCGCGTCGGCCACAGTCATGTGCATCATAGCTCTTCAGCAGGGCGCGCGCTGCTTCCGGGCCGCTGCCTTCACGCCTCGCCAGCCAGGTCGTGGCCACTGAACGTTTCCCGCGGCGCGCCAGTGGCAGTGCGCTGTTGGCTGACTCAGCTGGTCAAGAAAGCGGCCACCGCGTCGGCCCATTCTTCGGGCATCTGATCCACGATGTCGATACCGCCACCCTGGAGCTCCACATAGGCAAAATCCGGCCGCATGTCCCGGGCCAGCCTGGCATTCTCGTAGATCTGATCGCCCGTGTTGGTCAGGATCAGGGTGGGATGCCGAAGCTGTTTCAGGGCTGGCTCGTGGTCATACATGAAAGCGGCATGGTGGCCGGTCCAAAACGGCGCGTACCCCTGGAACTGCTCGACGGCATAGCGGGTGATGGTTCGGGGATCCGCATCGTCGCCGTACATGTCGCCGCGCACCTGATAGGCGCGCTGCAGATGGCTACCATCCGGTTGGTAGACGAAGTTGATCTCCGCGTCCTCCACGTAGCGCAGGAACTCGGCGCGCTCCGCCTCACCAATGGGCAGCGGCCCGTTGATAATGAGCCTGCGCACCCGGTCCGGAAATTGCAGCGCTACCTCGGTGGCAACCATGCCGCCCGTGTGATGACCCAGCACGTCGGCCTGCGCTATGCCCAGTCGATCCAGCACCGCCGGGATGGCCGCCGCCCAGTCCTCCACCGTGGGCACGAAGGGGGCGGGATCGGACTCGCCAAAGCCCGGCGTATCGATCCCGACGGCGCGGACGCCGCGCCGCTTCAGCGGCTCATAGACGTTGGTGAACTGGCGTGAGGTCTGGGGAGCCTGAGGGCACAGCACCAGCGGAAGGCCCTCTCCCGTATCGCGGAAATGCACCTGCCCGAAGGGTCCGTCGGCATAACCGCGCCGCGGCACGAAGGGGACCTTCAAGGCGCCGGCCCGCAAGGCATAGGGGTTGTCTTCTGCGCGGGTCCTGTTCGGCTGGCTTTCAGGTGTCGTCATGGCTCGTCCTTAGGTAGCGGCGCGGGCGAAAGCCTGGTCCAGCTTTGCCGTCACATCGGCCACGGTAATCAGCATCATGGCTTCGGGGTCCCGGACTCGTTGCCCCCAGCGCAATGCCTCCGCAGGTTTGCCGAATTCCTGGCGCACGGCCTCGGGGTACTTATCCACGACCAGATCCTGACTGAAATACGGGCCCGTGCGCAAACGGTTCGAGGTGGCGTACAACCCCACCACGGGCGTGCCCATGGCCGTCGCCATGTGGGCGGGACCGGAGTCCGGACACAGCACGACGCTGGCGCGTCCCAGCAATGCCACCAACTGCTTCAAGGACGAGCGGCCGATGAGATTCACCGGCTTCGCCCGAGCCTGCTCGCTGATCCCCGCCCCGTACTCCTGTTCGATCGGGGTATTCGCGCCGGTAAGAACGACCCGGGCCCCGTGCTGCTCAGCGGCGTAGTCCACCACCGCAGCGTAGCGCTCGATGCTCCAGTTGCGGTAGTTGCGAAAGCGCTGGCCCGTGCAGGGACTGATCACGAGGGTCGGACCCGCGGCAGCCACCTGCCGGTCGGCAAAGTCCCAATCGGCGGCGCCAATGGGCAGATCCCAGCGCGGCAGCGCATGCTCGATGCCCAGGGCCTCAATGAATTCGAACAGGCCATCCATGACGTGGCGCTCCGGGCGCGCCGGAATGCGGGCGTTGGAGAACAACCACTGTTGGTCCCGGGCCCGAGCCCGATCAAAACCCAGCTTCACCGGTGCCTTTACCATGAGGCTGACCAGATTGGCCCGGGCCGAGGCGTGCATATGCAGCAGCAGCGGGAAGCGACGCCCGGCCAGGGCTGTGCGCACCGCGCCGTAGCCCTTAAGACCCGCGGACTTGTTGAGGATGATGAACTCGACGCCGCTCAAACCCTCCAGCAGAGCGTGCTCGGTGCGGCCGATGATCCAGGTGATCCGGGTATCCGGCCAGGCGTCCTGCAGGGCACGCACCACGGGCACGGTATGGCAGCAATCCCCGATGGCCGACAGCCGGATCATGCAGAGCTCGGCGGGCGGGCGCGCGAAATCTAGGGACATGGGGCGACCTGACGGCAGACTGGGCGGCCACATTGTCCCGCAGGGTCAAGCATCGGAGCAATGCCACACCCTTTCCGCCAGATGAACGGGGTTTGATCTCTGCGGTAACTACCTATGGGAGCAAGCCCATCGCCACCGGAGAATGACCTCATCCAAACAAACCCGGAGAACATGCCGTGAGTCAACCGAGCCAGCACCCGGATCGGGGCATGATGGGTCACACCCCGGCCCTGACCTCCCGCAGCGACGAGGCTTTTCTTGATTTCGTTTCCGACGCCCGCAACCTGCTGATGCACGAACAATGGTATGCCGTGTGCGAGCTCGGCAATGCGGCCCTCAAAAAGGCCGGACTGGCCGACAAAGAGCACGTGTGGCCCGGCCGCGTCGAGGAGATGCGCGCGGTGCTCAAGGACGTTCCCGAAGCGGCCATCATGCTGCGCGCCAAACGGTCACTGCAGGAGGCCTACTGGAATCGCATCATGGATTCCTACGGTGTGGACGAGCAGGAGTGGCTTGCCAGGCTGGATGCCGCGGACAAAAGTGGGCCGGGCAGCGTCTCCTGGGATCCGGATTTTCCCGTGCCCGACTACGCCAAAGTGGAAATCCATATCCAGCCCGGTGGCTATGTGGGCAAGCCCCTGGGCGGGCTGCACTATGACTATGGCACCAAGGTGTTCTTCGGCGGCCAGAACGATGAGGACTCCCTGCACATCAAGGTTGCCAAGCAGACCTCGATCCCCCAGGACGGCAAAGTGGAACGGGTGCTGGACATCGGCTGCGCCATCGGCCAGCTGGCCTGCGAGCTGAAGCGCCGGTTTCCTGAAGCGCAGGTGTGGGGCATCGACGTGGGCGCGCCCATGGTGCGCTATGCCCATCTGCGGGCGATAGAGCAGGATCTGGATGTCCATTTTGCCCAGATGCTCTGCGAGGACACCAGCTTCCCCGATAACCACTTCGATCTGGTCACGTCCCACCTGCTGTTCCATGAGCTGCCCATGCCCGTGATTCGCGCCACCATCGAGGAAATTCGGCGCGTGCTGCGGCCTGGCGGCACCTTTGTGATCTGGGATTTCCCAACCAATACGCCGGACGAGGAGCGCTTCGCGCTCTACTCGCTGATGTTTGATTCCGCCGACAACGGCGAGCCCTACTCCACCGATTTCGTGTACAGCCATGTGGAAGACCTGCTGAAGGGCGCCGGGTTTACGCTGCGCTCGGAAGACCCGGCGACGGTGCAACGCCAGGGCCGCGTCTGTGACAAACCGGAGCAAAGCCAATGACCTCGCCAAGCGCTGCCGAACTGGAATACGTGAAAGACCTGCCCGGCTTCGAGCGGGGCCATCCCCATTACTTCCGCGACCCGGTCATCGACCATCTGCTGGAAGTGGTGCTGCTGCTGGGCGGCGAGCTGTGGGTCAACCGGGACCGACAGATGATCATGGAAGAGCTCATGGCCCAGGAGGGCAAGGTCACCCCCGAGATGATCGAAACCTTCAAACCCAATGCCGANNCAGGCTGAGGCGCGACGCCGCTTCACCGAGCGGGTGTACGGTTGTTTGCGCTACCAGGATCTTGCGGCCCCCGAAACCGGCTTCTTTGATATCGTAGCCAAGGGCGACTGACCGCAGGAAACGAATCCCCCGGAAGCCGCGAGCGCAGCGATCGGGTTATTGCGACTGTTTCCCTGATTCAGGGCCGTACGGCCGCCAAGGCCACTTTCCGCTGAGAGGCTATTGCCATGACCACCAACATTCACCGTAATCCCGCCGACGGCTACACCCGCCGCAGCGTTGAAATTCCTCCAGGTTCGCGCATCCTGTTCATCAGCGGCCAGACGGCGACCGATGAAAACGGCCAGACGCCGGCGGACCCGGCGGAGCAGGCGGACATTGTCTACGCCAAAATTGTGCAGACGCTGAAAGACGCCGACATGGACGTAACCGACCTGGTCAAGACCAATGTGTACATGACCCACCCGGANNGATCCAGGCCGGTGCTAAATACAATCCGGGCGGCACCCAGGCCGGCACCCTCGTTTACGTGAAGGCGCTGGCGCTACCCGAGGTGCGCGTCGAAATCGAGGCGATCGCCGCTAAAAAAGCCTAGGCGTCGTAGCGCCGGCCCCAAGACGTTGCGGCGACTCAGTCGGGCTCGAGCGAATGCCGCCGGGCACGCCGGCCGCAACACAGCGGCCGTCTGCGACGGGCGGCTGTGAACCTGGGCTCACTCAGAATGTCCGGATAGATTAAACACCTTCAGCGCGTTATCGCGCATCAGCCGCTGCTTGCTCTGAGGCTTCAAGCCAAGTGCCTCGACCTCCGCCACGGAGCGTTCCGGATCGACAACGGGCCAGTCTGTGCCCCACATCACTTTGTGGCTGCCGTAGGAGTTCAGATAGTGCACGTATTGGGGCGGCCAGTAGCGGGGCGCGTAGGCATCGCCGGCGGTAAATACGTTCTCATGCTTCCAGCACATGGCGATCATCTCATCTACCCAGGGCGTACCCACGTGAATACCGATGAGTTTTAATTCCGGGAAATCGATAGCCACCTGATCCAGCAGAATGGGCTTGGCGACCGACGGCAGGCGCCGGCTGCGGCTGTAAATCAAGTTCTGCCCCACCTGCATCATGATCGGGATATCCAGCTCGCAGCACTTGGCGTAATAAGGATAGATTTGCGCCGCGTTGGGTGGCATGGCAAACCAGTGGGGATACCAGTGGGCACCGACGAATCCGTATTGTTGCACCGCAACCTCTAAGTCCCGCAGACCCTGCATGCCCCGGGTGGGATCCACCCCCGCCAGTCCCGAAAATCGATCCGGATGGGCCTGACAGGCCTCCGCCACGTACTCATATGGCACCTCGAAGGATTGCTCCACGCGCAGGTCCCCGGCACGCACGGCGATCAGCAGCGAGCGCTCCACGCCAGCCCGATCCATGCGGGTGATGTAGTCCTCCAGGGTTATCCCGCCGCGGATCTCCTCGGGCATGCGCACCTGAACCTTGAAACTCTCATCAATCCCCGTGCGGCCTTCGGCCACCGTCTGGGGTGTGTAGAGGTTGCATACGATATCGATGGCGCTGCTGTTCGTCATAGCCTGTTCTTGTCTCAAGGAGTGTTTGCCGTGCGCGGCTGAGTGAGTCGCGATCCGCCCTAACTGTAGGGGGCGTGACTTGAGCCCGTCAATGTTTCTATCCGTCGGGCCGGCGCGCGTGTGTACGAAATCTGCGGCGACCGCTATGCTGCTCGCACTCACCCGGGCCGAATAACAAGGAGCGAAACCATGGCCTTGGACCAAACCGGATTGGTTTTGACTTGCGAGAGCGAGGAATCCGCACAACTGTTCGATGCCACGATTGGGGGCTATCTGACCTTCTCCCTGGATACCGGCCTGCACATCAAGGCGCTGCTGACGGCCGAACCCACCATGCCCATGGCCAACGTGCTCATGGGCTACTTCTACATGCTCATGGGGGTTCGGCCGCTGGTGCCCCGGGCGCAGAAGTCCCTGGTGGCTGCTCGGGAAGATCAAGCCACCGTAACCGCCCGGGAACGCGGCCACATGGACGCCCTGGATGCCTGGTCCCGGAACGACCTGCGCGGCGCCACGGCTCACTGGGAGGCCGTTCTTCTTGACCATCCCCGGGACGTGCTGGCGGCGAAACTGGCCCACTTCGGCCATTTTTATCTGGGCGCACCGTTACAGATCCGCGATTCCATCGCCCGCGTGCTGCCCGCCTGGTCCGAAGCGGATCCCGCGTACGGCTTCATACTCTCCATGTACGCCTTCGGTCTGGAGGAAACCGGGGATTACGCGCAAGCCGAACGCTGCGGCCGCCAGGCCGTGGAGCTCAACCCGGCGGACTCCTGGGGCATTCACGCCGTGGCCCACGTTCTCGAGATGCAGGACCGCCATGCGGAGGGCATCCAGTGGCTGGACACCCTGGAGTCCTCCTGGAGCCAGGCCAACAACTTCCGCTATCACCTGGCCTGGCACCGNNCCTGGCATCGCACCCTGTACCACCTGGATCAGGGCGATGCGGACCGGGCTCTCGGGCTTTACGACGACACCGTCTGGGATCCGGAAGCCAGGGAATATCTGGACCTGTGCAACGATGTGGCCCTGCTGGCCCGGCTGGATATGGCCGGCGTCGACACGGGGGACCGCTGGCAGGCTCTGGCCGAGGTTCTGAGCAAGCACGCCCAGCAGCACATGATGAATTTCATCGATGCCCACTATGTCTTGGGTCTCGCCGCCGGGGGCGCCGCTGACGCCGCAGCCCACATGCTGACGACTTTATCCGGCGAGTTGGACGGTGAATGGGACGCCAGCGACACCTATCTTGGGGTGGCCAGCTCAGTGGGCCTGCCGCTATGCCGTGCCATGGTTGCCTATGCCGAGGGCAAGTACGATCACGCGGTCCAACTGCTGCTGCCCATCCGCTATGACATCCAGGCCATTGGCGGCAGTCATGCCCAGCGGGACCTGTTCGCACAGATATTGATCGACGCCGCGCTGAAATCCGGGCAGACCCCGTTAGCCCGGTCTCTGCTGGCCGAGCGCGTGGCTTTGAAGCCCGGCAACGCTCCCGCCCGTGCCCTCTATCAAACCGCGCTCAAACAGCCCGACTGACCCGATGCTGCGCTGCGCCGAACCGTGCTGATTACCGGCGCCGCGCGCGGCATGGGGTGCGTGGCGGCCATCGAGCTGGCCGCCATGGGCGCCCACGTGATCCTGGTGGACTGGGAGGGCGAAGCAGGCACCCCGCAGCCGGGATGCAATCAATCAGGCGCCGGGCCCGGGTAGCGCTGAGTTTCGCTATTGCGATCTCTCGTCACTGCAGAAGGTGCGCGCACGCACATCTACCTGGCCTCGTCGCCCGAAGTGGTCCAGGTCACCGGGCAGTACTTCGAGCACTGCCGGCCTAAACAGCTGGGCAAACAGGCGGCCGACGCCGAGACCCCGGCCCGACTGTGGGCCTTGACCGAGTCCATCACCGGCCTGCGCTTTTCAGACGCTCGCTGACCCCCGCGAGAAGCCTCGGCCGTTCTGCAATAACCTGTTCAATCAGCGAGCTGCCGTAAGCCCAACTTGCACGGTGGACTAAGACCGCGCCGCGCGCACATCCGCGCACCTGGGGGCGCAGCCAGAGGTTGCTTGACCACCTAAAGACCCTCCTCTAGAGTCCCAGTCTCAATAATAACGGCGCCCCGCCCAAAGGCAGGACTATGGCCGATCCGACAGCCGCCCCCTACGTCGGGGGGAAAGTGGCCAACCAGAGTGGCGCAGCCGTCAGCAGCGGCCAGGCAAAATACACCGCAGACTTTGAGTTTCACGGTCAGCTGCACGCCCATATCGTGCGCAGCCCCCATGCGGCGGCAGACATTCTGGGCGTTGATACCAGCGATGCGTTGAAGGTCGCCGGCGTGGTCATGGCGATGGACGGCCGCGAGGCAGCCGAGCATCTGGATCCCATCCCCCACTACATCGATGCCGCCGTCTTCGGCGGGCGCACCACGGACGTGCGCTGCCTGGCGCTCGACGCGGTGCGCCATTACGGGCAACCGGTCGCCGTGGTGGTCGCCGCGGACAAACGCACGGCCCAATATGCGGCATCGCGCGTCCGCGTGAGCTACAAACGTCGCGAGGCGGTGGTGGATGCTCACGACGCCCTGAAGCCTGACGCCCCGCGGGTGATCCCCGACTGGGATGCCAATCTCATCATGCAGGTGCCGTTTATCGGTGGCGATACGGAGCAGGCCTTCAAGGACGCCGACAAGATCGTCCGGACCCGGATCAACATTCATCGTCAATCTACCCAGCCCATCGAAACCCGGGTCTATAACGCCGTCTGGGATGGACAGGAGCAACGCATCACTCTGTACGCCACGGCCCAGAACCCCCACCCACTGCGCTATGTGCTCGCCAAGACGCTGCGCATGCCCGAAAACCGGGTACGGATCGTGGCGCCCACCACGGGCGGGGCCTTCGGGTTGAAGATGCACGGCCATCCGGAAGAGGCGCTGATGTGCCTGCTCGCCAGACTCACCGGGCGTCCGGTGAAGTGGGTGGAAAGCCGCGAGGAGTGTCTGCTGGTCGGCGGCCGCGAACAGAGTCATGAGGTGGAGCTGGCGCTGCGCAAGGATGGTCGAATCCTGGGCCTGCGGGATCGTTTCGTGGCCAACACAGGCGCCCCCACCGCCTGCCCCGGATGGGGTATGGCCTTTCTTACCGGCCTGACGATGCCCGGCCCCTACGATATCGCCAACGTGGACGTGCTCATGAGCGCGGCGGTCACCAACAAGCCTCCCTGGAATGCCTCCCGAGGCTATGGCAAGGAGGCCACGGCCCTGGCGCTGGAGCTGAGCCTGGACCGCGCCGCCCGGGAACTGGATATGGATCCGGCCGAGCTGCGCTGCCAGAACTTCGTGCAGCCGGAGGATTTCCCCAAGAAGACCCCGACGGGCCTGATCCTGGACTCCGGTGACTATGGGACGACCGTCCGCAAGACCCTGGAGGTCATTGACTACGAAGGCTGGCGCGCCAAACAGGCGGAGCTGCGGGAGGCGGGCCGCTATCTGGGTATCGGCATCGCCTATGAGCTGACGCCTGAAGGCGGCTCCCTGCCGGGCACCATGGTGGCCGGCTACGACAGCTCCACCGTGCAGGCCGATCCCAGCGGCACCATCACTGT
>JABAOE010005170.1_pt1 | contig 33455 bp, 27 predicted proteins | sample 7062141 | NCBI WGS metagenome assembly JABAOE01 (sample SAMN14538627, study PRJNA623070) | marine sediment metagenome | biome: marine biome [ENVO:00000428]; feature: marine pelagic biome [ENVO:01000023]; material: deep marine sediment [ENVO:00002113] | place: India: Gulf of Khambhat ...
GCCCCAAGAATCTGTCGCTGGATGTCGTTTTGCATGGGCCGAAAATATATTGGTGATTCTGAAAATTTGCTAACAAAATGACGGACTTGGGAAAAATAGCCCAAGTTTCTACCTGCGGCGCTCTGAAGTGCAATAAATGAAACTTTAGGAATACTTAGGTTTTTGCGTTTGCTGCCAGTGCCAGATCTGGCTATGAGCTTTTTAGCAATGAATTGAGACCAGCTTCATCGATGGTCTCTACGCCCAGTTGCTGTGCTTTGGTGAGTTTCGAACCGGCTTTTTCGCCGAAGACTACGTAAGTCGTGTTCTTGGAGACGCTACCTGTGACTTTGCCGCCGAGCGCCTGAATTTTTTTCTTGGCCTCATCACGCGTCATGTTCGGCAGAGTGCCGGTCAGAACAAATGTCTTTCCGGCGAGCGGCCCATCGGCTGGACTTTGTTGCGGCTCAGATTCCTCCCAGTGCACGCCTAAGTCACGGAGCGCCTGGATTACCTCCCGGTTATGCTCCTCGCCGAAAAACGATCGGATGCGCGACGCAACTATCGGCCCAACGTCCGGCACATCGACCAACTCACTTTCTGCGGCCGACATCACAGCATCGAGCTTGCCAAAATGCGTCGCCAGCGCAGCAGCTGTCGCCTCCCCCACCTCACGAATTCCCAGCGCATAAAGGAATCGTTCCAGCGTTGTCGATCGGCTCGCATCAATCGCCGTAATCAAGTTTTCGGCAGACTTGTCCCCCATGCGCTCGAGCGCAGCAAGTTCTTCTTTCTCGAGGCGAAAAATATCTGCCGGCGTCTTGATCCGATCGATTGTCACCAGTTGCTCGATGAGCTTCGAACCCAGACCTTCAATATCCATCGCCTTGCGCGAGACAAAGTGCTTGAGCGACTCGGCACGCTGGGCCGCACAATACAAACCACCCGTACACCTAGCGACCGCTTCGTCGCCTTCCCGTGCCACCGTCGAACCGCATACTGGGCAGCGCTTCGGCAGCTGTACTGGCTTGGTTCCCTTGGGACGGCGGCTGGCAATGACCCCAACGACTTCCGGAATGACGTCGCCAGCGCGCCGAATCGTCACGGTGTCACCGACCCTCACATCCTTGCGATGCAATTCATCGATGTTGTGCAGCGTCGCGTTGCTGACGGTGACGCCCCCGACGAACACCGGTTTCAGGCGTGCCACTGGCGTTACCGCACCGGTCCGGCCAACCTGAAACTCAACGCCTTCAACGGTTGTGAGCTCTTCCTGCGCCGGGAACTTGTGAGCAATTGCCCAGCGCGGCGCGCGCGACACAAAACCGAGCTCTCTCTGCTGCACCAGGTCATTTACCTTGTACACCACACCATCAATCTCATAAGGCAGCGAATCGCGTTTTGCCCCCATCTCCTTGTAAAAGGCCAAGCAGCCCTCCACGCCGGCCACGACACCGCGTTCCGGGCACACCTTCAAACCCCAGCTTTGGAGCCGGTCAAGCACCTCGCTATGCGTCGCCGGAAGATCGCCGCCATCGATCTTGCCTACCGAATAGGCATACATATCGAGCGGCCGCTCCGCGGTGAGGCGCGGATCCAGTTGCCTGAGACTGCCGGCGGCTGCATTGCGCGGATTGACGAACGTCTTTTCCCCTTTCGCCCTGGCCTGCTCGTTATACGCCTCAAACCCGGCCTTTGGCATGAAGACCTCACCCCTGACTTCGAGCGATGGAGGATAGCCGCTGCCAATAAGTTTCAGTGGTACGGCGTCAATCGTTCGTACGTTGTGGGTTATGTCCTCACCGGTGGTACCGTCACCACGGGTCGCAGCACGAACGAGCCTACCCTCCTCATACAGCAGGCTGACCGCAGCACCGTCGAGCTTCGGTTCTGCGGCGTACTCGAGGGTGCCCGCATCGGCTTCGAGTTCCAGCCGATCCGTGACCCGACGATGAAATTCACGCAATTCCTCTTCCGCGAAAGCGTTGTCCAGGGACAACATCGGAACCTGATGTTGCACGGTGCCGAATGCGGCAATAGGAGCATCGCCCACCCGTTGTGTCGGCGAATCATCAGTGATGAGATCGGGATGTTCGCGTTCGATCGCCTGCAGGCGACGCATCAACCGGTCGTACTCCGCATCCGGAATCTCGGGATCATCGAGAACGTGATACTGATAATTGTGGTGTCGAATCTGCTCTTTCAGTGATTCCAGTTCTTCTTTGACGGATGCCATGACGGGCGAGAATGTGCCCGCTCAGGCAACGAGGTTACTGTGCTGAAACTGGATTACCTCTTCCCGCAGGTAGCGCTCTCGCTGGATGCTCAGCGTGCTACCGGATTCGTCGAGTAGTTCAGCGCTAAGCGATTGTGCGAGCGCACGAGCTGCCTCCATCATCATGTCGAATGCCTCGACAGCATCGATGGGGCCAGGAAGCACCAGAAACAAACTGATTCCCGGAATCTCCTGATCCTTGATATTGGCGAGATCGAAGCTCCCGGGTTCGACCAGGCTGGCGGCGCTGAAGACTGTTTTGTCTTCGTCATTGCCATCGTAACGATGAAATATGCCGAATTTGCCATGGCGCAGCCCGATACCGCGCATACTCAAGATCAACTCGTCACCCTTGAACGCACCACCCTCTCGTGCAATGAGGCGCAAAGTGACGATCTTCTGATCCTCCCTGACCGGCGCCTCCTCAACCGGCTCCGCCTGTGGCACTTCATCGCCAACGGGCTCTTCGGCCTGGTCCTCGCTCCGCTCATCACCAAGAGTGGGGGCAACGCGACGATCCGGGGGACTTTGCTCAGAAGGCTTGGATCGTTCGCGGCGGCTGTATATATAGACACCGGCGATAACCAGTATCCCGAAGAACAACAACAGCCAGCGTAAACCGTCCATTTCTCAACGACCTAACTCGCCACCATCTTCACAGCTTCATCAAGGTCAACCGAAACGAGGCGAGAAACGCCGGGCTCCTGCATCGTTACTCCAGTGAGCTGGCGTGCGAGCTCCATTGTGCCCTTATTGTGCGTAATGAACACGAACTGCACCTTTTCAGACATTTCGCGCACGATATCGCAGAAGCGGCCGACGTTGGCATCATCGAGCGGTGCATCGACCTCATCGAGCAGACAAAACGGCGCAGGATTTAGCTCAAAAATCGCGAATACCAGCGCAACGGCAGTCAGCGCCTTCTCACCGCCCGACAAGAGGTGAATCGTGCTATTTCGCTTACCCGGCGGCCGCGCCATTACCGTAACACCTGCCGACAGAAGATCGTCACCTGCCAGCTCTAGATAGGCATGGCCGCCACCAAAGAGTTTCGGGAACAGTCGCTGAAAGCCCGCATTGACATCATTGAACGTATCGCGAAACCGCGATCGAGTCTCGCGGTCAATCTTACGGATCGCACCCTCCAGGGTTGCCAACGCACTGTTGAGGTCTTCGAGCTGTGAGTCGAGATAGGCTTTGCGTTCGGATTGCTCCTTGAACTCGTCAATTGCAGCGAGATTGATCGGGCCCAGGCGATCGATGCGGGCGCGTATTTTCTCGAGCTTCCCTTCCCACGTCTCGACATCAGCCGACTCATCCATTTCACTTATGAGTGATTCGAATTCGAAATCGGTCGCGTCCAGCTGCTCGACAAAGCCCTCGCGCCTGACTCGCACTTCGCGCGTACCCATTTCAGCTTCGGTAACAAATTGCCTTGCCTCATCGACAGACTGATCAATCTGCATGCGCTCCTGGTCGAGGTTACGAAGTTTCTCCTCGACTTCTTCAACCAGCTTACGAGCTGCTGCTAACTCCTCTTCAACCGCAACGCGATTTGCCAGCTGTTTTTCGAGCGACTGCTTGTTGTCGGCGAGCGGGGTCTGGCGCTGCTTGAGCTGCTCACGAATTTCCACCTCGCGACTCTGAAACTGCTTCAGCTGCGACTGCATACGCTCGAGGTTCTGTGCTGCTGATTCCTTGCTCGTCCGACGGCTCTCGAACTGAATCGTGATGTTCTGAACCGACTGACGGTCTTCCTGCGCCTGTTCACGAACGCGCTGCAGCTCGGTACGCAGCTCATCCCGCCGCGCTTCGAGTGTCTGCCGTAATGTCTCGAACTCCTCCAGCGATTCCATCGCCTGATTGAAACTGCGGCGCGACTCACGAAGCTGCTCTGCCGCCGAAATATGCTGGTTATCGACGTCGCTCGCCTCCTCCGTAAGAGACGCCTGGCGCGCATTGGCCTGGTCTACCCGATACTGGGCAGCATCGAGAGCCGCCTTCAGCTCGGAATATTCGTTCAGCAAGGCCGTCGCATCGGCTTGCAGAGCCTCGCGGCGTTCTTCGAGTTGGTTAAGACGAAAGCGTCCATCCTGCAGCAACTTCCCGGCACTCTCGAATCGCGCTTGCAGTTCCCGGATCTCGCTCTTGAGTCGACGCATGTCGTGTTCTCGCGAGAGAACCCCCGCCTTCGGATCTTTATCGCGCGACACCCGCAACCACTGCTTGCCGAGCCAGATTCCGTCGGCGGTGATGACCGAGGCGTCATCGCCAACAGACTCACGGATTGCCAGGGCACTGCTCAGCGTATCCGCAATACGGACCTGTGACAGTAAACGATGGACGGGCTTCGGCGCGCTCGAAACTTTGGCCGCAAGCGTGTCGGAAATATCGAACAACTCTGGTTCGCTGCCCTGCTCCTGCAGAATCGTCAGGCTGCCCGTACGCAGCTTGGCGATACTCTCTGTAACCGGCGTGATGTCACTGACGCAGATCGCCTGCAGATAATCGCCGAGAACTGTCTCGACGGCTTTCTGCCAGCCTTCCGCAACGTCAAGCGTCTGAGCGACTTTCTTGTTCGCATCGAGACCGGAACCCGACAGCCACTCCTGCACGCCTTCGTCGCCCTCGCCGAGAGCAGCCTTTTGTAACGCCTCGAGCGACGCATACCGGCCCTCGGCCTCCTGCAGCGTTGCCCGTCGCTCGTCGACGAGCCGCGTCAGTTTGCCGTCCTGCTCACGCAGCTTGCGAATCTTGTCTGCAATGTCTGCCAAATGGCGGTCGAATTCTTCCCGTGCCTGCCGCTTACGCTGTTCCTGCGCGGCTATCTCATCGAGTTCAGCCTTCAATTCCTCGGCACTTGCGCCGGACCTGGCTTCTTCGAGCTTCCTGCGACGATCACTCAGGCTCTGGAGCCTCGATTCGATCTCCTCAGAGCGGGTCTGTTCGACATTGCGCGACTGCTGCGTCTCGTTGAAACGAGCCGTGAACTCATCCCATTCATGCTGCCAGTCCGCAAGCGCCTGTTCCGCCCGATGTAACGAATCCACCGATGCCTTCTCACTCTGCCGCGCCTGCTCGAGGCCCGGAACGAGTTCATTCAGCGTCAGCTCGAGCTGTTTGATCTCGGTCTGGTCTTTGTCGATGTGCTCGCGTATTTCATGCGCGCCCTGAATCGCCTGCTCAAGGTCCTTTTCCTGGCGTTCGCGTAGCTCGTGAGCATGCTCGATGGACTGTTCGAGCCGGGCGATCTCCGAGCCGACCTTGTAGAAACGACCCTGCACCTCGTTGAAGTCATCGTTACGCTGGCTCTGCAGCTCACGCGATTCTTCAATCTGCGCTTCGACATTGCGCTGGTCCGCAATGATCGCCTCAAGCCTGGTCTTGCGCTCTTCCAGCTGCCGTGTCGCATTTGCGGCCTGATCGTCAAGATTACCAATACGCAGTGCCAGCAATTCTGCAGCCGTGCGCCGCTCATCGTCTTTGTAACGGCCATAGCGCTCAGCCGTTTTGGCCTGGCGGTCGAGGTGCTTGATCTGCTTATCAACTTCCTCGAGCACGTCCAGAAGACGATCCAGGTTCTCCTTGGTGTGCTTGATGCGATTGGAGGTCTCCCGGCGGCGCTCCTTGTACTTGGAGATACCCGCGGCTTCTTCCAGGAATACCCGCATTTCTTCAGGTTTGGCCTCGATCAGGCGGGAGATCATGCCCTGCTCGATAATCGAGTAACTCCGTGGACCAAGGCCCGTGCCGAGGAATACCCCCGTAATGTCCTTGCGGCGGCATTTCGTGCCGTTGAGGAAGTAGTTCGAGATTCCGTCCCGAGTCACCTCTCGGCGGATGGAGATCTCCGCGTATTTTGCATACTGCCCCTCAAGGGTGGTTTCGCTGTTGTCGAACAGCAGTTCCACCGACGCTGCGCCGATAGGCTTTCTTGAGCTCGAGCCATTGAAAATGACGTCCGTGATCGAATCGCCGCGCAGGCGACTCGCCGAGCTCTCACCCATGACCCATCGAACCGCGTCGATGACGTTCGATTTCCCACATCCATTGGGCCCAACGACGCCGACAAGGCTGCTGGGGAAGGTAATGTTGGTGGGGTCGACAAAGGATTTGAAGCCAGCAAGCTTGATTTTGCTGAGTCGCATAGGGTGTCAGACGCCAGAAGTCCGTCAAATCGGGCTAGTGTAATGGAATTCGGGCAATAAAACGATTCCAGATGGCCCTTCCGAGCTGGTTGAAAATTGCGACAAAAATGGGCTTCCATGCGGCCAACATCAATGTATAATCCCGCCCTTTTCTCGATCCGGCAGGAGTTCCAGATGCCCGCAAAGAAGTCCGCGAGCAAGAAGCGAAAGAAGACGACAGCAAGCCGTAAGAAGGCTGCGTCAAAGCGAGCGAGCGCCAAGAAGGTCAGCAGGAAGAAAGTTGCCAAAAAAGCGGCCAAGAAGGCCAGCAGGAAAAAAGTTGCAAAAAAGGCGGCCAAGAAGGCCAGCAAGAAGAAAGTCGCCAAAAAGGCCAGCAAGAAAAAGGTCGCCAGGAAGGTCAGCAAGAAGAAAGCCGCTCCGCGCAAGAAGGCGCCCGCCAGGAGGAAGGCCCGGGCGCGTTCACGTGCAGACGTTCTTTCCGGCCCCATTCACGGCATCGAACCCTACAAGCCACGGCGAGGCGAAGAATACATGAGCCCCGCTCAACTCGACCATTTCGAGCAGATTCTCACAGCCTGGAAGCGCGAGCTGATGTTCGAGGTGGACCGCACCGTGCATCACATGCAAGACGAAGCCGCCAATTTCCCTGACCCGAACGACAGGGCCACACAGGAGTCGGAATTCGGGCTGGAGCTGCGCACGCGTGATCGCGAACGCAAGCTGCTGCGCAAGATTGACTCGGCCCTCGCACGAATCGAAGAAGGCAGCTACGGCTATTGCGATGAGACTGGTGAGGAGATCGGGCTCAAGCGCCTCGAAGCGCGCCCGGTAGCAACCCTGTGCCTCGAAGCCCAGGAACGGCGGGAATTGGCCGAGCGCCAGTTCCGAGACCGGGACGATCGCTACCGGTAACGGTAAGTCTCCTTCGCCCTATAAAGGTCGGTTCGCGCCGTCGCCGACCGGCCCGCTCCATTTTGGATCTCTCCTGGCCGCCGTCGCGAGCTATCTCGAGGCTCGGAAAAACCAAGGCCAATGGCTCGTGAGGGTTGAGGACATCGATCCACCTCGGGAACAACCCGGAGCCACCGACGAGATCCTCAAGGCTCTGGACGTGTATGGGTTCGAATGGGACGGACCTGTCACCTACCAGAGTGCAAGCCGTGATGCCCACGAGGCTGCCATTCAGGTACTTCGTGAGGCTGGGAAGGCTTACCCGTGCGGCTGCTCGCGCCGTGACCTGGCCGATGCCCGGCGCGGTTCCCTCGGCATCATCTATCCGGGTACCTGCCGTCAGGGTTGCAGCACGTCTGAATTCGCACTGCGCGTTCTTACCGATGATGATCCCATTACCTTCGAAGATCGGCTGCAGGGAGTGCAGTCACAGGCCCTCGAGTCCGAATCCGGCGACTTTGTAATCCTGCGCCGGGACACCCTGATCGCATACCAGCTGGCCGTCGTCGTCGACGACCATTTGCAGGGTATTACCGACATCGTCCGCGGCATCGACCTGATGGACTCGACGCCCCGGCAGATCTGGCTCCAGATGCTCCTTGGCTATGGCATGCCGGACTATTGCCATGTCCCTGTGGTCATTAATGATCGCGGTCAGAAATTGAGTAAAAGTCACGGAGCGTCGGGTGTCCCACTCGAAAAACCTGCCGCATGGCTGTTTGCCGCGCTGGAAACCCTGCGGCTGGAGCCACCAGAGGAGCTCGTGGGTGCGGATGTCTCTGATATCTGGGCCTGGGCGGCCGAGAATTGGGACATCACTGTGCTCACGGGCGTGACGACTCTCGACTCGCCGCACCCTTATCCGGGTCTGTAGAGCGCGCACCTGACCATCCGGTCCAAATCAAGAAACCCCTTGACTTCAAGGGGTTGGATGCACTAGCGTTGGCGGTGCAACGGGGATATGCTCCCCCGCCCCCCGTTGCAACGCCTGAAGGGGTTTACACTCCACGGCAGGCCCCCTGCGCAAGCGGGGGGCCGTTTTTTTGTCTGAATGATGACCGCGACAAAAGGCGAAAAGCGGATCTGCCGCAGCGATTTCAAGCCGGCAAGCTGGCTCAGGCACCGCCATTTGCAGACTATGTTGCCCTCCATGCCCTGGGCATATCGCCGCACGAGCAGCTTGCACCGCACCGTCCTTGAACTGCCTGACGGCGATGTCACGGCAGTGGACTGGGTCGCCGGGTCAGCCTCGATGCCCAAAATCACACCGCTCCTGGTGATACTGCATGGCCTCGAGAGTTCATCGGCGTCCGCCTACGCGCGCATGCTCATGCACGCAGCTACGGACTGTGGCTGGCGCTGCTGCGTGCTGCATTTCCGCGATTGCGGCGATTATCGCAATCGTCTGCCGCGCCGGTACCACGCGGGTGAGACGAACGACCTCCGCCATTTCCTGAAAACACTGATCGACAGCGGCAACATCGGCCCCATCGTTGCGGCGGGATACTCACTCGGCGGCAATGTTCTGCTCAAGTATCTTGGCGAATCCGGCGATAAAACTCCGCTGAGGGCCAGCGTCGCCGTCTGCGTACCGCTCAACCTGCACAAATGTGCGGAAGCTTTAAATATAGGATTTTCAAAGTTTTACCAGCGATACCTCTTAAAAAGCATGAAGGAATCTGTGGCTCGTAAGTTCGACCGTCATACAGCAGCTTTTGACTGGAACAGAACGATGCAGGCCAGGACATTCGCCGAGTTCGACGATGCTGTTACAGCACCCCTGCACGGCTTTAACGGGATGCAGGACTACTATGATCGATGCAGCTCGGTGCGATTCTTGAGGGATATTTCCGTGCCGACGCTGATCATCAATGCCCTGGATGACCCGTTTATGACGCCTGATGTCATTCCGGCCGAAGACGAGTTGTCGGCGCACGTTCGCCTCGAGGTTTCAGACACAGGCGGACATGTGGGCTTTGTAGAGGGAGGAACGCCGTGGCGGCCGAAATTTTACCTGCCACGGCGTGTCGTACAGTTCCTCAAGGAGCAACTCGAAGAGCCGCCCCCGACAGCCTAGGCGGCCTCGACTTCCTTCATCGACAGCCGTACGCGGCCCTGGCGGTCAACTTCAAGCACCTTGACCTTGACCACGTCGCCTTCCGACAGCTTGTCACTGACCTTCTCAACGCGCTCGTTCGAGATCTGCGAGATATGCACTAGACCGTCCTTACCCGGCAGGATCGAGACAAACGCGCCGAAGTCCATCAGGCGAACCACCTTGCCTTCGTAAATCCGGCCCACTTCGACATCGGCCGTAATCAGCTCGATGCGGCGCTGCGCCTCTTTGCCTGAGGCGCCATCGACTGAAGCGATACGTACGGTGCCGTCTTGCTCAATGTCGATCGTCGCTCCGGTCTCCTCGGTCATGGCGCGGATAACAGCACCACCCTTACCGATGACGTCGCGAATCTTCTCCGGGTCAATCTTGAATGCGATAATCGACGGTGCCCACTCGGACATTTCCTCGCGAGGCTCGCTGATGACCTTGTTCATTTCACCAAGGATATGCAGGCGTGCGTCACGCGCCTGGTCGAGAGCCTTGTCCATGATCTCGCGCGTGATGCCCTGAATCTTGATGTCCATTTGCAGCGCCGTGACACCGTCTTGGGTACCCGCAACCTTGAAATCCATGTCGCCGAGATGATCTTCATCACCCAGGATGTCAGTTAGTACCGCATAATCGTCGCCTTCCTTGACGAGCCCCATGGCAACGCCTGCCACGGCGCCCTTGATGGGCACGCCCGCATCCATTAGCGAGAGGCTGGTGCCGCAGACCGAAGCCATCGAGCTCGAACCGTTCGACTCGGTGATTTCCGATACCACGCGAAGCACGTAGCCGAAATCATCGAACTCCGGCATGACAGCCTGGATACCTCGCTTTGCGAGTTTGCCGTGGCCGATTTCGCGGCGTTTCGGTGATCCGACAAAGCCTGTCTCACCGACGCAGAATGGCGGGAAGTTGTAGTGCAGCATAAAATTCTCTTTACGCTCACCTTCGATCGCATCGATGATCTGCGCGTCCCGACCCGTGCCGAGGGTGGTCGTGACAATCGCCTGGGTCTCACCGCGTGTGAAAACCGCAGATCCGTGCGTCCTCGGCAAAATACCGACCTGCACATCGATCGGACGAACCGTTTTCTGATCGCGACCATCAATTCGGGGCTCGCCGGCAATGACCCGGCTGCGAACCGTGTTCTTTTCGAGCTTGTAGAGCGCGCCGCTGACTTCCTCGGCTGTCCACTGGGCATCGTCGCCCTCGGCCAACGCCGCGAGGGCTGCGGCCTTGGCTTCACCGACGGCGGCCTGCCGCTGCTGCTTGTCTGTAACCTGGTACGCCGCCGCGAGAGCTGCGCCAGCCTGCGCTGCAACAGCCTCGGACAAATCCGTGTTTTCTTCCGGCGCGGTCCAGTCCCAACTCGGCTTGCCGACTTCGGCGGCAAGTTCGCTGATGGCGTCGATTGCCACCTGCATGTGCTCATGGCCATACATCACGGCGCCGAGCATGACGTCTTCCGGAAGGCAATCCGCCTCCGACTCAACCATCAAGACGGCGTCCTTCGTTCCGGCAACGACCAATTCGAGCTTTGACTGCTCGAGAGCGGCTTTTCCGGGGTTCAGCGCGTAGTTGCCATCGACATAGCCGACTTTGGCAGCGCCAATCGGCCCGGCAAACGGCATGCCTGAAATGGCCAGAGCGGCTGACGCACCGATCATGGCAGGAATTTCCGGGTCTACGTCCGGGTTCAGTGAAACGACATTTGCAATGACCTGGACTTCGTTCGTGAAACCTTTCGGAAACAGCGGGCGAATCGGGCGGTCGATCAGGCGGCAAACGAGAACTTCCTTCTCGCTCGGGCGACCTTCGCGCTTGAAGAATCCGCCCGGGATCTTGCCCGCGGCGTAAGTCTTCTCCTGGTAATTGACCGTGAGCGGGAAAAAGTCCCTGCCCGGATCTGCTTCTTTGCGGCCGACTGCCGTGACCAAAACCTGTGTTTCGGCCATATCGACCAGAACGGCACCATCGGCCTGACGAGCAATGGCGCCAGTCTCGAGAGTGACCACATGTTCCCCATATTGGAACGATTTCTTTACTGAATTCACTTGTCTTCTCTTCGTTTGGATTCTGGATGGCAATAAGAGCCCGCTGCGATCCCAATCGGGAGCGGCCTTTGACTAACTCATTGCCTGTGTGACTCGTCGCTTAGCGACGGAGACCGAGCCGGGAAATCAGCTCGCGGTAGCGGCCCTGGTCCCTGGCTTTCAGGTAGTCCAGCAGCTTGCGCCGCTTGTTGACCATCCTGAGCAGACCCTGACGGCTGTGGTGATCTTTCTTATGCTCACCAAAATGCTCGGTGAGTTCTGATATACGCGCAGACAGCAACGCTACCTGCACTTCGGGCGAACCCGTGTCCGCGTCACCGCGGGAATATTCCGCCACTATGGCGGCCTTTTGCTCACTTGACAGTGACATTTCCTCTTACCTCTGTCCTTCTCTAATCTTTGGCCCTATTTTTGGAGCGCGGATTGTAGCGTCTCGTTAGGCCTATTAACAGTCAAAAATCAAATATCTACGAGTTTTTTTCACCCGCATGAAATACCCTTTTCGGGGCCAGGCAATTGTCCTTCGACAACTGCCCCACACCGAGAAATTCCGTGTCCGCTCCGTACACGCGGGCCAGTCCCTTCGGAGACCCCTCTGGAGCAGATACTTTCTGTCCTGCCAAGAACTTAGGAGCACTTTCTGCATCCAATTCTATAGCTGGCATACCCTCCAGAGCTTTGTCCGGCGGTAATAACTGCTCCCTCAGGTCCTCCGGACCCGCCTTGGCCGCTGCTTCGAGTCCCGTCATATCGAGCATGTCAGCAGCGCGAAAAGCTCCAACCGATTCCCGATGCAGCCTGGCGGTATGTGCCACCGTGCCGGCTTTTCTCGCAATATCCTCTACCAGCGACCTTACATATGTGCCTTTCGAGCACCGCACCCGGAAAACCAGCCGTTTCCCGGCCGACTCAAGTAGCTCAATCTCATCAATACGGATCGGCCGCGGCTCGCGCTCGATCGTCTTGCCTTTTCGAGCCAGTTCGTACAGCCGCTTACCATCCTTTTTCAGCGCCGAATACATCGGCGGCACCTGCATGGTTTCGCCCAGAAAGCTCTCGAGAAGCTTCTGCCAATCATCCGGGCTCAGATCAGGTACCTCTGCCCACTCAATCTCGGTCCCTGTCGCATCACCGGTCTCGGTTGCGCTGCCCAACTGCGCGGTCACCCGGTAAGTCTTGTCCGCATCGAGAAGGAATGCGCAGACCTTTGTGGCCTCCCCGAAGCACAGCGGCAGCATCCCTGTCGCTGCCGGGTCCAGGCTTCCCGTGTGGCCTGCCTTACGCGCCCTGAGCATGCGCCTGACGCGTTGTAAGGCCTGGTTCGAGGTCAGCCCTGCCGGCTTGTTGAGCAACAGGACGCCGTCAACTATCTCGTAGTGCCCCATCGATCAGCTCACTGATTTTCATGCCGTGTTCGACGCTGTCATCGTGAATGAACCGCAGTTCCGGCACGTGTCGTACCTTGATCTCGTTGCCCAGCCTACCACGCAGGAATCCGGCGGCCTTTTCGAGGCCCGCTAGCGCCTCCTCCGCACTATCTTCGGGCTTGAGCAAGCTGAAATAGATTTTGGCGACGCTGAGATCACGTGACAGGTCCACACCGGTCAACGACACATCCTGCAGCCGCGGGTCCTTGGTCTCGAAGCGCAGCAATTCGCTCAGGATGCGCATGATCTGCGTCCCGAGACGCTGGTGACGTGCAAACTCCCTGGGCATCAGTCCAGCGTACGGGCGACTTCAACGCGCTCATAGCATTCGATGTGGTCGCCCACCTGCACGTTGTCGTAGTTTTTGACCGCGATACCGCACTCGGTACCCGATTTGACTTCGTTGACGTCGTCCTTGAAGCGCCGCAGTGACTCCAGTTCGCCTTCGTAGATGACGACATTGTCGCGCAAGACACGAATCGGATTGTGGCGCTTCACGTAGCCCTCCGTGACGATACAGCCTGCGACATCGCCATATTTCGGTGACCGGAAGACATCCTTGACCTCGGCCAATCCGACGATCTGCTCGCGTATCTCTGGCGTGAGCAAGCCGCTCATTGCCGCCTTCACGTCATCAATGGCCTCGTAAATGATGCTGTAGTAACGAACATCAACACCGGATTCCTTGATGGCGGTGCGCGCTGCCGCATCGGCCCGCACATTGAAGCCGATAATGACTGCGTTCGACGCAGCCGCCAGGTTCGCATCCGTCTCGGTGATCCCGCCGACACCCGAACTCAGGACCTTCACTTTGACCTCTTCGGTCGACAGCTTGGTCAATGCATCGCGCAACGCCTCCGCGCTGCCATGCACATCCGACTTGATCAGCACCGAAATCGACTCGGCATCGCCCTCGGCCATCTGCGTAAACATGTCCTCGAGCTTCGACGCCTGCTGCGACGCCAACTTGGCATCGCGAGTCTTGGTCTGCCTGAATTCCGCAACCTCGCGCGCCTTGCGCTCGTTCTTGACCACCAGGAAGTCATCGCCGGCACTCGGCGTCTTCGAAAGCCCCAGCACCACGGCCGGGCTCGAGGGCCCCGCCGTATCGATGGACTTCTGCGCCTCGTCAAACATGTTGCGGATACGTCCATACTCTTCGCCGGCGATAATCATATCGCCCTGCCTGAGGGTTCCCTCCTGAACCAGCACGGTCGCTACTGCACCACGCCCTTTTTCAAGGCTCGATTCGATGACCAGGCCCCTGGCCGGCCCATCTGCGACTGCCTTCAGATCCATCAATTCTGCCTGCAGCAGAATGGCCTCAAGCAGTCCATCGATTCCCTCGCCAGTCTGTGCCGACACGTTGACGAACAGCTGCTCGCCACCCCAGTCCTCCGAGATGACCTCGTGCTGTGACAATTCGTTACGCACACGATCGGGGTCCGCATCTTCCTTATCTATCTTGTTGACTGCGACGACCATCGGGACCCCGGCCGCCTTCGAGTGCTCGATAGCTTCAATGGTCTGCGGCATGACTCCATCATCGGCTGCAACAACGAGCACGACGATATCCGTCGCCTGCGCACCACGGGCCCGCATGGCGGTAAACGCTGCGTGACCAGGTGTATCCAGAAACGTGATCTTGCCCTTCTTGGTCTGCACCGAATAGGCACCGATGTGCTGCGTGATGCCGCCGGCTTCATCAGCCGCAACATGGGCACGGCGAATATGGTCGAGAAGCGACGTCTTGCCGTGATCGACGTGACCCATGATCGTGACAACCGGCGGGCGAGCCACCTCCTCACCGACGGCTTTCTCTTCTGATGCGAGGAGCTGCTCATCGACATCCGCATCGCTGATCGGTTTGGCGACGTGTCCAAGTTCCTCGACAACGAGCGTCGCGGTGTCCTGGTCGATGACCTGGTTGATCGTGACCATGGCGCCCATGTTGAACAGCATCTTGACGACCTCATTGCCCTTGATTGCCATCCGCTGAGCAAGCTCCGAAACTGCAATGTTCTCCGGAATTTCAATTTCACGAACAACAGGCGCCGTTGGTTTTTCAAAGCCATGCTGGGCTTCGCCGCTGAGCGATACCGAGCGGCGTCGCATTGGCGTCTTGCGCTTGCGGCGACCACTCATATCTCCAGCGACATGCAATTCCTTGCGCCCATAGCGCGTCGCGGCTGGTTTTTGCTTGCCCTTGCCTTTTTCCTTCTCCTTGGCGCGGCGCGTGCGAGCATCCGCCTCGGCCTTCTCGAGCCGGGCCTTCTCCTCAGCTGCGGCAGCGGCTACCTGCTCGGCCTGCTTTCGCGCCTCTTCTTCTGCCTCCAGTCGCGCCTGCTCGGCTTTCTCCTGCTGCTCTGCCTCGCGACGGGCCGCTTCTTCTTTCTCGGCCAGGAGTCGCTCTTGTTCGCGCTTTTCGGCCTCGACGCGCTCCTCTTCCTCGCGCCGCTTGCGGTCCAACTCTTCCTGTTCCTCTTGAGCCTGCTTTTCGAGTACATCCCGCTTGATGTAGGTGCGTTTTTTACGCACCTCTACGTTGACGGTGCGTGAGCGACCCTGCGCACCTGAAAGCCTCAGCTCGGACTGCGACTTGCGCTTCAGCGTAATACGGCGAGGCGCGGCGTCACTCGCTGCCGTGTCTTCCTGTCCGTGGCTGCGTCGCAGGTGCGTCAGCAACTCGAGTTTCGCATCGTCGCTAATCGTGTCATCCGAGCCCGATACCTTGATCCCGGCCTCGTCAAGCTGCGCAAGCAGCTTGTCGACCGGCACCTTAAGTACCTCAGCAAATTGTGCAACTGTCACATCAGCCATACTTCAACTCCGCTATTCGAGGGCTCAGGCCTGCTGCTCTGCCTCGAACCAGTGCGCGCGCGCCTTCATAATGAGCGCCGCCGCCTCTTCCTGGTCCATTTCGTTGATCTCGAGCAGATCATCGGTAGCCAACTCAGCGAGGTCCTCACGAGTGACCACACCATTGCTGGCCAGCAGGTATGCAAGACCCTTGTCCATGCCCTCGAGACTCAGCAGATCCTCGGCGGGTTCCGCTTCATCGATCTTTTCTTCCTGCACAATGGCCTGCGTCAGGAGTACGTCGCGAGCTCGACTGCGAAGCTCTTCAACAATCTCTTCATCAAACTCCTCGATCTCGAGAAGTTCTGCGGTGGGCACGTAAGCCACCTCTTCGATCGTCGAGAATCCTTCCTGGACGAGAATCAGCGCGACGTCTTCGTCCACATCGAGCTGCTTGGAGAACAGGTCGATAAGCTCGCGCATCTCGGCCTCACTCTTCTCCTCGGCATCCGCCGCAGTCATAACATTGAGCTCCCAGCCGGAGAGTTCACTGGCCAGGCGGATGTTTTGCCCGCCGCGACCGATAGCCTGGGACAACTTGTCCTCCTCGACGGCGACATCCATGGCGTGAGCATCTTCATCGACAACGATCGACACAACCTCTGCGGGCGACATCGCGTTGACAACAAACTGCGCCGGGTTATCGTCCCAAAGAATGATATCGACGCGTTCTCCGGCAAGCTCGTTGGAGACAGCCTGCACGCGCGATCCGCGCATGCCAACGCACGCCCCAACAGCATCAATCCGGTTGTCGTTGCTCTTGACCGCGATCTTGGCGCGCAGACCCGGATCACGGGCGGCACCGAGAATCTCGATGAGGCCCTGGCCAACCTCGGGAACCTCGATTTTGAACAGTTCGATAAGGAACTGCGGCGATGTCCGCGTCATGAACAGCTGCGGGCCGCGTTGCTCCGAACGAACCTCAGTCAACAACGCCTTGATGCGGTCTTGCGGGCGAACGGGTTCGCGCGGGACCATCTGGTCGCGCGGCACAAAGCCCTCTGCATTGCCGCCAAGATCGATGTAGACGCCATTTCGGTCGACACGTTTCACCAACCCCGACAGCAATTCGCCTTCCCGGTCCTGGTATTCCTCGACGACCTGCTCGCGTTCGGCCTCGCGCACCTTCTGCACGATGACCTGCTTCGCGGTCTGTGCGGCAATGCGCCCGAACTCGACAGACTCCATTGGCACTTCGACGAAGCCGCCCGGCTCAGCACCTTCGTCAATATCGACGGCGTCCATCAGACGCAGCTCCCGATCAGGCACCTCGAGTTCGGTCGAATCATCCTCGAACACGAGCCACCGACGGAACGTCTCATAGTCGCCCGATTCCCGGTCGATGGCGACGCGCACGTCGATATCATCGCCGTGCTTTCTCCGCGTTGCGGATGCCAGCGCGGCTTCGATGGCCTCGAAGACTATTTCCTTCTCGACACCCTTCTCGTTCGATACGGCGTCGACAACCATCAATATCTCTTTGCTCATTAGCTACAACTCCACAAAAACCTGGCCGTTATACCGATTCCGGCACGAGTCGGGCGGTGTCAATCGTCGCCATCGGCAACGAATAGGACTCGCCGTCTACATCGACCACAATGTTCTCGTCGTCCGAGGACACCAGCGTGCCCCGGAACCGCTTGCGGCCCGCTATCGGAAACCGCATAGAAACTTTCAAGGTTTCACCTTTAAACCTATGAAAATGTTCAACTTTTGTTAATTTCCGATCCAGCCCGGGCGATGAAACTTCGAGGTTGTAATGCCCCGGCAACGGATCTTCGACATCCAGCAGCGCACTGACCGCCAGGCTAACCCTTTCGCAGTCGTCCAGACTGATGCCATCCGGGTGATCGATGAAGATCCGAACGACGCCGCCCCGACCCCCGAGTTTCACCTCTAGATCCGACATCTCATAACCGAGCCTCTCGATGGTCGGTTCGAGTAGCCTGGCGAGTTCAGTAGCCGTCATCGAAACACCTAACTACATGTTTAAAAACAAAAAATGGGCCTATGGCCCATCAATTTCTTGCAATAAAAAACCCCTTGTCGGGGCCTTTTCTCGCGAAGACTCTGACTCAGGGCGTCAACTACGCGCCCTGCTTGCGGGCGCGATTATACGGTAATCGCTGGCCCGCAGGCAACGTCACTCGACCCCCTACTGGCCGGCGAAAGGATCCTCGAGGCGGTAGCCTTCAGGCACCTCGAATATGCCCGGATTCAGTGCTTCTTCCTTGATGGACTCCATCGTAACTTCCGTCACCGGCTGGCCCATCCGGTACTCCACGCTGCGCACTGGGAAGCCGCCAATCAATTCGGCGACCATTCCCGGGTGATCGTTAAAACTTGCACCCAGCGGCCCGGGCAGCGACTCGGACAGCCTTTTTACGAATTTCGCCATGCCCTGGTACGTCTCCATCATCTCGGCCGCACCATTGACCTGGCTGAGCGGGGCCGAACAGATCTCCTGTATCTTGATATCGCCCTCGAAGACATCGAATTTCGTACAGGCTCTTCCATTCAGTTCTCCGGAACCGGTTTTCTCGACGCGCGGCGGTGCCGGCGGCTCCTGGCTCCTCACCATGCCTCCCATCTGACTCTTCATCATCTGCTCGGCCATAGCGCGCTGCTCTGGTGGCAGTGTGGCCAGCTGAGCCTCCATCTGCGCCATCGCTTCATTCATTTTGTTCGAAATCTCCATCAGCATGGCCTCGTCCATGATGATGTAGGTCTCCTCACCGTGGTCCATAACCAGGAAGCGGGTGCCGTCAAAAATCAGGGACACGTCCGATGCGAACGGGCCCCCATCGCTATCCAGCCGCAAGAAACCGTCCTGCGCATAGATCTGGCTGCGTTCTGTCTCCTTGCCGTCCATGTCCCGAGAAACCATATCCAGAGCTACACCGGCATCGGCAGCCGCTGAGATTACAAATACCACTATCGCCCAAAGCAGTTGTTTCACCATTGTGTCTCCTTGCCTAAGCAACCACACACTAAAGACACGCCACCGCACCGGGTGACCACGCTTACTCTAGCATCAATCCACGATGACTTGGCTGCTACTCCAGCCTGAATATCGTCGCTCCAGGGGCGAGTTTCGATGCGGGTCTAGCGGCGCTCGACCATATACAGAATGTGGAGAAGAGTACACTGTGCTCCTGAACAACAATCGGAGTTGACATGCTGCTCTTTGTTACCGCAGTCGGCGTCGTGCTCGTCGTCTCTTTTCTCTGTTCCATATTTGAGTCTGTCTTGTTGTCGGTGACGCGACCACAAGTCGAAATGCTGGCGCGCGATGGCCGCCGCTCCGGGGCCCTGCTCTCAGACTTCAAGCAGAACATGGACATGCCCATTGCGGCAATTCTGATCCTCAATACCGCGGCCCACACCATCGGCGCCGCCGTTGCCGGTGCAAGTTACAACGATGTATTTGGCGCTGGCACGTTATGGCTTTTCTCGATCGTCTTCACGCTGGCCGTGCTGCTGTTTACGGAGATTATCCCCAAGACGCTTGGCGTTTCCTATGCGTCAACATTGGCGCCCTACGTCGCTCATGGCATCCAATGGCTGACGGTCGTGCTGAGACCGCTGGTCGTAATGAGTGAGCGTATTTCGCGCTCAATTCGAGGCGATGTCGATATCCAGGTGACGTCAGAGGAAGAGATACGTCTGCTGGCGTCGCTGGGGCGCAGCGAAGGTGTCGTTGGCAAGCGCACTGCCAGGATGATTCTTGGAGCAACCGAGCTCAGCGCCTTGCGGGCGCGCGATGTCATGATCCCGCGTGAGGAAATCAGCTTTCTTTCCAGCACGATGACCCGCGGCGAGGCGCTGGCGTTGGTCCGTAAAACGGGTCACAGCAGGTTTCCCTACTCGCCGACGGGTAATCCAGACGACGTTACCGGAGTCGTTCTCGTCAAGGGGCTGCTCCACTGGCTGCTCGAGAACGATGGTGAAAGCATCGACTGGGATGCCATTCTCATAGACACACTGGTTATCCCTGAGTCCACAGAACTACCCCGCCTGATGCGAACCTTCCAGGAAAGCCGCAGGCATCTTGCCATAGTCGTCGACGAGTACGGTGGCGTCGAGGGGATCGCCACACTCGAGGATGTGCTCGAGGAAATCGTCGGCGAAATCGATGACGAGAGTGATCGCCCAACCAGGCTCATAGCAAGGCAAAAAGACGGGTCACTGCTGGTCAAGGCCACGGTTGATTTGCGTAAGCTGTCGACGACTCTCGGTATATCGTGGGAGGCTGAAGAAGAAGTCTCGACAGCTGGTGGCCTCGTGGCGGAAACACTGGAGCGCATTCCCGTGCGTGGCGATTCCATCGAATGGCACGGATACCGGATTACGGTCGTCAGGGCGGACCGCCAGCGCGCCCGGGTCCTGCGGATCGATGCGCTGTAGTCAATTGACGGCCTTCAAGGTCGCACTCGCAGTGTCGCCCGGGATTGCCTGGCCCAATGATGTGACGTCCGCATTCAGTGTCGGTGGTCTGGCCTTCGGCGCCCAGTATTTTTACCGGGACCGGCAGTCCAACGCGTCCGGCGTACTCGCATCGATTTTTGCGGTCAAGACAGTCGCAAAAGATTTCAGGGCTATAGGCCGCATCGATCGCATCATGGAGCCAAGCCCGAAAGGCAACAATATCTCCTATATTCCGTTTGACCCTACAGCGAGGGCCACGATGTACCTCGCGGCTCTTGAGTTGAGGGTGGATGACCACTTTTACGTTACGCCGAACACTATCGTTATATCGTACGACCGGAACGACGCCGGCATCCGGCCGAGTACTGATTTTCATCTTCGCCTGACAGCATTCATAAACTTCGAGTGAGAAAGGCACGGGGAGGACCAAAATGCGCGGACTGAAGAACAAGAATGTCGTCGTTACGGGTGGCGCGAGCGGCATTGGCCAGGCGACCGCAAAGCGATTCCTGGAAGAAGACTGCAAGGTCTGCATACTCGATCGCGACGCAAGCGCCCTCGCCGGTATCGACAGTGTGTTGCCGGGGTTGTCCGCAGCAATCGAGGCCGACGTGTCGGACCTCGAACAGGTACAGGCTGCGATCGGCCAGGCGGCAGAATCAATGGGGTCGATTGATGTTCTGATTAACAATGCCGGGATCAGTATTCGCCACGACTTTCTCGATATCACCGCCGACGAATGGGACAGGGTCCTCGACGTCAACCTCAAAGGGGTCTTCTACGTTGCGCAGACGGTGGCACGGCACATGGTAGAACGAGGCTCGGGCGTCATCCTGAATACGGCATCGACGGCCGGGACGACCGGTTACCCTCACTACGCCGACTACAGCGCTAGCAAAGGCGGCGTCATCGCCCTCACCTACGCAATGGCGCTCGAGCTCGCGCCCACAGTGCGCGTGAATGCCGTATCGCCCGGCTATGTCCTGACGCCGATGCAGCGCGCCGAGTATTCCGACGCGATGCTCGATGCCGTCAATCGCAAGATTCCATTAGGCCGGCACGGCAAGCCCGAGGAGATAGCGGCGCTATACGCATTCCTCGCATCGGAGGACGCCGCATTTGCAACGGGACAGGTCTATAACATGGACGGCGCGGAAACGACCGGCGGCCTGTGCAGCCAATGGACCCACGATTGAGGAGTGGAGCAACACGATGAGACTCAAAGGAAAGGTAGCCCTTATTACGGGCGGCACGTCAGGTATCGGCAGTGCAACGGCCGTTCGTTTCGGAAAAGAAGGTGCGTCGGTCGTCATAACCGGTCGTAACCCGGAACGCGGCGCCGAGGTGGTTGCGGACATCGAGGCGACGGGCGCCGAAGCGATGTTCATTCAGTCGGACGTGCGCCTCGCTGATGATTGCAGGCGAGCGGTGGAAGAAACACTCGCGCGATTTGGCAAGATCGATGTGCTTTTCAACAATGCCGGCGTGTTTCATCCGAAGACCGTGCCCGATTGCACCGAGGAGGAATGGGACGAGACGATCGATTCCAGCCTCAAAGGCGCATTCCTGATGTCGAAGTACGCGCTGCCGTCGATGATCGAGCAAGGCAGTGGCTCGATCATTCACACGAGTTCGGGCTGGGGCATTCTCGGTGGCAACGAAGCTGCCTCGTATTGTGCGGCCAAAGGTGGCCTCGTCGTGATGGCCAAGGCCATGGCCATGGATCACGGCAAGCACGGTATCCGCGTCAATTGCGTGTGTCCCGGCGATGTCCTGACGCCCATGCTGTACGATGACGCCGAAAAACGCGGGATGACCTGGGCTGGGTACGAAGCGAGTGCGGTGCAGCGTCCCCTCGGGAGAATCGGAACGGTCGACGAGATCGCCGACGCCGTCTTGTTTCTTGCCTCGGACGAGTCTTCGTTCGTTACGGGCGAGTCACTGGTCGTCGATGGGGGCGGCGTGGCAGGCTGATGTGAGTTGCGCGGAAGCTGGCGTATCGCTGTCCGCGAAATGGCAGCAACGCACAAGGCCAGCAACTGCATTTTCATGATTTCGTCTTTCCTGAACGTTGGTGTTCCATTCTCTGCGCAATAGCATCGGTTATTTTCTTTGTCTCTGCCGGGCCGATACGACTAATGGACAGTCCCAGCGAGTGATAGGTCGCCATCACAAGCTTTCGTAATTTACGGAATCCCTCGGGATTCCTGCGGCCACATACTGATTCGTCATCCTTGATAATGCGTTCAATGATGCCCGGATCTCGGAGTCGCAGATCGCAAGCGATCGACAGCCGCCTGAGCTCATCGGCGATTCCGTCGAGGTGGCGCGACCATTGTGGATTTGTCTTACTCATTAGTTGGCCGGGTTGTTACGGGAACCTTGCGGAAAGGTGTTCGAATGACTCTTCGAGAAGTTGACACTGAATGTGTTCAATCCTTTGTGCGTTAGCGCTTGTTGTTCTCGTCCCAGATCTTCGGTTCCCAAAGTTCGATCTTGTTCCCATCCGGGTCCATGATCCAGGCGAACACACCATTCTCGTGGTACTCGGGCCCTTGTAGAATTTCGATTCCTGCAGCTGTTAGCTGCTCGATCATCTTTTCCAGGTCGTCGACCCTGTAATTGATCATGAACGTCGAATCACTGGGTCTGAACCATTCACTGTCCTGGTCCGCAACGTGCCATACCGTGATGCCCGAGTCCTCGGCCGTATCTTCTTCCCACTTGAGCACGACAGCACCGAAGTCTTCATGCTTCATACCCAGGTGCTCCTCGTACCAGGCCGCCAAGTCCTTGCCTTGACCGCGTGAGAGGAAAAAGACACCGCCGATCCCCGTCACCCTGGCTTTTTCTTCTTGCAACTCTCGTTCCTCCTGTCCGTTCGCAACCTGTTGCCCACCAACGAAACCAAAGGCAATAAACACGCCAATTATCGCCAGCCTGGCTGCCATGATTTCTCCTCCGCGCCTGACGTATGGTCAATAGTATAGACGTCGACGCCGGCACATCGGCCAGCGCTCGAGAAATCGGTCCGAACCGGATTATTCGGCAGCTAATACAGGGATCTGCGCTTCGAACGCGTTGCGGCCGTCGACATACACCTGATAGGTCCAGTCTCCGGGGGTGTCCGCCGGGCTGGGCCGGTAGTAGTAATAGGTATAGTAGCGACCGCTGCTCGGCAGAATGGTATTCCGGATCTTGCCGACAAGTTCGCCATTCGGATCGACGATCCGAACTTCGGTACGGTATGCGCGAAGTCGCATCTTGTCCCAGTCGACGTACAGGACGATGTAGTCCTGGCTGAGATAGGCAGTATCGATCTGGTCGACAGGCTCGCCATCGATAAGTCCGGACGTAAAGTACGCGACAGCGTTGTAACTGTCCGTCGCAGCGACCGTCGGAGCTGCCAACGTGGTGGCGGAAAGTAACATTAGAACTACTAGGGTACTGAGGCGTCGCATGATCATTCTCCCCGACTCTCTCTTGCCTTCCTGGCTCTTTCAATGCGGTCTTTCATAGCCGCTATGAAAATAGACTACTTGCCCATGGAGGCAGTATGTACAGGTTCTGACATATGCCGGAATTTGTCGCTGATCAACGACTTACCACTGAATAACGTGTCGCTAGCCGACGACGCATTTATGTCTCGCAACGGTAAAAGTGTCGCGAAACGGAAACAATGCCGGTCGATTGAATTACCCGCCAGAAACGGTCGTGTAGATAGCGCCCTGGTCTGAATCCGGCGCCGATCGCCCGACCGATACGAACCGACCGTTACCGAAAGCCATACCGAGACTCTCGTATTCGCCGCCAATATTGAAAATGTCCCAGCTCAGTCCACCATCGGTGCTTGCAATCCCGACTGGAGGTTTAGAAGGCGGGGAGCAGGGGATAAACTCGCAATCGTAGCCACCGGCCAGCACCACCTTCGAACCGTTCGACGCGCCACTCCAGTAGTCCACATCCCCAAGCGGGGTCTGCATCTCCGTCCAGTTGAGTCCATCCAACGATGTAATGGCTGCACCGTCGCTCCCGGCTACCGTGAAACGACTGCCGTCGTCAATAATTGTGGTAAACCCGGATTCCGGATCGTAGAAGATTTCGTTCCACACGCTGCCATTGGACGATACGAACACCCACCCTCCGTGACGGCGAAAGAACCAGGTATCGGCGGCCGCAAGAAAAAGCCCGTTACGATAAATTAGATCAGTGAAATACATGGGTGGATCGGGCCACGAGAAGATGACCTGCCAGCTATCGCCACGATCCTCGGAGACCATGATGACCGGATCGACCAATCCTGTTTCGCCCCCGACAACGATCCGTGATGCATTCGCAGCGACGGCGCGCAGACTAACTGCAGCATGGGTGTTCTTAATGGTCCAGGTTTCGCCGTGATCCGCCGAAAGCAACAAGGTGTTTTCACCGACCGCGAAGATAGCCGATCCGTAGGCGGCGACCGCAGCAAGGTTTACATCGGTGCCCGACTCTTGTTCAGCCCAGTCGATGCCGTCGACAGAGGTCAGAACAGAGCCGCCCTTCCCGACTGCGATAAAAACATCCCTGTCCCATGTTACATCGGTCAAGACGTGCGGCAGCCCGCTCACTTGACTCCTCCAATCGCCGGGCTGTCCGTCATCAATAACACTGAAATATGCGACCCGATGAGTTGAGTTGTCGCCGGCTTTGTCCACGAGCCAGAATTCCATGAGGAATACGCCAATCTGGTCGGTCGGCATTACAAAGTCTTCTATGAACGTTCCAGTCGCACTATTAGTGTCCTCATCGAACTCGATGATCGAGCCATCGGGCATTTGAGTTAACATGGTCTTGATGTCCCGCCCGGTGTCACTGAAAGTAATCTCGACTGTAACAACGACACTGCCATCTCCCTCCCATTGGAGCGCCGACGTTGGCGATAACGTCACACCCAAAATTTCAGGCAGATGTTGAACAGGTTCGAAAACGCCCTTGGAACCGCCACCGTCGTTGCTGCAGGCAGCAAGAACGAGTACCAACAAGAGCAGTAGCTTACGCATCGCCAGAACCTCCTTGATAGAGCTAGATTTCAGCCTTGGCAGCCCGGCGATCTTGGGGTCCTACAGACGAATGTCCGTTAGGAGACGAGGACCCGTGGCTTTGCGTCCCTGACTTTGGTCAAGTTTGCCTTTATCGGAATCAGTATGAGAAATGAAAGGAAATCGTCAATTCTGGCTTTTACGTAGGTTGCAGTACGTCCAAAGCGCAACTCGCCTGAATGTCAGCCCTCACCGGTAGCGATCGTTTGGCCAGTCGAGAACTGAAGTAATTGGGCGACGGTTATTGACCAGGAGAAAACACCGGACTCTCGCTGCGAGCAGCATGCTTCAAGGCACTTCACTCAACAAAAGTGAGCGCCTTTGGTATTCGTAAAGACAGCATAGAGCGATTGACTCGAAGTCATGAATAGCCGATTCCTGAGCGGTCCACCAAAACACACGTTTGCACAGATTTCAGGCAGTAGTATTTGTGCTACACGTTCACCATCGGGGTTAAATACGTGGACGCCATCATAACCGGCGCCGACCCACCCCGCACCGGCCCAGATGCGACCGTCCATATCGCATCGAATACCATCAGCGAACCCTGCCTTGACCTGTCCACCCAGTTCCATCTGCATGCTCGCAAATATGCGGCCGTTAGCGAGTCGTGATTCGTCGATTACGTCCCAGACCCGGATCACAGCCGCAGCTTGCGCGCCATAATGCGACCCTCCCGTGTCTGCCGCATAGAGTTTTTTGTAATCTGGCGAAAAGCAGATCCCGTTTGGCTTGTAGGATTCATCGCTCACCTTGTGAATTGCGCCAGATTTCATATCGATTCGGAAAATGGCTTCCTTTTGATGGGGTTGTACCGATCCCGTATTTGCTGCGCGCCCGTCATAATCAGACAGACCCCCATATCCCGGATCGCTGAACCACAAGTCGCCATTCGGATGAATCACGCCGTCATTGGGGCCATTCAACGATTTGCCGTCAAAACTTTCTGCCAAAACGGTTTGCGTTCCATCAGGCTCATAGCGCCGCACTTTGGGGGGATAATGTTCGAATGAGATTTGCCGCCCCGTCAGATCGAACGTGTTGCCGTTGGAGTAGTTGCATGGCTTACGAAAAACACTTACGTGTCCGTCATCATTGAGCCAACGGTATTGCACGTCATTCGGAATATCACTCCAGACCAGGTAATTTCCCCACCCATTCCAGGCGGGGCCCTCAGCCCAGTACATATCCGGATTTGTATACAGTCGGCGGATAGGTGCTTGATACAGAAATCCTGAAAAGTCCGGATCCAGCCTTACCAGGTCTGCAGGTGGATACCGCACTGGTTCAAACGCTATGGCGCTACCGCTCGCCACAGCAAGGAACGAGGTTCCCGCTTTGAGAAATGTCCGACGATCTATCGTCATTGCTACCTCCGGGGCGCAGCAGAGCGTATTGTCTGTTGCGCTCAGCGCGCCGGTATTCTCCTGGCCGGATTGTGGCCGTGGGAACCTACCGGCGACGTCCTATTTGCGTCATTAACAGTCGTTGAGTGTATCAAACGCCGGGTGACTGCTTTCGGCCGCAAGCGGACATTCGGGCTAGCCGCGTTCGGCTAGCGCAAGGTAACAACCAAGCTTCGCATTATGAATGTGAAGGTAGTCAACACTGTCGTTGGCAAGCATTCGCTTAATCAATGATTCAAGACGTTCGCCATCGACCACGTCGGCATCGATGATCATTCCGGCCGCATCAAAAGCCCGTACCGACAGGAGTCGATGCCTCAGTGCTTGGGGAATCTCGTTCTTTCCCGGATTAGCCGGATTCGCTGCTTCCCGAATATATATGGCGTGACTCGAGCGAAACGGAGTTGGCATCGGCTGATGTTCATAATTCATTAGTAGTACGCTTTCGCCAATTTTGGCATCTTGCAGCGAAATTCGACACGGATAGCCAGGCTCGTTGTCAGCGACGATTCGCTGCACGCCCTGCTTCGAGAGGCTGTCGCTATCCAGCCCAAAAAGATGACTAAATCTTTCGATATTGAGGGGAGAAATCTGAAAATCCATGGCGAAAACCTGACAAAATCCAGGCACTAATCCTAACCGATAAACTAGCTAAAAATAGCCAAATTCGGACCTGAACCAAAAGCTACATAAATGCTGGGCCGATGAACAAGAACTGCCGGTCTGGCTTCACTTGTGAGCGTCACGTTTGGTTCAGTAGCAGGCATTCCAGCGCAAACCAGGCGACTGGCAGCTTTCGGCCAGAAGCCGGCCTAAATTCGACAACAAAAACCCCGCCGAAGCGGGGTTCTTGCATTGCTATTCACGGAATCAGTCGCGGGACCCAACCGGAACCATCAGGTGCGCGTACGGCGTTCCCGCCCACATCACGTAAGGCCCACCATTATCAGGGTCGGTGGGGAATCCGTCCAATAACTCCGCAGGCGCAAGAATCATAAGGTGGGCTCCTTCCCTTATCCATTCATTATCGTCTGTCGGGCCTTCGGCGTAGGGATCGATATTGCTCGCACCACCATCGCCTGCAAGCATGTAGGAAATACCCAATACATCAGCCGCGAAATCCTTCTTGTTCGCCCAGGCATCGGCCCACTCCATCCACTCGGAGTCCATACACATCGGTGCTTTTCCTTCGAGCGAAGGTGGTGTCGGCATGCATGTGAAACCATTTGACCCTTCTCGCAGCACGTTGCCTTCCCAATCGACGACGGTCGCATTCTCGGCCATACCAGGCCAGGCAGCACTCAGCGCATCCGCGATAGCGTCTGCCTTGTCATCGGCTGAACCCGTGACCGGAATAACCAGTGAAACTGCGACCAGTACATGTAGCCGCATTAGCCATCTGCCGTACGTATTCGATTTCATTCTTATTTCTCCTTGCATCGTTAGCTTATGTTTTTGTTCACTGTCCGTGGAGTGCTCAGTATACGCCCCTAAAAGAGGTACGCTTGAATTGAGGATAAAGCGGACACTCAATCAGTTGCTCGCAGGCACGATATTCTGGTTGACGTGGAATAAATTGTCGGGATCATAAGCCGCCTTGACCTCTGCCAGCCGCTCGTAGTTCGCGCCATAATTGGCAGGCGCACGATCATCATCGTCGTCGGACATAAAGTTAATATAACCTCCGTCGCTGCCGGAATGTGGATGGATGGCGTCGTAATAGTCTTTCACCCACTTGGTGTTCGCTTCGTTTTCAGCCGGGTCATCCCACATGCCGACGATCACCGGGGCAAAGTTCTTGTCCCTGTGCCCAAATGCAGTCTCATCAGCGCCGACCCGCTGGGCCGCGCCGTTGATCGGATGCAGGTGCATGCTCGAGCTTATGTGCGGAGTCTTCGCACCGTGCTCGATGTGCGCCGTGATGGCGTCGTCCGTCAGCTCCGTGATGAAGTCCGCTTTCCAGTAGTTCTGCATGCCTTTCGGCACGGCATCGTCGAACAAGCTCTGCAACGTCGGGAATGGCATGACCTCGAACAGTTCGGCTTTGACCTCAGCCGCGTCGCGGAACGGCTTCACGACTTGTTCGGCTTCTTCGTGCGGCCCGTTCCAGCACGGCACCAGGACACAGAAAAGGTCGCCTACCCGATCTTGGGGAATAAACGGCAACGGCGGCGCGATCTGCCAGCCGAAGAAGCAACCGAGCTGCTCTGGCGCGTGCATCATGTACTCACGGTAAGCCTCGAGCACGGCCTGGGCATCGTCGAACTCGAAAAACATCGGGCCGCCCACGACGTCACCGACCTCGTGCAGCTGGAACTCGAAGTTCGTTACAACCCCGAAGTTGCCGCCGCCACCTCTAAGCGCCCAGAAAAGGTCCTCGTTCTGGTAATCGCTGGCGGTCACCTGCCGGCCATCAGCCAGCACCACATCTGCCGACAGCAGGTTGTCGATCGTCAGGCCGACGCTTCGCGTCAGGTATCCGATGCCGCCGCCCAGCGTCAGGCCACCCACCCCGGTCGTCGAGACGACGCCACCTGCCGCCGCCAGGCCGAACGGATAGGTCGCATGATCGACGTCGCCCAGCGTGGCTCCACCGCCGACATTGACGACTTTCTTGACCGGATCGACGCGAGCGTAGTTCATTCGCGACAGGTCCAGGACCAACCCCTCGTCGATCGCGCCGAATCCGGGCACGCTGTGTCCGCCACCGCGAACTGCGAGATCCATGCCGCTGTCACGGGCTGAGGTCACGACAGCCATCACATCGGCTGAATCCATGCACTGCACGACGGCTTCGGGCCTGCGATCGTGCATGCCGTTATAGACGGCTCGCGCGTCGTCGTAGTCGTCGCTAGAGGCGGTAATGATCCGCCCCCGCACTTTGCTGTTCAGGGCTTCAATAGAGTTGTTCATTGCTTGCTCCTCAGGTTTTCGATTATCAAACCAGGCCCGATTATTTGTTCGGGNNGCCCTCTTTTCCAGCCAGCCGGCACCCTGCGCCCTGGCGACATCGACCGAAGCCTGCAGGGAAACCCCGGCAGCCTCGGCATCGCCACTCCCATAAGCCAGTTCCCCGTCGACCCGAAGCATTTCGGCTTCGAGGTAACCCTGATTGCGTTGACGCGTCAAGCTCAGGCCCTCTTGAGCCGCGGCCCTGCCCTCGCGGTAGTCACCGAGCACACCCCGCGAGCGAGCCAGCAACAATAGCGTGTAGGTCAGGTGCAGCGTCTCACCCTCTGTCCGCGACCGCGCAACCGAGTCGACTATCCTCTCGATTCCCGCCGCCGAACCGCTGCGCACATCCATCCAGCCCCGAAGTGCGTCGAGCACCAGGCCCAGGTAGCGCTCGGAATGCTGCTCCCACACGCGATCCGCTTCGGCCAGTAACTCGGCAAGGCGAGTGTCATCACCGGCCTCTGCCGCTACGATGGCCGCATAGGTGATGACATAGACCCGGGTCATCAGATGGTCGAGATCCTCGGCGCGTTCGAGTGCCGACCGAGCCGTCTGGCTGGATCGACTGATGTCTCCGGCCCACAGTTCCGCCCAGGCCAGCCGAATGCGGCATACCGCCTTCGGGTCCTGCGCATACAATGCCAGGTGCTCGTCTCCGCGGCTCTCGTCGAAGGATTCGATGGCCTGGGTCAGGCCCTCGCGCGCCAACGCCAGGTCGCCGCGCCAGAATGCGCTGACGCCACGCAAATAGTGGCCTTCAGTCGTGGTGACAGGATCATCACCCGCATGCTCCAGCAGCGCCTGTGCCAGCTCGTCGCAATTGTCGAATCGGCAGCCTTGCAGTCGCGCAAGACCGAGCCCGCGCAGGATCGGCGGGTGCACGGGTCTGCGCAGCTTGCGACACAGGGCGCGGGCGCGCTCGTAGAGTTGATGCACATTCTTCGACCCGTAGCCCACCACGGCCACGAGCGGAGACCCCAGTGCGACCCGAGTATCCAGCTCCAGCTCATCGCGATCCGCTGACGGCGGCAGATCCGCCATCATCGACAGTGCCCGTTCGAACATGCGAATCGCCTCTGCCGGCGCCGATACCGCGACAGCCTGGCGGCCTGCTGTCCGGTAAGCATCGATCGCCGCATCGACCATTCCCGCCTGATCGTAGTGCGCGGCAAGCTGCGGGCTGGCCGCGGCTGCGTTGTCACCGAGCTCTGCTGTGAGCGCCTCGGCAACAGCCTGGTGAAGACGGCGTCGCCGGACCGCGCCGATCCTGTCCAGCGCGACCGCGCGGAGCGTGTCGTGACTGAAATCATAATTGGGCCCCTGCTCACGAATAATCTGCCGGCGCCACAGCTCATCGAGCTGATCCAATGCCTCGGATTCTTCGATCCCGGCCGCCCGGGCCAGCAGACTGGCTGAGAACTGTCGCCCGAAGACGGCGGCCACTTCGGTCAGCTGCCGGGGCGCCTCGGGCAGCTTGTCGAGCCGGGCGCGCAGTATGGCGCGGATCGTCGGGGTGATAACGGCCTCATCGGCGCCTGCCTCGATCCCGGCCCGAATCGCCTCGATCACGAACAGCGGGTTTCCCTGAGTTTCCCGCCAAAGCCGGGCTGTGAGTTCCGGGTCCAGTTGCTCGTCATCGGTCAACCCGGTAGCGAGAATCTCGGTTGCTGCCTGGTCCAGAGGTTCGAGCGGCAGAATGGTTACCGCAGTGTTTCTGTCAAGCGAATCTATAAGCCCGTTCAGCGAATGCTGCTGTGGCAGCTCCTCGGACCGAACCGTGCCGATGATCATCAGTGGCGCCATTCGCGCCGAACTGACGATGAAACCGATAAGCTCGATGGTCTCGGTGTCACACCATTGCAGGTCGTCAATGATCAGCAGGCGCGGCATATCCCCGGATGCAACGGCCGTTCGCACCGCATCGAACAGCCGATGGCGACGTACCGGATCGGCGGTCTGGTCTTTTGCAACATGCGACTCAGGCTCGCCGAGTTCGGGCAGCAGTCGCGCGAGCTCCGTCCTCCAGGCCGGATCGAGCGCTTCGACCTCCCCTCGCAATGCGCTGGACCGCAGTAATTCGACCACGGGGCCCCACGGCAGCCGTCCTGCCGCTTCATAAGCACGGGCCGACGCCACCATGTGCCCGGCTGCGCGAACGCTGCGGCCAAACTCCGCGGCGAGTCGGGACTTGCCGATTCCCGGCTCGCCGGTGACCAGAACGAGATGTGCGGCAACAGTCTGGGCCCCTGTCCACGCGCTGCTGAGCCGTTGCCATTCCTGCTCACGCCCGGTAAACGGCGAGTCCCCGGCCGACGCGAGAACCGTCATCCGCTCCTCGCCACGATCCGTCGTAGTTGCACGGGCCTGTTGATACAGCTTGTCTATTGTCGCGCTGGGCGCGACACCCAGGTCCCGCTCCAGCGCTTGCGCGTATTGCTGGTAGCTGCGCAGCGCCGCGGCTTTATCGTCGAGCGCGAGACAGGCCTCCATCTGCATTCGCATGGCCGCTTCGTCGGTCGGCTCGAGATCCATGATCCGCTGCGCATACTTGATCGTGGCTTTGCGATCCTCCCGATTTGCGGCATCTTCGGACAGCCGCGCCAGGGCGTTTAGCGCCTCACTCCTGAGCTTGCCGCGCTGTTCCTCGACCCAGTCGTCGTAAAACCCGGGCAGCAGATCGCCCGCATAGAGATGCGCTGCAAGCTCGAGGTCGCCCGCTGCCAGGGCATCGAGAAACCGCAATACGTCGACCGTGCTAGGTCCGTCAGAGAGCCACCGCACCGAATCCTTGCCGATCTCGACAAATTGATCCGTGTCTGGCAAGGATTGCCGGAATTCGTGCAGCAACTTCCTGAGATTGGTGCGTGCCTGCCGCTCGGTCGAATCGGGCCATAGCTCGAACGCAAGTCGCGAGCGGTGCTGCGGATCTCGACGCAGCGCAATCAATCCGAGAAACCGCTGCATGCGGCGTGACGTAAAGGCGCCGAGCCGACGACCGTCCAGAACGACATCGACGCGCCCAAGTAGGCGGACCTCCAATCGCATGCCCCCATAATAAGCCGATTGGCTGGCCAATCCGAGCCGCTTCCCTGCCCAGGGAACGCTTCGGGAACGCCCGCCCTTCCAGACTCTCCGAAACTCAAAACGGAGCACTGGAAATGACGATATTTACACAGCACCCGCACGATCAGGGCATCAGCTACTTCGAGCACTGGGCCTTCGCCATTGGGATCGCCTGGCGCCTGCTTCGCAGCGTCCTGGCGTTCGCCATCCACGCCCTGTTCCCCTGGATCACGATCGAGAAGCAGCTGGACCTGGAAGCCACCTCGGCATTCTTGCTCGAGCGCAACGATTTTATCGAAACTGCAGCCGATAAAACCGCAGACGATGCATATCCAGCTGCCGCCTGACCATAAGCCAGGCTACTGCAACGTGTTCAATGGATACCGTGATTACATTGCAAGACCGAGGCTTGGCTCCAAATTTCCTGGTAGCCGGGCTCGATCTGCATTGAATTGGTTATAAAAAGGCCCGGCCAGCTTGCGCTGGCCGGGCCCGTCGTCCCTGATTCGATGAATCTCGATCTATTCGAAATGCATCGTGGCTGTCATGAAGAATCTACGCCCAATTACGTCGTAGTAGCCAGGTTCCGTTTCGGCGTTGAATGCCGAGTGGAACATTGGCGGATCTTCGTCCGTCAAATTGTTGACACCCAACGTGAGCGACAGCATATCGTCATAGAAGAAATTGACGTACAGGTCGTTGTACCAGATTGCCTCTGCAGTCGG